>Ga0080004_1095504_pt1 | contig 95111 bp, 82 predicted proteins | sample WasSprMetagenome_FD_69207 | JGI IMG/M metagenome (GOLD analysis project Ga0080004, IMG submission 69207) | Sulfidic aquatic microbial communities from Washburn Spring, Yellowstone National Park, USA - WS (SPADES assembly) (version 2) | ecosystem: Environmental > Aquatic > Thermal springs > Hot...
AAACTCTAACAAAGGAGGGCGATTGAGATGTTGGAGCGAACAATCACTTTGCTCAGTCTCACAATCCCCGTCGGGGCGCTCCTTCTCACCCTCGGCTGCGGCGGGTCTAACAGCAACCCTGTCGCTCCCGTGTCATCGGACCGACCTTTGGTTAGCCGAGGAAACTTGCTTCCAAGTAAGCCTTGGGTCTCGATCGGGATGAATGTATGGGGCGAAAAATTCGTGTTATTCCGTGCAATCGATAATGATGGTGATCGTCTGAAGTATCGTGTCATTCTGAGAAACGGTGAAGACTTCGTATTTGACCAAACAGTGGACCCAAGCGGCTTTAGCAAGCCCGACTACGCCAGCGGAGAGTGGGGAGCGTTTAAAGTCCCTAAGAACGGACTTCCTGCCGGATTTTATCAAGTCTATGTGCAGGCACACGATGGCACTGATTGGGGACCAACAAATAGTCCGCCTCGCTACATTACCTTGCCGTGAATCTGGGTAAGTAACTGAACAACCAGGCAAGGGACGAATTGACCTTTACTCCCTTGCCTGGCTATTTTGATTTAGCCGATATCTCACTATCGTCTCACAAATCTACGATGCTTCAATTTCATGGCCCCTACAAGCAACCCTGCAAGGAACATGAAGGCTATAGTTGGTTCTGGGGATGGAATAGGGACCGGTTCACCTCGTGGTCCTGCGAGAGTGCTCCAAGGAGAAGGAGGAATTTCATCGTGTGCAGAGGCATTTCCATATGTTGGAGGGAAGAGAGCATATGCGATGAGAATTTCAGATTCCCATCCTGCAGGTATTGTACCAGTGCCATAAGGAGGAGAAAGGAAGTTCCATTTAACCGAAGTAGGGAATAGTTCGGGCGCACCGGTTGCTGCTCGTATCCCCCCGGTAGCATCTTCAGATTCAAGAGCACCAAGGTCGTGAGCAGGAATATCCATACCTGTTAGAGGGTCCCCATTGACTAAACCTTCATCAAGGTCGCCAAACACAGAAGTAGCGAAAACGAAAGGAGGACCCGGAGTTGTAACAACAAAACGAGATACAACAGTAGTAGTGGAAACCTCAATTTGGTAGTAATAAGCCCAAACAGGAGCGCCTACAGGGATCCCATAAGGATTAGATGGGGCAGGTCCTAAGAACATAACAATCCAGTCAATCTCAATATCCTGTGCAGGTGAGGTTGTTCCTGTTCCCTGCAAAGTGGACTGACCCATCACATAATCTCCGGGATTCCAAACTCCGGGGAAACTTGGCAACGGTCCTGCGAAAGACCGTGCGTCCATCACCATCATCGTTCCAACAACGACAGCCACCAACATCAAATTTCTGAGAACCTTCATTCCTTGACCGCCTCCTTTCTTAGATTGGCGGGTTGATTTTCTCCGCCATTATATAATTACGACTTCGGGGGTCATTTGATAGCCGTCTGGTGCGTGATTTGTGATGCGTGATTTAACGGATTTGACGGCAAAACTGGCGATTTTGGAAAATGGGCGTGATTCGTGATGCGTAAAGCCGTGATGCGTGAAGCGTAAAAATGGGTTACGGGTCACGGGTTGAGGGTTTAAGAGTTTTTGTTCACCATTCGCTAATCGCTGCTGTTTTGTCCCGTGTCCCTTGTCCCATGTCCCGTTTAAATGTGAGCTGGAAGCGTAATGCGTAAAAATGACGGGTAGGAGGGGCGTTAGCCCCGAAATGAGTTGAGGGTTGCGCGTTGCGAGTTGAGAGTTTTTCGTTCACCATTCGCCACTCACTATTCGCCATTCGCTAATCGCCAGTCGCCAGTCGCTGTCGTTTCCCGACTTGCCGATTTGCCGATTTCACGATTTGCCGATAAGTTCGGCTCGGCGGGAGCCTCGCCCTCCAGAGTTTTTCGGCAGTGCGGGAGCACTGCCCTCCAGAAACGGCAAATTCGGCTGCTCAGGAGAGCAACCATTCAATTTTGAACCATCACGGCAACCGCCTATCACTTGGCGGATACCAAATTACATCCCCCACAACTGGGTCACCGAAGACGCCATCCTCATCTTGATCTGCCCCTGGTCCGCCTGGGTCGCCCCACCAATTGTTTTCAGCATGGACTTCTTGGCTGGAGTCGTTTTGCAATCCGATACCGTTTCCCTCAATATTGTTGTAGTTGATGACGGGCGTTCCTACATTATCTCCTTCATCCGTTACAAGGATGCCGATATCGTTGGCAGTGAAGTCGTTCGGGTTGCTTTCGTCTCCGCCTACGGTGACATCGTTGCAAGCGACGAAAAGTGCCCCTACTGTGTTGTTAGAGACGATGTTTCCAGTCAGGACTGTTCCTGCTGATGAAAGTCCTTGTGTCGTCTCTCGTGACCGAACAGCGACGCCGAGCCCGTTGTTGACGACGGTGTTGCCACCTACAAAACAGCCAGGTGAGCGGTCAATGTAAATGCCTTGGTTGCAATCGTGGACATAGTTGGAGAAAACACCTGTCCCATTGGCAGCGTTTGTCAAAGAAACGCTCACCGAGAGAATGCCGTTGACGACATTGAAGACTTCGTTGCTGTCAATGGTGTTACCTTCTGCGACCCCATCACCTACGCCTCCTCCACGAACAAGGATGCCGACATCGGCGTAACTGGTGACCCCTCGCCCTCTCAAGATGTTGCCAGCGACGAAGTTTCCGTCCCCTTGGACGAAGATGAGCCGGTGGGCGTGAGAATGACTTCCGCCATTAAGTGTTCGGTCTTCAACTGTGAAGCCCTCAAACACATTGTCGTTGCCAGTGATGTAAACACCTGCTGGCACCAATTCTGGAGGTCGGATGATGGTTCGGTAAGGACCGCGCCGAGAGTGGATAATTAGCCCGTTTTTGTTGACGGTGATGCGTTCGCTGTAAATTCCTGATCCGACCAAAATTTCGTCGTTCGCTGCAGCGTGATTGACGGCATCCTGAATGGACAAGTGGTTCACCCCGCAGGGAGAACCGCTTATCCGCACATAGTGCACGACTGCCCACGCCCTGATTGATGAGATGCTCAACAGCAGGACGGCGACGGCAAAGATGCTCGACGACCGAAGCCACTTCATCGTTTACCCCTCCTTTGGGTTTGATTTTTTCACGCACCCACTTATTAATTACGACTTTGATGCCCAAATTATAGCCTTGTGGGGCGTAAAGCGTAATGCGTAAAATGGGTTGAGGGTTGAGCGTTGCGGGTTGAGGGTTTTGAGTTGAGCGTAAAGCGTGATGCGTAATGCGTAAAGCGTAAATCAGGTGCTGAGTGCGAAGTGCAATGATGAGCGCGAGGTGTTTTTGTTAAGCGCCAAAAAATTTTTTCGGCATAGCAATAACACTGCCCTTCAGAAAACTACTACTCGCTATTCGCTAATCGCCATTCGCTGCCGTTTCCCGACTTGCCGATTTCACGATTTGCCGAGATTTCGCCTATCCCAAAATTTCCTTCAACTTTGCGAGGATTCTCTTGATGCGTTTGTGGACGGAGGGTTGTTTGATGCCGAGTTCCCTTGCGATTTCTCGTTCTGTCGCCCCGTCCCAGAACTTGCGCTCAATCAAGTATCTGTCCTCTGCGGGAAGTTGCGCGAGTGCTTGTCGGATGACCATCCGAAGGAAGTTGATTTCTTCTTCGTCGTCTTCAATGTCAAATTCAGCTCCAACCCAATCCCACAAGTCCCAACCAGTTCTATCTTCGCCGTTGTCCTCGTTCTCTTGCTGATTTGGCTTTTGAACCCAGCGGGCGCCATAGTTCCATTCTTCTCGGTATCGGCGCATTAAGGCGGTGACGACGAACTGACGAAGTTTTCCCTCTGAGCGGATGCCGCTGTTCAACCCTTCCCACAAGGCAGCCCAAGCGACCGCAATCATTTCCTCACGCCAATCGTCAGGCTGCCAGTGAGGCGGACAGCGCCACCGCTTCACTTGCTCCAAAGATTGTTTGAGGATGTCAAGTTTTTGCATGGGAGGTCAATTCGTGAAGCGTGATTCGTGATGCGTGAGGCGTGACTCGTGAAGCGTAAAGCGTAAATTCTCCGTGTCACCGTTTCTCCGCTTCTCCGTCTCCCCATGTCCCGTGCCCCTTGTCCCCTGTCACGCTAATCACTTTGCCGAGAGAAGTCGTTCTGCTTTTTCGCTCATGCCTAATTCCGTGTAGACGGCTGCGAGGTGTTCTCGGATCAGTTTGTTGTCAGGTGCGAGGCGATATGCCTCTTCTAAGCGGCTCAATGCTCGGCGAAGTCGCCACCGGTCTTGCCCTCGTCCTGCTTTCGTTCGCCCTTGCAGGAAATCAACCCAAGCGGCGGTGTCCAAGACATGGGCGCGAATTTGTGGTTCTGGCGGGCAATTGGCTAAAGCCCTTTCTGCCCACTGTTCCGCTGCTGCAAGCAGTGTTCCCAGAAACGGCGGTTGCTGAGGCAGTTGACTCAACCGTTCGTAATGTTGCAGGTATGACCAAGCCAGATTGTTGGCGACGGCGAAGTGACCTGGCGTTTCGCCCCACGCGGCTTGCAACGCCCTTATCGCCAAGGGGTAAAGTTCACGCTCAATCCAAATCCCGCCCAAGTAGAAGAAAATCGCGCCCATCTTCCCCGAATCTGAAGGCTGCTTCATCAGAGCGGCGAAAAGCAACCGTTCCGCTTGAGCGTATTCCTTGCGCTGTTGATGTTCCAAGGCTTTTTTGACCAACTCGTCTACCGACATTGCTTCCAACGACTTGTCAAGTCTCGGTCGGTTGTTGGTTTGAGGTTTCCCTGCGATCAGGAAAGGTGTGGGCATCAAAATTCGCGGCGCCCTCAAAAGGGTTGGATAGTAGCGGTCAAGGAAAGGCAGTCCCAAGAGCAAAGTTTTGCGAAGCAATGTGTCGGCATCGCCACCAACTTGCATCAAAGCGCCAGGGCTGAGCCAGATATGGGTGACTTTCTCGGTCAATTTCAACCGCTGCCAATCTTCTCGGTGGCATGGCAGCCAAACGACGGGTCGTTGCCAGCGAATTGCCAGCCATCGTGGTTCGTCCGATGCCAGCAACTTCTCGCCTTTCCAAGCGTTCATCAAACCTTCAGCGAGCGGCAAAGTTTGAATTGCTGGGTCCCAACGAATTGGGACAAGTCTCTTCATGAAAATCAACCCAGCCACGCCTTGCGCGGCAACGATAATGACTCCCAGAGCGAAAGCTGGCAACATTCTCCCCATCGCCCAAATCCAATATGGTCGGTTGAGCAAAGGTTCTGTCAACCACTGCCACCAACGAGTTGTGAGAACCCGTTCAGCGAGGGTCGCCATATTTGCACTTGTCAGCAAACAAGATGGCGGGAGCAGGAAAAACAGCGACTCCGATGACGGGCGCGAAAGTAGAAGGATGATCAAGCAAGATGCGCCTGTGCCCAAAGTGATTGCCGTGACTGTCCGAAGGAAAGTCCCTTTCCACCTCAGCCACCAAATTGGCGCAGTGAGCGCACCGAGAAGGACGAGCCAGCCAAACGCTGACCCAAATTGGTCAAGCCACCTCAAATTAGCGAAACCTTTCCGAACGATTGAGCCGGCGTTTTGAATCGCCAGAGTGATTGGTGACGGGGGACTCTCAAACGCGTGCCTGTAAATGCTGTCGCCAGGAAATGCCCTTGTGTTCAGAAGCAAGGCATAGGTTTTCCACGGAGTCAACGGAATGCCAATAAGCCGATAGTTTCGCCAACCGTAAGGCAACAAGACGAGGAGAAGGGCAACGAGAAACCAGATTCGCTCGCGCCACGAAATCCATCTCCGGCTCGCCAAAGCGAAGGGTGCCGCAAGTAAGGTCAAGCCGTTGGAAAGACCGGTAACGCCAAGCAAGATGCCCGAGACCAAAGCGAACCGTTTGTCCCAAACGGCTTTCCTCGTCAGCAAGACGAGCCAAAGTGTGAACAGTGCAGCAGCCAATGCGGCAGGTTGTCCCATCCCACCGACTGAAAGGGTTACGGGTGCAACGAGAAGCAATCCCGCTGCGATCAACGCTGCCCATCGGTTGACCAAACGCATCGTCACGAAGAAAAGCGATGCTGCAGTGATTCCGATGAGAACTCCTGCAAGCAAGACGGCTATTCTCTCGTCCATTCGCCCTCTCAATGCGAACGCTGCTCCCCAAAGGATGGCAGATAGTGGCGGATGGTAAAGGTCGGGAACTGCTTCGGGCGTGAAATTTGCGGTCAACCCGATGGGGCGCAGCACGAAGGTTTTGAGACCTTTGCCAGCAGCGACATTGGCAGCCACTTGCCAAAAGTCCAAAATCTCTGGGTCTAAGACTGTCCCGATTTGCCTTCGGAACATGAAAAGTGCGCTGCCAGTTCCCGCACCGATGAGTAGAAATCCGAAAACTCCCCACAGCCAAGTTTCCGTCCGCTGCTGCGCCCATTGCCACGCCTGCACAAACTTTTCCGAACCGCGTTGTAACCATCGTCTCAAAGTCGCCCCAAACGCCCGAACTTTGTGCACAGGGAAATCACACCCTTTGACAGGAAATCAACCGCTCACTCTGGTGAAATTATGCGACACTCGTCACTTACCTTGTGAGCGACGGCTGTTGAACATCTTTCGGGACAAATCCCGGCGCTACCGTAAGTTTCGTTGTTAACTGGATGGTCGTGCTCCCGCACGACCGATATTTTTCGGCACGGCAGGAGCCGTGCCCTCCAGAGCAGAAGCACTGTCTCAAGAGTGGAACTATTACTGTCCTTTGAGCCACTCATCCATTTTTGCTGCAAGGGTTTTGAAGGCTTTCAGGACAGATTTGTCGTCGCTCCCCGCAACTCCTACTGCCAGCCAAGGTTTGCTGACGCCAAAAAGTAGTTGCTCTTGCATTCTGTGCCATCTCGCCGAGACCGGTGAAGTGACTGCACGCTTTGGGTGCAAATAGGTCACTGCCACGAATTGGATTTCTTGCCCTTTGGCGAACCTGACCAATTGAGCGGGAATTTGTCTGTGCGGCAAATCAACGGTCAAAGTTTCCGAACCAACCAATTCGTAACCCTGCCCAAGCCACAGGTTCAGCAACCGTTTAGGGCGGTGGCGGTTTTCAATGGGTATGTGCAGCAGGATTTGCAGTGGCGGTTGTCCTTTCGCTTCGTAGCGGGCTTGAGCGAACCAATAGCCGTCGTCAAGCCCCTCAACATTTTCCCAGACAAGTTTCCATTCTCCCAACTGCTTGGGAATCTCCGGCGGTTTGAAGTTTGAAGCAGCCCGACCCATCTGCCATCCCGTCCAAAGCACTAACCCAGCAAAAACCCAAAGCAGCCCCGTCAGTTGCCACGACCGCGACCGTGCCGGGAGCATCCCCTTTGCTTCAGTCGCCGAAAACACCACATTGCTTGTCCCCTCACTTTGCCATTTGATTGCGTATCGGAACAAAAGCCAAACGAGCAGCAAAAAATAGCCAAGCCCAAGCATCTCGTGCCACGGTGAACGAAGTAGCAAATCAAACCCGTTAGCGGCACTGACGACTACAGTGGTCACGCGGAAGATGTTTGAGACAATGGCGATTGGGAACAGGACAGGGATAACCCAGAGCCACTGCCACCATCGTTGAGGTCGTTGCCAGTAGAGCAACAAAAGGAAAAGCCAGAAGGCTGCGGAGAAAGAGTGCCAACCTGAACACGCTTCGTTCACTTGGATGACATGCCCTGGAATGTTGAGTGTCACCCCGACCCGTTCAACGGGAACGCCAAACAAGCCCGCCAGAAAAGCAGCGTAGCGGGCAACAATTGTTTGCATCCTAAAAGCAATTGCCCCGACCAAGTCCAGCGGGAGTGGGACGACAGCGACGAGTAAAAGCAGCGGAAACCAGAGGTGTCTAACCCAATGTCGCCCCCAAAGCCACCAGACAGCACCAGTCGCAATCAGCACCAAAGCGACTCCGAGGGCAAACCTCATGACGAGCCTATAGCCAGCAATCGCCACCAACGCGCCCAACAAGAGGAAAACAAGCCCCCACGCATCAGGCTGAGCGGGCAAGTTTTTGAGTCGTTCCCTTTCCCTCCAAACCAACCAGCCCGACAGCAAAAGAGCGAAAACGCCCAGACTTTCGTTAGTTGAGCCACTCAAAGGAATGGTGGCGAGGTTAACGGAGAGCGGGTGAAAGATGACCGCCAGAGCAATCAACGCAGCAGTGAGAGGCAAAACCCACAGCCAATCAACGCCGCAAATTTCACCCGCTCCAGAAACAACTTTTCCGCTTTCTCGTTCAGCCGCTTTCATGGTCTCTTAGCCTCTCAAGTGCTGGATTTTTCGATTCATTGCCAATTTTGCCTCCAACACGGAACGGCTGTTCAGTAGCCATTGAAGAACAATTTGCTACCCCACGATTCCCAGCAACTGTTTGACGCGTTTTTGCAACTCGGAAAGTTCGATGACGGGCAAATCTTCGGTGCCGACGAGGCTTCTTAGGCTGATAAGTTTCACCGAGCCATCGTCGGACAGAAAGCATCGCCAATAAGTCCCTTCCACCCGCAGGACGAACTCCCTCGGCAGTTCCGCCCTGCACATCCTCAAAACCCAGCATAAACCGTGCATGATTGCCACCTCCTGTAGCGAAAGATTTTTGCACAGGCTTTGTGGCTTTGCTTACCGGCGAACTTTCGCTCGCCGTTGCCATGCTTGCTCGTAAACTTCCTCAATCTTCCTGACCATGAACTCAACTTGAAACTGTTCGCTGCTGGCAAATTGGGCAGCAGCAATTCCCATCTGTCGTCGAAGTTCGGAGTTGGTGATGAGCAGTTCTATCGTCTCAGCAAGCGTCTTGACATCGTTGGGTTGGATGAGGATGCCTGTTTCGCCGTCTCGGACGACATCGGGGACTCCTCCGACTTTAGTGCCGATGACAGGGATGCCTGCAGCCTGAGCCTCAAGGAAAACCCTTCCCATCCCCTCCCACATGGTTGGCAGGACGAAAATGTCAAAGCAACTGAGCCATGCAGGGACATCAGTGCACATGCCCGTGATTGAGAGCCTATCGGCGACTCCCAAACTTTGAGCCATACTTTCTAACTCAGCGCGCATCGGTCCATCGCCGACCCAAACCATGTGAAACTTCAAGCCCTTCGCTTTCAGTTGAGCAGCCGCTTCCAAAATCAACTCCAAACCTTTGTCCTTTACGAGCCTGCTGACTGTGCCGATGATAGGGACATGGTCGGTCAAGCCCAACATTCGCCTTTTGAGTTCCCGATTGCCGTTGTTGTTGCCGTTTTGGAAGGCTTTTGTGTCAATGCCGCTTGGAATGTAGGCGTAAGTTTTGGGGTCGCCAATTCCCAACTTTCCTGCCTCTGCCATTAGCGGCTTAGAGATGAAGATTAGTGCGTCGCACCATCGTCCCGCCATCTTCTCCAAAGTGATGTAAAGTTGGCGCTGCCATTTGGGCAAGGGAGCGGTGAAAGCAAAGCCGTGAACAGTGTGAATGACGACAGGAACTTTCGCCAATCGCCCCGCAAGCCTTCCCAAAATCCCAGCCTTTGATGTGTGGGTGTGAACGATGTCAACTTCAAGGTCGCGGTAAAGCCGAATCAATTGCACCAGTGCTTTTAAGTCGCGCTTCAGGTCAATTTCGCGAATCAAGTCGGGCACGATGAAAACGGGAATCCCGGACGCTTCTGTCGCTTCAATCAAACTCCCCTCAGGACCCGTTTCTGGACCGGTAGCCAGTAAGGGCTCGTATCGGCTTCTGTTGAGCAACTGGCAAGTGTAAAGGGTATTCCACTCAGCGCCGCCAATGATCATGCGGGTAATGACATGAAGGACTTTGAGGCGTGAATCGTGATGCGTAAATCGTGATGCGTGATGCGTGAATCGTGAAGTGTGGGGAAAATTGGGTTGGGTTTGGTTTTGGGTAATTTGCCCGTCCCGACCGTTGTCAGCCGTTTCGGTTCGCAACTTGTCTTTAGGCTTCATCTTTGCATCCCTCCCTCATCTTGGGGGATTCGCGACTTCAACGGCTTTGCAGGGATGCCACCGACGATGGTGTAAGGTGGGACATCCTTGGTGACAACAGCACCTGCAGCCACGATAGCGCCCCGTCCTATGCGAACACCTGCGGTGACGATGACATTTGCACCGAGCCAAACATCGTCTTCAATGACGACATCGGCTTCGCGAAGGGGTTGAAGCATCATGGGGATGTCGGTGCGGTCAAAAGTGTGGTTGGTCGCGTGGATGCGGACACCGGGTCCCATCAGCACATATCGACCCAAGATGATGCGGCTATTTGGACCTGCCCAAAGGCAGCAGTCTCGGTTGACATGGGAGTAGTCGCCGATGACGATGTTTTGACCGTTGCGGAAAGAAGCCGTTGGGTGAATCCAAACTTTACGCCCCTTTTTGATTTGAGCGACTTGCGAGACATGTTCGTGGACATAATAGCCCCACCATCGGATGAGGCAACGAACCATAGTCAGCGAGAAGGTCCAACGCAAAACTTTCAGGACCTTTTGCCAGCGCCGTCCTTCATGAGGAACCTCCGAAACAGTTTCCGCAACAACCTCTTTCGTTGGTTCCAAAGCGCCGAGTTTTTCAGGCACCATCCGTCAAACCTCCCTTCTAAGATGGCTTTGAAAGTCCGCCCCACATCCCACGGGTAGACATGACAGCGGCGCATTTTGAGCCGTTCAAAAGGTGGGGAGTTGAGCCCATGAAGCATGGTGAAAGCAACCTCGTAGCCTGCCTTCTCTACCATCTCCACATGCTCCTTGTGGAAATCCCCTGCCCGACCCCAAGGGTAAGAGAAAGCCCGAACTTCAACCCCAAGCAAATCGCTCAGGATACGCTTTGACTCTCGCACCTCTTTCTCCGCTTCTCTCGGAGGCAGATGAGCCAAAGGGACATGCCAGAGCCCATGTGAGCCAATTTCGACGCCCGCTTGACGCATTTCGCGAAGTTGATGGGCGCTCAAGAAAGGTGCTTCGGGGTAATTGGCTTCGCTGTAAGTTCGCCCGACCTTACCGATATAACGAGCCAACATGAAAACAACTGCTGGGAAGCCAAATTCTTGAAGCAGCGGAAGCGCGTGGTCATAAAGGTCAGCGTAACCGTCGTCAAAAGTTATGAGCACAGCCCGTTCAGGCAAAGGCTTTTCGCCTTTAATTGCCGCCAAAACATCGTCAATGCCCACCACATTCCAACCTGCCTTCAGAATTTCCAAATGCTCTCGGAAAACTTTTGGCGTCACGCTCCTCAAATCATCGGCGTCGGGACGGACGCGGTGATAAGTCAAAACCCTCAGGCTCCCGTTGACAGCCCGAGGGGGCAAACAAACTGCCCCCATGTAACGCAACCAAACGCGAAGGGACGATTTTCGGAAATCCATTGGGGTTCACCGAGTTCTCAGAAGCAGAATTTCACTCTGGGGCAGTTGCCTGTAACACTCCCAAAACCTCGGGGTTGCTTTGTGCTTCATAAATCGGTGCATCGTCCCTCAATTCGGTCTCTAATGGCTTCCTCAGCAAACTTGTCCAATCTCCCAGCCTCTATGTCTTCTTCCAGTTGCTTGTCCCAAATCTGTCCGTCAAATTCCCAAAACCATTCCCTGAACACCCTCAACTCATCTGGCGAAAGTTTGCGAATCGCTTCTTGGAGTTCTTCAAGGGTCATCATCACTCGTTCACCACCGAACCAAATTCTAACTGCGACTCTCGTAAGCCTGCAACTCCGTTGCGAATTCGCTTTCCAATTCTTCTGTTGTCTCTTCTGCTTGCCCGAAAACCCCCAATCTCCAAATTCCGGCGCAAAGACCTGTCCAGAACCAGAAAGTTTCGCTGGGACGGATTGCGAGTAACGGAACACCGGAAAGCCCAGCGATGCAGTAAGCAATCGTTCCAGCAAAACAGCCTTGAACAATGCCTCGCAGGTATGGGTCGCCAACCATTTGCAAGGTTTCGTTTTGCATCTTCAGGACACCCCAAAGGAGAGCCAAGAAAGCAATCAAGCCCAAGATGCCCTCACGAGCGAGAGTGTTGGCGTATTGGTTTTCGTAACGGTTGAAGCCAGCAAAACCTAAGCCTCGTCCCGTCAGTGGGTTGACGGGAAGCGTTTCTTTAACCGCAGCGATGTAGCCGCCTAACCGCTCAACTTTGAACCGCTCCCATGAAAGTCCTTCCAATCGCTCCTTAAGCAACGACGGCAGCATGGATGGGACAACCACCATAGCGATGAGAACCAACGGAAGCCATCGGCGATGGAAAACACCGGTCAGGCTGAAAATTCCCACCAAGAGAGCAGCGATTGCCGAACGGGAGAAGGAGAACAGGATGGGCACAACTGTCAACCCTGCTAACGCTGCCGGAAACCAACTTCCGGGCAAGGGATGCGAACTCCACGCCAGAGCGAGTCCGACAAGGGCATTGAAAACCAGATATTGGGCGTAGACATTAGGCTTTTCGCCCTGAGGACCCGAAACTTTGTATGCGTTGTAATTCCCGCTCGGTTCTCCATTAGCGTCGCTCCATTTGAGCCATTTCTGTTGCCATCCAATGTAACTGCTGAGCAACGCTCCAACCATGCCACTGACTGCCAACCACTTGACACCAGCGAGGGAACGGACTCTGTCCGCCACCATCCAGAACAGGAGCGCAAGTTCCAATCGTTTAAACCAGTGGAAGAAACCAATCTTCCAACTCGGCAGAGTCCCCAAAGCGAGCCCGAGCAGAACCGATATTGCACCAGTGAAAAGCCAAAAGCCCCAGAGCCTATTGAGTGGAGTGAACGGGATTAGCGGTTCTCTGTCCCTTGCCTTCTGGATGAGCCAAGCGAGGAAGACCGCCACCATGACAAAGTCTTCCAACCTCAAATCTTTGGCGAACTCGGTTCGGTATTCGGGCGATATGCCGATAGCAATTGCGATTCCGGTCAATCCCCACTTGACATCCCTCCAAGTGAGGAAACCGCAAATGACAGCCACACCGTAGATTAGCCAGTTTGGAAGCATCCTCGCAGCACCTCACCGGGCATTTCGTCCGTCGCTTTCAATTCGCTGCTTTTCAACTTGCCCGATAATCTGCAAAACCCTTTTAGCAACCTTATCGTAAGTGAACTCCCTCAAAACCCGTTCCATGCCTGCCTCACCTAATTTTCGTGCGAGTTCCTTGTCCGTCAAGACCTTGACAATAGCGTTCGCAATATCTTTCGGGTCAAGCGGGTCGACGATGAGAGCAGTTTCGTTGGGGACGACTGCATCGGCGACACCGCCGACAAGGCTGGCAACGACGGGTTTGCCGCAGGCTGCTGCCTCAAGGTAAACCAAGCCCAACCCTTCAATATCGCCCTTTCGCCCCTCACGGGTGGGCAAAACGAAGACATCACAGGCGCGGTAGAAGGGGCGGATGTCAGGGACACGACCTGCGAACAAAACTTTGTCAGCAACACCTTTTTCTCGAGCCAGTTCCATCAATCGCTCCCGATATGGACCATCGCCGACAACGACATACAAAGCGTTGGGACACCGTTCCAAGACAAAAGGCAACGCCTCAATCACCTTGTCCACGCCTTTCCGTTCAACTAACCGGCTAACGCTCAAAATCACTCGTTTGCCGTCAAACGATTGCCCATTCCAGTTTGTCAGAGGTGGAACCGCCTCAAAAATCTGGTCGCTGACACCTAAGCGGACAATGTGGACTTTGCCCCTGTCAAAACCCCTTTCAGCCAGAATGGTTTGCGTTGGCTCGCTGATTGCGAGGATTGCCTCCGCCTGCTCGTAAATCTGCCTGCAAATCTGCCACGAGAAGGAATTCGGGCTAAACCGAGCGAACTCAAGCCCATGAGCGAAGACCAAATATGGGATGCCCAAAAGTTTCTTGACGATAAGCGCAATCACTCCCTCCCTCGTTGCCCTCATTGCAAGAACGAACTCTGGGCGCTCTTTGAGAGCTATCGCCAAAATGGCTGGCGTCATAGGAAGCATCCGGACATACCTCAAACGCATCAACGGGAGGCGATAAATGCGGTAATTTGCACCTTTGTCAAACTCGTTATCGTTTCCCCCATAAGCCGGCGCAATAACTGACACGGAACAACCTTCCTTCACCAACGCCCTCGCCAAATTCACGGCAGCGTTGGCAATTCCTCCAGCAAATGGGGGGAACTCTCCAGAAAGGAGCATAACTCGCTTCGCCATGGTCTCTCACTCACCAAATCGTCCGCCGAGGTGTTAACCCGTTTCCTCAAAGAGGCTTAACCCATCCCGGAAATCTATAAAATCAAAACAAATTTGGCAATTCATAGTAAAAATTAAAACCAATGCGCTGCACTTTGGTTTTTGGGCTGGAATTTTTTGCCCCTCGTCCCCTGACTTTCACAGGAAAAATTTCACCCCTTTTCGCACCTTCACGACGAAAGTTTTGACGGAGAAAAGTGATGCGGCTATAGGTCATCAGGCTAAACTCGGGACAGGAGTTGGCTTAAATTGCTTTTAGGAGGGCATTAACACGATGGGGTTACAACTTTCGGGCACTAATGGGTGATGACATCCGTAAACTTTTGCGTTAATGCCGAAAACGACAGCGAATGGCGAGTAGCGAGTGGCGAATGGTTTTGGAGTGGAGGCACGGTTCTTGTCGTTCCGAAAAATCTCGGTCGTGCAGGAACAAAACTGGAGGGCTGTTCTCTTGAGCAGCCGAATTTGTTCGTTTCTGGAGGGCAGTGCTCCCGCACTGCCGAAAAACTTCGGCGCATCAGAAGATGCACCTTCCAGTTTCGCCAACCTTTGGAGGATCGGGCTCCAGCCCGACCTAAAAATTTCGGCACGGCAAAAACCGTGTCATCCAAATTTCCACTGAGCGCATGAGTGGCGAAAGCCTTTCCGATGAACTCAAAATGTTTGGCGAATCCAACGCATTTCTTTCCGCAACCGTAGAGGTGAACACAATGGGATTGCGAACCGACAAACCGATAACCGTTGTAGGTGGCGGTTTGGCAGGATGTGAAGCGGCGTGGCAGGCTGCGCAATTGGGAGTGCCCGTTTTGCTTTACGAGATGAGACCCAAATTTATGACCCCTGCCCACAGAACTGACAAGTTGGCGGAACTCGTTTGCAGCAACAGCCTGCGAAGTGACCTAATTGACAAGCCCGCAGGTTTGCTGAAAGAAGAGATGCGAAGGCTCGGTTCGTTGATTATCCGCTGTGCGGACCAAGCAGCGCTGTCGGGTGGCGGGGCTTTGACCGTTGACCGGGAAAAGTTTGCCCAGTTAGTTACCGAAGCCATAGAAAGCCACCCACTTATCACCGTAGTTCGTGATGTAGTCACTGAAATCCCAGAGGAAGGTCCAACCATCATCGCAACCGGTCCCCTCACTCACGATGCTTTGGCTGAGAGAATCCGCGACCTGATCGGCGCTGACTTCCTTTACTTCTACGATGCCGTTTCGCCCATTGTGGACGCTGAGACGATTGACTACGAAAAGTGCTTTTGGGGTTCTCGATACCAAGACGAGCCTGCCTACTTGAACTGCCCGATGACTGAGGACGAATATCGCAGGTTTTGGGAGGCATTGATCAACGCTGAGCGCCATGAACCTCACGATTTTGAGAAAGCCATCTTCTTCGAAGGTTGCTTGCCCATAGAGGAAATGGCACGGCGGGGCTACTTGACTTTGGCCTACGGACCTTTGCGACCGACGGGCTTGATTGACCCAAGGACTGGGAAGCGCCCGTTCGCTGTTGTGCAGTTGCGTCCCGAGAATGCCGAAATGACCATGTTCAACTTGGTCGGTTTCCAGACGAGTTTGAAATGGAGCGAACAAAAGCGGGTTTTCCGGCTCATCCCGGGCTTGGAGAACGCAGAATTTCTCCGCTACGGCTACATTCACCGAAACACTTACATTAACTCCCCCATCGCCTTGAAGCCCACTTATCAATTCAAGGGGCGAGATGACCTGTTTTTCGCAGGTCAGTTGACAGGGGTGGAAGGCTACATTGAATCAGCCGCTTCAGGTTTGGTCGCCGGTATTAACGCTGCGAGGTTAATCCGAAATGAACCGTTGCTGGTCTTCCCCCGAGAAACAGCGATAGGTTCGCTCGCTCATTACATCACCACTGCCGACCCTAAACACTTTGCTCCCATGAACATCAACTTTGGGTTAATGCCTCCGCTGGAGCGAAAAATCAGACCAAAAGAGGTCCGCTACAAGTTGATGGTTCTTCGGGCGTTGGAGAAGTTGGATGAGTTTATCGCCCAAAATGGCTTGCAACGCCATCGGGGGAAATATGAGGGCTGGTCAGGTTGATTGATTTTGCAATCACATCGACGACAATTCCCCACACTCATGGGAGCGGGAGTCGGTTCAAAATGTTCGCGTATCGGAATCCCACGCCGTTCCCGAACACTGTGAGCGCCAGAATCGCCCCAATCGCTATCAAAGAGAGCAAAAACAGATACTCGGTGATCGTTTGTCCCCGTCTCATGGCTTTCACCTCTTGGCTTGTGTTTGCTTAATTATGACTTCAGGCTTTCAGGGAGTCAATGACGGCTGTTGGGGCAGGCGAACGGCAAAGGTTTCGGCGTCTCAGACATGTCCACGATGCCTTCGCCAAATTTGAGGTGAACGCTCGCTTTCACCACTGTTTGCCCAATCTTTGCGCTATACTGGACAAAAGCCCAATCACGAAACCACACACCCTTTGCTTGGGTTCAGGTGATGGCAGATGAGGACCGTTGACGAGCAACTTCAAGTCCTAAAGCGGGGCGTGGCTGAAATTGTGCCTGAGGACGAATTGAGACTTAAACTGGAGCGCAGCGTCAAAACAGGCAAGCCTTTGAGGGTCAAATTGGGCATAGACCCTACTGCTTCCGACATTCACTTAGGTTTTGCTGTCGTCCTGAGGAAACTGCGTCAGTGGCAGGATTTAGGGCACACGGCAGTCTTAATCATCGGTGACCGAACGGCGACCATTGGCGACCCAACGGGGCGGAGCGAAACTCGCCCGCAACTTTCCCTTGATGAGGTTCGCAGAAACGCTGAAACTTACACCCAACAGATTTTCCGCATCCTTGATCCCGACCGGACGGAGGTCCGATACAACTCTGAGTGGCTTGACAAACTGACTTTGAGCGATTTGGTCTTCATCGCTTCTCAAATGACTGTCGCTCGGATGCTCGAGCGTGATGATTTTGCCCAACGCTTTAAAAACGAACAGCCCATCGCTCTGCACGAGTTTCTCTACCCGCTCATGCAAGCCTACGACAGCGTTGCAATCCAAGCCGATGTGGAGATGGGTGGGTTAGACCAGAAGTTCAACATTCTGACCGGGCGGGACATCCAACGGGCTTATGGGCAAGAACCTCAGGTAGCGTTTTTGATGCCTTTGCTGATTGGCTTGGACGGCGTTCGCAAGATGAGCAAAAGTTTCGGCAACTACATCGGGATTGCCGAACCGCCTCAGGAAATGTTCGGAAAAGTGATGCGCATCCCCGACGAGTTGATGCGTCAATGGTTCATCCTTTGCACCGATGTCCCTGAAAGCGAAGTTGATGAAATTTTGGCGGGTCACCCGATGGAAGCGAAAAAGCGGTTGGCTTGGGAGATTGTCAAGTTGTATCACGGCGAAGATGAGGCAAACAAAGCGAAGGCGGAGTTTGAGCGAGTTTTCCAACAACGGGAACTACCCAGCGAAATCCCGACCGTTGAGGTTGAAAGTGAACTAAGGCAGATGCCTATTGCCGATTTGCTCGTCGCCCTTGAACTTGTCCCAAGCAAAAACGAAGCGAAGAGGCTCATCAGCGAGGGCGCTGTTGAAATCAACGGCGAACGAATCACCGATTGGCGAAAGGTCATCCCAATCAACACGGGCGACATCATCAGAATTGGGAAGCGAAAGTTCGCAAAGTTGGTCGTAGTGCAGTGAGAAGTCAAAAAGCCAGCAAATGAAGGCTGAAATGGTGCTCGCTTGTCATCGCAGGCTAACTTGCCGCTCTCAAAGCAGCAGTGCTTCAAATCCTGCTTGGACGAAATGTTTGTCGGCGGTGAAGGCTTGACGGATGCCTCGCTTCTCCATCACTACGAAACTTATGCAATCGGTCAAACTCCACTCCTTATCTGGGCGGGACAAAAACAGAGCCAAACCTTCGGCAAACAGGTCTTCAGTCAGAGGAACGACTTCTAAAACGCCTATCATCACGGCATTTTGGATTTGCTCCCACAGGACATTGGCAAGTGGGCGCAGCGGGGCACGGCTAAGAAAGTTAAGGCATTCAATCAAGACAGCAACTGTCGTGATTCGGGGTCTGCGTCCCAGAGACGCATAGCATGATTTTGCCCGCTCATGTAAGGCATCGCCACGATGAATTAACGCAATCAACCCACTACTGTTCAGGAAGACTGGTTCTGCCTGCGTTCCCATTCCTGCCACGCATCCCCATAAAGGTATTCGTCAAACCGCTCCGCCAAGTCCGACGGTAACGGCACATCCAATTTCGGCAACCACTCGTCAACCCTCAAAAAGGGATCGGCTTCCCAGACAGGTTCATTTCGTTCTTCCGTTTCTGGGACGATGAAAACGGGCGTCCCGTCGGGCAAAGGCAACGGCTCTTCCAAAATGACTGCACCACCTTTAACGACGCCTTTCCATTTCCGAAGCATTTTCCCTCACCGACAAAAATTTTCGCTCGCTATCCTAACTGAGGCAAGACAAATTGCCCATCATCTCTGCAGCAGCAGTGCTTCAAATCCTGCTTGGACGAAATGTTTGTCGGCGGTGAAGGCTTGACGGATGCCTCGCTTCTCCATCACTACGAAACTTATGCAATCGGTCAAATTCCACTCCTTATCTGGGCGGGACAAAAACAGAGCCAAACCTTCGGCAAACAGGTCTTCAGTCACATGGATGACTTCCAAAGCACCTTGCTGTTTGGCAATCTCAATTTGGGCAATGAGTTGCCGGGCGAAGTGCCTCAACCTCAGTCGGCTCAAACCGTTGCAAACTTCCACGAGGACATCATCGGTTGTGACCATCCTTGCACCTTGCTGCTTCAAATCTCGGTAGAGGGCAGCAGCCTGTTCGTGATAAGCGTCGTCTCGGTTTCCCAAAGCGATCCAGCCGAAACTGTCCACGAAAACTTCCCATGCATTTCCTCTCACCTTTCTTTTCACCCTCGTTCCTTCTCATCGGTGCCATAGAGTAGCCGCTCAAAATCGCTCGCCAAGTTGGGCATATCTGTTGAGACTGCCCATTCGTCAACTCTCAAGAATGGGTCAGGAACTGGTTCAGACTCACTTCGTTCTTCCATTTCTGGGACGATGAAAACGGGTGTCCCGTCGGGCAAAGGCAACGGCTCTTCCAAAACGACTGCGCCACCTTTAACGACGCCTTTCCATCTTCGCTGCGCCATTTCCGTTCACCGGCGAAAATTTTTGCTCTCCTTTTCGCCCGATGAAAGGTGCGTTACAGATACATTCAGATTACCACAGCCAAAACAAGCGCCGTCATTAGTTCCTCGACGGCGTGCTGATTTTACCGTGAGAGCCGCCTAAAATTAATGACCGTTGCAACAGACTTTGTCGGCGTGAAGGATTTTCTCGGTGCAGGTGAGGGCTGATGGGCTGTCGGGTGGGACCGGCAGTTAACACGAGTTTGGGGCGTGAACTTTTTAGGCTGGTTTTGCCAGCACTTTTAATGCAAGTCGTCCAAACGGTAGGCTGGCTGGGCGAAGCCGTTTTCGTTAGCAGGCTCGGAAAAGTTGAGTTGGCAGCAATTGGGTTGGTGGGCGAAATCACTTGGCTGCTTTCAACCTTGACTACAATCGTGACTGTGAGTGCGACAACTTTAGTGGCTCAAAGGTGGGGCGCTGGCGATTTGGCAGGGGCAAGAGGTTTCATGAGGGCTGCGGTTCAACAGGCAATCCTTTTCGGGTTGTTAGCATCAGCGGCTTGGTTTTTGCGGGACTTGATTTGGCAAGGGATGGGTGCTGAAATCTCGATCCGAAGGGCTGCCGAGTTTTACCTTTTAATCGCCCTCGCTTCTTTCCCGCTCATGAACCTCGCTGCCAGTTGGGGCGCTGCTTTCAGGGGAATTGGCGACATGAGGACTCCGTTCTTCGTTTCCGCTATCGCCACATCTTGTCACTTGCTCGCAAATGCGACTTTGACGCCCATTTGGGGTCTCAAAGGTGCGGCTTCTGCTTTGGCTTTCAGCCGCATTGTCGCCGTTGCGGTTTTTGCCCTCTTCATCAGAAAAAGCCCATTGAACGCAGCGACAGACAAATTAGTTGCTTTTGAAAGCGGCTACCACCGCCAACTTTTGAGGCTCGGGATTCCAGCTGGCGCTCAGAACTTCTTTTGGGCATTCGGCTCGGTAGTCTTTTTCTCGCTTCTCAACCGAGCGAGGGACGGGACGGAGGCAGTGGCTGCTTTCACTGCGGGCATAAGGGTTGAGTCTTTAGCCTTCATGGTTGCGATGGCTTTTGGCATGGCAACGCAAACCATCGTGGGGCAAAGTGTTGGTGCAGGCAACTGGAAAAGGGGTTGGCAGGGAACTTGGATGTCAACTTTTTGGTGCATCGTCGTCATTCTTCCCGTCTGCGCTGTCCTCTTCTCCGCATCCGATTGGCTGGCTTCTTATCTCTCAACAGACCCGACAACTCACCGCTACACGGCTTATTACCTAAAAGTCGCTGCATTAGCCGAACCTTTTTGGGCGATAAGCATGACGACTGGTGCTGCTTTGCAAGGTGCTGGTGACACCCGAACTCCTGCACTCATCGCCATCTTGACCCAGTGGCTCTTTTGCATCCCGCTGACCTACTTGCTTTGCGTGCTCAAAGGGCACAGCCCAATTGTTGCTTGGTGGCTCGTCGGTGCATCTGGTTTCCTCACAGGTGCTGTAACTGCGACAGCCTTTATGCTCTTTTGGCGGAAGCGTTCCAATGCTTGAAGGCATTCGCAAGTGGCGCATTTAACGCTTCGCGCGCCACAATTTGTCTCGGTGATGCCCAATGCAGACCTTGTGGGAGGAATTTTTAAGGCTTTTGCGAACTGACCATGCCTTTAGGGAGGAAGTCCGCCGGCTCGTCTTGACTGAGGAGTTGCTGACGCTTCCTGAAAAGGTGGAAGAACTGACAAAGGCAGTGAGGGAACTGGTAGAGGCTCAACGAGAACATTCCGAAATCTTGCGCCAGCACTCCGAGCAAATTGGTGCGCTGGTTGAAGCCCAGCGGAGGACAGAAGAGACTTTGCGCCAACATTCTGAAATCCTGCGCCAGCACTCTGAACAAATCGCTGCATTGGTTGAAGCCCAAAGGCGGACGGAGGAGGCTTTGCGCCAACATTCCGAAATCCTGCGCCAGCACTCCGAGCAAATTGCTGCCCTAATTGAGGCTCAAAATCGGACAGAAGCGCAAATTGCTGCATTGGTTGAAGCCCAAAGGCGAACTTGGGAAGAGTTGCAGCGATTGGTGACATGGCAGAGAGGTGAAGCGGGTCGGCGAGAAGGAGAGCGTTATGAAAGGCAAGTCATCCGAAGGGCGCCCGCAATTTTCAATGGCGGGCAGGGAGGCTCGCCCGAACAACCCATCGTCCAACAGAGACTGACCCAATTGCTCGCTCCTTTCTGGCAAGAAGGGCTCATAGCGCCCGAAGATGACCCTTTGCTTGCGGACTTGATTTGGTGGAAGGACGAGCAAATCGTTGTCGTTGAAGTTTCCATGCGAGTTGACAGATACGATGTTGAGCGGGCAGCAAGAAGAGCGGCAACCCTGAGGCGGGCTGGCGCAGCGGCGATGGGCGCGGTCATCGGGGAAGAATGGGCGACACCCGAAACCTACGATGAAGCCATCGGGCGGCAGATTGAATGGTTCATCGGTTCCGAAATGTCTGATGGCTTCAGGGAGTTCAGGATGAGGCGGGTTGATATGCCGTGAGGCGTGAAGCGTGATTCGTGATGCGTGAAGCGTGAGAATGGCATGTAGGAGGGGCGTTAGCCCCGAAATTGGTTGGAAGCGTAAAGCGCAATGCGTAAAGCGTAAAATGGGTTGCGGGTTGCGCGTTGCGGGTTGAGGGTTTTTCGTTTACCATTCGCCACTCGCTACTCACCATTCGCCACCATTTCCATCCCATGTCCAACGAGCATCACAAATCCGAAGGCAGTGTGTTAAACTTGGGAAGCAACTATTTTGACCCATCAGTTTTTAGGCGCGCAAATTAACGCGAGCCGTCAAGTTTGCGCTAACGAAACTTTGGGCTCACTTTAGCGGAGGCGAGAAGTCATGGGAGACGGCTTTCACGGCTGGAAATTGGTTTGCAGGGAGCACGAAAGTTGTGCGCTGATTTGCAATATCCGCAAGGGCGCACCTTCGCACGGCAATGTCAAGCGGGCTCTTCAAGCCCTTGAGAAGATGGGACATCGTTCCGGCATCATCAGCGGTGAGGGTGACGGTTGCGGCGTCATGATTGACATACCGAGAAAACTTTGGGCGAAGTATCTGGAGCAGGCAAACCTTAACCCATCTTGGTCGGAAAGCCAAAGGTTTTTCGTTGCCCACTTCTTTTTGCCCAAAACCGAGCAGCAAAGGTCCCAGGAACTCCTTCATCAACTTCGCTTGATTTTCGCCGACGCTGGCATCCGCATTCTGCTTGAGCGATTAGGCAACACTCGCAGGGAAGCGTTGGGAAGGAACGCACGAAAGGTTGAACCCGAATTTTGGCAAATCGCTGCCGTCTTTGAGCAACCTGCTCCCGACGAAGTGATGGACAAGCGGCTCTTTCACCTTCAATTGCGCATTGAACGAGAGACGCCCCTTCACCCAGTATCAATGAGCCGATACACCGTCGTTTACAAGGTTTATGGTAGCCCGTCAAGCATCGCCCATTACTTCCCCGAACTTGCCGATCCAGACTGCCTCAGTCGTGTCACCATCGGTCACTGCCGCTACTCCACCAACACTTGGTCAACTTTTGAGCGAGCGCAACCCTTTGCGTTGCTGGGTCACAACGGCGAAATTAACACCATTGAGAAGTTGCACCGTGAAGGGCAAATGCTGGGCGTCCAACTACCCAAAGACGGTTCGGACTCTCAAGACCTTGACAGGGTTTTGCACACTCTCATCATTGACTACGGCTTCAGCCTTGCTGAGGCGATGGAAATCGTTTTTCCGCCAGTGCTTGAGGAGTTGAAGTGGCTGCCTGAAGAGTTGAGGCAGATGTATCGCTATTACCGAGCCGCTTTCGGTCCTTTCGCTCAAGGACCTGCTGCAATCGTCTCCCGCTACGCCGACGAATGCGTCTTCAGCGTGGACGCTTTGGGCTTGAGACCTTTGTGGTTTGCCGAGACGGAGAAGGAAATTGTGTTCACCAGCGAACGGGGCGTTTTGCCCTTTGAAACTCTGGTTCGTGACCCCAAACCTTTAGCGCCGGGCGAAAAAATTGCCGTCAAGTTGCACGCTGACGGCTCAGTTGAAGTCATCCCTTACCACCAACTGCAGTGGCACATCTACCGACGATGGCAGGAAAGGTTTGCAGCAGAGGAGAAAGTGATGGAGACCGTTGCTGTCGGAGCGGCGCGGTCAACTGTCAGTGCGGTCGCTTCATGGACTCTGCCCAACGGACAAAACGGGCGATTTGAAAGCCTTTCAGGTGGAAACGGTGCAGAAGTGGTAGCAAACGAAACTCCTTCCCTTTCGCTCCCAACCCATCCGCTTTTGACGAGCGAGCGTTCTCGCAAAGTTAACCTGATGGGCGCTTTCGGTTGGGGCAACGAGGAAGTTGACTACATTGAAGCGGTTGCTTCGTCAGGGAACGAGCCCATCGGTTCTCTCGGATACGATGGTCCGCTGGCGGTTTTTGCGCCCGAAGGGCATAACCTTGCCGACTACTACAAGGAAATCGTCGCTGTCGTGACGAACCCATCAATGGACCGAGAGCGCGAAACCGAACACTTCAACACGCAAACGATTTGGGGGCAAAGACCACCGTTGGAAGGGGCAAGGGACAGGGGGCAGGGGGCAAGGGAGATAAGGCAGGGGGCAAGGGTAAAGGAGCAAGCATTGAGCGAAACGATACCTGCACGCCTGCACACTTACACGCTTGCACGCTTGTTGGAACTTGACACTCCATTGCTCGTTGACGCCTCTTACCTTGAGCGAGCGGGATTGCTTTCGCGGGAACTGGCAGAACAAGCGGCAAAGAACGCCAACGCCAAAACGCTGGAAGAGGTTCTGGCTTATTTTGAGGGGCTGAAGAACGGGGCTGGAAACAGAGTGAAACTGTCAAGCGACTTTCGCTGGCTTATGACCGAGACAAAACCGCTCGCGAGGCGCTTCGGCAATTGACCGAGCAAGCGAAGCAAGCGGTGATAGAAGGCGCTCTCATTTTGCTGCTGGATGACAGCGATGCTTTCGTTGACAGGAAATTGTTCCTTGACCCTCACCTTGCGGTTGCGAGCGTGGACAAAGCCTTGAGGGAAACTTGGGACGCAGAAAACGATGATTTGCCGAAGAGCCAACGGAACTTGCGCAGGCGGTGCAGCATTGTTTTGCGTTCGGGTGCGTTGCGGAATTTGCACGATTTGATTTTCGCCATCAGTTTAGGCGCTGACGCAGTTGTGCCTTATCTGCTCTACGATGTCGCTTTGTGCAGCGAGAAGCCCGAATGCCCTATCGCTGACGAGTGGGAGCGAGCCAGAAGGTTGACCAATGTGATTGTCGGGTTGAGCAAAGGGCTTGAGAAGGTCATCGCTACGATGGGGACGCACGAGTTGCGCGGTTACGGCAAAAACTTCGCTTCCATCGGCGTCGCACCAGAAATTGCCCAACTGACTGAGTGCAAAAACTTCTACGGAAGCGAAAAAGCAGCGTTCAATTTGGAGCGTTGGGATGCGGAAGTGAGACGACGACATAACTCGCTTTGGGGTGTGGGGCGAGGGACGGGGGACGAGGGACAAAAGCGACATTCGCCTTTGAGGCGTGATTTTCGCTTCTACCCGCATGTCTGGAAGGCTGCGGGGCGAGTTGCAAACGGCGAAAGCGATTACAGCGAATATGAGGAACGGGTCAAAGCATTGGAGCGCGAACATCCCATCGCCTTGCGCCACCTGCTTGATGTCCAATTTTTGGATGACCCTTCCCGATGGGTTGAACCTGAGAAAGTTGACATCGGCATTGGCTGGCACGATTTGCCCTTTGTCATTGCGTCCATGTCTTTTGGCTCGCAAGGCGAAGTTGCCTATCGCGCTTACGCTGAGGCTGCTTATCGGCTCAACATGTTGGCTTTGACGGGCGAAGGTGGAGAACTGAAGGATTTGATTGGGCGCTATCCCTTCAATCGCGGTCAGCAGATAGCATCGGGTCGGTTCGGAGTCAACGCCTATTACTGCAACTCGTCCTACTGGCTGGAAATCAAAATCGGGCAAGGCGCAAAGCCGGGCGAAGGCGGTCACTTGCCCGGTCGCAAAGTCACTCCAAAAGTCGCATCTGTCCGCTACGCCGTTCCCGGCGTTGACTTGATTTCGCCCAACAACAACCATGACCTTTACAGCATTGAAGACCTCGCCCAACTCATCAGCGAACTCAAGACCATCAACCCGAAGGCGAAAGTCATCGTGAAAGTCCCTGTCGTCTCCAACATCGGCGTCATCGCTGTCGGCATCGCCAAAGCGGGAGCGGATGTCATCAACTTGTCGGGTTTTGACGGCGGGACAGGCGCTGCCAGAATGCACGCCATCAAGTATGTGGGTTTGCCAGCGGAAATTGGGATCAAGGAAGCCCATCGTGCTTTGCTGGAAGCGGGCATCCGCGACCGAGTTGAACTTTGGGCTGACGGTGGGATGAGAACCGCTTATGATGTCTTGAGGTGCATTTTGCTGGGCGCAAACAGAATAGGGTTTGGAACTTTAGCGATGGTCGCTATCGGCTGCACCATCTGTCGCGGTTGCCAATTGGACACTTGCCATGTCGGCATAGCCACTCAGATTGAGAGCAAAGAAGAAGCGCGAAGGCGTGGGCTCAAACGATTTGAGCCGAGAGACTACGCGAAAGCCGTTGAGGCGTTAGTTAACTTCTTCGGTGGGATGGGCGAAGAACTCAAACGGCTGACGGGAATGTTAGGCTTTGACAGATTGCAAGATTTGGTCGGGCGAAGTGACCTGCTGGTGCAAACGAGGGGGCAAGATTTGATTGACCTGACGGACTTGATTAAGCCTGTCATCGTTGAACGAAACGGCGCTGAATCGACCCGCAAAGTTTACCGACCTTTGGGCTACACAACAAAACTCATCACCCAAGTCATCTTGGACGAGGTTGAGCGCAACGGAAAGCACATCGTTTACGAGGACAGCCGGTTGGGAGCAGCTGACCGAGCCATTGGAACTCACCTTGCCGGCGTCATCGTTCGGTCTCAAATTGGCTTGCCGAACCCGAAAGATTCGATGGAACTGAGACCAGCAAAATTGAAGGGTCTTGAGCGAGTGGGGTTGCGCTTGCATCACACCATCGCTGGCAACGGGCTCGGCGCTTTCAATATCCCGCAAGTCAGCATTCGCGTTGAAGGCGGCGCTCAAGACGGAGTTGGGAAGGGTGCTTTCGGGGGCAGCATCGTCATCTTGAAGGGAACGAACCACGAAGGAACGCGTTTGGACGGAAGCGTCGGCAAGAGTTTCGCTTACGGCGCTCAAAGAGGCTTCTTCGTCGTCCAAGGCAACGCCGATAGTCGGGCTTGCATCCGCCTGTCGGGCGCTGATGTCGTCTTCGGTGGCGAAATAACTGAGCCAATTGATGACAGTCAAGGGCTAATCAACATCGCTGCAAGGGCAAACCTGAAAGGGTTCGCCTTTGAATACATGACCGCAGGGCGAGCCGTCGTGTTGGGCGACCCAGGTCCTTGGATTTGCGCAGGCATGACGGGCGGCGTGGTCTATGTTCGGCTTGCTCCTGACAAAGGTTTTGACGAAGCAGCGTTGAAACGAAGGTTGGCAAAAAGCGCAAGGGTCAGCATCCTGCCCGTTGATGACAACGATGTCCGCAACATTAGAGAACTGCTCAGCGCCTACGCTCAGGAACTGGAACGGAGCGGTCAATGGCAGGAAGCCGATAAGGTTCGTCGGCTTATGGAAGAGGCTGACCGTTGGTTCGTCAAAATTGTTCCTATCTCCCAACAAGCCGACCAAACTGTCTCGACGGAGTGAGCGAATTAACTGGACCAATCGGTCTTTTGACCAACCTCAGACCTGGTTCAGGGCAAATGTTGGCATCAAGTTCTCCCGTTGGCGCAAGGGCATTGCCCTGCAAAAACTGTCCGCTACTCACCGCTTGCCACCGTTCCCGTTGAGGTTTGTGGCATACTTTGATGCAACAGGTGAGGACCTCGTGGAGAGGCAACCGACTTTTTCCATCGCGACTTTAGGGTGCAAAGTGAACCAATATGACAGTTGGCAACTGGCACGGCAACTTAAGGAACTGGGCTTTAGGCAAGTCCCGTTTGGCGCGCCAGCCGATGTTGTCATAGTCAACTCTTGCACCGTCACCCATGTCGCTGAAGCCAAATCGCGCAAGATGCTGTCCCGTGCTCGCCGTGCCAGCCCGAAGGGAATTGTCGTTTTCACCGGCTGCACAGCCGAACTTTTTCTGCAATGGGGCATAAAGCCCGAAAACGCGGACATAGTGGCTGGCAATATGGAGAAGCAACTTTTAGCGAAACGGATAGCCGAATTGGTTAGAGAACGAGGACTTCAACCAGAGCCCCAACCTTTGCCCTACGCTCAGCCTTTTCAGGACGAACCTGACGACGGAGTTCACGAACGGGTTAGGGCATTTTTGAAGGTTCAGGAAGGGTGCGACAAGTTCTGCACCTTCTGCATCGTCCCGTTCACGAGAGGGCAACCCAGAAGCAAACCGCTTGAGCAAGTGATTGAGGAAGCGGAGGAGTTGGTCTACGACTTCGGCTTCCCAGAAATTGTCCTGACGGGTGTTTGCTTGACCCTTTGGGGGCGAGAGTTCGGTTTGACCCTTGCAGACTTGCTGGAACGGTTGAGTGAAATTGAAGGGCTGAAGCGAATCAGGCTCAGTTCCCTTGACCCGCGAGACATAGACGAAAGGCTAATCCGCACTTGCTCGGAGTTGCCAAAGGTTTGCCACCACTTCCACATCTCCCTTCAATCGGGCGATGACGAAATTTTGCGGGCGATGGGGCGAGGTCATGACCGTGAACACTTCCGCAGGATAGTCGATGCTTTCCGAACAGCCATGCCCGATGCAGCCTTCACGACTGACATCATGGTTGGTTTCCCGGGTGAGACCGATAGCCATTTTGAGAACACTGTCCAATTCGTCCGAGAAATCGGCTTCATGAAACTGCATGTTTTCCGGTATTCGCCAAGACCCGGCACGAAAGCGGCAGAACTTCCCAACCCTGTGCCCCATGATGTTGCAGAGGAACGAGCAGCCAAATTGATTGAGGTGAGCAGGGAACTTTGGCAACGATTCGCCCAACAGTTTCTCGGCACGGAACAACTTGTTCTGGTTGAGCGTTGCTCTCAAATAGAGGAGAACGGCAGCGAAGGTAGGTTCATCGCTTCTGGGCTGACTGGCAACTACATCAGGGTTTGTTGGCACAGCCAAAAGCCCATCCCTTTGGGCACGATTTTGCCCGTCAAACTCGTAGGGCTGGACACGAGCGAAATTCGGGTTTGGGGAGAAGCCTTGTGCGGTTAGTTTTGTAAAGTTTTGTGGCAAAATTGAAATGCCAACGGGGCGACGAGTTCCCCCTTGGCGCTGGCGGTGGCAAAAAAGGAGGGGTTCTCAACATGGTGGCTGACATCAACTTCATCATGGTCACTGGGATTGCGACGAAGGATGCTGTCCTTCGCCGCCGTCCCTCTGGCGTTGTCAAGGCTGAGTTCAGCATGGAGGTCGCTCGCCCGTTCTTCAAAGCGAACGGGGAACCGATCTCGGACCTGTTCTTGGTTGATGTTTACGGACCGTTGGCGGAGCAATGCGCTCAATTCGTCAAGCAAGGCTCTCGCCTTTTGGTCATTGGCACTCTGAACAAAGAGAGTTTCGTCACCCGAACGGGTAGGCGTGAACACCTGACCGTCATTAAGGCGAAATTCGTCAAACCGCTGGGAGACCCAATCACTCAGATAGGCGATGTCACGATAGATGAGTTACGCAGGGACCTTTGGGGCGATGCAACCATTCACGCCTACCTTGATGCCCTCAAGGACATCTTCACCAAAGTGGAGAAGGGCTAATCAGGAAGGGGGCGACACCTTGTCGCCCCCCTCAGTTTTCTCCCTCAAGGGAAAACCACAGCTCCGAAAGTCACGACTGACTCGTTTTGCCCCTCAACCGACTGGTCGTAATGCTTGACCTCCCCTTTAACCTCTCCCAAGACTTTGAGCATGACATAAACGGCTGGGTAAGCATCAACGCGCCGACTGTTCCGGTCAGCGTGGATGAGTGCGAACATTTTCTCACTGTCACCAGCAGCAACCCGCTCCAAGAAGAGGCGGTCTTCGGATTCCAGCCAACGAAGAATTGCTGGCGTAATCGGTTGCCTGTCACCAAACCTGAGTCCTACATGGCTCAAGTCAACGCTCGCGATCAAGGTAACTTTTTTGCCCCACTCCGACAAAGTTGCTCTAAGGGCTTCCACGAATTCTTTGACTTGGGGCAAACTCATGGGCGAATCGCCCGGCTCAACCAAGTGCTCAAATCCAGCGCAAATCAGTGGGACAATCTTGACTTCACCGAACAAGTGTTGAAGCCAAACCACTTGCAATTCAACCGAATGCTCGTGTCGGTGCAGGAACTCGTCGGCGAAAAGGTCAAAACTGCATTTTCGGCTCAAAGCCTCAATGAACTCAGCATCCGTTCGGGCAAGTCCCAAAGGCGTGGCGAAGTCTTTCATAGTGGCAGCGAACAGGTTTTCCATCGGGTAGTGAGCGATGCCGAGAATGACGAACAAATCTGCTGGAGGCGATTCCGCCAAGTCCTTGTAAGCCCAAGCGTAAGTGGTTCCGCCACGAGAAAAATCAATGTGAGGCGCTACGATTGCTTTTAACGGCTGGGAGTATCTCAGCCCAGAAGGTCGCCCAGGTCCCTTCGGTGGCTCAAAGAAACTGTCAAGCAATTCTTTGAGGGTTTGACTGTCGGCTGGATAGGCACTGCCCGCTAACGCTGGGGGGCGAAAAGGGTTCTTGCGATAAGCATCAGTGGCTTCCATCAACGCTTCCCTGAATCGCTCGTTCTCCAGAAACAGGCATTCGTCTAATTGTCTCAGCAACCCTTCAATCTGGTCGCTCATCACAAATTCACCGGTCAAACGCATCAGGTCAACCTGAATCTCCCTGAGCGTGCGCGTCCCGTCCAACAAAGCGAGGAGCAAACCTGCCTGCACGGAAACGACAAGCATTTTGTCGGTCAACTGAAGCGGGTCGCGCAAAAGCAGGTGCGGTCGTCCGTTGAACTGGACGGGAACGATGTCAATTGCCCTCAATTTCGGTTTCCCTTCCATCTCAATGCCCCCTTAGCAGTCAATTTTGCCGACAAAATTTTGCGGCTTAAAAGCGGCAAGGGAAATGACAGCACAAAGGCAGCAACATGGGAAGCAAGTCGCTATACTTGGGTCTGGAGCATCGCAGCAAAACCGAGGTGGTCGAGATGCAGGAACGGGACAAACAAATTTTGAGGGAACTGGCAAAGAGAGTCGCTGAAATCGCTTCTGACGAAAAGCAAGAAGAGAAACGCCAACTTTGGTATGCCCACAACAGCCTAAAGCCTGTCAGACCGATGGTCCTGTGTTTCCCGGAAGGCGCGTGGGATGAACTTTTGCCCCAGTCCGTCCTTGAGTGCCAAGACCCGCTTGCTCGCTCGTGGGAATGGTCGCTGAGGGCAAGGATTTACATCGCCGAGCATTTCTGCACCGACGAAGTTATTGACAACACTTTCTCGGTTGGCTATGTCTACTCGGATACCGGTTGGGGGCGGTCACCAAGTTACATCAGGAGCGAGGCTTACAAAGGCGCTTACAAATGGGACCCGCCTATCAAAAGTTACGAGGATTTGCAAACCTTGCATTACCCAGAGGTGCAAATTGACTTCCAAGAGACCGAACGGCGCTTGAGTTTGGCTCACGAAATTTTTGACGGCATTTTGGAAGTGCAACTTCGGACGAGTTTTTGGTGGAGCATGGGGCTTATCGGAGAACTGGCTTTGCTGCGCGGTTTGGACCAAGTCATGATTGACATGTGCGAGGCGCCAGAGTTCGTCCACTCGGCAATGAACTTCCTCGCTGAGGGACGGTTGAGGTGGCTCAAGCAACTTGAGGAATTGGGCGTTCTCTCGTTGAACAACGGCAACCACTATGTCGGCTCTGGCGGCTTCGGCTTCACAAACGAATTGCCAGCACAGGATTTCAACGGCAGGGTTCGGCTGAAGGATATGTGGGGCTTTGCGGAGGCTCAAGAGGCTGTGGGAATTTCGCCGATGATGTTCGACGAGTTCGTCCTCTCGTATCAGGTCAGAATCCTTGAGCATTTTGGTCTCAACTGTTACGGGTGCTGCGAACCTGTCCACAATTGGCTTGACTTGCTCATCGCCAAAGTCCCGAGGCTTCGCCGCGTTTCGGTCAGCCCTTGGTGCGATAGGAAGATTGCGGCGGAGAAACTGGGCGACAAGTTCATCTACTCTTGGAAGCCACATCCTATTTGCGTTTCGGGGACAACTTTTGACCCAGACTGGATCAGGCGCTATATCCGTGAAACTTTGGAAATCGCAAAGGGCTGCGTCGTCGAAATCATCCTCAAAGACACCCATACCTGCCACAACCAGCCTTGGCGGTTTGATGTTTGGACGAAAATCGCTATGGAGGAAGCAGAGAGGTTCGCTAACTGAATTGGCAGGAAAGACTAAGCCGCTTCAAGTAATTCTCTCAACCGCTGCAAGTTTTCCGAATGCTGAACTTCTGTTCCCGGCGTCTCTATGACGACGGGGAGTTGAGCGAATTTCGGGTGAGAAAGCAGGGCGCGAAAACCCTCCAAGCCGATTTGCCCTTTACCTATGTGCCAGTGCCTGTCAATGCGGCTGCCGAGGGGGTGAAGGGAGTCGTTGGCGTGAAGCAACTTGAACCTGTCCCAACCGACAGTCCCTTCAATCAACTTCGCCAATTCATCAACGCTTTCTGGCGTCCTAATTTCATAGCCTGCGACGAACAAGTGGCATGTATCAAGGCAAACCCCAACCCTCTCCTTGGGCAAGCCCTCAACAATTTCAGCCAGTTGCTCCAAAGTGTAGCCGAGGCAAGTGCCTTGCCCTGCAGTGTTTTCAATCAGCAAAGTGACTGGGAAGGGCAGGGAAGGCAGTCGGTCAAATAGCCAGTGCAGGCTCTCCCTCATCCGTTGAATGCCTTTTCGTTCACCGATGCCCAAATGAGCACCGGCGTGGACAACCAGAAACGGAATCCCCAAAAGGTGACACCTTTGCATCTCGTCCAGCAAAGATTTTCGCGATTGCAAAAGCACATCGGGACGAGGTGAAGCCAAGTTCACGAGGTAACCTGCGTGGGCGATGAGCAACTTTATCCCCGTTCGTTCCCTCGCAGTCGCGAAAGTTGCGATAGCAGCATCGGAGAGGGGTGATGCCGCCCATTGGATTGGGGGCTTGACGAAAAGTTGAACGACATCGCACCCAATCCTCTGGGCGGCATCAAGAGCCGAAGCGATTTCGCCTTTCGTTGGCAAGTGAGCGCCGAGCAAAGGCATCAATTACCTACTCCCGCAGCATGGAGTTCCCGGCGGTGCACCGGGCGCTTTGAAGGAGTGCCCACATTCGCACTCCATCATCGCGTTGGGATTGTCAATCCTGAAACCGCCTCCCATCAGTTCGTCGTCCTCGTAATCGATGACCGAACCTTGCACGAACGGGAGGCTAATTGGGTCAACGACGATTCTTATCCCGTGCGACTCAAACACGGTGTCATCGTCGTTGACCTTCTCGGTTATCCCCAGACCGTATTGGAAGCCGCAACAACCACCTTGAGCGATGAACAGCCTCAAGGCAGCGTTGGGCTTACCTTTCTTCTCCATCACCAACTTGACAATCTCCGCAGCCTTCTCCGTCAAAGCGACTGGCGCATATGTCATCGTTTCTGCCATCGTCGTTTCCCTCCTTTCAGATTTGCGACGCTTAAAATTATGCGGCAATTGCGGCTTAAATGTTTGACAGGCATCATGCCAAGATCTCGTAAGCGTCCCAATCAATTGCACCTTCGGGTCTGATGCCTTGCTCAAAGAAATCAACCAGCGCCTTCAAAGTCATCTCGCCAATTTGGAAGTAGCCGTAAAAGCCCGCACCGGCAATGTGAGGCGTGATGTAGCAATTGGGAAGGAAGCGCAAAGGGTGGTCGGGAGGGAGCGGTTCTGGGTCCGTCACATCCAAAGCGGCGAAAATCGGACGAGTTTGAAGCGCCCTCACCAAAGCATCCGTGTCAACGATTTTTCCGCGAGCCGTGTTGATGAAAATCGCACCGTCCTTCATCAACGAAAAGTGTCGCTCGCCGATCATACCAACCGTTTCAGGCGTCAAAGGTGCGTGAAGGGAAATGAAATCGCTCTCGGCGAAAAGGGTTTCCAAGTCTGTCAAAGTCGCTCCCATTTCGTTTGCTTGCTCCGGAGTGACATACGGGTCATAAAGCAAGATTCGGACATCGCGATACGCCCTCAGCAATCGGATGACTTCTCGCCCGACGCGACTTGCCCCGATTATCCCGATGGTGCTGCCGTTGATTGTCGGGAAATTGGCAGGCAAACTTTTGTCCTTCCAAACTCCTCGCTCTCGAAAGGCTTGAATGTGCTCGTAAAGCCTGCGTGCCGCCATGACCATCAACGCTATCGTCATCTCGGCGACATTTACAGCCAACGCTTGAGCGCAACTTACGACGACGATGTTTCTGGGCACGCAAAATCGCTTGACAGTATCGTCGGGGAAGAGGAACTTGACCGAGCCAGCCATGTGGACGATGAGTTTCAATCGGTCGGCGTTTTGCCAGACTTGCTCAGTGAAAGGCGGCGAACCCCATCCCGTTAGGACGGCATCGTAACCGCTGATTCGCTCAGCCAACTCCTCACTTGACCAATTTCGCTCCGTTTCGTTGGCTGAGACCTCAAACTTCCTCACAATTTCCTCCCATGTCTGAGGCTTCACCTTCATTTCCCGCTGACTTTTCGGCACAACACACAGAACGCGGACTCTTCCGTCCCCCATCCAAGTCACCTCTCAGCAGGCTTCTGAGCACAGGCACTGCATAATTTTTTGGACTTGTTGGACTTGAACGCTTTCAAAACCTACCAGTCTATCGGTGGCTTGCTTGAGAAGCGCGCTATTCTTGTAGCGACAGGTTTTTCGCAGGATTGACGACAGTTATGCCCTCCTTCTCCGCCACCTGACACAGGGTTTCGTCAGCGCAAACGAGGAAGTCCAACAACCCCTGAGCCTTCAAATCCAACGCAACCGCTAACTGGAGGGCATCAAGGGTTCTTAGTGGCAAATTCTGACCGTGCCGCAGAAGTAGTGAAAGTAGTGAAATAGCGTCCCAGAGTTGCCTTGGTGACCAAAAGACAATTCGAAAGCGACCGAGGCGAAGGTGAGCGTAAAGGTTACGCCGAACACTTTCAAATTCCTTTGCGGTCAACTCACCCATTCTCACTCTTTTTACCAAAGCCGAGTGCACTTCCACTAATGTCAGCCACGAGACAAAAGTCTGGTTAGACGGATCATCAACGAGGGAAATGACTCGGTTGCTCCCCGCTTCCGGTTGGAAATACTTTGTGAAGGCGCTGGATTCAAGGAGCAGGTTCGCCATTTTTCTCAACTCTCCTCTCGCCCCTTGAGAATGTCCTGAGCCAAAGAACTTGACAATCTGCCCAAAATGCAGCGGACTTCTTCGGTGCTGACAGATTCGTCCGCCTCTCGAAGGATGTGAAGCCCTAATTCGCTGCGCCAGAATTCTCCCGTTGGGTCGTTTACGACCGAGGGAAGGGAGGTTTGTAATCGCTCATCCAGCCTCTGCTTGACCGCCTTTAAGGCGTCTTCAGGTAACTGGTCAATGATGTTCAAAAGAGCCTCCAACGGGATTTGCACAGTTACTTGCTCCTTCTGCTGCGACATTTTTGTCACCCCTGTCGCATTCGTCGAACCTCGTTAGCAACTTTTGTTTTCAGTCTCTCGCCAACAATGCTAACACCTGCGATCATCAACTGCTAATTTCCTTGACGGGCGAAAAAGTGAGCCTGTGGATTGGGCAAGGACCGAATTTGCGGATGGCTTCAATGTGCTCGCGGGTCGGGTAGCCTTTATGCTTGGCGAAGCCGTAATGGGGATAGCGTTTGTCGTATGCAACCATCAACCTGTCTCGGACGACTTTGGCGACAATGCTCGCCGCACTGACCAGCGGACAAACTTCATCGCCGTCGACGATGAAAACTGAAGGGATGCCCAAATCACCCAACCTGTCCCCATCCACCAACGCCAAGTCAATTTGGGAAATGCGGTGGCGGTGAATTAGGTTTTCAATGGCTCGTTTCATCGCCAACAAAGTCGCTTGGCGGATGTTGAGGCTATCTATCTCCTGAGGCGACGCCTTGCCAATCGCGAACTTTGCACCGCATTGCCTTAGCAGGTGAAAAAGTTCCTCCCTTTCCTGCGGGCTCAACTTTTTGCTGTCCTGAAAGGGTGAAGGTTCAGCGAGCAAAATTTCATGCGGCAGCACAACCGCTGCAGCGACAACGGGACCTGCCAGCGGACCTCTCCCCGCTTCATCAATCCCAACGACGGTCAGACCCATTTCCGTTAATTGCCTCAACCTGACAATTGCCACTTCTCGCGTCCATTTCTCCTTGCGAACCTCAGCCCGTTTCATCGCGAATCAACCTTCCGGTGGACACTAACTTAACTTCAGCCCTTCCAATTTTAGGGTAACTTGGCTTGCGCCAAGCAAATCGTCGCAGCAGCAAAACAAAGAAGCGCGCACAAGAAAAGCAAGTTCGGGATGCCCCAAAGGGGCAAGAGGATTGCGCCGAAGATGAAAGCACCCAACGCTCCACCAACCAAGTCATAAGCGTAGGTCAAACCCGCTGCTTTGCTTTCATCAATCCCGCTTTGCCGCATAGCCTTAACCGTCAGCGGGAAAGCAGCGCCAACCAAGCCGCCAAACAAAACCATGAAGCAACCGCACAAAATTGCAACTACGGCGGGTGGCAATTGAGGGAAGCAAAACACTAAGCCCAACCAAACGAGCGTTGAGGTTGAAGTTGCGATGGAGAGAAGAGCCAGAGCGCGAACCGAATTGCTTACTTCGTTCCTTTCAGCAACCAAAGCGCCAAGCGCCAAACCGAGCATAAAGAGTGCGAACAGCAAGCCGACTTGCAAGTAAAGTGTCCCGAAACGGGCTTGGAAGGTCAGCAAAACGGTCAATTCAGCCAACATTCCGACACCGCTGATGACAACGATTGTCGTTGCTGGCGCTGCCCAATTTGCGGACCTTATTCGCCCAACGAGCCAGAATCCGAAAGGCAAGAGAGCGAGCAACCAAATTGACCAACGGGGCAGGAAAACGAAAAACTCCAAAAGTCGGGCAACTTTTTCGTTTCCCATCCTGAGCCACAAAAGGCTTGACAGAAAGTAAACGGTCGGGTTGATGTCGGAGTTGAGCCATTTGGGACGCAGCACTCCCGCTTGTTCCCGTTCCAGCGGGTTGAAGGGCAAACCCGTCTTCAGTTCGTAATTGACCCGCTCAACTTGAATTGGGTCGGTGAAGGCGAACAAGTTGATGCCTTCAAGCCCCCGCTCTTTCGCCCTTTGGAGCAATGTTTGTTCGTCAAGGGTCAACCTCGCTAACTCGTTGGGTGGCGAGGAAACTGCCGGACATCGCCCCAACAAAGTCAAAGGGCTCGAAGGCACGACGAGGACCTCGCAAAAAGCTTTCAACATCGTCGCATAGACGCAATGGTTTCGGGCAAAATAAAGTTCGCCGAACCCGGCAGGTGGCTCACGCAAACCGTGAAGTGCGAAGACACCGCCGGGACGAAGAACCCTCAAAACCTCGGAGAAAAACTCCTTCGTGAAGAACCTGTTTGAGGCTGCAGTCGTCGGGTCGGGAGCGACAACGATGACGACATCGTAGGCTTGTCTGTCTTGCAAAATGAAGAACCGCCCGTCGGCTGTGTATCGCCTCAATCTCGGGTCGGAAAGCAAATTCCGTTCCCTGCTCAGAAGCAACGAGAAAACGACTTGAGGAATCGTCGGGTCTAACTCAACCCAGTCAACTCCCACGACTTTCGGATGCTGAAGCGTCGCTTGAACCCAACCACCGAGCCCACCAATCAGAAGGACGCGCCTCGGTTTAGGGTGTTGAAGCAAAATCAAGTGAGCCAAAGAAGCCATATCGCCCTGATCGGGCAGGGTGAAAAGCAAGTGCCCGTTTTGGTAAACGCTCAACTGGTCGCTGAATTTGATGGCGGCGATTGAACCATAAGGCGAGGCAACCGAGTGAACCTCTTCGGCTGCGGGAAACATTGACTTCCAAAAAACTGCTTGAGTTTTTTGCTCAACGAGGGGAGCAAAAACGAGGCTCAAGCCAGCAACAGCACTGATCGCTGCACTAACCCAACGGGCGTTCGGGCGGTGAAGCCAAAGCAACACTGACGAAAGAAGCAAATGCAACGCCAAAAAGAACGACGACAGGGAACTGTGGTCAAACCAACGGAGGAGCAAAAGGCTGAGCAACGCACCTGCAACTACTGCTCCAACGCTTTCGGCGATGTAAACCCCGGACGGGTTTGCGAATGAAGCGGCAAAGGCAAATTGCGCACCAACGATGAAGCAAACTGGAAGCAAAGTGGCAATTGTGACCGCTAACCATTGCGCTACGCTCAATGGCTCGCCCGGCGGGAGCGAAAAGAGGGTGCGGGAGAAACGAATCAGCCATAAGTCAAAGAAGACACTCGCAGCCAAAAGGGCGCTCGCAACGCTGTAAGCAAGCGCCGGGTCTAACCTCTGACCTTTTCGGGTCAGCAACTTCGTTGCAGCGAAAGAACCAAATGCCACGAAGGTCAGCCAAGAGCCCAGAACGAAAGCGATTGTTAACTCTGTCCCTTCAGCCAGTGTCAGCAGTTCCCGAAGTAGGACAATCTGACAAACTTGTGAGACGCTACCGAGTGAAAAGAAGAGCCACGAACGCCTCATAGTTGCCAGATGCCCGGGACGCGAGTTTTGCATTTCGGGCAAATCCCCCGTTGAAGGTCGTTGGATGTGACTTTGAAGCCCAGCCTTCTGATCACCACAGTTTTGCATTTCGGGCAGTAAGTGTGATTTGCGTCGTGTGGCGAGACATTGAAGAGGTAAACGAACTGCAACCCGACATCCAAAGCGATGTCGCGACATTGCTCCAAAGTTTGGACAGGCGTTCTCGGCAAGTTGCGGAGTTTGTATTCGGGCACGAACCGCCCGAAGTGTAGCGGGACTTGCGTGCCCAAGTTGCTCCGAATCCACAAGCACATCTCCCGAATTTGTTTCATGTTGTCGTTGAGTGTCGGGACAATGAGGGTCACGAGTTCAAGCCAAACGCCTTCGCTCTTGACAGTCACTATAGCATCCAGAACTGGCTTTAAGGGCGCGCCGACGACTTTGCGGTAAAACTCATCGTCAAACCCTTTCAACGCTACAGCAAAAGCATCCGTGACCTTACACCATTCGCGAATTGGCTCTCGGTTCATGAACAGAGCCGTTGCGACGACATTCTTCAGCCCCTCAGATTTTGCCCGCTCCGAAATGTCCATCGCATACTCCCAGAAAACGACAGGCTCGGTGTAAGTGTAGGCAATGACTCGTATCCCGTGTTCCTTCGCCTTCTTCACCGCTTCGGCAGGCGGCAGGTTGTAGTTCCGCAGTTGGTCGGGACGAACTTGTGACTGCTGCCAGTTTTGGCAATAAAGGCAGCGAAGGTTGCAACCGGCTGTAGCAATGGACAAAGTTTGCGAACCTGGTAGGAAGTGATGCAATGGCAACTTCTCAATTGGGTCAACGCTGATGATGCAAGGGTTGCCGTAAGCCATCGTCATCAAGCGACCGTTCACATTCAAACGGGTGTTGCAGCCGCAAACTTGACCGTCGGAGAGTACGCAATTCAGCGGGCAAATGAAGCATTGAAGTCTGTTGTTCGGTAAGGGCTTCCACCAACGCTGCGGGATTTCCACAAGGGGCGTGCTTGAGTTTTTGCGCTGAATTTGGGATAAAGCAAATTGGCAGTTGCTGCAAATTGCTGCAAAAGCGCCGATGCCGCCGAACAGGAGATTTCTGATGAATTCGCGACGGTCGGGCATTTGAACTTCTCACTCCCTTCGTTGGGCGTGGGTTGCGAAAATTCGGCGTGCAATGGCTGCGTCTTCTTCCGCTTCCTCGGCACTCATGAAGCCAATTGCTGCAGCGACGACCCCTTTGACGCTGAAAGTCCACCTCAACCAGTCCTCAATTCGGTTCTCGTCAAACCGACCGGACGCAAGTGGCTTGATGGCGATTACGGGCTTTGGGCTCTTGGTCACAACCTCAAGCATGGCTTCTCTGGACGGGTTCATGTAGAAGCCGATTTTGTTGACTGGAACGGCAAAAACTTCGCAGTCGTAATTGCCACTGATGAGCATTTGCAACCTATCGGCTCGGTGGCAGGAAGTTCCTGGTATAAGCCCCGCCTCCCTGATGAGGGCGAAGTATCGGTCAAAGTCTTTGATGCGCCCGTTTTCTATCGGGAACGAATCAGCCCAACCGCCGTGAAGCAAGCAAAACTTTGCCCCAGCGTCTTTAAGTTGCTTGATCTGCTCGCGGGTGTTCGCAGGGTCGCCCAAAGTCGTGCCGATGAAAGTCAACCGAATGCCTGTCCACTTCTCAGTGATCTCAAGGGCTTGCAGGAGCGGTGGATAACATGGACCGAAGACGGCGGTTAGCCCAAACTCAAGGCACTTGACGAAAACTTCGGCAATCCGCTCTGGCGTGTAGAAGTTCCGAATCCATCGGTCGCGCCCCAAACTCGTGTGCGAAAAGCCCAAAAGACTGTTCGTGCCGATGATGATTCTCGGAAGCGTTACGCCAGCGACTGAAACGCTTGGGAAAGGTGGGATGGAAACTTTCTTTGTAGGTTGCTCGCCTTTCGCATCTTTTACTGTCGCTGCAACCGAAAGTGCCATCGCCCCAGCAACGCTCTTGATGAACTGGCGGCGTTTCGACCCCTTCATAGCCTTCAACCTCCCTTCACTTTGCCAACCCAACAACACTTGCGGGAGGACAAGTTCCTACCGAGACGAAAATCTCTTTGTCGTCCCGCCCTCCCGCACTCATCACCGCCCAAGTGTCATCATTGCGGCTTCGGGCAGATGCCACCCGTGTTGTAAACTGTCAAGGACTTCAAGCCTTCACCTTCGCCCGGCTTCAAATTCGCCTGCGCCAATTGTCGCTCCGTCAGGATAACGGGCAAGCGCGGGTGGAGCAAGTTGGCGATAACTTTGCCCAACAAAACTTCGTCCTTTCGGTCGGCAGTCAGTTCCTTCAGCCGTTGCTCAAGAGCTTCCTTTCGGTAAAGCATTCGCAGTTCGTCCGCAAGTTTTTCTGCCTGCAAGGCGAAGTCGGCGTCGCTTAACGCTCGTGCTCGGTCAATCAAGTCCGCTAATTGCCGAATGAACTCATCTCGCTCCTCAGGCGGATATGCCCCGCCATTTGCTTCAATTTGCTTCGCCAACCCTTCGACGAGTTGCGCTTTTCGGCGGGCATAGATGGCGGGCGGGATTTGTCGCATCCGCTCAAGTGCTCTGATGTAGCCAGTGTTGCTCGGTGCTTGCCCGACTCTTACCGGGTCTCGCAAATTTTTCGGCGGGATTAGGCAGGGCTTGTAGTCGGCGAGAACTTGCTTTTGCTCCTCAGTCAGAATTGCCAAGACCTGTTGGGCAAGTTCGCGAAGCCTGACAGGTTGAGAGTTTGGTTTAGCCAACAAACCTGCCTGCCGAGCCAACTGACCTGCACGAGCGAGCAACGCGATGGGAACATCATGCCCGTTCTGGAGAAGTTGCTTCATCCTTTGAAGGGCGTTGACGAGTTCGTTGAAAACTGCAGGGTCAACGGTTGAAGGTTCCTCAGCCATATAGCCGTTCGCAACCGTCGCAATTTCGTGCAGTCGCTTCAATTGCTCCGGCGTCAAGTGCAAGCCGTTGATGAGGTTGAGCATGTTGATGTCGGCACGAAGGGTTTTGACGGTTCGCTCAAGTTCAACGAATTCGCTGTCAACGAGTGGTTGAATCGGCGATGGCGGGAGCCCAAGTTTTCGCTCCAAAACGCTGACGAGGGCTGGGTTGAGCAAGAAGCGACCAAGCGGCGTAATCTCACCATACTCAGCCCGAATGATTGCTGCCAGTTCTTCGCGGATTTTGACCACAGGGTCAAAAATCCTGTCGGATTGTTTGCGGGAGAGCGGAGAGGGCGAAAGGCGAGTCCTCAAAACCGAACTCAATTCGGCTGAATGCATTTGCGCAGTGACGGAACATTGCTCTTCGGTCAAAATCTTTTCCGCTTCCTCTGCGAGAGGCGCAATTGAATCTGCCAACCACTTGCTCAAGTTTTTGCCTTTCGCGCTGGCGATTGCAGTTCTGCGTTCCGTTTCAGGCGTGAAACCGACATTGAGCAGGTCCTCGGATTTGAAAGCGGAGAAGGCTTCCACTTGCTCCCGCAAAACTTCCTTCATCCGATCGCGATACTCAGACCAAATTGCCTGCGCTCGCTTAGCGATGGACAGCAACTCCCTTGCCTGCTCTTGGGAAAGTTGCATGGCGTTTACTGCCCGAAGTGCGGCGATTTCTGAGAGGAGTGGTCGGATGCGCTCAATAGCCTCTTCGCGGGACAAAGTTTGAGCGATTGATGCTCCAACCAAAAACCAAAGCACCGTCACCGCAGCAAGCCAACACCTTAACATCTGACATCGCCTCCCTTTGATTTCGCTTGCCATCAAGATTTGACGGAAAGGGCGTTCGCAGGTTTGTGACCCTAATGTTGTGGCAGGAGCAGTTCTCACCTCACATCTTCAAGGACTTCGGTTCTCGGAAAAACAACTTTGTCAACCCAAATTTTGACGCCGGGATAGAGGACGCTTCGGTCACCGATGCGGGCGCCGTCACCGACGATGCACCCGAGCCGTTCCATGCCAGTGTCAATGAGTTGCCCTTTCACCACCGAGCGGACAGTTATGCCTGTCGGGACTTTGGAGAAAACTTTGACTTCGTTGCCAATGACAGCGTTGTCCCCGATAACGCTCCATTCAATTTCGGCATCCTCGCCGATTTGAACATTGTCAAGAAGGACGCAATCTTCAAGGTGGGCACCTCGTTTGATGCGGCAATTTTCGCCGACCACTGTTCGGACAATATCGCAACCCTCGCTGATCACAGTTCCCTTCCCGATGATGGAAGGACCGACAATTTTCGCACCAGCACCAATTTTTGCCCCCGCCTCAACTCGGACATTGCCGACAAGTTCTGCTGTCGGGTCAATTTCTCCCAACACTTGAGGCGGTGGAAGCAGTTCGCTTACCCGTTCCGTTCCCCACAAATTGAGCAGATGTTTTGTCGCAAGCAAAACATCCCAAGGGTAAGTGACGGGCATCCAGCCGTCTTCGGTGATAACTGCTCGAAGACCTATCTGCACCAAATTGGGCATGATGTCGGGCAGGCGAATTTCTCCGTCTTCCGCAGGTCGCAAATTTTTGAGCCAATCCATCGCTTCAGGCGGGAGCGTCCAAGCGCCGGTGCTCACCAACGCCTTCGGTGGCGCTTCCTTTGGCTTCTCGTGGATGCGATGCACATAACCGTTGGCAACCTCAACGACGCCGAACCTCTGGGGTTGGTCGTGCCTCGCAACAATTAGCGAAGGGATGCAACTTGCCCCATCCCTCAGTGCATCGGGCAAAAGCAAATCGTCGCCGTTAAGCACCATGAAGGGTTCGCCCTTGACGAAAGGCTCGGCTTGCAAAACCGCATGACCCGTTCCCAACGCTTGCTCTTGTAACGCGTAGTCAATCCTGATGCCTTCAAAGTTGTTCCCGAAGCGTCGCTCTATTTGCTGGCGTTCAAACCCGACGACGAGGACGACATGTCTAACTCCGGCGCTTTTCAACCCGCGAATCAAATGGCACAAGTTTGGTTCGTTCGCCAATTTGAGCAAGGGTTTGGGTTTTCGAATGGTCAGCGGGTAAGTTCTCGTCGACAAACCTGCAGCCAAAATCACGGCTTTTTGCACCACCAATTTTTCGGGCGCAAACTTAAGCGCCCTTTCACCTCCTTTCGCCCTCGTTTCGTCAGTTCCGAGCGTTTGTTAACAGTTTGCCGTCGCAGTTTGCCATGCGCCACAATAACCATCAGGACACCAGTTAGGGCAAGCATTCTGGGTTGAAAAAGGTGATGCCAATGTCCATCAGCCGAGAAGACTTGATAAGGCTGCTGCGAGAAGACCCGACCCTGCTTGAGGAGTTGCGGGCACTCGTGCTCACAAAAGATTTGCTGGAGTTGCCCGCAAGGACGAGAGAGGAGTATCGGGAATTAAGGGGCATTTTGCGGGACTTGTTGGACATCGTGCGGCAAATCATTGACATCCTGTCCAGGGTCGCCGAACAAACCGAGCGAAATGCATTGATGCTTCAAGAGCAAGCCCGTATGCTCGCAGAGTTGCGTGAACAAGTTCAAGAGAACAGCCGGCAAATTGCCGCCTTGATTGAACAGGGAAGAGAGCACGACAGAAGACTTGCTGAGTTAAGCGCTCAAGTTCAAGAGAACAGCCGTCAAATTGCTGCCTTGATTGAACAAGGAAAGGAGCACGACAGGAGGCTTGCCGAATTGAGCGAACAAGTTGCTGCCCTCGTCCAACAAGGCAGAAGACACGACGAGTTAATCGCCGCCTTAATTGAGCAAGGTCGCGAACACGACAGAAGGTTGGCTGAGTTAGCTGAGCAAGGAAGGGAGTTTGACCGCAGGCTGAGGGAGATAACCGAGCACTTCCAGCGGCAATTTGAGTTAGTGCACGAACAACTGCAATGGCTGAGAGACAGGTTCGGAACGATGTATGGGCAAATGATGGAGGTTCGCTATCGCCAGAACCCTTACGGCTACTTCAGCGAAATTGTCCGACGCGCTAAGTGGGTGACTGGCGACGAATTGGATGACCTACTCTCAGAGGCTTTGAGCAAAGGGCTCATCAACGAGGACGAGCAAAAGGAATTGATGCGTGCGGACTTGATCGTCCGCGGCGTGAGGGAAGGGCAAGTCACATGGTTGGTCGTTGAAGTCTCGGGAACCATTGACAATGAGGATGTTGACCGAGCGATCAGGCGAAGCCAGTTGCTTGCTCGTTGTCTCAATGAACCCGTTTTGGCGGTCGTGGCAGGTGAGTTTTGTCCTGAAGAAGTCCTCAGATATGCGTTGAGGAGTGGCGCTTGGGTTTTGCTTGATGGGTCAACTTTTTCGCCACGCATCTCTCAGCAAACTTGATTTCGTCAAGAGGGGTGAAGGGAGATGAACACTGTGGTGAGGGAAGTGAAGTTGCCGACCGGTCAAGTCATCCGAATTGTTCGCGGCGACATCACCGCAGAGCAAGTTGACGCAATCGTCAACGCAGCCAACTCCTACCTCAAGCACGGCGGCGGTGTCGCAGCAGCGATTGTGCGGAAAGGAGGGGAGTCAATCCAGCGGGAAAGCGATGAATGGGTCAAGCAATATGGACCCGTCCCGACAGGAAAGGTGGCGGTTACAGGTGCTGGCAACTTGCCCGCGAAAGTTGTCATCCACGCTGTCGGTCCAGTCTGGAGCGAGCACAAGCCAGAGGAAGCAGACGAACTCCTCAAAAGCGCTGTTTGGAACAGTCTAAAGGCTGCCCACGACCGAGGTTTCTCCAGCATCGCTTTGCCCGCAATCAGCGCAGGAATTTTCGGCTTCCCAAAGGAAAGATGCGCGGCGATTTTGCTGGACACAGCCAAAGAGTTTTGCGAAAAGCACCCTGAAAGTTCCTTGAAGGACATCAGGTTCGTGCTCTTTGACGAGCCAACATTCCAAGCGTTCGTTGAAGTCTTCGATGCCAGATGGAAATAAGGGACAAGGGGCGGGGGGCAAGGGACAGGGGAAGGGAGAAACGGAGATGCGGAGACACGGAGAAACGGAGACAAGGGTTAGCCGAATTGGATTCCCTTCCGTAAAGTGTCAATGAACTGGGGCGGAGCAACGAGTTGGGGCGGAAGTTGGTCCCGATTGAGAGCGAGTTTCTCAATCGGTTCGCCCGTCAGCAGGTAAATGACATCCGCTCCCGCTTCCTTAGCGATGATCCAACCTGCTGCTATGTCCCAGACTCGGTTATCTGTCAAGACGCCACCGATGAACGAGCCTTTGGCGACGAAGGTGAAGCAAGCGACGGCGGTGCCCAAACTCCTGACCTTGCAAGGCAAATTGACTTTCATTCGCTTGATGCTCAGTGTGCTCAATCCGAGCAAGTCATCGTGCCGGATTTGGTTATCCTGCCGAGCGAAAATTCTCCTCATCTGCACCATGTCCTGCGTTCCCCTATCGCTCAACCATGCGCCTTTGCCCTTTTGAGCGATGTAAAGTTCGCCGAAGGCTGGGTAGTAGACAGCGCCCATTGTCGGCGTTCCATGTTCAACCAAACCGACCGAAACTGCCCAAATCGGCACGCCAGCAACGAAATTTGCTGTCCCGTCAATTGGGTCAACGACCCAAGCGACATCCTTTTCAACACTGGACTCGACTTCCTCACCCAGCACTTCAACGCCCGGGAAGCATCTGGCGAGTTCCGAACGCAAAAAATCCTCAACAGCCTTATCGGCTTCGGTCACGAAGGACTGGTCCGGCTTTTCCGAAGGAGTCACTCGCCCGTAATACGAAAGAGCCAACTCTCCCGCCTTGCGAACGATTTCCCTGAGAGCATCCAAATCCGTCAAGACTCATGCACCTCCGCACTTTGGTTTGAGTTTGATTTCCTCCGAATGACGAGGATTGCTGCCGGCAAATCGCCGTGCATCACTTCGTATCGTCGTTCAATGACGAAATCCACGACGGGCATCAACATTTCAAGCCATTCGGGATGGTGAGTGATGACGACGAGTTTCCCGTCCTCGTCCAGAACCTCATCGGCGACTTGAAGGAGCAACCTATGGGCTTCCCTCGCTTTCGCCACAGAGCCACTGCGGACGCCAAAGGGTGGATTTGAAACAAGGCAATGGACGCTGCCTTTCGGGAAAATCTTGGGCAAGTCAGCGGCATCAAGGACCCGCCATTCTGTCGTGTCCGAAACCAAAGCCCGTTCGGCATTCAACTGAGCGCCTGCGATGTGTTTGGGAGAGATGTCTGAGCCGAAAATTTTTGCCTTGATGTTCCAATCAGCTTGTGTGTCCCATTCAAGCATCAAATCGTCAAAGTTCAGCCCCTCAAAGTGCGGCAGTGACCTGAAAGCGAAGTTTTCTTTGCGGAAGAAACCTGCTGGGACTTTGCGGGCAATCAATGCCGCTTCAATGGCGATGGTGCCGCCACCGCACATCGGGTCAACGAACTGCTTTTCCGGTTGCCACTCCGAAGCCCAAACCATTGCGGCAGCCAAGACAGCGTTTATGGCTGCCGGGTGATCGTAAACGCGATAGGCTCTTTTGTGCATTGCGTCCTCACCGACGAAATCAATCCCGACGACACATTTTTCGCCCGTGACATCCACCCTGACCGTCACATTGGGGTGAGCCAATCTGACTTTTTGGCGGTGTCCAGTTTGCTCCATTATGCGGTCAATAACTGCCTGACCGCTCGTTCGTTCAATGTCTGGTGACTGGTATTGGTGACGACCGTTGCGGGTGGAACGGACACAAAAAGTCGCCCCCGGCGGCATCCACTCCGTCCAATCAACCCCTTTGACGAGTTCGTAAATGTCCTGCAAGCCTTCCTGAGTCCGCCTCACATCGCCCTCCGCCAAGACGAGCAAACCTCGGTAGATTGTCCTTGCTTGGTAGCAAATCCTCGCAAGGTCAAGCGGCTCATCCACAAATCCCCAGACCCATCCATCCAAACCGAAAAGTCGTGGCTTAGCTTCTACGCCCAGCGATCTGAGTTCTTGAACCACGATGTCCTCAATGCCACGCGATGTCGTGAAAAGGACCTTGTAAGCCATTTCGGGCACCACCGTTGTCAAAGTATGGTGCGACGGCTCAGAAATTTTGCCCGCAAAATTAAAGGTGGCGCAATTTGTAGGACAACGGACGAAAGGGCAACAGAAACGAAGGACAACGGAACAACGGACGAAAAGATAATGGACGAAAGACAACAATGACGAAAAGGGGTGAGTTGATGCCGCACTGGTTCATCGTTTTGTTCGCTTTCCTGTTTGGCGCTGCTGTCGGCAGTTTCGTCAATGTCTGCATTTACAGGCTGCCGCGAAGGTTGTCCATCGTGCAGCCGCCGTCTCACTGCCCTCATTGCGGTTCGTTTCTGACAATCGTTGACTTGGTGCCGCTGCTAAGTTACATCTGGCTGGGTGGCAAATGCCGTTATTGCAAGACACCGATTAGCCCCCGTTACTTCGTCGTTGAATTGCTGACAGCCCTTTTGTTCGTTGCGACGGTGAACCGCTACCCTTCCGGGTTAGAAGCAATTTTTGTCGCCGCATCTTTAGCGGCGTTGATGGTCATCGCTTTCGTTGATTGGGAGTTTTTCCTCGTCCCAGACGAAGCCATTTGGGCTTTGGGAATTTTCGGGTTCGCCCGCTACATGTTGTCCGAGCCGAATGCCTACAGCGCTACCTTGAGCCTTTCAGGCGCAGTATTGGGCGGCGCTATCGTCTGGGTAGTGGGATTTTTCGGCAAAGTCGTTTTTCGCAAGGAAGCGATGGGCTTTGGCGATGTCAAAATCGCTGCAGCCGTCGGAACTCATCTCGGAGCGACTTGGCAAATGTTGCCCTTTTTCCTTTTCAGCGTTTTCATCGGCGCGGCTATGGGAATTTTCATCGCTGTCGCTCAACGCCGACCCTTGACGGGATATATGCCCTTCGGTCCAGCCATGGCGGTGGCAGCAGCCATCATCTTTCTCGCACCGCCTTCAGTCACCGAATTTGTCTTGAGGCTATACGGGATAACGCAGTAGAAGGGGCACGGGACAAGGGACAGGTGAAATCTCATGGAAGCAGTCGCGGACAAGAAAGTCATTTTCAAACTCGGCTACCACTGGATTGGCGACGAAGAGGAGGCAGCGGAGCAGATTGAGTTCGCACGGAGATTGTTGTTTCTTCCTGTGGGCTCAAAAGTCCTGATGCCTTTTTGCGGTCCTGGTTGGTATGCTCACGAGTTGTCAATGTGGGGCTTTCAAGTTGTCGGGACGGATTTGTCTCTTCCGTTCTTGCAGGAGGCAAAGCAACGGAGCAAGCGGCTCGGTTTGTCCGCAGTCTTCATCCTCTCTGAGCATTTACGGTTTCCTTTTCGGGACGAGCAATTTGACGGTGCGATGCTAGTGGGAAACCGGTTCGGGATGACAGGCGACGAATTGACTGACCGAGATTTCCTTCAGGAATTGTGGCGGGTGCTCAAACCGAAAGGGCGATTGGTAATGGCACTTCCCCATCGCGACGGCGTGCTCCACCAATTCAGAGAACGCGACTGGGAAACCATGATGGACGGAAACCGCATCCTCATTGAACGAAAGTGGATGGCTGCGATGGGGCAAATGTGGGAAGAGTGGAGAAGCGCGAACGAAAAGTTGGGCAGCACCCTCGTGTTAACCTATCGGGTTTACACCTTGACCGAACTTGAGTCCTTGCTGAGAAAATGCGGCTTTGAAGTCGCCAACGCCTTTGGGAACTTCAGGGGAAGCGAGTTGACTTACAGGAGCGATTTGATGTTGGTGCAATCTGTCAAGGCTTAACTGGGGCATAGGGGCAAGGGATAGGTGAAAGCGGAGATGCGAGCGAACCCGAGCGACCTTGAACCTGTCGTCCTGCTAAAGGATGTCCGCTGTCGCCTCAGGGACAAATTGGTGTTGGACGGAGTAAGTCTGGAGGTCAATGAAGGAGAAATTGTCGCAGTTGTTGGGGTCTCTGGGATTGGGAAGAGCACGCTTTTGAAAGTCATAGCGGGCTTGGTTCCGGTCCAAAGGGGTGTGGTCAAAGTTTTTGGGTGCGACTTGACAAAGTGCTCGGAAGACGAAATCAACCAAATCCGACAAAAGATGGGCTTCGTCTTCCAAAGTGGTGCCCTCTTTGACTGGATGACTGTTGCCGACAATGTGGCTTTCCCGCTTAAGGTCATCGACACAGGGCTCTCCGATGAGGAGATATCCGAGCGGGTGAAAAGGTTGCTCGATGCCGTCGGAATGGAAGGCACAGAGAACCTCTTGCCAGAGCAACTCTCTGGAGGGATGAGGAAAAGAGTGGCAATTGCGAGGGCGCTGTCTGCTCAGCCCAAACTGGTCTTATACGACGAACCAACAAGCGGTCTCGACCCAGTGATGAGCGGGGTCATCAACGATCTCATCAAGCAAATGCGCAACAAGTTTGGCGTTACGGAAATAGTCGTAACCCACGACCTTGCAAGCGCAATTCGATTTGCCGACCGAATAGCGATGCTGCACGATGGCAAGATAATCGCTGAAGCCCCACCGGAGGAGTTCCTGAGGCTGTCTAACCCAGTGGTGCAGCAATTCGTGAAGGGGGAGGCAGTGGGTCCGCTGACGGAGTTCATAGACCGACTCTGACGGGGGTGTTTCCCAATGACAACGCGACCTGAAAGCGCCTTTTGGTCTGGCGTCTTAGTCTTGGCTGGTCTATCGGTCCTCATCGCTGGGGTTTTCTGGCTCCGCTCTTTCTGGCAATGGAAATCAGGGCATTGGTTCATCGTGGAGTTCAACAAGGCTATGGGACTTGAGCCTGGCTCGGATGTCTTGCTTCAAGGCATGAGGGTTGGGACAGTTGAGAAAGTTGAACTTGCGCCTCCCAACACTGTCCGAGTGACTGTCAGGCTCGAAAAGGATGTCCCGGTCTACTACCCACCCGCTTCGGAAATCACTATTCGCTTTGGCACCCTTATCGGGCAGCCATACATCGACATAGTCAACCGCCGGGTGGGCAAGGTGATTGAGAGGGGCGATAAAGTTCGCGGGGTTGACCCAGTCTCGTGGGAGGAGTTAGTGCCCCAAGCGAGAGAACTGGCGAGCAGTTTAAACAGCATCATCGGCGATCCTCAGTTCCAGCGGAATTTGCGAACCACAGTTTCGGACCTTGCCCAAGCCGCTAACTCTTTGCGGGCTATCCTCTCCTCTATCCCCCCGGAAGATATCCGCCAGATTAGCGAAAACTTGAGACGGGTGAGCGTTAAGTTGAACGCTTTGGCTTCTGACAAACGGATTGACTCTACCTTGAGCAATGTTGAAACTGCGACTCGCCAACTTGCTGCGATTTTGTCTGACCCGAAACTCAAGAGCGGGATAGTGCAGACGGTTCAGGAAGCAGAGAAAACGCTCAGAACTATCCGAAGCCTTGTGGGCGATGAAGGGATGCAAAGGGATTTGAAAACCATTGTGGCTAACCTGAGGGAAAGCAGCGAGGCGATAAAGAAATTGCTTTCCGAAGAAGGTGCCGGTGGTGAGTTGAGGAAGACCCTCGCGGAAGCGAGGGCAACGGTGGCTGCTGTCCGCGAAGTTTTGGATGACCCTGAAGTGAAAACGGCATTGAAGACGACAGCGCGGAATTTGGCAGAACTGACAGGGCGAGGTCACGATGCCCTTGCCGAATTGGAGGCGAGTTTGAAGCGATTGCGCGAGTTCATTGAAGCAACCCAAGACGATTTGGAGAAAGTCACCGAACACCTTCGCGGCATAACTCAAGACTTGGACGAAACTTTGGATGCTGTCAAGTGGCTCGTGACCGAAGGCGGGTTGAAGGAAAACTTGAGACAAGTTGGGGAGAACCTGAAAGCGACTTCGGAGAACCTCAAGGAGGCAACCGCCAGCGTCCGGGAGTTGCTTTCCGACGAGGAGACCAAAAGTAGCCTCAGAAAAGGTTTGCAAGAAGTTGGACCTACCATCGCTGCTGTGCGACAAACTGCTGAGCGGGGGCAGAAAGTGTTGGAGCGCTTGGATATGGCAACGAGTTTGAGAACCCGCACAGGTTCATCGATTTGGTTTGTGCCCGAATTGGACGAAGTTAGAGGTGAAGCGTGGACGCTGTTTGAATCACCGATCAGTCCTGTCTCAGTCCTTGCCGGGACATACACCGGCAGAGAGGGGACCCGCATAAACCTTCAAATTCAGGGCAAAATCGGCTCAAAAACCATCTGGCGTTTCGGCTCAATCCGTTCTAAACTTGGCATCGGCGTCGGTTGGGGCACCGACAAGTTGCGGCTCGATGTTGAAGCCTTTGCCCCCAGCAAATGGCAAGTCAATTCTTGGTTGCTGTGGCAACTTTCACCGTCAATCCTTTTGCGCTTTGGCATTGAAGACTTGGGTAGAAATCGCACCCTCGGCATCGGCTTAGAAGTCGGACGGAGGTGAAAATTCCGATGAAAGTTGTGCTGATGCAAGATGTCCCTAAACTCGGCACCAAGTTCCAAGTCGTTGAGGTTTCCGATGGCTATGCCCGCAACTACTTGATACCGAGAGGGCTGGCTCAACCTGCTACACCTGCCTTGCTCAAGGAGGTTGAAAAGCGACGACAATGGGAGCGACAAAAGGAGCAAAGGGAAGTTGAGCGGGCACAAGCACTGGCTCAAAAATTGAGTAACCTTGTCGTGGAAATTTCGGTCCCCGCAGGTGAAGGTGGGCGCCTTTACCACTCCGTCTCCGCCCAAGAAATTGCTCAGCGCCTCAAAGAGCAACACGGGATTGAACTTGACCGGGACCAGATTTTGTTGGATGAGCCTTTAAGGAGCCTCGGAGTCCATTCCGTTTCGGTGAGGTTGCATCGTCAGGTTCGAGCGACCCTTAAAGTCAACATTGTGGCTGCCCCGGCGTAGCGGGGGAAAGGAGGCAGGGGCATGGAGGCAGCACGGGTCCCTTCATCGGTCCCTTTGGCTTACCCTACACCACAAAGCATTGAAGCAGAGCAGGCGGTCTTGGGTTGCATGCTTCTCGACCGCGATGCCGTGACCACGGCGGCTGAGATTTTGCAAGTTGACGATTTTTACTACGAGCCGCACCGCCACATTTTTGAGGCTATCTTAACGCTGTTCAACCGAGGCGAGCAAATCGACATGATAACTGTCGCTGAGGAACTGAAACGAAAGGGCAAGTTGGAGGAATGTGGCGGTCAGGCTTACTTGGTGAAACTGATGGAACTCATCCCCTCAGCGACCAACATTGAGGACTATTGCCGCATAGTTGAGGAGAAAGCCATCCTCCGCCAACTCATCCAAGTGGCTCACCAAATTGTCAACTGGGCGTATCACCATGACGGGGATTTGGAAGGTTTGATTGACAGGGCTGAGGCTGCACTTTTCCGAGTGGGGCAAAGGCGGGTGGGAGCGCAATTTCAACCTTTGACCGAACTAATCCGGCAAACCTACGATTTTCTGGAGCAACGCTCGCGCCAGCCGGGAGCGCTTTTGGGCATCCCGACAGGATTCCACGAACTGGATGAAGTCCTCGGAGGGCTGCACCCATCCGACCTCATCATCATAGCCGGTCGTCCATCTATGGGCAAAACTTCTTTCGCCCTTTCAATGGCATTGAACATAGCCACTGAGCAGAAATTGCCCGTCGCCATTTTCAGCCTCGAGATGAGCAAACAACAACTTGTGCAGCGGTTGTTATGTGCGAGGGCTCGGGTCAACCTGCACAGGCTGAGGACAGGCTATTTGAGGGAGCAGGATTTCATCCGCTTCACCCAAGCAGCCCACGAACTTTACAACGCACCCCTTTACATCGACGATACCCCAGACCTTTCGCCCTTTGAAATTCGGGCAAAAGCCCGAAGGTTAAAGGCAAGCGAAGGTTTAGGCTGCATTTTCATTGACTACCTCCAACTCATCAGACCCCCTCGCAGGATGGAAAACCGCGTTCAAGAAGTCACCGAGGTCGTCCGTTCGCTGAAAAGCCTTGCTCGCGAACTCAATGTCCCCGTCGTTGTCCTCTCACAACTTTCTCGCTCGGTTGAGCACAGGGAAAACAAGCGTCCCGTCTTGGCGGATTTGCGCGATAGCGGGGCAATTGAGGCTGAAGCGGATGTCGTTTGTTTCCTCTACCGTGAGGACTACTACGAGAGGAAGAAGAAGCCAGTCGCTTCTGAACCTCACTTGGAAGGTCTCGTTGAAGACGAGCGCAAGCCCGAATTCTTCCCCACCGAAGTCATCATTGCCAAAAATCGCAACGGTCCGGTCACCACTGTCGAAGTCGCCTTTATCCCTCGCTACGCCCTGTTTGAGAACTTGTCAAGCGTCCATCCAGACCTCTTGTGATGTGGCTTTTTCAGGCGATGATGGTCACGGCTCAGAAAACAGCGAACGAACTTGACGGCGCGTCTCTTCGACGAACTGTCGGACATCGGTGAAATCTTTGGCTGTTGCCGGCACCCGAGCGTAAAAGCATCGGTCGAAAATGTTCGTGACCTCTTGAAAGCGTCGGGCGAATTCGTCGGATGCTTTCCTGCGAACTTCGGAAAGGTATTCCCAGTTCGTCCTTTGTTCCCGAAAGCGAATTAGCCCAATGCGGTCAAGGAAAAGCAAGAGCGCTTTGTAAGCCTTGCGAAGCGCCGTCAGGTAATCGCCGCGCCTTGCATCGTTTTCAGCTTCCAACAGCAATTGCTCTGGCATCGTCAAAGTTTCCACCCACGAGATTTCTTCCCGCATTCTCTGTCTTTTGCGCCACCACTTGACGATAGCGTGGGAGAACAGGGCAACAGATAATAGGGCGAGCAAAACCGCAGTTGCCCACGCCAAAAGGGGCGAAATTTTGTTGAGAAGTTGCCACCAATACCAGAACCAAGCCCCCAAAGCCTCAATGACCTTCGACAGCCATTCAAAGACGGGACTAAGAATTTGGGCAAGGCGACGGAAGAGCGTTGACAAAAGTTTGCTGAGCCAATTGAGCGGCTTTTCAAGCCACTTTGAGAGCCACTGCAGGAACTTCATGAGCGGATTCCAGATTTGAAACTCTGGGCTGTTTAACACGCGGTTAAGGGTGGCTTGGGCGAATTCGGGATCAACCGTTGGCGAAGTTTGGCGAAACAATCTACCAGCAGCCGCAGCGATTTCGATAGCCTCGTCTATCGCTTCTTCTGCCTCGTCGCTCACGACGCCTGAGCGAATTGCTTGTTCAAGCCTGCTTTCCAGTCGGTTGGTCACAGTTGATTTCGGGATTCGCTCGATCAACTCTCCAACGCGGCGCAAGGTTTTTTGCCTTGTGCGAAGCGATTTCTCTCGCTTCGCCTTTTGAAGTTGCTCAACGATGGCACCGAAAATCGCTGATGAATGGAGCGAAGAACGAGGTGGCTGGCTATCGATTTCCGAGACTTGCCCGAGGGAAGTGGCTGCAAAGGTGGCGATGACTGCGAGAACCGAAAGGCGCATAGTCTTTCCTCACCTACCCTGTTCCTTGTCCCGTTTCCCTTTGCTTCATGTCTCAAAGTTTCTTTGCGCCGCTACCCAATTCGTCCCACCTTGCGAGCAAAACTTGCAAGTCGTGCCCTTCACGCCGAGCCCTCAGGTCAAAGTAAAGCAGCGTCAAGAAGACTGACCAGTAAGGCATGACGAGGGCGTTGGCTAATTGTTGCCAAAGTTGACCTAAGGCAGACACGCCCAATTGAGCGGATAGAGGCAGTGCTTCCCGACCAAATTCAACAGCAAAGGGCAAAACCATCCCTGCCCATCCGAGGAGAATTTGGGCGAGCATGACAATCACATAGGACGCCAAATAAAAGCCAAGCACCCTTGCCCATTCCCAGTTCGGATACACCAATTGGACATGACGGGAAATGGCGCGGAAGTAAGCGATGCCCTCAAGCAAAACAATTTGCTCAAGCACGGCGAAAAAGATGACGGCTGTGACAAGGACGCCAACGCAGCAAAGAGCGAGACCTGCAAGCATCGGGAAGGAGGCTACGAGCATGGTGAGTAGTAGCGCCCCCGAACGCTTGAGGACAGCCATCCACGCCTCGCCGAAACCGACAGACTTGCCCATGATTATTTGCCCCGCCGCCCAAATTTGAGCGCCGTAGCCAATGAAAGCGGTGACGAGGAGCAAGATGTAAGAGATGACCATCGCCGCAATTAACAGCGGTTCAAGTGCGATGTAAGTGTAAGAGGTGACCGTAGCCGCAATTGACAGCGGTTCAAGTTCCCTTGCCCTCGGAAGTGTTAGCCACAAGTTAGAGATGGTGACGAACACGGTGCTGAGGAGAGCCGGAATCAAAGCAAGCCCAAACAAAAGCGCAAAGTTTTGCCTGTAAATTTCCAGCGACTCCTCAAGCATCTCGGCGAACCCCATCGGATATGGCAGCCTTAACCTTCGCCCAAACTCGCAAATCATCAAGTCCCTTTGAAATGGCGTCATCCTTCTCCCCTCTTGCCCTGCCTTTTCTTGCCCGTTCGCGCTCGTTGTGCTCACTTCCATTTTGGCACTAACTGCTCACAAATTTTCGTGCGCTGCCGCAAAGACTGGCACAGAAGCGACGGGTTTGGAGATGCGCTAAAATCAAACCGCCCGTTGCTAAAAATGGGTGTATGCGTGCAAGAGTGCAAGCGTGCAAGCGCTGAACAAAAGAGACTTTGCACGCTTACACACGAACACGCTGATGAAAAGGATAGGAGCGTGATAGTGCGTGACAGTTTGGCAAGTGCTGTGGGAGAAGATGGCGCCTGAGTTGTGGTTGGCGCTGTTGGGGTTTGGCGTTTTCGCCCTTGACATGGCTTTCCCGCGCTTGCCCAAACGAAACTACGGGCTGTTGACAATCTTTGCTTTCCTCGGAGCGTTATTTTGGGTCGGTTGGCAAATGTCTAAATTGCCCCTTCCTGGCGCCGAACAGGAACAATTGCCCAAAATCGCCCTCTGGCTGACCACTGCTTTCGCTGCCGATAGGCTGGCGTCCTTTTTCAAAGTCGCAATCCTGATTGGTGCATTGCTTGTCGCTTTGGTGACCGTTGATTACGCGGAGAAGCGCATTGCCTTTGCGAGAGCCGAATTCTATGGGGTTTTGATTTTTGCCGTCCTTGCCCTTTGCTTCATGGCTTCCGCCGTTGAGTTGATAACGCTCTTTCTCGCCATTGAATTCGCCTCAATCGCTTCCTACATCCTCGCTGCTTACTTGCGTGATGATCCCAAGAGTGCCGAGGCTGGGCTGAAATACTTTCTCGTCGGTGCGACCACGACGGCGGTTGCGCTTTACGGGATGTCTTTGGTCTATGGTTCAACGGGCACAACGCACCTTTACGAGATAGCCGAGAAACTCACGCCGAGTTTGGGCGAAAAGGGACCTGCTTTTGGAGTCCACGCCTTCACATTGCTTGGGCTCTTGCTGATGCTCGCAATGTTAGGCTTCAAAGTGTCAATGGTTCCAGTTCACGGTTGGGCTCCCGACACTTACGAGGGTGCGCCGACGCCGGTCACGGCGTTCCTTTCGGTCGCCTCGAAGGCTGCTGGCATGGCTGTTTTCCTGAGGGTTTTGGCTGCCAGTTTCGGTCCGGCAAGCACTGGCTGGCAACTCGTCCTTTCCTTCCTTTCACTCGTCACCATGACCTTCGGCAACTTGGGCGCGCTTTGGCAGAGAAACATCAAGCGTTTGATGGCTTACTCTTCAATCGCACAAGTGGGCTATTTGCTGATTGGCATTGCAGCCTTTACACCAGCAGATTGGGAGATTTTGACTGGGGTCAGGGCTGCCAGTCCCACCGACATGGGGCTTCCGGGTGTCCTCTATTTCGTCCTCGGCTACGCTTTCGCCAACATGGCAGCGTTCGCTGTCATAATTTGGGTTGAGCATGCTACTGGCTCTGCGGAAATTGATGACTACGATGGTTTGGCTCAGCGAGCACCTTTTGCGGCGACTTTGCTCACCATTTCGTTCCTCTCGCTCATTGGGATTCCACCCCTTGCGGGCTTTTTCGGCAAGTTCTTCCTTTTCGGGGCGGCGATAAAATCTGGCTTGGCTTGGCTGGCAATTGCTGGGATCATCAACAGCGTCATATCCGCAGCATACTACTTGGAGGTCGTCCGCAGGATGTTCTTTTTGGAGCCGAAGCGACTTGAAATTCCGCCGTCACCTTTTCTGGTCAGCAGCACTGCGGTCATAGGCGCCTCGGGCGCTTTCCTTTTGGGCATCTTTGTCAACCCTGCTTTCCAATGGGCGCAAAACTCGCTCTTTGAAATCGTGAAACTTGCCAGTTGAGGGTTGCGAGTGTGCGTTGCGGGTTGAGTGTTGTTGCGCTCAAAAACACGCAACTCTTAACCAAAAGGAAACGGAGGGATGGTTTTTGGCTCGGCAGCGGACTTTCGTGATGGTCAAGCCTGACGGAGTTCAAAGGGGTTTGGTCGGCGAAATTATCAGCAGGCTGGAAAGGAAGGGCTTGAAACTTGTGGGCTTGAAGATGCTTTGGCTTGACCGGGACTTAGCTGAACGCCATTACGAAATGCACAAAGGCAAGCCTTTCTTTGACGACTTGATTGCTTTCATCACCAGCGGTCCGGTTGTGGCGATGGTTTGGGAAGGCGAAAACGCAATCGCTATCGTTAGGACGATGATGGGCGCTTTAGAACCAACAGAAGCGACGCCGGGTTCCATTCGCGGCGATTTCGCTTGCACCAAAACGATGAACCTAATTCACGGCGCTGACTCACCAGAGAACGCTGAGCAGGAGATAAGGCTGTTTTTCAAGGACGACGAGATTTTCAATTACCGCCGTTGCGATGAAGATTGGGTGCACGGACCTCAGTCCTGACCGCACCTATGTCCCGAAAGAAGGCAAAGGGATGAAGACTCATGAAAGGGCTGCAAAGGTTAGCCTTGAACTGCCGGTGGGATGATGCGCTGGCAAGCGTCTTCGCTTTCCTCGAAAAGCCGATGCGGAAGGTGGAGGAAATCATCTGGGAAGCAGTTCAGTCCCCAGTGCAAGAGATGACCGCTATGGCTTTGCACCTGCTCTCGGCTGGGGGTAAAAGGTTGAGACCGGCGCTGACCCTTCTGAGCGCTAAACTCGCTGGTGAAATCAACCACCGGGCAGTGCTTTTCGCTGCAGCCGTTGAGTTAATGCACACGGCTACTTTGATCCACGACGATGTGATTGACAAGGCAGATTTGAGGCGAGGGCGAGCGACAGTCCACACCCTTTGGGGCAACGAGGCTGCGGTCATGTGCGGCGACTTCCTGTATGCGGCGGCGTTCAATATACTGGCGAGAGACAGCGACATTGAGGTCATCAGGACGATGGCTCGAGCATCAAGCCAAGTCTGCGAGGGCGAAGTCCTTGAACTTCAGTTAGCCTTCAACCCGAAAATCACCGAGGAGCAATGCATCGAAATCGCTCGCTTGAAAACGGCTGAGTTGATGGCTGCTGCTTGCAAAATTGGGGCGATGGCGTCAGGGGCAAATGGAAAACTTACCGACGCGGTGGAAATTTTTGGGCGGAACTTGGGCATCGCTTTCCAAATCGTCGACGATGTTTTGGACATGGAAGGTTCGGTTGAGGAAATCGGGAAACCGGTAGGGAGCGATTTGCTTGAGGGCAAAATCACTCTCCCCGTTCGGCTCACCCTTGATGCGTTGCCGGAAGAGAAACGGGCAATTTGGGAGCAACGGATAGCCAATCGAGAATTAACCCCGCAGGATGTGGCGGATTTGGCAAAATTTGCGCGGGAAAATAGAGTCTTGGAGCAAGTGCGGGCAAGGGCGAAAAAGTTCGCTGAAAAAGCGTTGGAGCAATTGATGAAAGTGGCAAGCGAAGCGAATTCGTCCGAAGCCATCAACATGCTCAAGCAACTCGTTCACTTTTTCGTTCACCGCCGGTTTTAGCGAAAATTTCCGTCGGGAGCGGGTGATTGCCATGCTCAACTTGGCGGAAGTTCAAAGGCAGTTGATGAGGATGGTTGAAGAGCAAGCGGTTCGCAGACCCGATTTCGGTCAAAAAGTTGGCATAGCCGTCCAAGAGGTGAAGCGTTGGTTTTCAGGTTGGCACCACCTGCAATCAAAAATCGCTGGGAGCAAAACATCGTGGTTGGTTGCAAAGTTCGACGAAACCCCAGCCCGAGTTTACCCGCTTCCGCCCCGACCTGACCGTTGGTTGGTTTTCGCTTCCGATGGCTCGCAAATTTTCCCAGACCGTCACGAAGCCATGCTTTGCTTTCTGATCAACATCGGTTCGGTCGTTTTGCCATATGGCGTGGACGCTCGCCCTCACTTGGGCAATCGCCCTCATCTGTTCTACCGCGAAAGCGACCTATATCAGCGTTGGGGCGGAAGGCGGGTTCTCGTCAGCGAGGAAATTGTCTCCGTCCGAAGGCACTTGATGGAAGTTGAGGAACTGGTGAGGCTCGCAAAGAGTTGGAAGTTCCGACCAGCAATCGCTTTGCTTGATGGGACGCTGATTTTGTGGACCCTTGAAGGGAAGCCAGCAGACTTCCGTGCGATAATGCTCCGACGCTTCCTGAGAATGCTTGACATCTTACGGGATTTGAAAGTTCCCATCGCAGGCTACATCAGTGCCTCAGGGAGCACCGATGTCATCAACGCTTTAAGGGTTGGGCTTTGTCCCTACCAGTTTGCGAACTGCGACAAGTGCGAATGGATTGCGACAGGGAAGCACCCGCCTTGTGCGGTTATTGAAGGTGTTGCCGACATTCACCTGTTTGAAAGGTTGCTGAAGCCGGGCGAAAGGTCACCTGTTTTCTGGAGCAGTTCGCAAATCCTTGCCGATTACGGCGACCACCAAATCGGCTTCTTCTACATCAACGCAGGCTTAGAGATTGCGCGGGTTGAAATCCCCAAGTGGGTTGCCCAAGACCCAACTATGCTTGAACTCGTTCACGCCGTCGTTTACGATCAGGCTCAAAAAGGGCGAGGCTATCCCGTTGCATTAGCCGAAGCCCACGAACAAGCGGTCGTTCGTGGGGCGGAAAGGGAGTTGTTCTATGAGATGCTTGAGGCAGCGTTAGTCCGACAGGGCTTCAAGGTCAGTATGACCTTCAAGTTGATGGCAAAGAGGACACCTGCCGTGTGAGGCTTCACTTGAGCCAAACTTGTTCACACAAAATTGCTGTCAAGCCTCAAACATGCAACTCAACGATGTCCCCATCTTGGAGCACGAAATCCTTGCTGACGGGCTGTCCTGGAAATTCAGCAGAGCCCCAGACGCGCGCGTATTTCAACCGCTCGGGGAAGTCGCGGTGAACTTCTTCGGCAAAGTCCAATATGGTCGCACCCTTTTTGAGCACGAAAGGTTTGTCGAGTTGAGGCTCCTTGCCGGGTGGCTTCGAGTAGACGCGGATTATCCTCAAGCCTTCAAAAATCATCCGCTTAAGTTCGTCAAGCCCAACCCTTTCCTTCGCCGAAACGGCAATCATAGGAAGCCTTTCGCCGTATGTCTCTTGGAGCAGGATGAATCGCTCCTCCGCCTCGGGCGCGTCCAGTTTGTTTCCCACCAAGATGGCACTGCGCTCTACAACGGGATTTGCTGGGTTGTCGTTAACGGGCTCTCTCACCAACTTCACCCTTCGCTGCTCGAAACCTTTCAGCAACGCCTCTGCTTGGTCGAAGCAGTCATCTGTCGAGAGGTCAACGACCAGCAAAACTTCGTCAGCGCGCCTAACCATACCGGCGAATGCTGGTTCAACTTCGTCCACAATGGGAGGGGTGTCGACAAGTTGAATTTGCAAGTTTTCGTAGGGCATCATGACGGGGTAAGGGCGTTGGGTCGTGTATGGGTAATCGGCAACTTCAAGGGGAACTCCCGTTAGGGCGCTCAAAAGCGCCGACTTGCCGACATTGGGGAAGCCAACGGCTATAACTTGCCCTGCACCGTGCCGAGGGACATAAAACGGGTCAGCACCACCGCCCTTTCGTGCCCTTTGTTGCTGCTCCATTTCCTTGAGTTTCGCAAGGCGGCGCTTCAGGTCCGCTTGAATTCGCTCTGTGCCTTTATGCTTGGGCAAAAGGGCGAGCATTCTCTGAAGTGCCTCAATTTTCTCCTCGATCGTCGTAGCCTTGCGAAAATCCTCTTCGGCTTGCAGGTATTCCGGTGTCAAGTTCGCCGGCACCGTTCCATCACCTCGCTTCTATAGGTCATTTTTCAACATTGCCACCCAGAACGGCAGTGGGCAAGAGTGGCGGACAAAATCCCGACACAATTCCCGTTGAGGTTGACATAATTGCGGCGGGAGGTGAAAGCCGTGAGGCAGACGATTTACATCCGCGAGGAGCAAGTCAAGGAACTGCTCCCGCTTTCGGAAGCCATTGAGGCTGTAGAAAACGCTTTCCGCGACAAAGCGGAAGGTCATGCCGTCATGCCCCCAAAACTTATCGTCCCCCTCCCAAACGGCGATTTCCGAGCTATGCCCGCCTATCTACCCAGACAGAAAGTCGCTGGGGTCAAAGTTGTCAACTCTCACCCAAGCAACCGCGAGAGGGGATTGCCAACGGTGATGGCGATTTTGGTCATGCTTGAGCCCGAAACGGGTTTCCCCCTCGCTGTCATTGAAGCGACATACTTGACGGCTCTCAGGACCGCCGCAGCAGGTGCCCTTGCCACCCGCACTTTGGCGCGCCCCAATTCCCGAAAACTCGCAATCTTGGGCGCTGGCACGCAGGGCAGGTTCCAACTCCTTTCCCACAAACTCGTCTTGCCGAATCTGGAACAGGTCAGCGTTTGGAGCCTTGACGAAGATTTGGCTTGGCAAGTTAAGCGCGACTTGGAACCGCAACTTGGGATTGCAATTGAAGTTTGCCCAAATCCCCAATTAGCCGTTCAGGACGCCGATGTCATTGTCACCACAACTCCGTCCCGAAGACCTGTAGTGCAAAACGACTGGGTCTCAGATGGGGTTCACTTCACTTGTATCGGGGCTGACGCTCCGGGCAAGCAAGAGTTAGACCCCGCAATTTTGCGGAGGGCTCGCATCTTTTTGGACGACATGGCTCAAGGGATGGAATCTGGGGAAGTCAATGTTCCCTTGCATCAAGGGCTCTTGAAGCCAGAGGATCTCGCTGGTGAACTGGGTGAAGTGCTCGTCGGCAAAAAGGAGGGACGAACCTCTGACGACGAAATCACGGTCTTTTCTTCCACCGGTCTGGCAATCCAAGACATCGCTTGCGGGGCAGTGATCCTCAGGAAGTTGGGTGTGCTGTGAAAACTGCGTGAGGAGGGATGGAGGATGCAACTTGCAGGGATTATCCCGCCCATAGCGACTCCGTTGGACGAAGACGAGAAAGTCGACGAAAATGCCTTGCGCTCTTTAGTCCGCTACTTGCTCCGTTCCGGCGTTCACGGCATCTTTGTTCTCGGTTCGACGGGTGAATTTGCCCATCTCTCGGACGATGAGAAGAAGCGAACGATTGAAACCGTGCTTTCAGAGGTTGACGGCAAAGTTCCTGTATTGGTCGGTGTGACGGAGACGGGGACAAAGCGGTCAATCTTTTGGGCGAAGGAGGCTCAAAGGCTTGGTGCCAACGGTGTCGTTGCGGCGCCGCCATTTTACTACCCACTCTCCGAGGCGGAGATTGAAAACCACTATCGAGCACTGTCTTCCGAGTGCGAGTTGCCCATCTTGCTCTATCACATACCTTCAACGACGAAGGTCCGATTTTCCCTCACCTTGATCGAACGACTTGCCGAGGTGCCCAACATCGTTGGCATCAAGGACTCAACAGGAGATTTGCCCTTCGTTTTCACCTTGATTGACCGCATGCGAGAGCGCAACTTCCTTGTGTTTCAAGGGCACGATACCTTGCTCGCCCCAACCCTCCTTTACGGGGCTCACGGAGGCATCAACGCTTTGGCGAACTTGACACCCAGTTGGTTTGTGTCTCTGTATGAGGCAGCCAAAAGAGGTGAAGCGATTCTGGCGATTTCTTGGCAGCGAAAAATAAACGAACTGACACACTTCCTTGAAGCGATGACCTTCCTGCCAGCCTTGAAAATGGCGCTTCACCTGAAAGGGCTGATCCGTCCGTTCGTTTCCGCTCCATTCGTCCCCTTCCCCGAGAATCGGAAGGAAGAACTTTTGAGCGCCTTGAAGGGCATGTTAGGATGGAGTGAACCACAAAGCCCAGTTCACCGCAGCGAATCAGCATCGTGAAAGTGCGCGGTTTTTTGGAGCGTGCTCGTTAAAAGGCGGCAAACTTTTGAACCCGAGGAGGTGTTGAAAGGCTGTGCGAGTTGCTGTTTTGGGAGCTGGTTCCGATGTGGGAAGGGTGATAAGCCATGCCCTTATGATGAGCGGGCTCCTCTCGGAAGGCGACGAACTGGTGCTCATCGGCAGAAAAGAAGGCAAAAGTGGCTTCATCGTCAGAGGCATGGCGGAAGATTTCTCAGAAGCCTTCGCCGACGAAGGTGTCAACATCTCTGCTTCCGTTGACCCTGACGATGCGTGGGGCGATTTTTTGATTTTCATCGCCAGCGTTCCCGACCCAGCCCACTTCACCCGCATATTTCACCGCGAACGGCTTGCCGAAGACAATTGCCGATTGGTCTTGGGATTGCTTCCCCACTTAGTGCGAAACCGCGAGCGCATCAATTGGGTCATCGTTGTCACCAACCCAAACGAGTTGGTTGTGAGACTTTTGAGCGATGCTCTGGAGACCCGCCAAATTGTCGCAACTGGAGCACTCGTTGACAGTTACCGGTTCAGGTTTGAACTTGCCCGCGATTTGAACTGTTCCCCTCAAAAAGTCACTGCATGGGCTGGTGGCGAACATGGTCCAAACATGCTCTTCTTCTGGAGTTCGGTGAGAGTTGACGGAAAACCTTTGGACGACGAGACCGTTCGCAAACTCCGCTGCCCTTCCAGAGAAGTTTTTGAGCGGTTCAAGTCAGAAGCGTTCCAAGTCGCCGAAAGCGTTTTGGGAAGTGAAGGCTTGGACGCTGCCTACAGGGCGCTTCAGCCATTCCCAACGGAAGTCAGGGCAATCGTCAAGTCCTATCTGACCCACACTTCGGGAGCGAAAACAGGAGGCATCGCCGCTCAAGCAGTGTTGAGGTTGATGAAAGCCACCCTGTCAGACCAGCCCGTCTTCCTCTGCGCTCAAACGCCATCCGAGTTCGGGACTGTCGGGGTTCCGGTTGAATTGAGCCGAAAAGGCATCACCATCCGGGTCGATGTCCTCTCAGAGGAAGAGCGAAAAGTTCTGCGGGAGGTCGGGAAACTCGTCAAACTCAAACTTGAGCGGCTGATCAAAAGTGTTGCTGGACAATAAAAACTGCGCACTGGTTCGCCGAAGTCACTAATGACGGACTGGCAACAGCGAAACTTTTTGGGGCTGTAACTCTTGCCTCCGCCAACGGACGCCGGCAAACTTTTGGCACAACAGTGCCTTTCAGGCTTGAAAGTGGAGTGAGACAAAGGGAATGAAGTGGCTGCTTTTGCGAAAGTTGCTGAGTTTCATTTGCCCGGACAAATGCGTTGACAAAGTTACGGATGTGTCGCTGACCGAATTGAGCGAGAACGGGATTCGCGTCATCTTCGTTGACTTGGACAACACCCTCACCGCTTGGGGAAGCAGCAAGGTCAGCGAACCAGTCAGGAAATGGATTGAGCGTGCGAAGGAGTTGGGCTTTCAGGTGGTGATTGTTTCAAACGCCGGGCTTCGCAAGAGGGTCAGCCAAGTCGCCGACGCTTTGGGCATTGTCGGGATTGCAGCCGCTGGCAAGCCGAGGCGTTTCGTCTTCCGGCGCTACTTGGAATGGAAAGGCTTGAAACCGAGCCAAGCCGTCATGATTGGCGACCAACTTTTCACCGACATCTTGGGTGCAAAAAGGGCAGGCATGAAAGCCATCCTCGTTGAACCCTTGACAGAAAGAAGGTTCATCATGGGGCGAATCCAGCGCCCTTTGGAACTGCTCGCCCTCAAGTTCCTCCGCCGATTGGGTCTTTTGCCTTAAGCCACCTAAAGGGGCAAGGGACAAGGGGCATGGGACACGGGAAAAGTTTTTTCCCTCAACTCCCAAATGCGCCAAGCCTAAGCCGTCAATGCACTCCGCACTCAAATTGTTTTGAGTTTCCGCTCAAGGGCTTCCTTTTGCTGCGTCAGTTCTGCTAACCGCTGCCGCTCCGCTTCGACGATTTCCGCTGGAGCCCGTTCAACGAATTGCGGGTTGGAGAGACGAACTTGAACCCGCTCCAGTTCCTTTGTCAGTTCGTTCAACCGTTTTTGCCATCGTTCCTTCAACTTGCTGATGTCCACGATGCCGCTCAACGGGACAAAAACCTCGGCACTGTTCACCAACTCGGAAACGGCTTGTGGCACCGTCTCACCGAAGCGGATGAACCTGACTTCGTTGATGCGACCGACGAACCGCAACCACCACAGGTTTTCCTCAACCAGTTTCGGAATTCGTTCATCGTCGCAAGCGAGCACTATGTCCACTTTCGCTGTCGGGATGCCTAAATCGGCTCGGATGGCTCGGACTTTCCGCACCAACTCCATCAAAAACGCCATTTGTTGCTCCGCCTCTTCGTCAAAGAAGCGTTCATCCGCCTCAGGGTATTCCGCCACCATCAACGCCTTCAGCTCCGCACTCTCACTTGCACTCCGCACCCCGCATACTGCACCCGCTTGCTTTAGCCTCTGCCAAAGTTCCTCGGTCACAAAGGGCATGAAGGGATGAAGCAACCGCAGCGAAGTTTCCAGAACCGCCACCAACGCTTGCCGATACACTTCAGCCATCTCGCTACCTTGCGTTCCACCTTCTGGAACTTCCGCACTCCGCACTCCGCACCCCGCACTTTTGCTGATTTCCACAAACCAATCGCAAAACTCGTCCCAGACGAAGTTGTAGATGGCTTTTGCTGCATCAGCCAACTCGTATTCCTCCATTGCGTTGTTGACCTGAGCGATTGTCTTGTGCAGCCGAGAGAAAATCCAGCGCAAGGGAAGTGAGAAAGTGGCGACTTGCGACTGGCGATTAGCGATTAGCGATTGAACTTTCAAGCCCAATTTACTCATGTCCCTTGTCCCCTGTCCCTTGTCCCATGTTGTCACGACGAACCTTGCAGCGTTCCACAATTTTTTGCCGAAGTTGCGAGCCATCTCCAACCGCTCTTCGTGGAAGCGCAAATCTTGCCCCGCTTCCGCTTGAACGATGAGCCCGAACCTCAAGCCATCAGCGCCGTATTTGTCCAGCAAGTCCAGCGGGTCAATACCTGTGCCCAAACTTTTGCTCATCCGCTTACCTTCTCGGGTCAGAACTGTCGGGTGGACATAGACGACTTTGAAGGGAATGTCACCAGCGAATTTCACACCCGTCATGACCATGCGGGCAACCCAAAGGTAAAGGATGTCGCGAGCCGTAATCATCAAATCGGTCGGGTAGAACTTGCGAAGTTCAGGCGTATCGTCGGGCCAACCCAAGACAGCGTGCGGCCAGATGGCTGACGAGAACCAAGTGTCAAGGACATCGGGGTCTTGGACCAAATTTGCCCCGCCGCAATCGGGGCAGCGTTGCGGCGTCTCAATCGCCGCAAACGCTTTGGCATCTTCCGCAAATTGATAACGCACCTCCCTCTCCGTCCCTTTCCGCTCCCACTTACCTTCGTTGCAGTCGAGGCAATACCAAATCGGAATTCGGTGCCCCCACCAAATTTGGCGGCTGATGCACCAGTCCTTGATGTTCTCCAGCCACTCAATGGTCAAGCGGGCAAACCTTTCGGGCAAGTAGCGAATTTTGCCCTCCCGAATGACTTTTAGCGCCAGTTCAGCCAACGGTTTCATCCTCACGAACCACTGCAAACTCAACAGCGGCTCAATGACCGTATCGCATCGGTAACATCGCCCAAGTGGCACGCGATAATCTTCCACCCGCTCAAGCAAGCCTTGTTCCTGCAGAGCCTTGACGACCTCTTCGCGGGCGGCGAACCTGTCCAACCCAGCAAACCTATCGGGCACATTAATCATCCGACCGTAATCATCCATGACGAGCACTTTCGGGAGGTTGTGTCGTTCTGCAATTTCAAAGTCAGCAGGGTCGTGAGCAGGTGTCACCTTGACCGCGCCTGTCCCGAATTCTGGGTCAACGGCTGGGTCGGCGATGATGGGAATTTCACGACCGACAAGGGGCAGGATGACAGTTGCGCCTATCAAATGCTTGTAGCGCTCATCGTCAGGATGAACCGCCACCGCTGTGTCGCCCAACATCGTCTCAGGTCTCGTCGTCGCCACGACAATGAACTCGTCCCTCGTCTCCCGTCCCCCGTCCCGCTTCAGCGGGTATCGGATGAACCACAGGTGTCCCGGCTCGCCTTCCTCGTTGCGCTCAACCTCAAGGTCACTGAGAGCCGTCAAGCATCTCGGACACCAGTTGACGATTCTGTAGCCACGATAAATCAGCCCTTCGTTCCACAAGCGGATGAAGGTCTCTAACACTGCCCGTGCGTAGTGTTCGTCCATTGTGAAACGCTCTCGCCGCCAATCGTAGGAGCAACCGAGTTTGCGCATCTGCTGCAAGATGATGCCGCCATACTGCTCCTTCCACTGCCAGACCCGCTCCAAAAACTTCTCCCGCCCCAAGTCATAGCGGGTCTTTCCTTCCTTCGCCAACTCCTTCTCCACGACAACTTGAGTCGCGATGCCAGCATGGTCAGTGCCTGGCACGACCAGGACATTGTAGCCTTTCATGCGCTTGTAGCGGGCAACGATGTCGTGGATGGTGTGATTGAGAGCGTGACCCATGTGCAGCGAGCCAGTCACATTGGGTGGCGGGATAGTGATGCAAAAACTTGGGCGCGGGTCATCAACCTCGGCGTAGAAGAAGCCGTTCTCTTCCCAAAACCGATACCAACGCTCCTCAAGTTCCTTCGGGTCGTAAGCCGTTGGGAACCCTTGCGCGCTCACCTGCTGAACCCTCCTTTTGCAGGTTGGGTGTGTTCCGAAAGCCCGAAAAAAACCTTTCCATGTCTCGGGCTTCAGCCCGCAGTTGATAGCGAGCGAAACTGAGTGCCGACTTTGGTCAGCGAAAATTCTAAGTGCTCGCTCAAGTCAAGTCTAATTTTGGCACGGCGTGAGTTTGTTTCCAGCACCCTTTTCCCCCACTTCGCCTGCCAATTCCCCCGCTGGCAAATTGCGAATTCCAGTGAAAGACTGATTTGGGCGCTGAGTGCCCGAAACCGAGGGAAGGGGGTTGATGGCGATGAGGTTAGCGTTCATGACTTGGGCGTGCCCAAATTGGACGGTGGAGCAAATTATTGATGCTGCAAAGCGGTATGGTTACGAGGGCGTTGAGTTCCGCCTTTCGGTGAACCACGCTCACGGTGTTGAGGTCGGAATCAGCGACGAACGAAAATCCCTTGTGCGAAACTTGTTCAAGGAAAATGGCTTGACAATTGCTTGCCTTGCGAGTGGGGTCAGGTTCTCATCAGCCGATGCGAACGAGCGACGCAAAATGGTTGAGCAAGCGAAAGCGGAAATTGAACTGGCTGTGAGTTTGGAATGCAAATGCGTTCGCGTTTTCGGCGGCAACCTGCCGGAAGGTGTGAGCCGAGGAGACGCACACCGCTACATTGCCGATTGCTTGCGCCAACTTGGCGAGTTCGCTTCAAGCCACGATGTCTTCGTTTGCTTGGAGACCCACGACGCTTTCAGCCGAGCCGAGCACGCGGCTGATGTTGTCAGACTCGCCAACCACCCCAATGTCGCCATCGTTTGGGACATTCGCCACCCACTCGCTCACGGCGAGACGATGAGGGAAGCGTTTGAGCATGTCAAGCCTTTTGTCAAGCACTGCCACATTGGCGACCGGAAGCGAGTTGATGGCAAATGGCAATTCGCTCACATCGGTGAAGGCGAAGTCCCTGTGGGCGAAGCGGTGCAACTCTTGCGCACAATCAACTTCACTGGCTTCCTCTCCTTTGAGGCTGAAGGTTTCGGCGATATTGACCCTGACACCCTCCTGCGTGAATACGCCGAACGAATGCGCCGCCTGCTTGAGGCTTGAACTCACTTCAGCACGAAAACTTTGACGATGGGGTTGACATACCGCATATCGTGCGGGAGCGGTCGGGAATACCAACGGAAGGGTTTGTCGCTCCAAGGCAATTTGGGTTCTTTGCGGAAGACGCGAACGGTGACGCTATGGCTATAAAGCCACTCGTAAAGGCGAACCACATCCCCCATCCTCAATCGAAGCGGGTCGCCATACTCAAAATCACTGGCAACAAACAAGTTGGCGTCGCTACCGCTCAACATGTTCAGGTCAAACTGAACCAGCAGCAACTTGAAGGGCGCAGTGACTTGCCAAGCAGCAAAATCTTCCTTCGTTTTCATCCCGCCGTTTATCGGGCAGATGGGAGGCGTGTAAAACCAAGGCAAATCGTGCATGGCGATTGTCAACGGTCTGAACTTGCGGGCGTATTCGGCAATGAAGGCTGCAGCCTCATCGCGCGGGTCAGGCGGAGCAAACAAACTCGCAATTGCAATTCCGCAAAGAAGGGTGTAAGCCGCTGTCGCAACGGAAGCCAATCGCCAGAAATTTCGCCACCTCAGTTTCTCCCACGCCCAACCCGCCCACAAAGCCAAAACGGGGAGCAAAGGCATAAGGTAACGGGCAAAGCGAACTTGAGCGAAACCGAGAGGGATGAAGTAAGCGAGTGCGAACACAACGGTTGCGATGCGCGATGCGTAATGCGTGAAGCGAGGATCATCACCTTCGTTGGGCTTCGGTGAGCCGAAAGGCAAAATTCCCGCAAGGGCGAGAAGAATGGCGGGGACACCAACGGCTGCGGGCAAGTTAACGGTCAGGTGAAACCAGTGACCGTTTCCGGTTTCGGCGAAAACATAACCGTGCCCTATTCGGCTGTGAACGAAAGTCTCCCAGTAAAAGTCGCGCCAAAACTCTTGGAAGGCAAGAACCGAATAGGGACAGCCGAGCAAAAACCCTAACCCCATCGCAGCGGTAATCCCTGCAATCCTAACGACTGCGTTGAACCAACTGGTTTGCCGTCCCCACAAAATCACCAAAGTCAGCCAAAGTGCGGGAGCAACCGAATACTTGACGGCAGTTGCCAAACCCGCGACAAAAGCAGCGAGCAAAAACCTTCTCCCCGTTTCAGCCGAAGAAGCCAAATAAAGCGAAAGGGTGGTCAAAAGCGTGAGCGGGACATCAACGGTCGCAAAGTGGCTGTGCTGGACATGCATCGGGAAGGTTGCGAGGAGAAGCGATGCGATGAACGCTGCCCATGAACTGGCAATTCGGCGAACCCAAAGGAAGACGAGCAAAACAGTGGCGATGCCGCAGAGAACTGAGAGCCAACGAGCCAAAAGGTGCAATTTGGCAAACTCCGTCACGGCAGCCACCGATTCCGAAACCCCAACCCACCCGCCAGTTGAGAACGCTTTGAAAAAGTGCGTCAAGTCAAGGAAGCCATAACCCTCAGCGAACAGACGAGCGAAATAAACGGCGTAGAGGAACAAACTCCCGTAGTTAAAGAAGTGCGGGTTCATCTCGCCGGCGAAAATGTTCATGTGCAGGGTCGGTCCGATGACAGTGATTTCGTCGGGATGATACGAGTGAACTCGGCTGGTCGAAGGCAATCCCCACTCAAGCCCGTAAACTCGAAGCAGCAAGGCTAACGCCAACGCAACGGAGATCATCACCAATTCTCCGACCGTCAAACATATGGCTCTGCGTGCACCGAGTTCCATGTGCCTTTCTGTCTGGACTTTCATCGCGCCATCACCACGCTATCACCCACTGGACAAATTAAGCCGACGCTCAACAACCAATCTTGGCATCAGTTTCAATTGCAGGCAAACTGAAGTTTCCCGACACCCATGTGAGGGCTTAACTGAGGCTGGAAACGAGTTATCATTTTTGGCTGGGTTGCGCTTAGAAGAGCGCCCAACTCTCGACGCGCAACTTGCAACTCTACAAGGTTTGGGGGTTGGAGCATGCAAGTGACAGATTTGCTGGCTCAGGTTCAAAGGCTCAAGGAAGAAGCGGAGCAGGCTTTGCGAAATGCCGAGACAATGGAAGCCGTAGAAGAAGTTCGGCGCAGGTTTCTGGGTCGGAAAGGCGAATTGAACGCGATTTTGCGGAGTTTGTCCCAATTGCCGCCCGATGAACGAAGGTTGATTGGTTCCAAAGCCAACGCGTTGCGTGATTGGCTTGAAGAGGCGCTTTTGAAAAGGGAGCAAGAGGTCAGGGAGATAGCGCTTCAGCGGCAGTTGGAAAGGGAGCGCATAGATGTTACTTTGCCGGGACGAATTTGGCAACCCGGCGGATTGCATCCCTTGACGATGACAATCAACGAGATTTGCTCAATCTTCACCGACTTGGGTTTTGAGGTCGTTGAAGGACCTGAGGTCGAAGACGAGTGGCACAACTTCATAGCGCTGAACATCCCGCCAGAACATCCAGCCCGCGATGACCACGACAGTTTCTATATCGTCGGTGACTGGGAGCCGGGCAAAGAAGTTTTGTTGCGGACGGAGACATCGGCTGTGCAAATTCGCGTGATGGAAAGCAGGCAGCCGCCTGTCAGGATTGTCTCGCCCGGTCGGGTTTACCGTCGCGACCCCTTTGACCGAACCCACTCCCCCGTCTTCCATCAAGTTGAGGGACTCCTTGTTGACGAGGATGTGACCTTTGCTGATTTGAAGGGAACGCTTTACGCTTTCGCTCAGCGCTTTTTCGGCGAATGGGTCCAAATTCGCTTCCGCCCCCATCACTTCCCCTTCACTGAACCGAGCGCCGAAGTTTTGGTCAGTTGCGTTTTTTGCAAGGGCAAGGGCTGCCCAGTTTGCAAGCAGACGGGATGGCTTGAAGTGCTCGGCTGCGGCATGGTTCACCCCGCAGTTCTTGAGAATGTCGGCTATGACCCCGAAAAGTGGCAAGGCTACGCGTTCGGGATGGGAGTTGAGAGGTTAGCGATGCTCCGCTACGGCATTGACGACATTCGGCTCTTTTACGAGAACGACTTGCGCTTCCTGCGACAGTTCAGTTAGCGCGGCTTCTCGTTTTTTCCCGGACTTTCAATTCCTTCCACTTGCCTTTGAGCATTCGGGTTTTTTCCCTAAGGGGCGATGGGACAATTCCCTACATACTTCGCCCGAGGTTTAACGCAAATTGAAATTGCCTATTCGGCAAGGTGGAGGGAAAAGCCATGCAATTGGACGAGCAGGTCGCTCAGTTGGCGGTGACGGTTTGTCCTTTCTGCGGGGTTGGATGTGGTCTGGTGGTGGAAGGCGGAAATGCTTTCCCGCTTCGTTCCCACCCGATCACGCAAGGCTCACTCTCACTGAGAGGATGGAGCACGGGCGAACTTTTGAGGTCGCCGTTGAGGGTTAAGTCCGCTTTCGTTCGTTCACCTAACGGAACCACGCATCCCGTTGAAATCTCAGAGGCTCTTAAACTCATCGTTGAGCGCCTCAAAGAGTTGCGCGAGCGTTACGGCAGCGAAGTCATCGGGATTTTGGGTTCGGCGAGATTGACCAACGAGGAAAATAGGCTCATCCGCCAGTTGGCGGTTGCTCTCGGAACTCCCAACTTGGATTCCTTTCAGCGGTTAGGCTATTTGCCTTTCAATTCGGTCGGGTTGGAAAGCCTTGAGGGTGCATCATCGATAACGGTTTTGGCAGTTGACCTTGCTCATCGGCACCCGCAAATTTTCCGAAGGGTGTCAAAAGCGCTGAAACGGGGCGTTACCGTCCGCTTCATTGACAGCCGGAAGGTTCAACTCGCCAGTATGGCGACGGAACATATCCGCCCATTGCCGGGGCAGGAACTCAACTCGTTGCCACATGCTAACGGAGACGGCGAAATAGTGCTGATTTCTTCGGAGATTGCCTTGCACGGGCAAGGAACGAAAGCGGTTGAAGCGCTCCAAGGTCGGCAAGTCATGTTCTTGACAGACTATGTTAACCAACGAGGCATGGTTGATGCTGGGGTTCGTCCCTTCCCTGAAGGCGCTTCTGCTTACGAAATGCTCCAACGAACCTTCACAGGTGACTTGAAAGCGTTGCTGATCTTCGCCGATGACCCCTTTGAGTTCTTCCCCGAACTTGCGAAAGAAGCCTTTAGCCGGCTTGAGTTCGTGGTCGTGGTTGATTCCGTCAAAACTGAGGCGATGAAGTATGCCCATGTCGTTTTGCCGGGCGCGCTGCTTGCGGAGAAAGAAGGGACATTCACGAATTGCGAGGGTCGAATCCAACACTTAGAACCTGTTGCCCCACCTTTAGCGGGGCTGACGGAAAGGCAGATTCTGGAACAAATTTTGGCTTTGCTGGGTGAGACGCCAGAAGCGGGTGAGGTTTCGCCGTTCTCCGTGAACTCAACCACCATCGAACCAGAAAGCCCGACCGATGAACGACCCTTTGTGGTTGCCCTTGACAGCGGGACTTTCTGGAACAACCACGCCCTTGCCAAGGCATCGGTCACCGTTTGGCGCGAGATGCGCCGTCCCTTCGTTGACTTCCCTAACGGCTATGTCATTGTCAACCCAGAGGACGCTCGCGAATTGGGCATACGGATGTTCACCCCCGTCAAGATGGAAAGCGCAGAAGGCGAGGTAACCCTTCCAGCCAACATTGACGAAAGAGCAGCGCGAGGAACTTTGCTCGTTCCGATGTTCCTTTGGGAAAAGGTCGGCAAGGCTTTGAGTGCTTTGCAGTTTGACGCAAGCATGAAAATCCCCGTCTTCCGACCAACGGCTGTGAAGGTCGTCTTGTAGCCAGAAGGGTGGATTCCCGTCCGCTAAAAGGCATGGAGCAGGGGGCGTTTGAAATGGAGAAGCGATGGGTTAGCAGCGAAAACTTGAAAGCGATTCTGGCGGAACTGGCAAAAGACGGGCAACTTATAGCGCCCGTCAAAATCGGCGATGAGGTTCTTTTCCGAAGGGTCTGCGATGTGGAGCAGATTTGCCCTGATACCGAATATGTGAACTCCTTCATCCCACCAAAGGAATTCATCCTGCCTGCGCGACAAACCCTTCTCAGTTACGAACTTGACAATTCACGCATTACGCTTCACGCATCACGAGAGGATTTGCCAGAGCGAGTCATTTTCGGCATAAGGAGTTGCGATGTCGCAGGCATTGAATACCTGACCAAGTTCCTTTCTGGCGAAATGTTTGGTCGCCCAGATTTGGCAGACGAGTTGTTCATGAAGCGACGGGAGAGGTTGACGATTTTGAGCGTCGTTTGCCAACAGCCCGGCGAAACTTGCATGTGCGTTTGCTGCGAAGGAGGTCCAGCCCTTGAAAGCGGGTTCGATTGGCAACTGACAAGGCTTGAAAGGGGTTGGTTGGTTGAGGTCGGAAGCGAAAAGGGTTGGGCTCTTGTTGAAAGGTTCAGGCAATTGGTGCCACCAGCGTCTGAAGAAGCAATCGCCGAGAAAGAGGAGCGAGTCCGGCAAGTTGTGGCTAACTTCTACAGGTTCAGCCCCCACAGGGTTCAAACTATGGCTGCCTCAAGGATGCTTTCAAAAGGTAGGCTTGAACACGCTTTCTGGCAGAAAATAGGCGAAAGGTGCGTTGAGTGCGGAGGTTGTGCCTTCGTCTGTCCGACCTGCTACTGCTTCAATGTCGCTGATTTGCCTGTCGAACAGTCAACCGAGGACGATGGGCAATTAGTCCCGTTGGTTCCGGGAGCGCCAACGAAAATCCCGACAAAGGGCAAGTGGGAACGAATCCGATGCCGCGATAGTTGCATGTTGGCAGGCTATGTCCGGCATGCGGGCGGCATCTACCCCAGAAGGACAACGGGCGAACGGTGCCTGACACGCTTCTTCCACAAACTTTCATGGCAATTCCACTTCCGCATGGGAAGGCTCGGATGCACAGGTTGCGGTCGGTGCATCATCACTTGCATGGGCAATATCGGGATAAGCCAAGTTTCAGAGGAAATGGTTGAGGCTTTGACGGGCGTTCCAGCGAAGGAGAGGGAGATTGTTTTGCGCAGCCCGCAATCGTAATGCGAGCCGAGCGAGGTGAACGCTTGTGGAGACGAAGTTGGAGACAACACGGCAAGGAGACGGGGCATCTCTCTACTTGCCCAAGTTAGTGCGGATTTTGGACATGCAAACGGAAGTGCCAGCAGAGGCTGTGACTGGACCGATTGTCAATTTCACGATAGAGCGAAACGGCATTGACTTTCGCCCCGGACAGTTTTTTGAAATCAGCGTTTTCGGCGCAGGTGAGGTGCCGATCTCAATTTCTTCTCCGCCGAGTTTGAAAGACAGAATCATTTTGTCCGTGCGCGCCGCAGGTTATGTCACAAGTTTGCTTCACCAGTTGAAGCCCGGCGATTACATTGGGCTGAGAGGTCCGCTCGGGAACGGTTTCCCGATGGAGGAGTTTTACGGCTTTGATGTTTTGTTCGTCGCAGGCGGTATAGGTCTGGCTCCCCTGAGAGGGTTGTTGTGGGAGATGCTTTTCCAGCGGGAGAAGTTTGGGCGAATTCTACTCCTTTACGGCGCACGAACTCCGAGGGACTTGATGTATCAGTGGCAACTGCCCGAGTGGGAGGGGAAGGGCGTCGAAATTCACTTGAGCGTTGATATTGGCGACGGGGTTTGGGAGAAGGAAACCCATCCGCCCCGCAAAGTCGGTGTGGTCACGACCTTGTTCACCGACATCCAAATTGACCCGACGAAGACAGTCGCCTTCGTTTGTGGTCCGCCCATTATGATTCGGTTCGCCCTTTTAGGGCTGACGAGAGACTTGAAAATTCCGCCTGAAAGGTGCATTGCTACTTTGGAGCGTCACATGAAATGCGGGGTTGGCAAGTGCGGTCACTGCATCGTCGGCGACAAGTATGTTTGCATGGACGGACCAGTTTTCAGTTACGCAGAACTGTCTCGCCTTGCCACCATTGAGGAGCCGTGGTGAAACATGCGCTCACGCGTTCATGACTTCAAGGACAAGTTGGGGACCGTTGAGGCGAAGGTCAAGTTGGTTGAGGACATTGCGACCGAGGATAAGTTCGTTTGTGGCTGCTGCTATGACTTCAACGAGGTCAAAGTGGAGTTGACCGATCTGGATGTCCACAAGGAAAACGGAGTGGAGTCGGAAGATGCCGTCAAAACCACCGACCTGAATTTCTCCCTGCCGTATGAGTTGAAGGCGCGAAACCAACATCTCAGGCACAGCGGTTATGTCCGCACCCGTGTCAACCAATCCCCAAACCTGCATTTGCTGAGAAGGGTCAACAGGGTTGCTCAGGAGAATCTGGACGACAGGTGCAGGCGGTTCGTAGGCGGTGTCGTAAGCAAATCGTTCCAAGTTCACTGCTTACACCCCCAAAGCCCGGATAACGGCTTTGCGCATCCCATCTTTGAGCACGATTTGAAAGTAAGCAGGCACAAACCCATACTTGGCAAACACGCGTTTGATGAGCGCCTTTCGGTCAACATCGCTATCCACGACTTTCCCCTGATAGACGGCTACCCATTTGCCTTCGTAGCCTTGAGCCAGAAGTTGGGGGTGCATTCGCCAAAAGGCTCTCCTGTTCTCTTCCCACTCCTCGTTTCCGGTTCCCAAGTCGGGCGCTTCTTTGAGAATTTGTTCGCCAATGTCCATGCCAGCATCACCGCCAGCAATTATAGCGCCAGACAGTCCGGTAAAAATTGCGAGCGTTGGGACGCGCGGGAACATGAAAACTTGGAGTTATCAAACGCATGCACGCTTACACGCATGCACGCAGACACGCAATTTTTGAGAGGCAAAAGAGTTGCTGTCATCGGGGTGGGGAACAGGATGCGGGGCGACGACGGGGTTGGTTCTGTGATTGCGGAGCGGTTGCAGGAACTCGCGAAAGGGAGTTTGCTTGTCATCGACGCCGAGACTGTTCCCGAAAACTATTTGGGCGTTTTGCTGGACTCAAAACCTGAAGTTGCGCTGTTCATTGACGCGGTGGATTTTGGAGGGGAAGTCGGTGAGTGGGCTTTGGTGCCCCTTTCTGTGCTCGGCGACAAAGTTCCAACCACTCACACCGTTTCGCTGAAACTTTTGGGGCAGATTTTGGAAAGCAATGGCACTGAATGCTTGCTCTTGGCAATTCAGCCAAAGCAAATCGGGTTTGGTGCGCCGATGAGCGAGCAAGTGGCTTCAGCGGCTGAGAGGATTGTCCAGATGTTGGCTCAGGTTTTTGGTCTGGCAGTTTCCCGTCCCGCCGAAATGTCAGGGGAGGTGCATGGGGATGAATGAGCAAGTTTTGCCTTGGTTTTTGCTGCTGATTTTGTTGCCGTTAGTTGGGGCGTTCATCTGCATTGGGACAAAAAACCGGACGACAGACTATGTCGCTTCCCTGTTCACTGGTTTGACCGCACTCGTCGGTTTGTGGATGGTCGGGAGATGGGGCTTCACGGGCGTGAGGATTCACCTTGGCGGTTTACCCCAGTTCGGTCGCTTCGTCGGGAAAGAAGTTTCCATGTTCGGCTTTCTCCTTGACCCACTCAGCGCAATTATGCTAATGATTGTCGTTGGGCTCGGCTTCCTCGTCACGGTCTACTCGGTCGCATACATCAGCGCTGGCAATAAAGAACACCCAGTAACGGACGGTCGCGAGCGCTACTTCTTCTGGATGCTGCTCTTCATCGCCTCAATGGCTGGTTTGGTCACTTCGTCCAACTTCCTGCAACTGTTCATCTTTTGGGAGTTGACGACGATTTGCTCGTGGGCGCTGATTGGCTTTTACGAAACTGACAGGGCTCTTTGGGGCGGTTACAAAGCGCTTCTGATGACTCACGGTGGCGGTCTTGCTTTAATGGTCGCCATTGTTGCCCTCTACTTGAATGCGGGGAGTTTTGACTTTGAGGCGTTGAAGGCTATCAGCCCAGAAGTTCGCGGGGCGCTTTTTGCCCTTATCTTCGTCTTCATCATGGTCGGTTCATGGGCGAAAGCAGCACAGTTCCCGTTCCACACTTGGCTTCCAGAAGCGATGGAAGCGCCGACGCCCGTTTCGGCATACCTGCACGCCGCAGCGATGGTCAAGGCAGGCGTCTATTTGGCAGCAAGGCTGATATTGGAGGGCGGCGCCTTGCCCTACTGGGTTGGGTTGCTGACAACGGTGATGGCTCTGCTTACCATGTTCTTTGCCGTCAGCGCCTTTTTCTTCCAAGATGACCTGAAGCGGCTGTTGGCGCTCTCAACCATTGCCCATCTGAGTTACATCTTGCTTGGATGCGGCGTTTACATCATGTTCAAAGCACCCGAAGCATACCAAGGTGCGCTTTTGCACATCGCTGCCCACGCTGCGGGGAAGGGGCTGCTGTTCTTGACCGTTGGGGCTCTGACCTATTTCGCTGGCACACGCCGAATCTCAGAACTTTCTGGCGTCGCGTCGAAGCAACCCTTGATTGCCCTTAGTTTCTTCGTTGGCGTGTTTACCGTCACAGGTGTCCCGCCGCTTGCCGCTTTCTGGAGCAAACTTTTCCTCATCATCGGTGCTCTTCAAAACGGCGCTTTCGGTTACTTCCTCGCCTTCGCGATGCTTTTGGAGAGCCTAATCGCTTTCGGCTGGTTTCTGCATGTTGGGCAACGAGTTTTCTTCGGCACGCCCTCGCCCCATGTTGAAGCGATAGAGGGCTCAAGGCGTTCCATTGACATTTCCTTGAGCGTTTTGATTGCGGCTTGCATCCTTATGCCCTTGATCGCACTGCCACTTGCATCGGCAGCGTTGGGAAAGTAAGGAACGAAAGGTCGCCCCTGACGGGGCTCTACCAAAGACAGTAACAACGGCGTTAGCCACGAAAGGTTGATGTTAAAAAAGAGGTGATAGGAAGTGACGCCGGAAGGCTTGATGAACCTGGTCTTGCTGGGCATGGGAATTCTCGCCTTGGGGATTTTGGTTACGGCACTGACATCGGAGCAGAGAGCGCTCACGAGAGTTTTGGGCACCGTTTTCACTTTAGTTGCCGGCATCGTTTTGCTCTACTCAGGTGTTGGGCTAATCGTTTGGGGAGCGACGGCTCGCCTCCCCTTGACGGAGATAACCGCCATCAAAACCAAGTTGACGCTGCAGGCGGACATGCTTTCAGGGTTGTTCCTTTCGCTGATCGCCCTTTTGTCCATCCCATCGGCTCTGCATTCCTTCGCCTACCTTGAGCACCCTCATTACCGCCAAGAGAGCCTCATCCGCTACTACCCGATGTTCATGCTCTTCCTTCTGGCGATGGTCGGGGTTGTAGTTGCTTGGGACTTGCTGACATTCCTTGTCTTTTGGGAAGTCATGACGCTGGCGTCTTATGTTCTGGTCGCTTATGAACGGAGCAAGCCTGAAAACCTTCGTGCCGCCCTCAAATACTTCATCCTCACACATATCGGCGCGCTCTGTTTGCTCGTCGCAGCGGTCATCCTTTGGGTTCAGGGTGGTTCTTTTGAGTTTGAGACGGTTTTCGCGACGGTTGAGAAGTTGGCGAAGACCAGACCCGTTCTCCTTCATGTCATCTTGTCGCTCATGTTCATCGGGTTCGCAACTAAGGCTGCTCTCTTCCCGTTCGGAGATTGGTTGCCCGATGCTCACCCAGCAGCGCCTTCACCAATCTCAGCGATGCTTTCAGGCGTGATGATAAAGTTGGGAATTTACGGCTTCCTTAGGTTCTTCGTCTGGCTCTTGCCTACCGCTGCGTTCCCGTTTGCTTACGACTGGAGTTATGTCTTTGGCATTTTCGGTGTCGTGTCAGCGATTTTAGGCGGTGCAGCGGCGACAGTCACTTACGACGCAAAAGTTTTGCTCGCATACTCTTCCATCGCCCAATCGGGCTTCATCACCTTGGGCATCGGTGCTGGGATGTTCCTGTTCAGCCAAGATTTGCCTCTCGCCAACATCGCTATGGCTGGCGCTTTCTTCCACATCGTGGGCGATGCACTCGTTAAAGCACTTCTGTTCTTGAACGCGGGCTCGTTGCTTTACGCGACTGGCAGCAGGAGGTTCGCTGATTTGGGAGGTTTGCTTGAGGCGATGCCGCAAACTGCAGGGACAGCCTTCGTCGGTTCAATGGCAATTGCTGGCTTCCCGCCTTTGACCGCCTTCGTGAGCAAGTGGCTAATCCTGCAGGCTCTCCTCTTCTCCAAGTCAATCCCTGTCACTTTCTCCGGTGTCGGCATGCTCCTTGCCAGCATCTTCTCAATCCTCTACTCGGTCAAGTTCTTTGCCGCGAGTTTCCTAATCAAGCCGATGAGGTCAGGGAATTTGGAAGTCCCCTCCACGATGCGGCTCGCTCAACTTATCTTGACGCTTCTCGTCATTGCTGTCGGTTTGTTCCCGGGTGCAGTTCTCAGATGGTTAAGTTGGATTATTTCCGACGCACCCATGTTCGCTGGCGCCGAAGAAAAGTTGGCGGGCTTCTGGCAATGGGCATGGGTTCAACCGATAACGGGCGCATTTTCGCCCCTCGTCTTGGTTGGCATGTTCTTCATCGTTAGCATCTTTGCCCTCATTGCTATCGGGACGGAGCGTCAACCGCGCAAAGCACCTATTTGGCTTGGAGGCGAGTTAGTGAAACCGGAGCATTTGGGAGGTCACCCTCAAGGTGTTCCGTTGCGCGAAGAATTGCTTCAAAGGGCGTATCCGCGAGCGCCCGTTCCGCGCTGGCGCCCACCTGAATGGTTCACCAAGTTGCTTGACCCAGAAGCGTGGATGTATCGCCCTGTGATAACTGGCGGAACTTGGGTAAGTGACTTGCTTCGCCGAGCCCATACGGGCGTCCCGCACCTTTACATCGCTTGGCAAATCATTGGCGCTGCCATTATCGCTTTGGTCGTTTGGCTGATGTTCCGCAAGTGAGTGCAGGTGTGTAAGCGTGCAAGCGTGTAGGCGTTCTATTAGGTTGCATGCATGCACTCCTACACGCAAACACATGGTGAAAAAGGAGGTCGGTTGAAATGGTGACCATAGAGCGAAGCACCGAACAAATCAACCAAGTCGTTTCGGCTTTGAAGGAGCGAATAGGCGATAAAGTGTTGGGAGTTGAGCAGCCGACGCCTCATAGGCTTTATGTCACTGTTGCGCCCGAAGCCGTTGTGGCTGCAGCGGATGCGCTTTTCAACGGGTTGGGTGCCCGCTACCTGATAAGCGCTGGAGTGGACAAACGACCTCTTAACGGTGGCTTTGAAGTCCTACACTTCTTTGCCTTTGACCAAGCAAATGTCAGGTGCGCTCTCGTCATCCCGCTCAAAGGCGACCCGCCGAGAATCCCATCAATAACGCCTCTCATCCCCGGCGCAGGCTGGGCGGAACGGGAATTCAAGGACTTGCTCGGCATTATCCCCGAAGGTCATCCTGACCCTCGCCCCCTCGTTTTGCCTGACGGCTTTCCCGAAGGACTTTACCCGCTCCGAAAAGATTACCCGCATGACTACAAGCCGCCACTTGACCGCAGCAAGACTTTCCCGTTCAAAGAACCGCCAGAGGGCACGACAGTTGTGACAGTCGGTCCCTTCTTCCCAGTTCTTGAAGAGCCTTCACAATGGCGGGTTTTCCTTGACGGCGAAGTCGTTGTCGGCTGTGACTACCGAGGCTTTTACAACCACCGGGCAGTTGAGAAATTGGGCGACAGCGCTCTGACTTACAACCAAATCCCTTCGCTTGCTGAACGAATTTGCGGGATTTGTGGTTGCGTCCACTCAACCGCATACTGCCAAGCCGTTGAGGAAGCCGCTGGAATAGAAGTTCCGTTGAGGGCAAAGGTCATCCGAACGCTCATCTTGGAGTTGGAGCGCGTTCACAGCCACTTGCTCTGGCTCGGGCTCGCCTGTCACATCCTCGGCTTTGACTATGTCTTCATGCAGTCGTGGCGGATTCGCGAACCAGTGATGTGGCTCGCCGAATACTTGACTGGAAATCGAAAGCATTTCGCCATTAACCTCGTCGGCGGTGTCAGAAGGGACATCGTTAAAGAGCAGCACCCACGCATCTTGGAGGTAATGGACAAGGTTGAAAGGGAGACGAAAGAACTTGCAGACACGCTTCTCAACGACATGCCTTTGCTCGCCCGCTTGAAAGGGACAGGAATTTTCACGCCAGAGGAAGTCAGGTTGACAGGTGCGGTCGGTCCGACAGCCCGAGGAAGCGGTGTGCCAATCGATGCTCGCAGAGACCACCCTTATGCCGCTTACGACTTGGTCGAGTTTGATGTCGTCACTCACGACGGCTGCGACAACTTGGCGAGAACTTTGGTTCGTGTCGGCGAGATTTTTGAATCCATCAAAATCATCCGCCAGTGTGTCAAGTTGCTCCAAGAACTTCCCGAAGGTGACTTGATGGCTGAGTTGCCCGAAGAAATTCCGCCCTACAGGCAAGGCATGCACGCCGTTGAAGCGCCGAGAGGCGAAGTCTTCCACTATGTCCTCACCGGCGAAAACAACAGACCATACCGATGGCGTGTCCGGGCACCGAGTTACCAAAACATCCAAGCCGTTCCCGTGATGTTCAAGCCGGGCACCACAATCGCTGATGTCCCCATCACGCTCGGAAGCGTTGACCCATGCTTCTCTTGCACCGAGCGGATGGAAATCGTGGATGTCAAAAGCGGCGAGATGAAAGTCCTGACAGAGCAGGAACTTTATCAACTGTCAAGGCAAAAGACCAAAGAACTGCGGGAGAAAAATACGCAATGAAGAACGAGGTGAGTGCAGTCACATGTAGGAGCGGCGTCAGCCGCGAATAGCATGCAGGAGAGTGGTGCTGGTATGGTGAAGTGGCAATTTGCGCTGATTTGGGCGATTGCTGTCCCGTTGGTGTTGTTGGCGATTTCGCCGTTGCTCGATGGGTTGGCAAGGAAGATTCGGGCAAGGTTGCATTCCCGAGTCGGTCCGCCACTCATTCAGGGCTACCTTGACTTGGTGAAGTTAGCGGGCAAAACCGATGTCACACCAGTTGCGAACACTTTGACCAACTTCCTTCCCTTCTTGGCACTCTCTGCAGCGGTGACTGCGGGCGTTCTTTTGCCGGTCAGCGACTTCGCTCCCCTCTCTTTCGCTGGCGATTTGATTTTGGTGCTTTATCTGCTTGGGCTTTCAACAGTCGCTGTGGTTTTGGGCGGCGCCGCTTCTGGCAACCCATACAGTTTCTTGGGCGCTGGTAGGGAACTTCAATTACTCCTTTTCACCGAACCGGTCTTAGCCTTCGCCCTATTCGTCTTGGCGGTGAAGGCTGGCACATTCCGATTGTCCGAGATCGTCCTCTGGCACGCTCAGAATGGCTACACCCTTTCAACTGTGCTGGCAGGGATTGCCGCTTTATCTGCCTTGCTCCCTTACTTCGGCAAGTTGCCTTTTGACCTTGCGGAAGCGGAGCAGGAACTGATGGGAGGCATTTTGCTTGAACAAGCAGGTTGGAGGCTGGCGCTTTACCGCTGGACTTTCTTCGTCAAATGGTTCGTGGTCACTTGGCTGTTCTGCGAATTGTTCCTGCCGGTCATCGCACCCTTCCCGCTAAGTCTTCTCCTTTTGCTGGTCAAAATTTTCGTCATCTTCTGCATCGCAGCGGTCTTTGAAACTTTGCTGGCTCGGCTCAGGCTTGACCATGCCCGAGCCTTCTTCATCCATGTCGCCTTCTTTGTCTTGTTCGCTTTGGCGTTCGCTTTGATTGGCTCATGAATGTGAAGATTGCCGACGGAGGCGATAGACATGGTTGACTCAAAGGTCAAACAACTACTGCTGGCGCTGAGGGCGGGGAAGGTGACTTTTGCTTATCCCTTCGAGCCTCGCCCATCCGAGCCGGGTTTTCGCGGGCGGGTAGTTGTTGACACAGACAAATGCACGGGCTGCGGTGGTTGCGCCGATGTTTGCCCGACGAGGTGCATCCGAATCATTGATGTCTCGCCGACTCATCGCATCATCCGCCGCTACCTTGAACGGTGCATCCACTGTGGTCGCTGCGAGGATGTTTGCCGATATGGCGCTGTGAGACTTGACTTGGAATATGAAATCGCCACTACCGACAAGCGTGACCTTTTCATTGAGCAGCATTTGTTCATGGGTTCGTGCAGCCGATGCGGTCGCTGTTATGTGCCACCGACGCCTCTTGACCGGCTGATGGTCGTCGGGTTCAGGAAGGATGAGGAGGTGTAACTTCTTGCCCTGCCGTTCACGCATCACGAATCACGCTTCACGAAAGGGGTGTTAGAAATGGCAGCGATGGAGACGATCAGGGTTTTGTCGCTGGCGCTGATTTTGACATCTTTTGCGGCAGTCGAGTTGAGGAACTTGAGGGCAGCGCTGTGGGCTTACATGCTCCAAGCGTTGCTTTTGGTGGCGATTATCTTCGTGTTTGCGACTTTGCACCCACCGCTCTTCATCTGGGCAATTACGGCGCTTTTGACCAAGTTCGCCATCATCTCTTGGTTGCTCGCTCAATCCATCCATCAGGGCGAGCCACAGGAGTATCCGCCACTGATTGAACTTTTGCCATCGGTCTTCATCATCGGGTTGCTGGCACTTGTCACTTACCGCTTGACCCACACTTACACGACTTTCCTCGCACCGACGAAATTGGCAACTCAAGAACCTTTCCGAACCAACATCGCGGTCTCGCTCACTGTCTTCCTCATTGGGCTTTACGGGATTTTGACCCGAAGGGATGCGATAAAGGTCGCTATCGGCTTGTGCCTCATGGAAAACGGCGCTCACTTGTCACTGGTGAGTTTGGCGCCGGGTGTCAGGGAAACAGTCTTGATTGGGATAGTGACCGATGTCGTCATCGCCGTCTGGATTTTGCTCTACCTCATCAACGAAATAAGGCGTCAATTCGGCTCAACGGACAGTTTCAAACTTTCCGAGTTGCGATGGTGAACCATGCACGGTGAAATTACGCATCACGGATGAGGTGAGTGGGTCATGGAGTGGCTGCCGATTAGTTTGTTGGCTGTGCCAGTGTTGTTTGCGGGTTTGGTTTGGATTGCGAGGAGGGAAGCCCGTCCCTTCCTGTTCCTTTTGGGCACCGGAGTTGCGCTGATTTTGGCAATCTACCAAGCATGGGCTGTAACGCAAGTCAAGGTCATCACTTGCCTCAGGGAGGAAATTTTGGTTGATGGGCTCTCAGCTTTCATGTCGCTGTTGGTCGCCATCCTTTCCTTCGTCTGCGCCATCTACAGCACTGCTTACCTGACGCTCCCGCACCTTAAGGAAGCACCCGAGGAAAGGCTTCGGATGTTCCAAGCCCTTTTCCTCATCTTGGAGTTCACGCTCTTTTGGACGGTCATGACCAACAACATCGTTTTCCTTTGGGTTGCGCTTGAGGCAACCACTTTGGCATCCGCTTTGCTCGTCTCCTTCTATTGGAACCGAAGGGCGTTGGAGGCGGGCTACAAGTATTTGCTCCTGCTCACCGTCGGGATAACTTCAGCCCTGTTCGGATGCGTCCTTTTCTACGCTGCCGCTGCTCCCCATCTCGGTGACGAACCAGCATTGCTCATCACGAACTTGAAGACAGTAGTGGACAAACTGCCCGAGCATATAGCCTTGATTGTGGCGGTTTTGCTTCTGATCGGTTTCGGGACGAAAGCAGGTTTAGCGCCTTTCCACCCTTGGATTCCCGATGCCCACGCCGAAGCGCCAACGGTCATGAGCGCTATTTTGTCGGGCATCATTATCAAAGTCCCACTCTATGCAATCCTGCGGGTTATGAGCCTGTTTGCGCCTCGATTCCCAGAACTCGGTTCGCTCCTCATGGGCATCGGTGTCTTTTCAATGCTGCTGGGCAGTTTGTTGGCACTTTTGCAAGATGACCTGAAACGCTTGTTGGCATACTCAAGCGCAGCCCAAATTGGCTATGTCGCCGCCGGCATCGGTGCGGTCTCTTACCTCGGCTATTACGGGGCGCTCCTACACATTGCCCACCACGCTCTCACAAAAGCCCTGCTGTTCATGGCGGGTGGCATCGTGGCTGCGATGGCTAACACCAGAAATATCCCGTCGCTGGGCGGCATTGCCCGGAAGATGCCCGCAACCAGCATCTTCTTCCTGATCGGTGCGCTTTCGCTTGGTGGTGTTCCCTTGTTCAGCGGTTTCATCAGCAAGTTGACCGTCATCTTGGCACTCACTCAAGCCCGGGCGTGGGTGAGTGTCACCATCGCTGTAGGGGTGAGCCTTTTGACACTCGCATACATCCTTCGAGCGTTCCAGAGGGTCTTCTGGGGTGAGCCGAGAAGCCCAGAAGCCGCAAGCGAAGACATCAAGGAAGCACCGTTGCCCATGCTGTTGGCAATGGCTTTGCTGGCGTTGGGAATTTTCGCTATTGGATTGGCACCGCAATTGTTTGACCCGATTTTGGACTTGGCAGCGAAACCGTAGCGTAATGCGTAAAGCGTAATGCGTAATGGAACGGCAGGATATGAGCGTGCACCAACAAGGAGGTGTCAAAGATGGTCAAAGAGGGAATCTTGCGCAGGTTCTTTTCAAAAGCCTTCGGTCGTTCCCTTTGGGTCTTCCATGTCAATGTGGGCGCATGCAACGGCTGTGACATAGAGGTGCTGGATGTCTTGACACCTTTCTTTGATGTCGAAAGGTTCGGCATAAAACTCGTCGGCTCGCCACGACACGCCGATGTTTTGCTCGTTTCAGGTCCTGTGACGAGGACGATGGAAGAGCCGCTGAAGCGGTTGTATGAGGCAGTGCCTGACCCAAAGGTAGTCGTTGCTATCGGCGCTTGTGCTGTCGGCGGCGGCATCTGGTTTGACACCTACAATGTCGTTGGCGGCGTTGACAAAGTCATCCCCGTTGACATTTACATACCCGGATGCCCGCCCAAACCCGAGGCTATCATTTACGGCGTCGCTTTGGCGTTAGGGTTAGTGCCGAAGAAGATTGAGCGGGTTGAAGAACGACAAGAGACGCCCGAAGAGTTGGCTCAAATCACAGCACCAACCGAAAAGGCTGAAGTTGCAGCACAATAACTGTGGGAGCACCGAAGCCTTGAACGAAGAAGGTGATGCAGCATGGCAGCAAAAATTTTGGTCGTTGAAGACGACAGGGACATGGCTGAGGCAATTCGGCTCACTTTGGAGAACGCTGGCTATCAGGTCGTGAACGCATACAACCCCGACGAAGCGTGGGAAAAGGTCAACGCCGAAAAACCCGACTTGATTGTCTTGGACATCATGATGCCGACAGGGACTGAGGGCTTCCAATTCGTTTGGAAACTCCGCTCGCCCCAAACTGACGAATCCATCCGCAATGTCCCTATCATCGTCGTGACATCGCTTCACTCAACAACCGAACTCCGCTTCTACCCCGACCAATACGATGCCTCTTACGGACCGGGCGATTTCCTGCCTGTTCAGGAGTTCCTTGACAAGCCTATTGACCCCGCTAAACTCGTTGAAGCCGTTGAAAGGGTTTTGAAGCAAAAGCAGCGAACTTAATGCCAAGCCGTGAGTGATTGGGCGATGAGAAACAGTGTGGCTTTCATTGACACCAAGCCGTTTTGGGAATTTGACTACGGTCCGACCCACCCGCTCAAGATGTGGCGGCTCAAGTTGACGCAGGAATTGCAAAAATGCTACGGTCTCCTTGAACTTGTGGAAATCGCTGAGCCACGAATGGCGTCCGATGAAGAAGTGCTCGTCTTTCACGAACCCGACTACCTTGACGCTTTGGCTCACGCTGACGGCGGCGTTTGGATGCCTACCTTCATCCGATACGGGATTGGCACTGGTGATTGTCCGCTGGTGGAGGGCGTTTACACGGCATCGATGCTCGCCGCTGGCGCTTCGGCTCTGGCTGCTGAGTTGGTGGCTCAAGGTAAATTCCGAACCGCATTCAACATGGCAGGTGGGCTTCACCACGCTATGCCAAGTTACGCTTCAGGCTTCTGTTACATCAATGACCCGGTGGTCGCTATCCACAAGTTGCTCCAGCACTTTGAAAGGGTCGCTTACATTGACATTGACGCCCATCACGGCGACGGCGTTCAAGTCGCTTTCTACCGTGACCCGAGGGTGTTGACAATTAGCCTGCACGAGAACGGGCGATACCTTTTTCCGGGCACCGGCTTTGAGAGCGAAATGGGTGAAGGCGATGGATTTGGCTTTTGCGTCAATGTCCCCTTTCTGCCCCACGCTGGCGACGACGCTTATTTGCTCGCTTTGGATGAAATCGTCTTCCCTGCCCTTGAAGCCTTCAAGCCCCAAGCCATCGTCACTCAACTGGGTGCAGATGCTTTGCACGATGACCCAATAACCCACTGGAACTTGACGAGTCACAGTTACTTGCGGGCAGTTCAAGGGTTCAAAGCGATGAACCTGCCATGGGTTGCTTTGGGAGGTGGCGGTTACAACATCGCAAATGTTTGTCGGGCGTGGACTCTGGCTTTGGCAACGATGCTCGGCGTTGAACTGCCTGATGAAGTTCCCGCCGAATGGCATCCCCTTGCCCGACAATATGGCGTCTTCCTCGAACGGCTCAGGGACTCTAAGCCAACAGAATCGCCACCAGCAGCAAAGGCGGACATCGAACGGGTAATCAAGTGGCTGAAACAAAACCATCCTTTGCTGGTAAGTGGCAGATAGCAAAACGGCTGTTAGCAACATCGGACATCCGTTTTGGAAGCGGTGTCCCGATAGCGAAACATCAACCGCAGTCACCAACGCTGACGCTTTTATGCGACATAATTTTGCTTAGGTGACAAGCGATGGAGATTCGGCTGGGCGACTTATACGAACTGATTGTCCGCATCGTTGATGACCGACTGAAGCAGCGTGGCGAAACAGAGCATATCGCTGCGCTGAAGGGCTCTGAGTCATCCCTTCCAGAGCCACAAGCAAAGTCGCCCAGCGAACAGCAATTGCAATTTCAAGCCCTGCAGGAACAGATAGCCACTTTGATTGACCTCAATCGCCAGATTTTGACAGCGGTTCGGGAGAACCAACGGCGGAACGAGGAGTTGCTGAGCGAACTGCTCAATTTGCTCCGACAGTTTTTGGAAGCTTCAAAAATCAGCGACGGTCGCCGCACGACGCTACCTTCAGCCGAACCAAGCAAACCCGCAGGAGAGCGTGAAGAAGCACCAAAGCGCACTTCCGAAAGGCAACGCCCCGGCGAGAAGACACGAAAGCCATCTGAACTTTCAGAGTTGGCGGTGATGTCGCCGCCAGATTTGAGCGATGAAGAAATTGCTTTCACCCCGCCAGATAACTGGCTCAACGAAACTTCCCCGCAGCCGGCAGCAACCGAATTAGCGCCCGATGGCGTTGCTGCCCCGACAGTTAACGCTCAACCATCGCTGGTTGAGACGATGGTTGAGCGGTTGCCCGATTACCTTAGGCGGCTTTTCGGGATTGATGTTGACTACTTGAGTGCTCGCTCAGCCCCATCGCCTTCGCTGCAAGATGCTCAAATTTTGGTGGGCGAAGGAATTTACAACGGTCAGCCTGTTACCCTGACCGTTTTCGGGAAACCGCACATCACTCCGACCGACATCACCATCTTCTACAACGCCATCGTCCGCCCTTTGAGGGGCTCAGTAAACGAACCTGTCATGAGCGTCGTTTTCGGCGAAACTTTTGAGCAAAAAGCCCTCAAAGTAGCCCACGCCCTTGACCTCTTGGTGGTCAACTTGAAGGATTTGCAGGAAATCGGCGACGAGGTTTGACAGGAATCGCCCTCAACGGAGCAAAACTGGGGCTTCACGGGAAAACAAGTGGTCAGCCCAGCGAACGGAACGCTCGTAGTAAATAGCCAGTTCGTTTTCGGGCACTCCCAAAAGGTTCGCCAACTTGCTCACCGTTTGCCAATCCATCCGCTCATACGCCAGAACCAGCGAATAGACCCAGCCGAGGGGCGTCGGGTATTGCATCAGAGCATCCTTGAGTTCTTGGTTCAATGGCAACTCTTCAAGGATTTCGGGCATGGGTTGGTCAAGGAGAGCGTCCAAGACGGAAAGCAAGCCGACAAGGAATGGGTCTGGGTCGGGAGGCAATTTGGCGACGGCTGCTATCTGCTCGCACATGTGTCCCCTGACCAAAGCAGTCACCAAGAGTTCGTGGGGTTTGTTTTCAAGGAGCAAAGTCGTGACCGCTATGAGCAACCAGCGCCGCAACAGCCTTTCTCCCAGCAACACAAGCGCCTGCCGAAGCGAAGAGACTCTATGCCTTACCCCAACGGCTGCCGAATTGACATAACGCAGCAGTTTGAACGATAGGGACGGGTCGGTTTTGATGACTTGCTCAACTCGGTCAAAATCCATGTTCGGGTCGCTGAGAAGTTGCATGACCCGCAGGTATGTGAACTGGTGGCTTGTCAGAACTTTCGCCGACAAGGTTTCCGGCTGATACAGGAAATTGCCTTGGAAGTAGTCGTAGCCGAACCGTTCCGCTTCAGCAAACTCTTCTGCAGTTTCCACTTTCTCAGCCAACATCTTGCGGGTCGGAGTGGCGTAAACTGAAACCGCACGGGCTCGTTCCGATCCGGTCACCTTGCTGAAGTCAACTTTGAGGATATTGGCAATTGCCACCAAGGGGCGAACGGGTGACCAAGGCAAAAATCCCTTCACTGCGATTGGGTAACCTGTCACCTTCAGCCTGAAGCATGCGCTCACAAGGTCATCGGTGCTTTCTTCCGAGTCAACTTCCAAGACTGTCTGGCTTGGCGGCAAAGTTGAAACCAAGTCCTGCAAAATCAGCGGGCGAGACAGCGGGACGAAAGCCAGTTTCCCGCCGGTGAGCCGCATCGTCTTGAAGAGATGCAGTTGCGCATCAATCAACCACCTGCCCGCTTGCTCTCGGTCAACAGGCAAGTTACCGCTAGTCTCAACTGCGTGAAAAATCAGTTCGTAACCAACCACTCGCTTCCACCGGTTGAAAATCGGCTGACGGACAATGAACAATTTCATCACCATCACCTTTGCCATCAAGTAGCGAGTTGCTGGGCGAGAGCCAAAACGGCTTCAGCCCGTTGACTGTCTCCTGCCGCAATGTAGCAACCAGCCAACGCCATGTAGTCAGCGAGGGCTTCGTCCTTTCGCTCGTCGCTCTCGATTAGCCGAAGCAAAATCGCTGCTGCTTCGTCGTAGAAACCTTTGTGCTGGCACGCCTTTGCCAGCAACCGCCAACTCTCTCTGCTCATGCCACCATCTTGGGCAAGAGGCAAGAGCGTTTCCAGAACCATGTCCCAAAAGCCAAACTGCCCGTAAAGACTACCCAAAAATTCCGCTCGCTCTTTTTCATCGGAGACAAGCCAATTGAGCAAGTCCAGCGCTTGCTCGTAGCGCTCAAATTCCTGAAGTTGTAAGAGCAGTGCCAGTAACTCTCGGAAGTTTTCTCGCAGCGAAGGAATCAGTGCAGTCGGCAAGTCAAGTCCGTTGCCGTTCGTTGTGGTTGTCAAACCTTGCCATCGGCACAACAACCATTGCCAAAGTGCATCTTCGCCGCAGACATTGAAGGCTTCTTCCCATTCGCCGGCAAGTGCGTGAGCGAGGATTCGCAAATTCCACGCCGCAGCCCCTTCAGGTGCTGTCAACGGGACTTGAGCGAAAATTTTCGCCGCTTCGCTGTATCGGTGCTGAAGCAGCGCCAGTTTCGCTTGGACAAACTGCCGCTCTATCGGGTCAACTTTCAGGGCATTGCCATTCTCCCCACGCTCTCCCGTCATCCCAATCAATTGCTCCGCAATTGGGATGGCGGAACTTGGCAGCGGGAATTGGCTGAGTGCAGCCTTTGCAACCAGAAGGACTAACGGCGGATGTGCTGAAAAGCCGTTTGGCACAAATGGCTCAAGCAATCGCTCTAAGTCCATCGGGGAGCGGCACTGTGGAAGTGCCAAAGCCACGAAAGAACTGATGGCTGGTTCGTAATATCTCCGCCGAACCAACGCTTGCTGGATGGCAATTCCGAAGCATCGCAACGCTTCACCCAACTGCCCCATCTTTTGGAAGCACAAGCCCATCCAGTGCCAAGCGCCGTAGGAAGTTGCCCCTTCTGTCCAGTCAAAGTCGGTTGGCAACTGCTGCGGGAATTGCAACGCTCGTTGAAACGCCTTCAATGCGCCGCTCCAATCGCCGATGACGAACCTGACTTTCCCTTCAAGCATCCACAAGTCGGGAGTTGTGATGGGCAACTGTTGTGCTTCCTTCAAAAACGCCAGCGCCTGTTGGTGTCTGTTCAATCGCATCAAGCACTCAACAGCGTCACAAAGGCAGCGCATAAGGTAAGGCGTGAAGTTATCGCCGAGGTGGAAGAGTGCCCGTCGGAAACAATAGAACGCTCGTTCCCACTGGCTAAGCCGCATGTATTCACGCCCCAAGTTATACCAAGCAAACGGGTCAAAGGGGTTGGCATGCAAATCCTTCTTTGCCAACTCCAAGTTGCGGGCAACTTTCTGTTTGCGACGGACCAGCGGGCTGAGATAGCCATAGTGCTCTATCCAGACAGGCAGCACACCGAACTTAGCATCGGGCTTGACTTTTTTGATGGAACTGGCGATTTGCTCGTGCAAGTTGCGCTCAAAGGAAATGCCGGGCAAGTTGCGGAAGAGGCGGAAGGCAGGGTGGACATGACCTTCCCGATGCGAACGCACTCCAACGAAACTGACCATCGGCAAGACGAAGCCGTCGTAAGCGGGACGAGGGGCGTGGGACGAGGGACGAATACCGTCGTTTTCTTCCAACAATGCCCGCAGCCGTTCCTTGCCTTCCGCTAAGGCTTCGTCAGCGTCAAGCCACAAAATCCATTCGCCCTTTGCGTGGCGCAAACTCTCGTTGCGGGCGTCGCTGAAACTTCCCGTCCACTCAAAATGAATGACCTTTGCGCCGTAACGCTCAGCAATCTGCGGCGTCTCGTCGGTTGAACCCGTATCCACGACGATGATTTCATCCACGATGCCTTTCACGCTCTCTAAGCATCTCGGCAAATTGTCGGCTTCGTCCTTGACAATCATGCACAGCGAAATCAGCGGCTTGAACTTGCGCCCATCCAGAACTGTCAGCGTGGACGGGTCGGGCAGTGGTTCATAAAGGTCTTTCGGCTGCGGCGGTCGGCGTCGTGGGTCAAAAAGTTCGGGCACGAGCATGATGCGTGGGCGATACTTTTCCGCTTCTTCTGGCAAGTTCCACTTCTCCTTGAAGCGTGGGAAGGCAGCATCCATCATCTTCTCAACGCCCAACCGACCGCTGGTTCGGTTGCCGTAATGGTGCACAAAAGCGTCCAACGCAAGCCAACAGCGGAAACCCGCCACCCTTGCCCGAAGGGAGTGGTCAATGTCCTCGTGCATGCCAAGTCCAAAGCGGGTATCCAATCCCCCGATAGCGTCAATAAGGCTGCGTCGCATCAGCACGCAAAAACCGATGAGTGCCGCAGTTTCCCAACCCGTCCCGAAATGTTGGGCGCACCACTTTGCAGCGAACTCGTGCATCTCCTTCAAGTTGCGGTAGTTGACTTCAATTTGCTGACCCGAAGCGAAGTTGGAACAAGGTCCGACCATGCCGATGGTCGGGTCAATTTCCATCCAGCGCAACATGTTGTCCAGCCAATTTTGGGTCACGACGGTATCGTTGTTCAGAAAAACAAGAAAGTCCCCTTCAGCCACTGCCAACCCATAATTGTTCCCCAAAGGCACACCAACATTTTGCTCGTTCAAAACCACCTTGACATTGCGGTGCTGGCGAACCAATTCGCTCAAGTAACGCCTTGAGCCATCGGTTGAGCCGTTGTCCACGGTGATGAGTTCAAAGGGCGGACGGGTGTGGGCGAAAACGCTCTCAACGCAACGGCGAAGGTAACGCAGGTTGTTCCAGTTGAGCACGATGATGCTGACCAGACCATCCGTCGGTTCGTTGCCCATCGCCACATCAGAGGGCATCGGTCTGGCAGCGACGGCAAAGCCCATGATTTGCGTTTCACCCAAACTTGCAGGCGTCGCCCATTGGCTGCGAAGCAAAGCATCCTTCAAGTCATCGGGCAACTCGCTGGGCACGATGCCAGCGATGCTGTGGGATACCAGCCAACCGCTTTCCATTAGAAGCCGCCACAAGTTTTTGCGGCTGAAAAAGCGCAGGTGGCTTTCGTCCAAAATGCCTGTCGGCTCGTAATCAAAATCACCACGCAAGATTTTTCGGATGACCGAAGCGTGCCCGACATGAGGGACGCTGAGAACTAAAGTGCAATCAGGGATGGTGACTTCGTGCAACCGCTTCAGCACTCGGTCAGGTGCAATGAGATGCTCCAAAACTTCGCCACAAATCACGCAGTCAAAGTAGCCCTTCGGCAGTTGCTGCCAAACCGAATCGTCTTCAATGTCGCCGACGATGACCTTTTCGTAATACTGGGCAGCGATGCGGGCAAGTTCGGGCGAAATTTTCACGCCCCAAACTTCACAGGTTTGACGCTGCTTCAAAGTTCGCCCAGCACCGCCCATGCAGCAACCGATGTCCAAAATTCGCTTGGCAGTTTTGGGCACAAGTTCAAGCATGAAAAGGTTACAAACGGGTTGGTGGGCATATTCACGCTGATACTGAACCGTTTTGGCAGCATAAAGTTCTGACTTGACACCCGACCCGAAGCCGCCCGCCATCGGTCATTCACCTCCTGATTTCGCTTCAACTTGCTCCCAGAGCGACTGCAACTCTCTCCAGATGGTCTTCGCTTCTTGCAGCGGTTCAACGGCTTTGCGCAAGTTGGCGTGCAAAAGTCGCTCCCAGACGAAGGTGTAAAGTCGGTGCAAGTTGGTGGCGATTTCGCCGCCTTTTTCCATGTCCAAACTGCTGATGAGTTCGGCGACGATGCGTTGCGCCTTCACGAGGGCATCGTTGGCTCGTTCAAAATCACGGGCATTCAACGCTGCTTCGGCGTCGTCCATGAGTTCACTGCCCCGCCGAAAGAGCAAACCGATGAGTTGCACGGGCGTCGCCGTCTCAACCATTTGCTGCAAGTAAGGGTTAGTCATCGCAAGTCAACCTCCTTTCTCCCTTGCCAGTTCATTTATCGGCAGCGTTGGGGAGAGGCTTTAGCAAAGCGCCCAAAGCGTTCGCAAAATATTGGCGAGCAACCGAATGGCAAAGGAGTGGTCAGGATGCGGACAAGTTGGCTG
>Ga0080004_1073807_pt1 | contig 94972 bp, 105 predicted proteins | sample WasSprMetagenome_FD_69207 | JGI IMG/M metagenome (GOLD analysis project Ga0080004, IMG submission 69207) | Sulfidic aquatic microbial communities from Washburn Spring, Yellowstone National Park, USA - WS (SPADES assembly) (version 2) | ecosystem: Environmental > Aquatic > Thermal springs > Hot...
TGGCAAAATTTTTAGCATCTTTGTAACTAAATGACTTATAAGGGTAATCTATTACTTTTGCCCCTAACTTATCTGCAATAAACTTGGTAGCATCTTCAGAACCCGTATCAACTACTACAATTTCATCTACAAAGGGTTTTACGCTTTTTATGCACCGAATTAAAGAAGCCCCTCCATTCTTTGTAATTATACAAGCACTTATTTTCATTAATTCTATCCCCCTCTTTTCTTTATTGTACTTGCTTTGCTACTATTCTTTTTTACAATTTTACAATAAAGCTCAAGTCCTTTAGTTAAAAATTTATCATAAATTACTAATTTAGCTAAAATACCCAGAAATCAGGCTACACAAGTTATCTCTTCATCATCTCCAAAATATAAAAGCATTCGTAATCCAGATATCACACGATAAAATGATACCTTTTTTAATTATAAATAGTAAAAACTGCAATAAGGCAGTATAGGGATATATTAAAACCATTGAAATTTTGCAGAATTTATAAATTTTTACTTGAACTTAAACCATCTAGCCTTTTCAAAGGCTATTAAACTTAATATAATAGATTAAATAAGTAAGGATTAGATTATAAAAACGGGAGGTGATATATTCATGAAAAAAGATTTAAAGATGAATGAGAAAAAGATTAAAAAAAGCAGTATAATTTACGGTTTATCTGCTATTTCAGGTTTAATTTTAGTTATGATAATACTTTTCCCAATTCCCAAGTATATTGGAATTCCTCTTTGCATAATGGCTCTTTTTATATTTATATTGAATGGTATCCTTTGGATTAAAAATTATAATAAATCATAGTTCTCTAAAACTTATATTATTATCTTTGCTGTGAGCTTTTCACCAATTCTTTACTATTTTCTCAAATGATAGATTAAAAATTACGGTATACTCTGAATAAAACTTTCTTGCAGTTATGATAATTTTTTCATCGTCTACTCTAAAGTCTAATTTTTAAAACTCTTTTTATATATGCATCTGAAGATATTTCTATTGTGCTATAGGTAATGAATAAAATTTTAAGGTCTCTCATTAATATATTAGTTGCCATTGTTACTATATATTTGATGCAACATTTTTTATCTCAACCAAAATTAAATAAGCACTAAACCAAATAGAGTATACAGACATAAGGAATATAAATTTACATAGATTATCAAAGAGTATAAGGTTTAGTAATAAGGCTTATATAAAAAAATGGTGGGCCCGCCAGGATTCGAACCTAGAACCAACCGGTTATGAGCCGGCTGCTCTGCCGTTGAGCTACGGGCCCAACTTTCAACGAAAATTATATTATATTCTTTTATAAATTTCAAGAGCTTAAGTATGATATAAAAAGTTGAGGGGAGAAACATTAAATTCTCCCCTCTTTAAATAGTTTAAACCTTAGGTAAATCCCTTAGTGCTTCTTCAACCTTTTCCTTAGGATAAGAATAATCTTCCAACTTTCCTGCAAAATATTGATCATAGGCAGAAAGATCAAAGAAGCCATGACCACTAAGATTAAATAGTATAACTCTCTTTTCTCCTTTTTCTTTAGCATCCAAAGCTTCATCAATAGTTGCTCTTATAGCATGGCAAGATTCTGGTGCGGGTATAATACCTTCTGTCCTTGCAAAAATAACTCCTGCTTCAAATACTTTTGTTTGAGGATACGCTACTGCCTCGATATATCCATTATGATAAAGAGCACTTACCAAAGGTGCCATTCCATGATAACGTAAACCTCCTGCATGAATAGAAGGAGGAATAAAATTGTGGCCAAGAGTATACATCTTTAAAAGAGGGGTCATTTTAGCCACATCACCAAAATCATATGTATATACACCTTTTGTAAGACTTGGGCAAGATTCAGGCTCTACAGCAATAATTCTAATCTTTTTACCCTTAAATTTTTCTCTTACAAAAGGAAAGGAAAGACCTGCAAAATTACTTCCCCCACCTACACACCCTATTACTACATCAGGAAATTCTTCAGCCATTTCCATTTGCATTAAAGCTTCTTCTCCAATTATGGTTTGATGTAAAAGTACATGATTAAGTACACTACCAAGGGAATATTTTGTATCATCTCTCTTAACTGCATCTTCTACTGCTTCACTAATGGCAATACCTAAGGAACCAGGAGAATCTGGATCTTTTTCTAAAATCCTCCTTCCAGCTTCTGTATCTTGACTTGGGCTTGGTACAACTTTTGCCCCCCATATCTCCATTAGGGATCTTCTATAAGGTTTCTGATAGTAACTTACTTTGACCATATATACTTTACATTCTAATTTAAAGAAATTGCATGCCATAGATAAAGCAGATCCCCATTGGCCCGCTCCTGTCTCTGTGGTTAATCTTTTAACACCTTCCAGTTTATTGTAGAAGGCTTGAGCTACTGCAGTGTTTGGTTTATGGCTTCCTGGAGGACTTACTCCTTCATACTTATAGTATATATGAGCTGGAGTATCCAAATATTTTTCCAAATTTATAGCTCTATACAAAGGTGTAGGTCTCCAAAGTTTATAAATATTTAAAACCTCTTCTGGAATAGGAATAAACCTTTCTTGACTTACTTCTTGTTTAATTAACTCCATAGGAAAAATAGGTGCAAGATCCTCAGGCTTAACAGGCTGTAAAGTAGCAGGATGAATTACAGGAGGAAGCGGAAAAGGAAGATCAGGTATAATGTTGTACCAATCCTTAGGAAGCTTTGACTCTTCTAAGATATACTTATACTGACTCATACCTTAAAAACCTCCCCTAATAAAAAATTAAAGCCTTCTCATCCACAAAGGACGAGAAGGCTTGATCTCGTGGTACCACCTTAATTGAGGTAAATATACCCCAACTCTCTGCCCATTTAACGGAGGCAATCCCGTTGGAGACTACTCGGAAATATATTTTCCCTTTCGTTCCAAGGCTCCAGGACCCATTCACTACCAGCAAGATGGTTGGCTTCCAGCCAATACCAACCTCTCTGTTATCTTGCTACTTGGTAGTTACTATTTCCCTTCACAGCCTTTCCTATTTTTAGTTGATATTATACTATAAATTTTTAATAACAAAAACTCTTTGTGGAAAATTTTTTATTTTTATGTTATTTTATATCAAATTGGTATAATTTATAAAGGATGGGGTGAAAAAATGCTTAAAATAATTGAAACAATAGTTGCAGACTATAAGGCTGTATTTGAAAAGGATCCTGCTGCAAGAAATTTTTTAGAAGTAATACTTTGTTATCCGGGTTTTCATGCCATATTACTACATAGATTAGCTCATTTTCTTTGGAAATTAAAAATACCAATTATCCCACGATTAATTTCCCATATAAATAGACTTTTAACAGGAATAGAGATCCATCCCGGAGCAAAAATTGGTAAGGGGTTCTTTATTGATCATGGAATGGGAGTAGTAATAGGAGAAACAACAGAAATAGGAGATAATGTACTCATATATCAAGGCGTTACTTTAGGAGGAACAGGTAAAGAAAAGGGTAAAAGACATCCAACAATAGGTAATAATGTGGTCATTGGAGCAGGAGCAAAAGTTCTAGGACCAATAACTATAGGAGATAATACAAGAATAGGTGCTGGATCTGTAGTATTAAAGTCTGTACCACCCAACTGTACAGTTGTGGGAGTGCCAGGAAGAGTTATAGTACAAGAGGGGAGAAAATTAACTCCTAAGGAAATGTTAGAACATGGTAATATTCCAGATCCTGAACTAAGTTTAATTGAAGAGCTAAAATCAAGAATTGAGCACCTTGAAAATAGGATAGAAAAACTGGAAAGATTATTAAGAGAAAAATCAGAAAATTTATGATATAATTACGAATTAAAAGAAAAATAGGTTCCCGGGGGAGCCTCTGAAACTGAGGCTGAGAGGGTAGCAGAAGCTACCGACCCTTTGAACCTGATCTGGGTAATGCCAGCGTAGGGAAGGGATAAGATTAAAAAAACATTTTAGGTATAAAATTTAAGGTTCCCTTCCAACTATGCTGGCAAGGGAACCTTAAATTTTTATATAGGAGGTGCTTCCTAATGTTTCAAAAATCTGTAAGGCTCCTTACAGAAGGTGCTCTATCTATAGCTTTATCTCTCCTTCTTTGGTATTTGCGTATTGGTGCTATGCCTCAAGGAGGAAGTATAAGTCTGCAAATGCTTCCTCTCTTTATCTTTGCTTTAAGATGGGGAACATTACCTGGTATTTTAGTAGGACTAGTGTATGGGGTTCTACACTCTCTACAAGACATGTATGTTGTCCATTGGGCTCAATATTTATTAGATTATCCTATTGCCTTTGGTTTAATAGGCCTTTCAGGAATAGCAAAAAAGATTAAGGCCTCAAAAATAATCACCCTTTTAATAGCCTTACTTTTCTTAGCAGGTTCAATCTTATTTGTATTTAATATATCTAATGAACTTCCTCAAGCTCAAAAAACCCTTGAAGAGTTAAAGTTAAAACTTCAATCTGCCCAAGGTGAAGAAAAAACTAAAATAGAAGAAGATATTAAAGATTTAGAATTTAAATTGAAGTGGTTTCCAATTTCAAGAATAGTTTTAATAGTTGCAGGTGTTCTTGGAGCACTACTTTTAATTTATGGAGCAGTCCTCAGAAAGACTCAAGAACCCATAGAGCTTGGAGTATTTATTGGAGGCCTCGGAAGATTATTTGCTCATTTCCTATCAGGTGTGATTTTCTTTTCCCAATATGCTCCACCTGGAACACCTGCATGGATTTACTCCTTAATATATAATCTTTTTGTAGTAGTACCAAGTACTTTTGTATGTTTACCATTAGTACTACTTATATATCCTAGACTAAAAGAAAGTGAGATATAATACAAAAATATGAAAATAGCAATTTTTGCAAATGGAGAAAGTAATTTAGATATAAATGATATAGGAATTATATTTCCTGTAGAGAAAATTATATGTGCTAACGGTGGGACCAAATTAGCATTAAGGTTTGATATAATTCCTGACATAATTATAGGCGATTTAGATTCGTTAACAGAAGATATATCTAAAAAGCTGGAAGACAAAAAAATAGAATGGAAAGTCTATCCAAAGGAAAAAGACGAAACTGACTTAGAGTTAGCAGTAAGAGAAGCTATAAAATTTAAACCTAAAGAAATATATTTTATTGGAGTTTTAGGAGGAAGAATCGACCATCTACTTTCTAATCTATTCTTTTTAGAAAAAGTCAAAGATATGGGTATTGAACCCTATGTAATAGATAAAAATTTAACAATTTATCTTATGAAAGGAGAAGAAGAAAGAATATTTTGGGGGAATAAGGGAGATACGCTCTCCCTCATTCCCCTATCAGATATGGTTGATGGGATCATTTTAGAAGGTTTAAAATACCCCTTACAAAATGAACCCTTATATAGAAACCTTACAAGAGGAATAAGTAATGAATTCCTTGTACCACAAGCTAAAATAAAAATTTCTGAGGGAACACTTTTTGTAATACATCTACACAAAAAATAAGCTTTTATGTTAAAATATATAGTCTTTATTTTTTAAAACCATTGAAATTTTTTAATTCTGAGGAAGAAAATGGAAAAAAGCAAAATAATATTAGTTGGTTTAGAAAAAGAGATGGAGAATTCCTACTTGGATTATGCTATGAGCGTAATCGTAGGAAGAGCTTTGCCTGATGCAAGGGATGGACTAAAACCAGTACAAAGAAGAATTATATATTCCATGTACGAATCTGGAATGCTACATAATAGACCCTATAAAAAGAGTGCTCATGTAGTAGGTAATGTCTTAGGTAGATATCACCCTCATGGTGATGCTGCTGTCTATGAAGCCTTAGTAAGAATGGCTCAAGATTTCTCATTTAGATATCCATTAATAGATGGACATGGAAATTTTGGTTCCATAGATGGAGACGAACCAGCAGCCATGAGATACACAGAGGTAAGACTTGCTCCCATAGCATCAGAAATGATTGCAGATATAGAAAAAGATGTGGTAGATTTTGTACCCAACTATGACAATTCACTAAAGGAGCCAGTAGTACTTCCAACTAAAATTCCTCAACTTCTTATGAATGGTTCCTCTGGCATAGCTGTTGGAATGGCAACTAATATTCCACCTCATAACTTAGGGGAATTAATAGATGCTTTACTTTATTTAATAGAAAATCCTCATGCAGAACTTGATGAAATATTAAGATTTATAAAAGGTCCTGATTTTCCAACAGGGGGAATAATTGTAGGAAGAAAAGGAATAAGAGAAAGTTACTTAACAGGTAAAGGTAAAATCATAGTAAGAGGAAAGGTTAAAATAGAGGAGACTAAAAAAGGCGAAAAAAATATTATCATTACCGAAATACCTTATCAAGTTAACAAGGCTAATCTTCTGACCCAAATTGCTGAACTTGTACAAGAAAAGAAAATAACTGGAATAAAAGATCTAAGAGATGAGTCAGATAAACATGGAATAAGAGTTGTAATAGAGCTTAGAAAAGAAGCAGAGCCCCAAATTGTTATTAATCAGCTTTATAAACATACTCAATTAGAAACTACTTTTGGTGTTATCATGCTTGCCATCTTAGATGGTCAACCTAAAGTCTTTAATCTTATAGAACTACTTAAGATCTTCTTAGAACATAGAAAAGATGTAGTACTGAGAAGAACAAAGTTTGATCTGGAGAAAGCAAAGGCAAGGGCTCATATATTAGAAGGACTATTAATAGCATTAGATCACTTAGATGAAGTAATAAGGATTATAAGACAGGCTGAAAATGCCGATTCTGCAAGAGAAGAATTAATGATAAAATTTAAGCTCACACAGATACAAGCCCAAGCAATTCTCGATATGAGATTACATCAATTAACAAAGCTTGAGAAAGAGAAATTAATAAATGAGATGGAAAATATAAGAAAAACTATTGAAGAACTACAAAAAATACTTACCGATGAAAAGGAATTATGGAAAGTAATAACAGAGGAATTAAAAGAGATAAAAAATAAATATTCTGATAAAAGAAGAACAGAAATTCAAGAGGAAGAAAAAAGTGATATTACTATTGAGGACTTAGTACCTGATAATCCTGAAGTTGTATGTCTTACTCGAGAAGGATATATAAAGAGACTGCCATTATCCACATATCAGATACAAAAAAGAGGAGGAAAAGGCCTTAATACTCTTGCTAATAATATAAATGACATAATAACTTCCTTTGTGGTTACATCCACAAGAAGTACATTATTTTTATTCAGCAACAAAGGAAGAATCTTTTACATAAAAACATATGAATTAGATGAAACTTCAAGACAAAGTAAAGGTACACCCCTTAAAGACTACATAGGTATAACTGAAGGAGAAAAAATAACAGAAATTATCTCTTTAAATGAATTTCCACAAAATCTCTATTTTCTATTTGTAACCTCTCAAGGAATAGTAAAAAAGACTCCTGTAGAAGAATTTCAAAATGTTAGAAAAGCTGGAATTAATGCTATAAAATTGGCAGAAAATGACTTGTTAGTTAATGTGTTTTTAACTACTGGAAATGATCATATTATATTATTTACAAAGAAAGGTAATGCTATAAGATTTGATGAAAAAGATGTTAGACCTATGGGAAGAACTGCCCAAGGAGTATTAGGAATAAAACTAAGAAAAGATGACTCGGTAGTAGGTGGCGTAATTGTTAAAGATGATAAAGATATTGTACTTGTTACAGAATATGGCATAGGTAAAAGAATAAAACCTGATGAGTTCAATTTACAAAAAAGAGGTGGAATTGGAATAAGAGCAATAAAAATAACACCTAGAACAGGCAACTTAATAGGAGTAAAAAATGTATCAGAAAATGATGAAATATTAATTAGCACTCAAAAAGGTCAAATTATAAGATTAGCTATAAAAAATATACCCATTATGGGAAGAAATACCCAAGGTGTAAAATTGGTAAAATTAAATGATGAGGATAGTGTAGTTAGTATTGATTTGGTGAGTAACGAAGAATGAAAAAATATGAATTAATAGACCACACAGCAGATATAGGAATAATAGCATATGGAAATACGAAGGAAGAAGCCTTCGAAGTAGCAGCAGAAGCAATGTTCGATCTTATATGTCCATTAGATAAAGTTGAAGAAAAGGAAAGATTTGATATTGAAGTAGATGCTGAAGATCTGGAATCTCTTCTTGTTACATGGTTAAATGAACTTCTTTATGTATTTGACGTTAAAAGACTAATATTCAAAAAATTTAATGTTACTCTTATAGGGAATAATCAACTGATAAGCCACTGTTTTGGTGAGAAATTTGATCCTAAAAAACATGAAATCATAAGAGAAATAAAAGCGGTAACATATAATCTATTAAAGATTGAAAATAAAGATAATCAATGGATGATACAGGTGGTATTTGATATTTAATGGCAAACTTAATAGTTGGAGAATCTCAATCAGGAAAAACATCACTTATTAAAGTCCTTTCAAAAGGAAAGGCACATATTAAATTTTCTGATTATAATGTATGTGCGGTACCTAAGGAAGATGAAAGGCTAATAGAACTTTGGAAAACCTTTAAAAGTAAATCTATTAATTTTATAAATTTAGACTTTATAGATCCTCCAGGTAATGCTACTTTCTCATCCATAAATCCACAACTTCATGAAAAAGTACAAAAAGCAGAAATAATTCTTTATGTGTTACCCCTTTTTAAAGAAGATAAAGACCTTGACGAGATAAAGAATCAAGAAAATGAATTAATACTAAAAGATCTGGAAACCACAGAAAAACTTTTAAAAAATAGAAAATTGGGTATACCTGAAAAAGCAGTTTTAGAGAAAATTCAAAAAAATCTATTGGATGAAATTCCATTAAGCAATGTGGAATTTAGAGAGGATGAATTAAAAATACTCTCTGCTTGGAATCTACTATCTATAAAACCAATTTTTTATATAATAAATATCTCAAACACACAATTAGAAGATGAAAAACTTATAAATTTGATAAAGGAGAGATTAAAAGATAAAATCTATTTCTTATTTCCAGCGAAGTTAGAAGAAGAACTCTTAGAACTTGATGAAAAAGATGCTTCAGAATACTTATCCATGTACAACTTATCAAAAAGCATAAGAAACCTATTAATAGATAAAATTTTTGAGTTTAACAATCTTATTTCCTTCTTTACAGCTGGAGAAAAAGATGCTCGAGCTTGGAAACTAAAAAAAGGAAGCACAGCTTTGGATGCTGCAGGTGTTATTCACACAGATATTGCAAAAGGATTTATAAGGGCTGAAGTAATAAGATGGGATGAACTTGTAAAAATTGGTGATTGGAAAAAGGCATATCAAGAGGGAAAAGTAAGAATAGAAAAGAAAGATTATATAGTAGAAGATGGAGATGTCCTATATATAAGATTCCATGTTTAAAATTGCTTAAAGCTTTTCTTCTTCTTTAACAAAATCATAAAGTGTATATTTAGCTAAAGTTTCTCTCAATTTATTTGTCATCTCAACCCACAAAGGTCTTGTTTCACACCGAGAAACTCTCTTACACTTATTAGGAGAAACTATACAGTCCACTAATGCAGTCCTACCTTCTAAAGCTTCTACCACATCTAAAATCTTAATTTCCCTTGGATCACCATTTATATAGTAACCACCTTCAGCTCCAACCTCCGCCTTAACAAACTTGTTTTGGGAAAGAATTCTCATAATTCTTTCTAAGTATCTTAAAGGAATCTCTTCGGCCTCAGATATTCTCCTTACACTCACTGGACTTCCCTCTTTTTGATTTTTGGCTATATATATAAGAGCTCTTAAACCATATCTTGATCTTGTAGATAATTTCATAATTATTACACCTCTAAATTCATACTTTTTTAGGATATTTTACATATTATCCTTTTAAAAGTCAAATATCAATCAGGCTAAAACATTCTTTAACCATTTAAAAGATTTATTACCCCAAATCTCATGTCCTCCCTCAAAAAACTCATAGTCCAAATTATTAGATACATTCAAAAAATCATACACCTTTTTAACCTTTGAAAAAGAAAATTTTGTTGCCTCTATAGGAAAAATAGGATCCTTTATACCATGTTCAATAAATAGAAATCTTGGTGCAATAAGCCCTGCAATATCATACATCTCCGCATATTTCAATATACCATAAAGATAATTACATTCACAATGAGAAATACTTAATATACTATCTTTAAAGGTATTTAAATATCCACTAATAACTGTAGCTTTAATACGATCATCTAATGCTGATGCAAACAAGGAAGAAGTACCTCCCCCTGAAATCCCATAAATACCTATAGAATCTTTTTTTACCTCAGGGAAACTTTGAAGTAAATCAATACTCCTTATAATATCCCAGACTCTAAGCCCTATGACTGTTTTACCAAGCATTAATGCCCAGAAAAATAACTCTCTACATGAAGAACTCTTATTGTTCTTTACTAATTTCCTGTATCCAAAGCCTAATTGTTCAATAACCAATGTGATGAAACCCTCTTTTACCAAAGATATTCCAAAATCCTTCATATAACCAGATGGAACTTCTCTTTCATTTCCATCTTCATCAAGTCCAACAGCATCATTCATTCCTATACCATGTCCAGGGATAGCAATAACTGCAGGAACAGGAAATTCTACCTTTTTGGGAGTAAGAAGATAAGCATAAACTTCTATATCTTCTGCAGAATTAAATATAATAAGTTCCCTTTTATAATCCTCAAAATCCTTAGTATTTAAAACCCTCAAATTGAAAACACATCTCTCTGGAAATCCCCCTAAAAGTTCGACTAACTTTAGTCTAAAATTTTCTCTCCAATTTAGCCATTCTTCCTTATTCTTTGCTTTAAATTCACATAATCTTTCGTTTTGATAAAGCTTTTTGAAATATAAAAACTCCATAATTATCCTCCTTAACCAAAAATATTTTTTATATTGTACAGCTTTAATTTACTAATATTAACAAAAATAGATGAATGTTTTAAAATAACTCAAGATGAATTAAAAGAGGTGAATAAATTGAGGTTAATTGCAGATTTCCATATACACTCAAAATATAGTAGGGCCACAAGTAAAGAAATGGATCTTTATGGTCTCACAAAATGGGCTAAGATTAAGGGGGTAAATATTCTTGGTACTGGTGATTTTACACATCCATCATGGTTTGACGAGTTAAAAAGTAAATTAAAGGAAGAAAATTATGGCATATATTCTTATAATTGCATTTATTTTATTTTATCCTCAGAAATAAGCTTTATATACAATCAAAATAACAAATTAAGAAGGATTCATCTTCTTATTTTTGCTCCTTCTTTTGAGGTAGCATATAAGATAAATCGCATACTTGAAAAATATGGTAATTTATCATCAGATGGAAGGCCAACCTTAGGTGAACCCATACAAAAAGTTATTCCTCAACTTTGGAATTTATCCGAAGATATTCATGTAATACCTGCCCACGCTTGGACACCTTGGTATTCCATATTTGGATCGAAATCAGGTTTTGACTCAATAGAAGAAGCCTTTGGTGATTATTCTAAATACATTTTTGCTATAGAGACTGGATTAAGTAGTGACCCTCCTATGAATTGGAGACTGAGTAAATTAGATAAGATTTGTTTAGTTTCAAATTCGGATGCCCATTCTCCAAATAAAATAGGTAGAGAAGCTAATGTATTTAATTGTAATTTAAATTATAAAGATATTTTTAATGCTATTAAAAATCAAGACAAAGATAAATTTTTATATACTATAGAATTTTTCCCAGAAGAAGGAAAATACCATTTTGATGGTCATAGAAATTGTAATATATCATTACACCCTAAAGAGAGTATAAAGTTAGGGAAAATATGTCCCATATGCGGTAAACCACTAACTATAGGTGTCCTACATAGAGTGGAAGAGTTAGCTGATAGAGAGGAGGGATATTTACCCAATAAAATACCCTATAAAAATTTAGTGCCATTAGAGGAGATTATTGGACAAGCTTTAAACAAAGATCCTTCATCACCTATTGTACAAAGGGAATATATAAAAATCACATCAAATCTTGGAAATGAGCTGAATATCTTAATGGATGCATCATTAGAGGATATAAATAGAATTTCTGGCGAAAAAATTGCCGAAGGCATATGTCTTATGAGACAAGGGAAAATAAAGATAATTCCTGGATATGATGGTGTTTATGGCAAAATAGTAATTTTTCCAGAAGAAGAGTCTTCAGAAAATCAACTTTCTTTATTTTAAAAGGGTCTTTTAAAGATCTCTAAAATTTTATCCTTTAAAGTTGTACCTGGCACTAAATTTTTAAAATCTTCAATAGCCTTATCAAATCCGATATCATAGCCTCTTTTTTGACTTTCTAACCATTTATGATCTGATATATAAACATAAAGATCTGCTTCTGTTCTTCCTGGAAAAGCATCTAAAAGTCTTTCTTGCTGGATTTTCTTAACAATTGGGAGATAAATATTTCTGTACCAATCCCTTGCTGCTTCTTTAATATTAACCTCTTCTCCCCTTTTTTCACTCATATAATATTTATGTTCTAAAATTTGATTTAAAAGCTTTCTATATTGCCCTATTTCTGTAAGAATTATCCCTCTTAATCCTGTAATCAACTCAAAATCTGATCTTTCTCTGTGTAGTATATTCTCTATACTATTTTCAGAAGGAATATATTCAACTACATGAGCATCAATTTCTTTTTGACCTAATTTTTTAGCTACAGCTACTCTATGATTCCCATCAACTACATAATATTCATCTTTTATTTTATAAACTTCAATAGGAGGGAGAATTTTTCCTCTCAAAATTGCATTTTCAAGCTCTTGTAATCTGCTCTTTGAACTACCTTTTAAGGGTCTAAATTCTTCATCAAAATCTTTATATCTTCCAACACTACCTACAATCTTATCAACCTCTATAGTTTGATAACCTAAGTCCCTCCATCCGGAAATTTCTTCTTCTTTTAGAACTTCATCAAAGCTTTTTAAATGTCTTCTATTTTTAAAAAATCTTTTTAAAAATCTCATTTTTTTACAAGTCCAAAAGAATTATCCCAGAACAGTTTATAATTTTTGTTTTGCCAAGCTCTGCAAATCTTTTAGAATTATAAACATAATTCATATGGGTATGCCCATGAAGAAAATATTGAGGTTGATATTTCTCTATTAATTTTAGAAAAGCTTTAAAACCTTTATGAGCTAAATCATCTCCCTCATGAATTCCAAAAGGAGGAGAATGAGCTACGACTATATCTACACCTTTTCTTAACCTGAAAAATAATCTTCTAATTCTCCACTCCATTTCCTCTTCGGTATATTGAAATTTTCCCTCACTATATTTTATAGAGCCACCGAGCCCCAAAATTTTCTTTCCTTTAAACTCTATTATTCTTCCATCAATACTTTCACAACCTTCTGGAGGCCTCTTTTCATATATCTCATCGTGATTACCATATACATAAAAAACTGGCACATTTAACATAGTAGCTATATAAGTAAGAAGTTCAGGCATAACATCTCCACAAGATATAACCCCCTCCACCCCTTTATATGGAGTTATATCAAATTTCTCATAAAAGTTTGGAGATTCAATGTCAGATAGAGCTAATATCTTCAACTTAATGGTTGTCCTATCCTCATCTTAAGTTCATTAATATATCCTATAGAGAAAGGATCCTTATCTGCCAAATAAGCAAGATATACAGTAGCAAAATCTCCCAAATAGGTCATGGAAAAGAACTGAGTAAGAGGAGATTTTCCTTCAGCTTGCCACATAAATATAGGTACTCCTCTTTCAGAAATCTTCTCCTTCATAAACTCTACTCTAATCTTCATTTCACCCTCAAGGGATGTGTATAAGAAAATAAGAGTTAATGGTTTAATAACTTCATCCATAGCTTCCCATGCCATAATTTCATTATGGTTAAGCTCTGGGAAAAAGTGATAAAATGCAGGATATTTTGAGTTTTCATTAATTTGACATTTCCATCTATAGGCTGCAACCTTCCATTTTTCTTCTACAGCATAAATAACAGGAATACGCTTAAAGATCATTTTTGCAACTTTTTTGGCTACATTTTCTTCTGTTGGTACTTCTATCTTAAAGCTTTCTCTTACCTTTTTAAGATAATTAACAGTCTCCTCTATATCTGACTTTTTAGAAGATATTGCTCCTATTTTTTCCAAAACTACAAAAGAGGGAATTGTTACATACCCTATGGCAGCTCTTGGTGCCATGCCTGAGGGTATTTCAACCAAGGTAAGATTTTTTTCATTTGCAAATTCCTTTAATTTCCCCCCACTTGTTACTGCCACAACAGAGGCTCCTTTATCATAAGCAGCCTTAGCGGAATTTAAAGTTTCTACAGTATTTCCTGAATAACTAACTGCAAATACTAAGGTTTTACTATCCACCCAATTAGGGAGATCATAATCTCTATTTACATATATAGGAAATCTTGCCTCTTTAAAAAGAGCACTTTGTAAAACATCGCCTCCTATAGCGGATCCACCCATTCCAAGTACAAGAACCTTCTCTATATTATCAGATACACTTTTTATTGGAGTAGCATAAGAAACTTCTGCAGCTTTTTCTATTTGCTCTGGTAAATTATAAACTGCTGAGTACATATCCTTGGGGTCTAAGCTTTTTAGAACTTCTATTTGATCTAATTTCTCTACCATCTCTATGCCTCCTTTAATTATTTTGTTTGTGAAATTATTTTAGCTTATAATTAAAGCGTTGACAATAATTAAATACTCTGTATACTTTAAAAGTATTTAAAATAATTTAAGAAAGGAGGATAAAAGAAATGGAAACAAGAGTTGTATGGAATGGTAAAATGAAGTTTACAGGAACTACTCCTTCAAACTTCAATATAGTCATGGATTCTACACCAGATCATGGAGGAGATAATGAGGGACCTCGTCCCATGGAGCTTATACTTGTAGCTCTTGGTGGATGTACAGGTATGGATGTAATCTCCATTTTAAATAAAATGAAAGAGAAGGTGGAACACTTTGAGATGAAAATCACAGCTGAAAGAGCCCAAGAACATCCTAAGGTTTATACTAAAATACATATTGAATATATTTTCAAAGGAGAAAATTTGAATGAAGCCAATATCAAAAAAGCCATTGATCTTTCTCAAACAAAATACTGCTCTGTATCTGCTATGTTAAGAAACACAGCAGAAGTAACATATTCATACAAAATACTTTAATAGAAAGGAGAGATTGGGCTATATATGGATAATGTAAGAGTAAGAATAGCTCCAAGTCCTACTGGATATCTTCATGTAGGTACTGCTCATACTGCTCTTTTTAACTGGCTTTTTGCGAGACATAACAAGGGTAAATTTATATTAAGAATTGAGGATACTGATATACAAAGATCATCAAAAGAATATGAAGAAAATATTTTGGAAGGATTAACTTGGCTTGGTCTATATTGGGATGAAGGTCCATATTACCAAACTCAAAGATTAGATTTGTATAGAAAATATGCAGAAGAGCTTCTTAAAAATGGTTCAGCATATTATTGTTATTGCACACCTGAAGAATTAGAACAAAGAAGGCAAGAAGCCTTAGCCCAAAAAAGACCCCCAAAATATGATAGAAAATGCTTATATCTCTCAGATGAAGAGAGAGCAAAATATGAAAGGGAAGGAAGAAAACCTGTTATAAGATTATTAGTACCAGAAGGTAAAACTGTTTTTAATGATATTATAAGAGGCGAGATAGAATTTGATAATGAAGATATAGGAGATTTTGTAATAATGAAATCAGATGGCATTCCTACTTATAATTTTGCTGTAGTTGTAGATGATTACACAATGGGAATCACACATGTAATAAGAGGAGAAGATCATATCTCAAATACTCCCAAACAACTTTTTATATATAATGCTCTTAACTGGACTCCACCTGAGTTTGCCCATTTACCTTTACTTCTTGGTCCTGATCGATCTAAACTTTCAAAAAGACATGGTGTTACATCTGTTACAGAATATAGAAAGATGGGATATTTACCAGAAGCTTTAGTCAACTATCTTGCTCTTTTAGGATGGACACCAGAAGAAAATAAAGAAATCTATACAATTGAAGAATTAATAGAACTTTTTGATTTAAGAAGGGTCACTAAAAATCCTGGTATCTTTGATATAACAAAACTTGAATGGATAAACACGCAACATATAAGGAGACTTTCTGTAGAAAAATTAGCTGAGCTTACTTTTCCCTTCTTAGAAGAGGCAAAATGGTTCGATAAGAACAATTTTGATAAAAATTACTATTTAAAAGTTATCTCTATTCTACAAGAAAGATTAAAAACCTTATCTCAGATTCGAGAATATGGAGATTACTTCTTTTTAGATAAACTAAATTATGATCCTGAAACTGTTAAAAAAGTATGTAAAAGTCCCGATATTCATATCTACTTAGAGAAAATTAAAGAAGAATGGTCAAAAATTCCTGATTCAGAATTCAATGCCACAAATTTAGAAAATATATTAAGAAATTTAGCTGAAACCCATCAGATTCCTACAAAAAATTTAGTCCATCCTATTCGTGTTGCGTTAACAAATAAAACTGTTGGGCCAGGTCTTTATGAGCTTGCAGAAATTCTTGGTAAAGAAAGAGTTATAAAAAGATTAGAAGAATTTATAGAGTTTCTTAAAAAACTTTGAAAATAAAAATTAGTATGTTAAGACGCTCTCCTTATAAAGATCTAATAAATTATGAAAATATCCTTTCAAAGGAATTAGGAGAAGGAGAGTGTCTTTTTCTTCATTATACTTTAATACAAGCAAAAAGCAATCTGGAAATAGCCGAAAAATCTGATTATTTTGTTTCCCCTCTTCTCTTTTTCTATGGTATAGTAGCATTAGCCAAGATTATAATTTTAAAAAATTCCAAAATTATACCAAGAGAAGTTTTACACGGACTTACAGTAAGAGTAGCTGGAGAAAAATCTATAGATTGGACTAAAAATTATGATCCTAAAAATGAGACGGTTCTTGTTAAGGAAAAGGGGCTCTTTCCTACTTTTTACAAAGCTATATCTTCTTATGCTCTTCCTGAGGGTGAAAAATACACCTTAGGAGATCTTTTCCTTTTTCTGGAAAGAAAAACCTCATTAGAACCTTTAGCTATTCATTATCTTATTCTATTTCTTCTATCTATGTTAGCAAGATATGAACCTCAAAAGTGGGGATGGGCATATGAAAAATCTTCTTTCTCAAGAGAATTGAATACCTATTTAAAAATTGTAGGAAGAGAGGTTTATGATCTTTGGAGGGAGAAGATCAATTTATAATAGTTTTCGAAAAGATCCTTAACTAAGGTAATGTTATAAAGATCTTTAAAACTCATTAATTTATTATAACTTTTATTAAAGTATTTTTCTGCAGTATTAAAGGTGGCTTCTTTTACCCTCTTTTTATCTAAAAGATCAATCAGATATAAAATATCCCTTTCAGATAATCTTTCCCTCATCCATATTTCTTCTAAAATCATCCTTTCCTTATCTGAAGCTTCTGAATATAAGTACAATACAGGATAAGTTTTCTTTCGTCTTAAAAGGTCATTAAAGGCATTCTTTCCTGTTTTATTTGGATCCCCCCAAATTCCCATAGCATCATCAGCTATCTGAAAGAATAATCCAAAATCTTTACCAATCTCTTGGAAGATTTTTGATATCTCTTCCTTATAAGTTGCTGAATAAGCCCCTAAATAAAAGCTTGTAGAAAAAAGTTTAGCTGTTTTTTTCTCTATCATAATAAGATATTCTCTAAGAGATACTTCCTTCTTTTTTTCAAACAATAAATCCAGATATTGACCTTCTATAAGTTCTCTTATAGTCTCAGTAATAGTTGGTAGAGCTTTAGCAAGAAGATGGGGATTTAACTTTGATAGAACCTGAAATGTCATGTTAAATAAAAGATCTCCCACATTTATAGCTTGAGCCTCTCCCCAAATTTTCCATACAGTCCATCTTCCATGCCTTTTTTCATCTCTATCTTGAATATCATCATGAACAAGAGAAAAATTATGAAGAAATTCTAAAGAGGATGCTATATCCAAAGCAGAGTCAAGATCACCACCTAAGGATTGATTTATTAATACACAAAAAAGAGGTCTTAATCTTTTTCCACCTTTAAACTCCGAAAGAGCCTGAAAGTTTTCATCTACCCAGCCCATATGGTATGCAGTAATAAAATGGACTGGAACTTCTGATGAAAATTTATTCCAATTTTCTTGCAATCTCTTCTCTATTTGAAGAAGATACTTTTGAATTTCATTCATATCCATTCTATCAATTCTTTAAAAAATTCCAAAAAATGTTTATCTAATAAAGCTTCGTTATGAGCAGGTGTTATACATACCACTCTTCCATTACCATAATAATGGTACCATCCCGCTATGGATTCCCCATTTAAGGATTTGGAGTAAAGAAAAACATTTGTTCTCTCTTTATCACAATACACAAAATAATGTTCATCAAAAAGCTCAAAATTTATATCTTTCCCATACTTAGGTGATTTTCCATAATATTCTACTTTCTCTTTTTCAGGATGATATTTAAAATAACCCCTTAATATATCTTTTACAAAAAGACTTTCTGGATCATAGGAAGCAAGACCAGAGTGCCAGACTAAAAGTTTTCCTCCTTCTAATATGTAATTTTGTATATTACTTTCTATGTCTTTTCGCATCCAAACTTTATCTTTATCTTTATCTGGCTCTATTCTATTTTCTCTTCCCAAAATGATTAAATGATATTTTTTTAAATTAATATGAAAATCTTCTGGAATTATATAATCAATATAATCATCTTTATTTTTTGCTTTTTCTAAGGCTTCTTTTAAGTAAACTTCAGGATGATAAAAATCCCCTAATATTGCAAGAATTCTCCTCATTTTCTAAAAATTCTCCAAAAGTTCTATTATAAATTTGATTTTTTCAAACGAATCAAGATAAGTATACATACCACCTGTATAGTAGCCTTGTTGAGCAACCTCTATACCATTTTTCTTAAAATCCTCTATTATCTTCTGCGTACCTTTTACTAAAAATCCTAAATGATGTACTCCTTCTCCATGAGTATCTAAAAACTCTCTCCAAGTAGAAGGATTTTCATCTGGTTCAATAAGTTCTATCTCCACATTCTTAAAATTCTTAAAGAAAGCAAGCTTAGCTCTTGCTGGTGTAGGGCTTCCTTTGTATTGTGTTTTTGCTTTCTCATAAACATCAGTGATAATAATTTCAGGTTTTTCTACTCCAAAAATCTTAGAATACTCCTCTACCGCCTTTTCAATATCTCTCACAATTATACCTATCTGAACCACCACATCGGTACCTAAAATATCATTCGCCATTTTATTTTTCCTCCTTAACATATATTCTATTTTTTATTATATAACTTTCTACAAGTTCTGGTACTAAGTATTTAATAGATAGTCCTTTTTTTATTCTATCCCTAATTTCTCTTGCTGAGATAGGGAAATACGGAAACTCCAGAAAAAAGATTCTGTCCTCAAATTTTTCAACAAGACGATTAATCTCTTCCGAAAAATAATTTTCCCCTCTATTTCCAACAACTATTTTGGAAAGTTTCAAAATATCAAAAGGATCCTTCCAAGTTAGAAAATATTTAAATGCATCTTGCCCCAGTAAAAGATATATCTCAGTATTATGAAAAAGAGAAGATAAATCTCTCAAAGTATCAACAGTATAAGAAAAACCTTTTCTTTCAAGCTCTATAGGTAAAACCTCAAAATAAGGATTATTAAGAATAGCTAACATAACCATTTCATATCTTTGTTTTGAAGTAGCTTCTGGAATTTCTCTATGGGGTGGTAGCTTATTTGGTATAAAAAATACCTTGCCTAATTGAAATTTTTCTCTTGCATACTCTGCAAACCAAAGATGTCCATAATGGATAGGATCAAAAGTACCTCCTAAAACTCCAATCCTCTTCATAGCTATCCCTTCAATATTAAAGAATTATTTTTTTTATCAAAAACAAACATATAATCCCCTATTTTAACCATATCCCCATCAGAGACTCTATATTTATTTAAAAGTTTTATAATACCTCGTCTTTTAATATAATTAGAAAAATAAGCAAAAGCTTGTGGATTATAAAGATCCAATTTATTAGCCATTTTTTCAGTTTTATCATCTTTAAGTATCCATATATTTTTTTCATTTTTCTCAAGTAGGGGTACTTCTATTTCTTTATTTAATTCTTTTAGAGAAACCTCTTTCTCTACATCAATAGCAGGAATATCTTTCTTCCTTTCTTTCACATATTTTTCCAATATTTCTAAAAATTTATCAATATTTATTCCTTCTTTGGCTGAGATAAAGATATAAGGTATATTTAAGCTTTTAAGCCATTCTTCAATTTCTTTCATTCTTTTTTGAGTCTCTGGCAGATCAATCTTATTGATTACAATAATTCTTGGTTTTTCAAGAAGTTTAGGACTGTAAAGACTTAGCTCTTTTTGTAATATTTCATATGCTTTTTGTGGGGGATTCTCCAAATCACTTCCATCAAGAACAAAAACAAGAACCGATGTTCTCTCAATATGTCTTAAAAACTCATCCCCCATTCCTTTGTTTTCATGAGCTCCTTCTATTAATCCTGGAATATCTGCCACTGTAAATGTAAAATCTCCTCTATCCACTACACCAAGATTAGGAGATTTTGTTGTGAAAGGATAAGGAGCAATCTCAGGATTCGCATTAGTTATCTTTGAAAGAAGAGTTGATTTACCTGCATTTGGTAAGCCAACAAGTCCCACATCAGCCAAAAGTTTTAATTCTAAATATAGCCACCTTTCCTCTCCTTTTTCTCCCTTTTCTGCAAAATAAGGAGTTTGTCTTGTAGAGGTTGCAAAATTAGCATTCCCCCTACCCCCCTTACCACCTCTTGCTACTACTATTCTTTGTCCATGAGATGTTAAATCCCCTAATAATTCTCCTGTTTCAGCATCAAAAATTAAGGTTCCTACTGGAACTTTAATAACTAAATCCTTTCCATCTTTTCCTTTTTGATTCTTACCTTTCCCGTGCTCTCCTCTTTCAGCATAATAATGACGTTTATAATGAAAATCGAGTAAAGTATCCAAATTTTCATCAGCTTCTATAATTACATCTCCACCTTTACCACCATCACCACCAGCAGGTCCACCTTTTGGTACATACTTTTCTCTTCGAAAAGCAATACATCCATTTCCCCCATCACCTGCTTTGACATATATCTTTGCCCTATCTACAAACATATATTTAGTTTAATTTTGAGAAACAGGAAGAACATTTATATATTTTCTGCCATGTTTTACAGAAAACTTAACAATACCTGGTTTTAATGCATAAAGAGTAAAATCTTTACCCAAACCTACATTTATACCAGGGTAAATTTTTGTTCCTCTCTGTCTAACTAAAATATTTCCAGCATCTACTAACTGCCCTTCAAACCTCTTTACTCCCAAATATTTAGGATTACTATCCCTTCCATTTCTGCTTGCTCCACCTGATTTTTTATGAGCCATTTATTTTCACCTCCCTTTTTAAGGTGTTACTATTTCTTGTATTAAAAGTTGTGTGAAGGGTTGTCTATGACCGTACTTTCTTCTATAATGTTTCTTTCTTTTGAATTTAAATACAATTACCTTGGGATATTTATCCTGTCTAACTACCTTTGCCTTAATCTTAGCACCATCCACATATGGTTTTCCTATCAAAACATTATCATCATTACTTATTAATAGGACTTTATCTAATACTACCTCTTCACCCACATTTGCTTTTAATTTTTCAACATTAACCAAGCTTCCCACACTTACTTTATATTGTTTTCCTCCTGTTTCCACTATAGCAAACATTTCCTATAACCTCCTTACAAAAGTAGATATTTTAAATGAATTAACATTACAATTTATCACTTTATACAAGTATTTGTCAAGATTTCAAGATAAGAAAATAAAATTTGACAATTGTAATTATAAAATTCTATACTTTAATAATATTTTACCATTATACATATATTTTGCACAATATGAAAATGGAGGTTAATAATATGAATCAAAAAAGTAAAGTTAGTATAGTGAGAACAGTTAATAAAAATATATATAATGCGGTTGGCGATGCAATAGATCTTATAGGTGGAATCGATAAGTTTGTTAAGTCAGGCGATGTAGTTCTAATAAAGCCCAATGCCTTTATAAGTAAGGAGGAAAAAGGTTTTATTTCAGACCCTGATGTCGTTCTCTCTATAGCAAGATTATGCAAAGAGCAAGGAGCTAAAAAAGTTTATATAGGAGAAAGAACTCCAACAGTTTATAAATGGTATCCTCAAGATAAAATAGATATAGCCAAAATAGTATGTTTTGACGAAACTCCTTTTAATTTAAAGGTATTACCTAATGCAAGAGTTATAAAAACAGCAGTTCCCATACCTAAAATTGTTGAAGATTGTGATGTATTTATAAATGTACCTGGCTTAAGATTTCATGCCTTGACTATTATATCAAATGGTATGAAAAACATGATGGGAATTATGCCTAAGGAAACAACTCTTTTAATACATCTTTCTGGATTAGAAGATGCTATCGTAGATCTTAACAATTTTAGAAGAAGTAATCTCGTAATCTCTACCGCAATCCATACTATAGTTGGAAATTTCCCAGTTACAGGATATGGAATAGAGAGTAATACATTAATTGCTGGAGATAATGTGGTTGCTGTAGATTCTGTATCCGCATTGATATTAAATGCTGATCCTCATAGTATAAGACACCTCACTTTAGCAAATAAGTTGGGACTTGGACCTATAGATATGGAGAATATAGAACTTATAGGTGAATCTATAGAATCCTTAGAATGGAGAAAAAATATTGTTTTGCCAACCTTAGACTATGAAAAGTATAGAGAGAAAATAAACATAATAGATCCTTTTAAATGTTGCCAAGGATGTAAAAGGGCAGTAAGCAGTGGACTCTCAGATATCATTGAAAACTATCCAGATGTTGATCTTTCAGATGTAACTATAGTATTAGGCCCTGTTGAAGATTTGGACAAGTTTAAAACAACAGATAAAATCATTCTTTTTGGAAATTGCACTTTTCCCTATAGAGATAGAGGACTATATGTACAAGGTTGTCCCCCAAGAGCAAATATGGCAAAGCAAGCAATAAAGGAAATAAAAAATTTAAAGTAAGATAATCTTATCACTATCTGCTGATTCTCTTGCCTTAATAGCTACCTCTATGACATATAAGGAATCTTCTGGTCTAATCATACACTTTCCTTTTCCCATGATTTCATTAATAAAATCCGCAAATATACTTTTTCCTGGTATAAGTGGTAACTCTTCACCTTTATACTTCTCATTTATTAAAAATACTTTGTTAAAAATGATTTCTATTATACCACCTGTACCCACAATTCTCATTCTATCATCATCATGAGTTGGAGCATTTGATGGTCTTAAATAATCGATACTTAAAGAAGCAAATATTTCATCTTCTAAAGTAAAATGACAAAGAGCTGTAGCTTCTAAATCCCCATGATCTTTGTTATATTTTCTAGAGTGAGTAGCATATACTTTTTTAAATTTCTTAGAGGTAAACCAATAAATCCAATCAATAGCATGAATTCCTACCCATAGAATTGTCCCTCCGTAAGATTCTCTGTGTTTATAAAACTCTTGCCTATTACCTAATTTATAAGATTTTTGAGTGTTTATTAATCTAATATTACCTATTGCACCTTCTTGAACTTTATGCCAAGCAGTTAGAAACCATGGTTTATATCTTATTCCAAACATAGCACATAAATGTTTATTGGATTCATAATAAACTTTTTTCAGATTTTCCAAATCTTCCATTGTAGTAGCTAATGGTTTCTCACTAAAAACATGACAACCATAATTCAATACTTTCATATTTACCTTTGCAATATCCCCAAAATGGCAAGCAACGACTGCTATATCAGGCTTAGTTTCTTCTACCATCTTCTCGTAATTATCATATACATTTACCTTATAAGGAAGAGATTTTATCATTTCCAAAACCTTACTTATATCCTCACCATACGATCCAGGAGCAACACCAACAATTTTACATTCATTTGTTTCTTTTAAACCTTCCATTACGTAATTTATATGTCCAGATCCACCTATAATGACTATTTTCATTAGTTTTTACCTCCCTAACAGCATAATTTCAACGATTATTATAACTTATAAATGATCATTGAAAAATCTAATAATTTTTGATAAAATACAGCTTGGAAAGATCAAGAGATAAATTGTACATTTGAGATGTTGACAAATTATTAATAATATAGTATATAAAAATACCTGTGTGAGCCGCTAGCTCAGTCGGTAGAGCACCTGACTTTTAATCAGGGGGTCACAGGTTCGATTCCTGTGCGGCTCACCAATGAAAGGGCCCTCATCGTCTAGCCCGGCCTAGGACACCGCTCTTTCAAGGCGGTGACGGGGGTTCGAATCCCCCTGAGGGCGCCAAAGTGGGCGGATAGCTCAGTGGTTAGAGCGCCTGCCTTACAAGCAGGAGGTCGTAGGTTCAAGTCCTGCTCCGCCCACCATTAAAAAATGATATAATATATTATGCGGGGTCGTGGTGTAGCCCGGTTTAACACACCTGCCTGTCACGCAGGAGACCGCGGGTTCGAATCCCGTCGACCCCGCCATTTTTTATAGTAAAATTAAATCTTGAGGGCCGGTGTAGCTCAGAGGCAGAGCAGCCGATTCGTAATCGGCATGTCGCCGGTTCGAATCCGGCCTCCGGCTCCATGAGAAGGTGTAATTTGAATGGGCAAACTTGGTAAGGTTGTAGATAAAAAGGGTAATATTTTAAAGATAGAATTAACTCCTACCTCTATGTGTAAGACATGTGGTCTTTGTCACTCAGGAAGTACATCCAACTTTTATCTTGATGCAATTGATAATTGTAACGCAAAAGTTGGTGATACAGTCGTTATTGAGATAGAGAGAAAGAAATATTATAAAGCCATATTTTTGATATATGGATTACCTTTAATTCTTTTTATTATTGGTGTTATTTTTGGATACTTATTTAGTCCTAAAATACATTTTGATCCTCAACTCCTTGGATTGATCTTGGGCTTCTTATTAATGGCCTTTGGTTATATTTTAGTAAGATATTTAGATCATAGGCTAAGTAAAAAGCAACAATATATTATAGTGGCTAAAAAAGTTGTTTAAAGATTTTGAACCTCCAAAAGGATATAAATTACTCATAATTGCACCAAACTATATAATTGGTGAATTAATATATAATTTATTAACTTCCTCAGGTTTACACCCTCAAATTTTATCTTCTTCTTTTCCATACACAGATCCTGTATATATGGGCAGGGGGCTACCTGTATACATAATAGTACCAGAAAATGAATTTGAAGAAGCAAAAAGGATTATTGAAGAAGAAAACATAGATAATAATTGACTTAATCTACCAACCTTTTTATAATCAGAAAAATCTTAAGCTCTGGGGTGAGAAAATATGGAGAACATGGAGAAGAAATTACAAGAAGCTAAAAATGCAAGTTATAAATTATCATTACTTAATACCAAGGCAAAAAATGAAGCATTAAGAAAAATAGCAGAAGGTTTAGAGAAAAATATTCCAATAATATTGGAGGAAAATAAAAAAGATCTTAAAAGAGGAGAAGAAAAAGGCTTAAGTAAAGCATTAATGGACAGAATACTTCTCAATGAGAAACGTCTAAAAGATATTATTCAAAGCATTGAAGACGTAATTAAACTACCAGATCCTGTTGGAGAAATCATTTCTATGCAAAAAAGGCCCAATGGGATATTAGTAGGACAGATGAGAGTACCTATTGGTGTTTTAGCTCTAATCTACGAAGCCAGACCAAATGTGACTGTTGATGGGGCAATTTTAGCGATAAAATCTGGAAATGCTATAGTTTTAAGAGGAAGTTCAGATGCCTTATATTCAAATATTATCCTTGCCAATATAATGAAGGAAGCATTATCAGAGTCAGAAGTACCTCCAGAAAGTATCCAAATTATTGAGACACCAGAACATTCAGCAGTAGAAAAGCTTCTCCAAATGAGAGATTATATAGATGTGGCCATACCAAGGGGAAGTGCAAATTTTATTAAATATGTAATGAATATATCTAAGGTGCCTGTCATAGAAACTGGTGCAGGAAATAATCATATATATGTAGAAGAAGATGCTGATTTTGATATGGCAAGAAAAATAATAATAAATGCAAAAGTTCAAAGACCATCTGTTTGTAATGCTATTGAAAAAATTCTTATTCACAAAAATATTGCAGATAAATTTATACCATTAATAGTTGAAGACTTAAGAAAATATAATGTAGAGATTAGAGGCTGTGAAAAAACATGTCAAATTATAAAAGATGCAATTTTAGCTACCGAAGAAGATTGGTATACTGAATATTTAGATCTTATTATTGCAATAAAAGTAGTAAATTCTTTGGAAGAAGCTATAGAACATATAAATAAATACAATACAAAACATTCAGAAGCTATCATAACAAAAGATTATCATAAAGCAATGACTTTCTTACAAAGAGTTGATGCAGCTGCTGTTTATGTTAATGCATCTACAAGATTCACTGATGGTGGAGAATTTGGGCTCGGTGCAGAAATAGGAATATCTACCCAAAAACTACATGCAAGAGGTCCAATGGGCTTAAAGGAGCTGACCACTACAAAATATATCGTCTTTGGAGAAGGTCAGATAAGAGAATAAAAAGAAGGGAGAATTAATATGAAACTTGGTATTATTGGTGGAGGAATGATGGGAGAAGCTATTCTCTCAGGTATACTCTCCTCTTCCTTTTTGAAAAAAGAAAATATATTAGTCTCAGAGTCACTTGAAGATAGAAGGAAATACTTAACAGAAAAATATGAAATTGAGGTAGTTTCTGATAATGTATATACTGTGAATAGTTGTGAATATATTCTTTTAGCTATAAAACCTCAAAACTTCAAAGAAGTACTCCAGGAAATATCTCCACATATAAAATCCCATCATGTAATAATATCAATAGCAGCTGGTATCCCTATCTCCTTAATATCTAAATATACAAAGGAAGCAAGAAGTATTATTAGGGTAATGCCTAATCTTCCCTGTACTGTTAATAAAGGAGCAATAGCAATTACCTATTCAGAAGCAAAAGAAGAAGATATTAAATTTACTAAAAGCCTTTTTGAAACAATTGGAAAAGTATGGATTTTACCTGAAAAATATTTTGATACAGTAACCGCTCTTACAGGAAGTGGCCCAGCCTTTGTTGCTTTAATTCTACAAGGTTTTACATTATCAGGTGTAAAAGGCGGAATACCATATGACATATCAAGAGAGATGGTTATCCAACTTTTTGAAGGAGTATTAGAGTATATTAAAAGTAAAAATCTTACCTTTGAAGATATTATTAGAATGACCTCATCTCCTGCTGGCACAACCATTATGGGACTTGAAGTCCTATATAATGAAGGGATTATTGGAATAATTATGAATGCTATAACGTCATCTAAAAATAGAGGATCAGAAATAACTAATGAGATTAAGGAGGGACTGCTATGACAAGAGAAAGGGGAATATGGCAGGTTATACTGATTATTTTCATCTTGGGAGCCATAATAGGTGGTTTAATTGGAAGTGTTGGTGGTTACTATTTAATTAATAATAAAAATAAAACGTCATCCCCAGAAATATCCAATAATATTCTTCCTACCCAAGAGGTTTATGTGCCAAGCTCCTTAGGCTCTTTCGAAAAAGATATAGTTAATGTTGTCAAAAAAACCATGCCTGCAGTAGTAAACATTAGTACTGTTACTCTAGTTGAAGACTTCTTCTTTGGAGTATATCCTCAATCAGGGATAGGATCAGGCTTTATTATAGATCCTAAAGGATATATTCTTACAAACTATCACGTGGTAGAAGGAGCAAGAAAGATAGATGTTACCTTATCAGAAGGCAAGAAGTATACAGGTAAAATAGTAGGATATGATAAAAGATCAGATTTAGCAGTAATCAAAATAGATGCTGAAAATCTTCCTTATCTACCCTTAGGTGATTCAGATAAATTAGAACCAGGTCAGTTTGCTATAGCTATAGGAAACCCATATGGTCTTAATAGAACAGTTACCTTAGGAATAGTTAGTGCTCTTAATAGAACCATTATTGAACCTAATGGGGTAAGACTTGAAAATCTTATTCAAACAGATGCTGCTATTAACCCTGGAAATAGTGGTGGACCACTTATAAATATAAAGGGAGAAGTTATAGGTATAAATACTGCAATAAAAAGTGATGCTCAAGGAATTGGGTTTGCTATCCCAATTAATAAAGCTAAAGAGATTGCAAACAAATTAATTAAAGAAGGAAAAATTACTTATCCATGGATAGGTATAAGAGGATATGCTATTACTTCTGACATGTTGGACTATATTAAATTCCCTGTAAATAAAGGGGTAGTTATAGCAGAAGTGGTACCTGGAAGCCCTGCTGACAAAGCAGGTTTAAAAGGAGGAAACAGAGTCATTTATGTTGATGGCACTCAAATAATAGTAGGTGGAGATATCATCACTAAAATAGATGGAAAAAGTGTTGAGAGTATGGAAGACCTAAGATCAGAAATACAAAAAAGAAAAGTAGGAGATACGGTAGAAATAACATATATAAGAAATGGAAAAGAATATAATGTTAAAATTAAGTTAGAAGCAATGCCTGAAGATATTTCTGGATAGTGAAAATAAAGATTTTATTAGTAGGAAAAATTAGAAATGAATTTATTAGGGTAGGAGTCCAGGAATATAGGAAAAGGCTCCTACCTTTTTTTAATATAGACATTGAATATCTACAAAATTTCTCTGATTTACCCAAAGAAATTGCCTTATCAAAAGAAGGAGAAATCATTAAGAAAATAATTAAGGATAAAAAATATATAGTATCCTTAGATAAAGAAGGCAAAGAATTATCTTCTGAAGAATTTGCTTATAAACTTTTAGATTTAGACAAAATCTCTCAAAATAATGAAATAACTTTTATAATTGGAGGAATCTACGGAATACAAGAAGACATTAAAAAATCCAGTAATTTTATCCTATCACTTTCCAAAATGACCTTCACTCATGAATTTGCATTATTAATCCTATTAGAACAGATATACAGAGGAATAAAAATTTTAAGAAACGAACCTTATCATTATTAAGATTATTTCCTCTTTGTAAGAAGATATATACCCAAGATTAAAAAGATAATATTTCCTAACCATGCTCCTAAAAAGTAAGGAAAGATTCCTGCCTTGGCAAGAGACCTTCCTATGGAAAATAAAATATAGTACACAAAAATAGAAATAACGCTTAAACCAAAAGAAAGAGATCTACCACCTTTTCCCATCTGAAGACCTAATCCAAGAGCTAAAATTGCAAATATTGGACAGGTAAAAGGGAGAGCAATTCTTATATGAAGTTCTGTTTTTAGATTTCTTGTATTTAATCCGATTCCTTCAAAAAGTCTTATTTGATTTATAATTTCAAAAATACTCATCTCCTCAATAGGCTTTGATGAGGGGGTTATTTGTTCTGGAGTTCTCATCAGATTGACCTTTTGTTCCTCAAATTTTCCTTTAAAAATCATTTCTCCATTATCATTAAGTGAATATATCTCCCCATTTTGAAATATCCATCCTTTATTTTCATCAAAATATGCCCTTTTAGCAGACATAATTAATTTTATCTTTCCATTTTCTAAAAATTGAATTAACAATATATCTTCAAATTTTTTAGCTTTAGGATCCACTTTTCTAAAAAAGTAAAAATTATGATTTTCATTGAAAAATACATTCTCACGTGCGGGAACTAACACCGTATTATATACTTTGCTTAATAATATTTTTTCTCTCTCATAAGCCTTAGGAGAAAGAACTTCATTAAAATAAAACATGATAGTCTGTACAGAAAAAGAGAAAATAAGTATAGCGGGTAGAAAATATTTTATAGAAGCCCCTGAAGCTTTCATTGCCATAATTTCTCCGTGTTCACTAAATTGACCAATAACAAAAACAACTGCAAGGAATATAGCCATAGGAAACGTGTAAGTTAAGTAAGGGGGAATCTTTGTCAGAAAAAGCTGAAAAGCTAAATTTAAAGGTATCGAACGAGATATAACCAAATCCATAATACTGAAGAGGGGAGAAATAATTAAGAGGGTAGAAAAAAGTAAAACCCCAACTATAAACACAGGTATAAAATTCTTGAGAAAATATTGAGAAATTATTTTCAAACTCTAAACGGGGCTTTCCAATATTGTAATCGTAGCCCCTTCTCCTCCTTCCGCTGGAGATGCTAAATAAAATTCTTTTACGTAAGGTACACTTTTTAGATATTCATGCACAGCATTTCTTAATTTACCAGTGCCCTTACCATGAATTATTCTTACTCTTCTTAATCCAGCTAAAAAGGCCTTTTCCAAGTATTTTTTCAATTCTTCTAATGCCTCATCTACAGTCATCATTCTTATACTAATCTCAGAAGGTATATTCTCTTTATTTTCTCTTTGTACATATATATATTTATTGATAATCTGTTCTTCCTTTGGCAAAGCTTGCTCTAATTCATTCCAATTAACGTTTATTTTTATAATTCCCACTTGTACTGTAGCTATTTTTTTCTCTCTATCTATATCCAATACTATTCCTTCTTTTTTTGTATTCTTAATCCTTACTCTATCTCCTTCTTGAGGAATATATTCTACATTATCAAATTCTTTCTGAGAGATAAGATCCTTTTTAATTAATCTTAGATCTTCTTGAAGTTTCTGTGCCTCTTTCATACTGAGATTCCCTTTTTGTAATTCCCTAATTACATCCTTTACCCTATTCTCCACATCTAATAATTCCTTAAATATCTCCTTTTTCTGTTTATCCTTTAACTCTTCCTTTTCCTTTTGAATATTTCTTTTCTCTTCTTCTATTCTCCTTTTCTCCTCTTGTAACTCCCTCTTTAGTCTTTCCACCCTTTCTATTTCCTCTTCGAGTCTTCTTCTTCCTCTCTGTAATTCACCTATCACTTCTTCCAGTTCTATTTCTTCTTCACTTAGAAAACCCATTGCTCTATCTAAAATTTTTCTTGGCAGACCAAGTTTTTTAGCAATTAAAAGTGCATTACTCTTACCAGGTATTCCAATGTTTATTTTATACAGAGGTTTAAGAGTATTCTCATCAAATTCAAGAGATGCATTTTCCATACCTTCATATTTGGAAGCCAAAATTTTAAGCTGAGGAAAGTGAGTTGCTATAACATTTATTGTCCCTTTATTATGAAAATATTCCAATAAAGCAACAGCTAATGCTGCACCTTCCTGGGGATCAGTACCTGCTCCAAGTTCATCCAGAATTACTAAGACCCTTTTATCTCCAGTTCTCTCCAAATAATCTATAAAAGAAATAATGTTAGTCATATGAGAAGAAAAAGTACTCAGATTTTGCTCAATACTTTGTTCATCTCCTATATCTGGAAATACTTGATTAAATATTCCAAGAACAGTACCTTCTTTGGCAGGTACCGGAACTCCTGCTTGATTTAAAAGTACAAAAAGTCCAATAGTCTTTAATGTTACAGTTTTTCCTCCAGTGTTAGGACCAGTAATAACTAAGGTATTAAATCTTCTTCCTACTTCTAAACTTATAGGAACAGCTTTTTCTCCAAGGAAAGGATGCCTACCCTCTCTTATAATTATCACAGGATTTTCATCTATAATGGGTATAGTAGCATTATACCTTTGTGCCCATTTAATTTTTGCATATACAAAATCTAAATAGAAAACAGTATTTAAGGTTTCTAAAATTTCCTCTTTATGTTCTAAAAATTTTAAAGAAAGCTTTCTTAATATTTTCTCTATCTCTTTTTTTTCTTCAATCTCTAATAAAGATAACTGATTATTTAACTCAACAATAGAAAGAGGCTCCATATATACTGTAAGTCCAGAGGTAGATTGGTCATGTACAATTCCAGGAATTTTAGTTTTGAATTCTTGTTTTACAGGGACCACATATCTTCCATGCCTAATAGTAACAATTTGCTCTTGTAAATATGTTCGCCAATCTTTATTTATAATAACATTTAAAGTTTCCTTGATCTTTTGATTGATTCTCTCCTTCTTTTGTCTTATAGATTTTAGCTCCGGAGAAGCTGTATCAAGTACTTCAGCATTTTGAATTGCTTTTCTTATCTGCGAATAAAGATCTGGTAATACATATATATTTCTTCCCCATAAATTTGGGGCTAAATTTTTAGCTTTATTCTGATAATCTTTCAATTTTTTAAAAGTCTCTAAGGTATTAGCAATTTCTTCAAATTCTTCAGGATATATTATTCCACCTATCTCAGCCTTCTCAATATAATTTCTTAAATCCTTTACTCCAGAAAAGGTAGGATAACCTAATGAATATACTGTTTTTAGAGTCTCTTCATTTAATAAATGCCATCTCCTAATAATATCTATTTCTGTAATTGGCCTCAAATTTAATATTTGCTCTTTTCCACCTGTAGTTTCAGCATCCTTTTCTATCTCTTTTATAATCTTTTCCCATTCTAATACTTTTAAAGCTTTTTCCATTTATTTCTGCCTTAAATACACTCCTATTTCTGAAAGATTTAACAGTATATTTTTGATAATATCATCTACCTCATTATCGGTAAGAGTATAATCCTCTGAAACAAAAAACATAGAAAAAGTAATACTTTTGTATCCTTCTTCTATCTTCTCCCCTTTATATATATCAATAACACTTAAATTCTTTAATAAATTTCCAGAAACCTTCCTTATAATATTTTCCAGATTTACTACCTGCATATCTTCAGGAACAAGAAGAGCAAGATCTCGTTTAATACCAGGATATATTGGTATAGGTTTATATTTTGTCTTTTCTTTTACAAAATTAAGTTTATCTAAATTTATTTCAGAAAAGTATACTCTCTCCCTCAAATCCATTTCTTGAGTAATCCACGGATTTACTTCACCGAGATATCCTACTATTTCTCCATTTAAAGATATGTTGCTCTGTCTTAAAGGATGTAGAAAAGAATAAGTACTATTTAGAAAATCAGGCTTAATACCCCATATTTTATCAAAAAGAAGCTCTATTATTCCTTTTATGTCATAAAAATCTACTTTTCTTATCTCGTATGGTATATTCCATGGATTTGTATACCACTCTCCAGAAAGCAAAATTGCTAAATGTTTTTCCTCAATATAATCGTTATTGTTTTTGTAGAATATTTTTCCGATCTCAAAAAGAAATACATCTTTATTTTGTCTATTATTATTGGTTTGGGCAACCTTCAGAAGAGATGGAAGAAGAGAAGTTCTTAATACCGAGTTTTCCAAACTTAATGGATTTTGTATACTTATATAATTATTGAATGGAGATGTATCTAACATACCTGAGTTTTTAAGATCTTCATAGGACATAAAACTAAAATTGATGGTCTCATAAAGTCCCAAATCAGATAGAAGTACTCTTATCTTTCTTTCAAGAATCTCCTCTACCAAAGGTGGATCTACAATCATACCTTTTTGTAAGGGCAAAGATGCAATATTATTATATCCATAAAAACGTGCAACCTCTTCAATTAAATCTATCTCTTCCTTAATGTCTTGTCTATGAGATGGTATTTCTATCTCCAATATTGGATTATGAGATATAACTTTAAATTCTATTTTTGATAATATTTCTGTAATTTCATGTTCCTTTAATTCTGTACCAAGAATCTTATTTACTCTTTGAGGTCTCAAAAATATTTTTGGTAAAGGAGGCAATCCTTGATTCAGATCTATTTTATCTTTTGATATTTCACCTTCAGCAACCAACCTTATCATTTCCGCTGCATAATCTAATATCTCTGCAGTCTTATAAATATCTACTCCTCTTTCAAAACGCAAAGAAGCATCAGTTCTTAAACCCAATTTTCTTGCACTTCTTCTAATATTAACAGGCATAAAATTGGCTGCTTCAAGAAGTACATTCTTGGTGTTATCATTTATTTCCGTTTCTTTTCCTCCCATAATACCACCAATACCTACCGCCCTTTCCACATCTGCTATAACTAAAACATTTTCATCTAATTCTTTTTCTTCTCCATTTATCAATACAATTTTTTCTCCTTGTTTTGCTCTTCTGACAATTAATTTTCCTCCCTTTATAAGATCAAAATCATAAGCATGTAAAGGTTGCCCTGTTTCAAGCATTATATAATTGGTAACATCAACCACATTGTTTATAGATCTTAGACCAACTCTTTCTATCTTCCATCTTAACCATAAAGGAGAAGGACCTATTTTTACCCCCTTTATAAACTTTAAAGTAAAACGAGGACAAAGTTCATAATCCCATACTTCACAATCTGCAAATTCTTTTATAGAATAAGAGGAATCTTTTGGTTTCTTATATTCAAAATTCAAAAGAATACCAAAATATCCAGATACTTCTCTTGCAATTCCTATATAACTTAAACAATCTCCTCTATTTGATGGTACTTCTATTTCTATTAAATAGTCTCCATTCCCAAAATATTCACTAAATTTAGATCCAACTTCAAAGTCCTGAGGCAGTATCATAATTCCTTCTTTGTCATCAGAAAATTCTAATTCGTATTCTGAGCAAAGCATTCCCTCGGAAATAACCCCTCCAAAATCTCTTTTGTCCAAAGTTTCACCTAATATTTGTGTATTAGGTAATGCTACAGGTACCTTGTCACCTATATTAATATTTTTGGCTCCTGTTACAATAGTCAAAATTTTATCCCTTACATCTACACTACATACTAAAAGATGATCATATTTATCATGTTTATTTATATCTTTTATCTCTCCAATTAATATCTCACTCCAATTTTTACCTATCTCTTTTTGAATAGTTGCATATAGACCAAGATTTCTTAATGCATTTACCAATTCTTTTACAGGAACTTCCTCTTTTAGATAATCCATTAACCATCTATATGAGATAAGCATCTTATACCCCCTTTAAAATTGATTTAAAAATCTTACATCATTTTCATAGAACAACCTTATATCATCTATTCCATATATTTGCATGGCTATTCTATCAGGTCCCATACCAAAAGCAAATCCTGAGTATATTTCAGGGTCAATATTTACCACTCTAAATACTTGAGGATGCACCATTCCACATCCGAGAATTTCTAATACACCAGAATATCCACAAGCCTTACATCCTTCACCTTTACATACTCCACATTCTACATACATTTCTGCACTTGGTTCTGTGAAGGGGAAATAACTTGGTATAAAGTATACTTTTCTATCTTTACCAAACAATCTATGAGCAAAAACAGTAAGCACACCTTTTAATTCTGCAAAAGTTATGTCTGTATCAACAGCCAAACCCTCTATTTGATGAAACATAGGACTATGAGTAGCATCTGGCATATCTCTTCTATAACATTTTCCAGGTGCAACAATTCTTAATGGGGGTTTTTTCTTCTCCATAACTCTAACTTGTACAGGAGAAGTTTGGGTTCTCAATAAATGTTCTTTATCAATATAAAAAGAATCATGAGATTCTCTTACTGGATGATCTTCTGGTATATTTAACGCAGTAAAATTATAATAATCAGTCTCCAATTCCGGTCCATAAACTACTTGAAACCCCATTTCTTTAAAAACAGATAAAATCTCTTCTATAACTTGATTTATGGGATGAATTTTTCCTGTTATTTTTTTCCTTCCAGGAAGCGTAATATCAATTTTTTCTTGATACAACTTATTTTTCAATATTTTGTATTTTAACTCTTTTTCCTTTTCTTCATATAATTTTTCCAAAGTCTCTTTCCACTCATTGGCAAGTCTACCAAGCCTTACTTTTTCCTCCTGAGAAAGTTTACCTAATGATCTTAAAAGCTGAGTAAGAAAACCTTGTTTCCCTAATACTTCTCTCTTTATTTCCTCAAGCTCTTTTGAGTTTTCAGCTCTAATGATTCTTTCCTTTGCCTCTTCAAACTTTTTAATATAATCTTCACTCATTTATAATTCCCCCTTCATATCTTTGTCTTTGAGCTTCAAAAAGAAAAATAGAAGTGGCAATTGAAACATTAAGTGAATCTACTTCTTTTTTTAGAGGAATTCTCAGTAAAATAGGGTTCATATCTAAATATTCCTCTTTTTTAACACCCCATGCTTCATTTCCTACAATCAATAAAAAGGAATCTACAAGATTTTCTCTAAAATAAATTTTTTCTGCCTTAGGATCCGCAATTATCACTTTCCATCCCTTAAATTTTTCCTTTATCTCTTTTTTACTTGAAAACCATATGGGCAATCTAAATATGGAACCTGTAGATGCTCTAATCACCTTATAATTATAAGGATCTACCGTATTTTCACTAAGAATCACAGCTGTAACTCCTGCTCCTTCTGATACCCTTATAATAGTCCCAAGATTTCCAGGGTCTTGCACATCATCAATAAAGAGAACCGTTATATTATTTTTACCTTTTAAAATTTCCCATTTTTCATTTAAAAATAAAGGAAACACCCCCATAATTCCTGGGGGTGTTTCTAAAAGGGATATTTCCTTCATTAATGAATCTCCTACAATCCTAATTATATTAGAGGAAATTAATTTCTCTATCTCTCCCCTCTTTTTCTCCCAATAACTTTTTGAAATAAAAACTTTCTCAATTAAAACCCCACTTTTTATCGCATCCGAAATCAATCTCCAGCCCTCAACTATGCATTTATTTAACTTTTTTCGCTTCTCCTTATCATGTAGCTTTATAATTTCTTTGACTTCTGGATTAGAGGTGCTGGAGATATATTTCATCTCATATTTTTACTATTTTACCTGATTTACAATCTGCTCAAAAACTTTTGGTTCATTAACACAAAGATCTGCTAATACTTTTCGATCTAATTTAATATTTGCCTTTTTCAAAAGACCCATAAACTTACTATAAGAAAGACCAAATTTTCTTACAGCTGCATTGATTCTAATAATCCAAAGTCTTCTAAAGTCTCTCTTTTTTCTTCTTCTATCTACATAAGCATCATAAAGAGCTTTGATTACTGATTGATTAGCTATCTTAAATATTCTGCTTCTTCTTCCTCTAAAACCCTTTGCAAGTTTTAGAACCTTTTTATGTCTTTTTCTTGTAATTGTACCACCTTTAACTCTCATTTCTTCATCTCCCCTATTCTATAGACTATATGGTAGATTTCTTTCTACCTTCCAACGATCAACACTCTTGATTTCTCCAGGAATATCTAATCTTCTCTTCCTGGATGCACTCTTCTTACTTAAATTATGTCTTTTTCCTGCCTTTTTATGCAAGATTTTACCAGTAGCAGTTACCTTAAACCTCTTAGCAGCTGAAGATCTTGTTTTCAGCTTACTCATTGTTTACCTCCTCTAATACTACTTTTTTATTTGAAGATTTTTTTGTAGGCACAAGCATTGTTACCATGGTCATTCCAACTTGTTGCCCTTTCTTTTCTGCTGTACCCAAATCTGATATATCTTGCAAAATTCTTTCTAAAAGTTTATCACCCCATTCATTATAAATCAACTGTCTGCCTTTAAAAAGTATTATCAACCTCACCTTATATCCTTTTTCGAGGAATTCTCTTATTTTCTTCAATTTAACTTGATAATCATGTTCTTCAATATTTGGTCTTATCTTGATCTCCTTTACTTCTGAAGCTACTTTTTGACTCTTTTTAGCCTCTTTTTCTTTTCTTGTTAATTCATACTTGAATTTACCATAGTCCATTATTCTACAGACAGGAGGATTTGCATTAGGTGCAACTTCCACAAGATCTAAATGTCTTTCTCTCGCTAATCTAATAGCTTGATCAACAGGCATTATACCAAGTTGCTTACCATCTTCCCCTACTACTCTTACCTCCTTTGCCCTTATCTTCTCATTAACTCTATAATCTTTCTCTATTGAAATACACCTCCTTAAAAAATTATTCTTCTAAGTAATCTTTTATTTTTTTACTTCTGCTTGGATGGCGCAATCTTCTCAAGGCCTTGGCTTCTATTTGCCTTATTCTTTCCCTTGTTACGTTAAAAAGTTTACCCACTTCTTCTAAAGTTCTTGGTTGATTATCTTCTAATCCAAATCTTAATTTAAGAATTTCTCTTTCTCTCTCAGAAAGCTCATTCAATAATTCCTCTATATCTTTTTTCAAAGATTTTTGAATTGCAATATCAGCAGGACTCATACCCTTGTTTTCTACAAAATCGGCCAATCTATTATCTTCATCCTCACCTACAGGCATCTCTAAGGATAATGGCTCTTGACCTATCATACTTATCTCCCTTATCTTTTCTACAGGAAGCCCTACTTTTTCTGCAATCTCCTCCTCTGTAGGTTTTCTTCCAAGTTCCTGTGTAAGTTGTCTTGTAACCTTATGTATTTTATTCATTGTCTCTACCATGTGTACTGGTATCCTTATAGTCCTTGCTTGATCAGCAATAGCTCTTGTAATGGCTTGTCTTATCCACCAAGTAGCATATGTAGAAAACTTATATCCTTTTCTCCAATCAAATTTTTCAACAGCTTTAATAAGACCAAGATTCCCTTCTTGAATAAGGTCTAAAAAAGATAAACCTCTTCCTATATATCTTTTAGCTACACTTACTACTAACCTTAAGTTAGCTTCAATAAGCTTCTTCTTTGCCTCCTCATCTCCTTGTTCTACCCTTTTCGCAAGCTCTATTTCTTCCTCTGGAGTAAGTAATGGAATCTTTCCGATCTCTTTTAAATACATTTTTACAGGATCATCTAATTCTATCTCTTCTGGAAGCTCTAAATCTTCCTCAATAGTTTCAGGAAGATTATCTTCTTTTATGTCCACAAATAAATCTTCACCATCTATCAATTCATGGTCTTCCAAGTATTTCTCCACTTCCTCTATATTATCCTCAGGATAAGGGAACTCCATCAAAACCTCATCGGGAGTTACTTTTTTAGCCTTTTTCTTAGTCATTTAAAATCATCTCCTCCTAAAAAATTTTACTTTTTCACTTCTAAAAGACTCCTCAAAAAATATATTTCTTCCATAAGTTCTTTTTCTTTTTCAAGATCAGTAGATGATTTTGATAACTCCTCTATTAATCTATTTATTTCCTTCTTTATTCTAAGCTTTTGAAAATGATCCCACAAGTAGGGAATTATATCTTTTTGCTTTATAAACTCTTCACCTGATAAAATTGCCCTCTCTATAAGTATTCTTTTATCTTCTTCCCATTGATTTAAAAATTCTTCTAAACCTTTTTCTTTATCCCAAACCCTCCACTTTTTTAAAACATCTTGATACAACACAAAGGTAAAATCCTCAGGACTCATATTTTTTATTTGCGAATGTTCAACATCCAATAAAATCAATCCTAATAAGGCCTCTTCCGTTTTTGATACTCCATAATAACGTGTTATTTGAACCTTGGCTTTATCTTCAGTTATTCTACCAGAAAAAATCCTCTTCTGTATCTCTTTTTGAAGCCCTTCCTCGGGCACTCCTATTCTGTTGCTTATTAAAGGCAAATATTGCTTTATTTTTTCTTGCTGGACAAGTATATTTTTACTACGAAGAATGGAAGATGTCAATATTTCAATTATTTCTTCTAATTTTTCTTTAAAGGTCATGGGTAAATTTAATACATGATCAATAAGAAAATCTAAAGAAGGTTTACTATCTTTAACAAGAATCAAAAATTCATCTTTTGAATATTTCTGTATAAAATCATCAGGATCTTTTACATCAGATGGAAGAGATAACCAATATACTTCTAAGCCTTCCAGCTCAAGAATAGATAATGCTCTTTTTCCTGCTTGAAAACCTGCTGGATCTTGATCATATCCTAATATCACTTTATTAGTATAATTTTTCAAAAGCTTCGCTTGTGAAGAGGTTAAAGAAGTACCTAAAGAAGCTACAACATTACCAATACCTTCTTGATGAAGAGAGATGGCATCCATATATCCTTCTACTAAAATTGCTTCTCCTTCTTTTTTAATAATATCCTTTGCTTGATATAAGGCATATAGATTTTTACCTTTACTAAATATATCACTTTCTGGAGAGTTAATGTATTTTGGATCTTCGTTAGTTATGGTTCTTGCTCCAAAACCTATTATATGACCTCTAAGATTAAATATGGGAAAAATTATTCTACCAGAAAAAGGATCTCTCCATTCATCTTTTATGTTATATAAAACTTTAGACTTAATAATATCCTCTTTTTGAAAACCCTTTTTAATAAGATATCTAAGAAGAAGGGAGGAATTTTTAGGGGATAAACCCAAAAGAAATTTTTCTTGAGTCTCTGATGAAATACCCCTCTTTTTCAAATATAATTTTCCTTCTGCTCCATATTTACTTGAAAGATATAAATGATAAAAAATACCAGTAGACTTATAAATTTCTAATAAGACATTGCCTTCTGCGGTAATAGTCTCCGATTTTCTTGGTAACTCTAAGCCTACTTCATGTGCTAATTCTTCTAATGCTTCTCTGAAGGTTATATTTCTGTAATTTATAAGAAAGGAGAAAACATCTCCTGCAGCTCCGCAACCAAAACAATGGTAAAGTCCTTTTTCAGGACTTACATAAAAAGATGGTGTTTTTTCCTGGTGAAAAGGACAAAGACCCACATAATTTTTTCCACTTCTCTTAAGATTTACATATCTGGAAATAACATCTACGATATTAACTCTTTGTTTAACTTCCTCTACAAAATCTTCCATCAACAAACTCATTTAGAAGAACCTCCATGGCTTTGGAATAAAGATACTTTCATATAACTCTATTGCATATCTATCTGTCATCCCTGCCAAAAAATCTTTAATTTTTATTACTAAATCATCTTCAGGAAGATTTTGAGGAAGTTTTTTTGGATTTTTCATAAAGTAATCAAAAAGTCCATATAATAAGAGCTTAACCTTTTCATTTTCTGATTTAACATGTGGATTTATATATAAAGTATCATACAAGAAATTTCTTAGCTCCTCTATAGCATCAAGAATTTCATATTCAAATTCAAGATGATCTTTATTTAGACTATTGAAGACTAAATTCTTTACCATGGTATCTATTCTTTCTCTGTGGGTTTTCCCAAGAATTCTTATAACTTTCTCAGGTATATATTTCTCATTGATTACTCCTGCCCTTAAAGCATCATCAAGATCATGATTTAAATAAGCTATAACATCTGAAAATCTTACAACTTCTCCTTCTAAAGTTTCGCACACCCTGTTACTAAAACAAATTCTAAGATCCTTTTGTCCTTTGCTATGTTGTAATATACCCATCCTTACCTCATATGTTAAATTTAACCCTTCTCCACCTTTTTCTATTTTATCAACTACTCTTAAACTTTGTTCAGCATGAGAAAAACCCGAATAGCCATAAGACTTTAGAATTTCATTAAGCACATCCTCTCCCATATGTCCAAAAGGAGTATGACCCAAATCATGTCCCAAGGCTATAGCCTCAGTAAGATCTTCATTCAAAGAGAGAGCTCTTGAGATAGTTCGAGCTATTTGTGATACTTCAAGAGTATGAGTTAAACGAGTTCTATAATGGTCTCCCTCTGGAGCAAGAAACACTTGGGTTTTATGTTTTAACCTTCGAAAAGCCTTGGAATGGATAATTCTATCTCTATCTCTCTGAAAACATGTTCTTAAAGGACATTCTTCTTCAAATACAATTCTACCCTTGCTTTTACTACTCAGAGTAGCATAAGGTGATAATAAAATTCTTTCTTTTTCTTCCAATCTCTCCCTAATTAACATTCTCTTAGAGGGGAGAAGTAAAACCTTCTCCCCTCTAAATTTATCACCTCTTTAAGCTGTCCTATCTACAAATTCCATTTGTTTTTGATATTTCAATGTAGCTTGTGCAGCAGCAAGTCTTGCAACAGGTACTCTGAAAGGTGAACAGCTTACATAATTCAAACCTATTTGATAGCAGAACTCTATAGACTTAGGATCTCCACCATGTTCACCACATATTCCAACTTTTAAGTCAGGTCTTGTAGATCTTCCTTTTTGTGTTGCTATCTTCATTAGCTCTCCTACACCTTGTGTATCTAAGTGTTCAAATGGATCTTCCTCTATGTATCCTTTCTCTCTATATCTTCCTAAGAATTTACCTTCAGCATCGTCACGGCTGAATGCAAAAGTCATCTGAGTAAGGTCATTAGTACCAAAGGAGAAGAATTCTGCAATTTGAGCAAGTTTATCAGCAATCAATGCAGCTCTTGGAACCTCAATCATAGTTCCAACTTTATATTCAATATTAATTCCGCTCTTTTCTAAAACTTCCTTCGCTACTCTATGTATTAAATCCCCAAGAACTTTCATTTCAGATTCTAATGCTACAAGAGGAATCATAATTTCTGGTTTTACAGGAAGTCCCTCTTTAGCTACCGCAACAGCTGCCTCCATAATTGCTCTTACCTGCATTTCAAATATTTCTGGATAAACCATTCCTAATCTACAACCTCTAAATCCCATCATAGGGTTAAACTCATGTAATCTTTTTACTACAGAAAGTAATTTTTCTTTTTCTTCCAACTCTTTTCCTGTAATTCCTTTTGCTTTCATAACCTCAACTTCTACAGTTAAATCCAGTAATGGAGGTAAGAATTCATGTAATGGTGGATCAATTAAACGTATGGTTACAGGTTTTCCTTGCATAGCCTTGAAAAGTCCTATGAAATCTTCTCTTTGTACTGGTAATAATTTATCTAAAGCTTTTCTTCTTTCTTCTTCAGTTTCTGCAAGAATCATCTCTTGTACTAATGGGAGCCTATTTCCTAAGAACATATGTTCTGTTCTGGCAAGTCCTATTCCTTCAGCACCATATTCAAAAGCTTTTTGTGCATCTTCAGGAGTATCTGCATTAGCTCTTACTCCAATCTTCCTAATTTCATCAGCCCAAGAAAGAAGCTCTTTTAATTCGTTGCTTAAGGTAGGTGGAATCATTGGAACTTCTCCTAATATCACTTCACCAGTAGAACCATCTATTGTAATAATATCATTTTTCTTTACTACCACATCACCTACACGGAATTCTTCTTTTTCAAGATCTATCTTTATTGCTTCACATCCTACTACAGCTGGCTTACCCATTCCTCTTGCAACAACAGCTGCGTGGCTTGTCATTCCACCTCTACTTGTTAATACACCTTGCGCTGCTGCAAGCCCACCAATATCATCTGGTGTGGTTTCAGGTCTTACAAGAATAATTTTTTCCCCTTCTTTTCCTCTCTTTTCTACCTCACGAGAAGAAAATACTACTTTACCAGAAGCTGCACCTGGAGATGCAGGAAGACCTTTTGCAATTACTTTCTTTTCAGCTTTTGGATCTATTTGGGCATGAAGCAATTGATTTATTTGTTCTGGAGAAACTCTTAATATAGCTTCTTCTCTTGTAATTAAGCCTTCTTTAACCATATCTACAGCTATTTTAACTGCTGCTGCAGCTGTTCTTTTTGCATTTCTTGTCTGAAGCATATAAAGTTTTCCTTTTTCAATTGTAAACTCTATATCTTGAACGTCTCTATAATACTTTTCAAGTAGATCTCTAACTTCAAGAAGTTGCTTATATACCTCAGGCATCTCCTCAGCTAATTTTGAAATTGGTTGAGGAGTTCTTATTCCTGCTACCACATCTTCTCCTTGTGCATTGGTTAAATATTCACCATAAAATTCCTTTTCACCTGTAGATGGGTTTCTTGTAAAGGCTACCCCTGTACCACTATCATCACCCATATTTCCAAAGACCATAGTTACAATATTTACTGCAGTACCATAGTCTTCAGGAATATTGTGAAGTTTTCTGTAAATTATGGCTCTTTCATTATTCCAAGAGTCAAAAACAGCCTTTATAGCCATTTCAAGTTGTTGATATGGATCTTGTGGGAAATCTTTACCAGTCTCTTTCTTAACAAGCTCTTTATAAGCTTCTACCACTTTCTTAAGAGTTTCTGCTGTAAGTTCACTATCTAATTTAGCTCCTTGCTCTTTCTTGTAGTGATCTAAAATCTCCTCAAATTTCTCATGAGGAATACCAAGAACTACATTTCCAAACATCTGTATAAATCTTCTATAAGAATCATAGGCAAATCTTTCATTATTACTCTTTTTTGCTAAACCTTTAACAGTCTCATCATTAAGTCCAAGATTTAAAATTGTATCCATCATTCCTGGCATTGATACTGGAGCTCCAGATCTCACAGAAACAAGGAGTGGGTTCTCAGGATCTGCAAACTTCTTTCCTGTCTTTTCCTCCAATTTTTTCATTGCTGATAAAACTTCTTCCATTAAACCTTCTGGAAGTTTCTTACCATTTTCGTAATATTCCTTACATACCTCAGTGGTTATAATAAATCCTGGAGGGACTGGAAGACCTGCCTTGGTCATATCTGCTAATCCTGCACCTTTTCCACCAAAAAGAAGACGGTTTTTACCGTCAGCCTCCTCAAATAGATATACTCTTTTCTTTGACATATGTCATCCTCCTTACTTTTATATTTTTTTAAAGTTATCTTATGAGATTATATCATAAACCTAACAAGACTAATTTTAATAAAAGTTTAAAGTTATGAAAGTTTACTCCAATCACAAAATTCCCATAAAAAGGTTTTAATAATCCAAATTAGAGAAAGTCTATTATTCTTTTCATCCTCATTTGGAGACATCACTAAAACATTGTCAAAAAATCCTTCTATGTCATTAGCAAAAGTAGGTAATAGCTCATGTTTAAAAAGATTCAGATAATCACCTTTTTCTAAATCTTTTTCTAAATCACTTTTTATTTTAATAAAATCCTCATATAACTTTTTCTCATAATCTGAGACAAAAATTTCTGGTTTGACCTCTTTTAAAGTAAATTCCTTTGGTAAAATCCTATAAAGTCTATTAAAAGCCTTAATCACACTATTAAACTTTGGATCCTTTTTTATTTCAATAACAAAAGCAATTCTTCTTTTTGTTTTCCATATTGGGTCAAAATCCAAGCTCAAAACACTTTCCACCACATCAAGAGGATAGATATCTAATAAAATATTTCTTAGTCTTTGACCTATAAAATTAAAACCCTGATAAAGTCTATCATTATCCTCTCCAAAACCATACACTTTCCAAGCATAATCAAGAAGCTCCTTTATACTAAGCCTAATATCACTTTCTAGAAATATTTTCAGAAGACCTCCTGTAATTCTTCTTAGTCCAATAGGATCTTCGGATCCAGTAGGGAAAAGACCTAAAAAGAAATATCCAGCAAGACTATCTATTCTATCTGCAATTCCCAAGAGAGATGCTAAATAATGAGATGGTATCCTATCGTCTAAGGTTCTTGGATAGATATACTCACCAATTATTTGAGGAATAGGTTCTTTTTCTCCTGAAATTATTGCATAGATACTTCCCATAGTACCATGTAGTTCAGGATACTCACTAACCATTAAAGTTCCCAGATCTGCTTTATATAAATCAACACTTCTTTCCAATATTTTTGTTTCATCTTTAGAAAGAGACAAAATTCTCGAAGTTTCATGTATAATTTTCCTTACTCTTTCTACTTTATCTTTAATAGTACCAAGCTTTTCTTGGAAAATAATACCTTCTAATTTTGATGTATAAATTTCCAATGGATGCTTAATATCCTCATTAAAGTAATATTCCGCATCAGCAAGTCTTGCTTTCAAAACTCTTTCATTACCATCTATTACAATATCTGCATAATCTTTTGTCCCATTTCTAATTACTATAAATTTGTTAACTAAATTGCCATCCCTATTTCTTAATGGAAAATATCTTTGCTTCTTTTCTAATGTCACCTTCAAAACTACATCTGGTAATTTTAAGTACCTTTCATCAAAGTGTCCCAATAAAGCAGTAGGATATTCTACTAAAAAATTAACCTCATCTAAAAGCTCTGCATCATAATCTAATATGAGAGAATTTGAATCAGCTATTTCTTTTATTTGTTTTAAAATATGATTTTTTCTTTCTATATGATCAACAATTACAAAATTTTCTCTTAAGATGTCTAAATATTCTGTTGCATTATTAACTTCTATAAAAGATCTTAAATAAAATCTTGGGGGTCTTGTATATTTAGAAGAATTTACCCCTGCCACACTTATAGGAACTAATTCATCTCCATAAAGAGATAGAATCCAGCGTATAGGTCTTCCAAATGTAAAATTAATATTGCCCCATTTCATCATCTTTGGAAATCTTAAACTTTTAAGTAGATCTACTACAAAATTTGGAATAATTTCTATTGTTGGTCTTCCTTCTCTTACTCTTTTCAAAAAAACATATCTTCCTTTTTGAGTATCTTTTATTATTAAATCTTTTAAATCTGCATTATTTTGCTCAGCGAATTTTTTAGCAACTTCTGTCCATTCCCCATCTTTATAGGCTACATGGGCTGCAGGTCCCCTTATTTCTTCTTCTTGAGACTCCTGATAATCCTTTAATTTTTCCACATATATAACTAACCTTCTTGGAGTTGCCCAAACCTTTAAACTACTATATCTCAAATAATTTTTTTCAAAATAATCAACAGAAAAATCTTTTATTTGATTAATTGCTGGCTCTAAAAAACTTGCTGGCATTTCTTCTGTACCTATTTCAACTAAAAGATCTCTTTCCAAGATTTTATTCCCCCTTTCTCCATGCCTTATTTAGAAGAGGATATCCTAAAGCTTCTCTACTTTTTAAATAGTTTTCGGCAGCCTTTGATGCCAATTTCCTAATTCTTGATATATATTGTGTTCTTTGTACTACGCTTATAGCACCTCTTGCATCTAATAAATTAAATGTATGAGAACATTTTAAAACATAATCATAAGCAGGAAAAGTTAAACCATTTTCTAATAATCTTTCTGCCTCTTTTTCATATTCATTAAATAATAATCTCAACCTATCAACATCAGCTAACTCAAAATTATATTTACAATGCTCTATTTCCCCCTGTAGGTGTACATCACCATAAGTTACATTGTCTTGCCATTTTATATCTTTGAAGTCATCAACTCCCTGTATGTACATAGCAATTCTTTCAAGGCCATAGGTTATTTCAGCAGATATAGGAAACAAATCAAATCCACCACACTGCTGAAAATATGTAAATTGAGTGATCTCCATTCCATCTAACCAAACTTCCCAACCTATACCCCATGCTCCTAAGGTAGGAGATTCCCAGTTATCTTCAACAAATCTTATATCATGCTTTTCTATTTCAATACCCAAATATCTTAAACTCTCAATATAGATTTCTTGGACATTATCAGGAGAAGGCTTAAGGATTACTTGATACTGATAATAGTGTTGAAGACGATTAGGATTTTCTCCATATCTTCCATCGGTAGGTCTTCTTGAGGGTTCCACATATGCAACATACCAGGGTTCTGGACCTAATACCCTAAAAAAAGTAGCAGGGTTCATAGTACCAGCTCCGACTTCTATATCATATGGTTGTTGAATTATACATCCTTGTTTATGCCAAAACTCATCGAGTTTAAAAATAATCTCCTGAAAAAGCATTTTCTATACCTCCTGTTCTATCCTTTTTATCAAAATAGGCATCAAATTTTTTATTTCTTCAAAATCCACAATTCTATTAGGTTCAACTATATATTTAAAATCATAAGTTAAAATCTCATTATATTTGTTTATAACTTCCAAATCCATTTCCATATCCAAATTATTACAACTTACACAATAAACTTTATAGTCTTTAATATCCAATAACAATTTTTCATTACTATTTAATTTTTTACCACACTTTGCACATATGGTTGGGATAAAGGGTAAAAATCCAAGTTTTTGCCAAAGTTTAATTAAGAAAATATCTCCTAAAATATTGGTGTTAGTCTTTCTTATTTCCTTCAAAAAACTATATAATAAATCAAAAATTTCCTTATCTTTTACACCCTCAGGAAGAAATTTCTCAGCCCTTTTTATATAAGAAGTAACATATATAAAGGTATCTACATCCCTTTTTATATCAATAAATCTTTCTATTACCTCCCAATTTATAAGAAGATCCAATTCCTTTCTTTTCACAAAATATCCTTTTCCAAAAGTAATAACCTCAACTTTTCCTCTTAGGCGATTTTTTATTTTTAAAGCACCCGGAGCCTTCACCCAATACTTCCCTTTCTCTTTTCCATAAAAAAGTAAGATCAAATCTCCATCTCCGATTTTTCTCCTATCTATAATTAAACCTTCTTCATAATAATATCTATTCTCTAAGTTCATTTATTATAGCTATTCCATTAGATGTACCTATTCTATCAGCACCCGCGTCTATCATTTGTAGGGCTTGTTCCAAAGTTCTTATACCCCCTGCTGCCTTAACCTTTAACTCATTTCCTACTATTTTCTTAAGAAGCCTAACATCTTCTAATGTTGCTCCTGAAGTACCAAATCCTGTAGATGTTTTCACAAAATGAGCTTTTTCTTCTTTTATTATATTTGTAACATAAATTTTCTCTTCATCCGTTAGATAACAAGTCTCAATAATAACCTTCACTATTTTACCTTGTGAAGCCTCTAAAACTTTTCTTACATCTTCCCTTAGTACCTTTTCATTCCTATCTTTTATAGCAGAAATATTAATTACCATATCAAATTCTTCCGCACCTTTTTTTAAAAGTTCATCAACTTGAAAGGCTTTTGATGAAGAGGAGTTCAGGCCATGAGGAAAATCTATAACTGTACAAACTTTTATATCAGAATCTTTTAAAATACTGTATGCTAAAGGAACAAAATAAGGTTGAATACATACAGAAGCGAAGTTATATTTTAATGCCTCCTTACAAAAATCAGCTATATCTTTTGAGGAGGCGTTAGGTCTTAATAAGGTATGATCTATCATTTTTGCTAAAGTCTTTTTATCCATAAAATTTTCCCCCTATTTTAAATATATCCAAGCTCTCTCAAAATTTCAGGTTTCTTTCTCCATTTTTCTCTAACTTTCACCCAAAGATCCAAATATATCTGTTTTTTAAAATATTCTTCCAACTCTATTCTTGCAAGAGTACCTATCTTCTTCAACATTTGACCATTTTTTCCAATTAAGATAGCTTTTTGAGTAGGTCTTTCAACTATAATTGTTGCACGGATATAAATGAGTTGTCCGTTCTTTCTTTCATCAATCTCATCCACATATACAGCAACCGAATGAGGTACTTCTTGATGTGTAAGATGAATAATTTTTTCTCTTATTATTTCTGAAATCCAGAATTTATCTGTTTGATCAGTTAACATATCTGGAGGATATAAAAATTCACCTTCAGGAGATAATTCTTTAAGTTTTTCTAAAAGTAAATCTTTGTTAGTACCATATAGAGCTGATATTTCAATTATATTATTTGGATCAACCCCTAAGGAGATGATCTCATTTTTTCTTTCTTCCAAAATCTTTGGTGATACAGCATCAATCTTATTGAGTAATACTAAATAGGGCTTTTTTTGCTCTTTTACAAATTGAAGAAGAGTTTTATTATCTTCATCAAGTTCTAATGTTGCATCAATTACATACAATACAATATCAGAGTCTTCCACAGTTTGTTTAATAGTCTTCTGCATATACTCTCCAAGTAAATGCTTTGGAGGGAACCATCCAGGAGTATCTAAAAAAATAAATTGTGCATCTTCCAAAGTCAAAACCCCCAATATTCTTTGCCTTGTAGTCTGAGGCTTATCTGCTACTATAGAAACCTTTTCCCCTACTAAAAGATTCAATAAGGTGGATTTACCAGCATTTGGTTTACCTATAATGCTTATGTAAGCAAGTTTAGTATTGCTCATTATTTTTCCTCCAATTTAAAACTATGAGGTAATAGATCTTCTACTTTATATTTATTAAAACTGTCCTCGTGAGAATTATACAATAATACTTCCATCTTAGGCGAAAATTCCATCATAACCTGTCTACAAGCTCCGCAGGGTGGTACTCCATTACCATCTTTACCTACAATCAAAATTTTCAAAAATTCCTTTTCACCTTCACTAACAGCCTTAAAAATTGCAACCCTTTCAGCACAAATAGTTAAACCATAAGAAGCATTTTCTATATTTACTCCAGTATAAATCTTTCCATTCTTAGTTAACAAAACAGCTCCTACAGGAAAATTAGAATATGGAGAATAGGAAAATTTTAAGATATCTCTTGCAATTTTAAGCAGATCTTTATCATCCATTATTTAACCTTCTCCTTTATTATAGTTTCTACAAATCCTTTAAAAAGAGGATGAGGATTAAGAGGTCTTGACTTATACTCAGGATGAAATTGGGTAGCTACAAACCATGGATGATCTGCAAGCTCAATCATCTCAACTAACCTTCCATCAGGAGAAGTACCTACTATTTTAAGACCATTTTTTTCAAAAAGTTCTCTATATTTATTATTAAACTCATATCTATGTCTATGTCTTTCATAAACAATCTCTTGCTGATAATATTTATAAGCTAAAGAAGATTTATTAATCACACAGGGATAAGCTCCAAGTCTCATAGTCCCACCCTTATCTTGAATATTTTTTTGATCAGGCATAAGATCTATTACAGGATCCTTAGTATTCTCGTCAAACTCACTACTGTTTGCATCCTTTAACCCAATACTTCTTGCAAACTCTATAACTGCACACTGGAGTCCTAAACATAAGCCTAAAAAAGGAACCTTATTTATCCTTGCCCACCTAATACCTTCTATCATTCCTTCAACGCCTCTTGCTCCAAATCCTCCAGGTACCAAAAGCCCTTCCGTACCCTTTAAAACTTCTTCTACATTTGACGAATTTACCTTATCACTCTCTATCCATCTAATATTTAACTTTACGCCATAAAATCTTGCTGCATGATTAAGGGCTTGTACCACACTTAAATAAGCATCTGGTAATGTTACATACTTGCCTAAAATTGTCACATTTATTTCTCCCTCAAGTTTTTTATTAACCATTTCAGCCCAATCTCTTAAGTCACTCTCCCTTTTTTCCAACCCCAAAATATTACATACCAAATCTCCTAAACCTTCCTCCTCAAAATAAAGAGGTATAGCATAAATGTCATTTACATCTACTCCACTTATTACCGCTTCAGGCTCTACATCTGTGAATAAGGCAATTTTTTCTCTAATACTCTTTGGTAATTTATTCTTTGCCCTACAAAGGATTATATCTGGCTGAATTCCTATACTCCTTAACTCTTTAACACTATGCTGAGTGGGTTTAGTTTTTAATTCTCCCGTAGGAAATAAAGATGGAACAAGAGTCACATGAAGATAGATAACATTATCTTTACCTACATCTTTTCTAAATTGCCTTGCAGCCTCTAAGAAAGGTAATCCCTCAATATCACCTACAGTACCTCCTATCTCCACAAGAACTACATCAGCTTGGGTTTCATTTGCTAATACTTTAATGCTTTCTTTTATCTCTTCTGTAATATGAGGAATTATTTGCACTGTTGAACCTAAGTATTTTCCTTCTCTTTCTTTTTTTATTACTCTTGAATATATCTTACCTGTTGTAACATTATTTAAGGCAGTCAAATTTACATCTAAAAATCTTTCATAATGACCCAAATCAAGATCTGTTTCTGCACCATCCTCAGTTACAAAAACTTCTCCATGTTGATATGGATTCATGGTACCAGCATCCACATTTATGTATGGATCAAACTTCAATGCTGTAACTTTAAAACCTCTACTTTTTAAAATTCTCCCTAAAGATGCTGTTGTAAGACCTTTTCCTAAGGATGATATAACCCCACCAGTTATGAAAATGAATTTTGTATCCTTCATTTCTCCTCTTCTCCCTCATCTTTCTTAGTTTTTTTAATAATTTTTACTTTCTCAATTCTTTGTCTTCTTACATCCTCTATTTTAATAATTACATCACCTAAATCAATTTTTTCACCTTTTGAGGGCACTCGTCCTAAAATATCTAAGATAAGACCTCCTAAGGTATCATATTCTGTCTCTGGTAACCTCATACCCCAAGACTCCTCTAATACATCATTAAGTTCATAAATATTCATCTTAGCATCCACTAATAACGTATGATCATCTAAAAAAGAGAATTTAGTTTCTTCTTTATCATACTCATCCTCTATCTCTCCCACAATCTCTTCTAAAAGATCCTCTAAAGTTACTAAGCCTGCTGTACCACCATATTCATCTACCACTATAGCCATATGGGCCTTTCGCCTTCTCATTTCATTAAAAAGCTCATTAATCTTCATATTTTCAGGCACATATATTACTTCTCTTATAAGATCTTTTAAGCTAATATTTTGATCCTTTTCGGCAAGAGCTTTTAAAATATCTTTAGCATGTACAATACCTATAATATTATCTATACTTCCTTCATATACTGGTAACCTTGAATGACCTTCTTCAATTATTTTCTTCCATGCCTCCTTTAAGGAAGCATCAGAACTTATACATACCATATCTATTCTTGGTACCATAACTTCATGTACTTCAGTATCTGTAAACTCAAGGACATTATTTATTAATTCCTTTTCTTCTTTTTCTATTATTCCCTCTTTCTCACCCACATTTACCAAGGTTATAAATTCATCTATTGTAGCAAAGGGTGAAATCTTTTCTTGGCTTCCACCAATTATTTTATAAAAAAGACTACTAAAAATCAGTACAAAATTAGTAATAGGAAGCATCAATAAATATATGGGATAAAATAAATTAAGTACAGACAAAGCATATCTTTCTTTATATCTCAATCCTAAAGATTTTGGGATTACTTCTCCAAAAATTACTATAAAGAAGGTAGAAACACCTGTAGCAATAGCTATACCAAAATTTTGAGTTATGCTTAGAGCTATTTTCGTAGCGATAGAAGAAATCAAAATATTTACAAGATTATTAGCAATAAGAATTGTACTTAAGACTTTTTGAGGGTCTCCCATTAACTTTATCAATTTTTTTGCTCTTTTATCACCATTTTCTGCTAAATGGTGAAGTCGAATCTTAGGTGATGAAAGAAGAGATGTCTCTAAAGCAGAGAGAAAGGCAGAAAGAAATAATAAAATTAATAACGTGAGATATTCCAGCTTTTCTTCACACCCCTTTTATTGAAGTCTAAAAATTTTTATATATTTCATAAATATTAAAATGCCTGAAACAAAAGCTAAAAGTGCCAATATAAAGACCGCTGATGCTGACAAGTCCTTTACTATTTTTATTTGAGGAGAATAACCATTATTTATAAAGTCCATAGCTTTTTCTATAGCTGTATTCATATATTCAGCACTTATAACTAGCCCAATCCATAATAATACAATTAGTATATCATTCAAGCTAAAATGAAAATAAAGCATTATGAGAATTAATAAAACTGTAATTGATATCTGTATTTTAATATTCCTTTCGTATTTAACCCCAAATACAAAACCATCTATTGCTTTAGAGAAGCTTTCCTTCAGATTTCTATTTTTCATTTTTTCCAAAGGCTTATTAACTTTAAGGTTTCTTTTTCCATTTCTTCAAAATCTTTTTCTTCTTCATGATCATAACCAAGAATATGTAAAGTGCCATGAAGGCTTAAAAATGCTATTTCATCTAGTAAATCTTTATTATTTTCTATCGCCTGTTTTGACGCAGTATCAAAAGAGATATATATTTCACCAATTACTCTACCCTTTGGATCTTTTCCTAAGGAAAATGATAAAACATCTGTTGGCATATCCTTTCCTCTGTATTTACTATTAAGTTCTTTAATTTTTTCATCATCAACTATCACAATAGATAAATCATATTTATTAGGCAAAAAACCCTTCTTTTTAAAAACCTCTCTTATAAAGTCTTTTATTTTATCAAGGTCTTTCTTATTAATTTTATTCTTTAAATCAAATACATTTACACTCATTTAATTTTTTTCTCCCATTTTTCATAAGCTTTAATTATCTCTTTCACAATATCATGTCTAACTACATCTTCTTCTGTGAGTTCCACAAAAGCAATACCCTTGATTCCTTGTAAAATTTTCCAAGCATGTATAAGACCAGACATTTTATTAGTCTCAAGATCCGTTTGAGTAACATCACCTGTAACAACCATCTTACTTCCAAATCCAAATCTTGTTAGAAACATCTTCATCTGAATTGGAGTAGTATTTTGTGCCTCATCAAGAAGCACAAAAGAATCTTTAAAGGTTCGTCCTCTCATATATGCTAATGGAACTATCTCTATTATATTTCTCTCTATATATTTTAAAAGCCTTTCTTGCCCTAAAAGCTCTTCTAAAAAATCATATAAAGGTCTAACATATGGATCTACTTTCTGTTGTATATCCCCAGGGAGAAAACCGAGCTTTTCACCTGCTTCAACTACTGGTCTTGTTAAAACTATCTTCTTTACCATATTATTTCTCAAAAAAGAAATACCCATAGCTACAGCCAAAAAGCTCTTACCTGTCCCTGCAGGTCCTTTTGCAATAACGATTTCATTCTTTTCTATAGCTTCTACATATCTTTTCTGCCCTGGGGTTAATACCTTTACTATTTTTTTATCAAAAATTAGAAATTTACTTCCATCGGTAGGCTCTTTCTTAGAGAAATTATTTATCTGATCCCATATATATTGCTCAACCCTTTTAACGACTTCGGAAGATCCATTCATTATAATCCTATCTTCTAATATTTTTATTTCTATGTTTTCTTCTATCTCTTCTATTTCCTTTAACTTTTTAGTGATATTTTCCTTATATGCTTGTAATTCTTTTGGTATTAATATCTCTGTATTTATTATTGTCCTTTCCATATATCACTTACTTTTTCTTCTTTGATTGAGCCTTTTTTCTATTTCTTTTTTCACTCGGTTTTTCATAATATTCATGTCTACGTATATCTGACAATACCCCATCTTCTTGTAACTTTTTCTTAAATCTTTTTAAAGCACTATCTAAGCTTTCATCTTTTCCTACTCTTACTTCTGTCACATTCTTCCCTCCTTTCTTATCCTATTTTTAATTCATCTTTTACTAATTTTGCATAAACCTTACTTTTTTCTTTGTCTATATCCTCTAATATTACTTTTACATAATCACCCTCTTTCAAATAGAATGGTCCTTTAAACTCTACTTTTATATAATTATCAGTAGTACCCCTAAATACATCATTTTCCTTCTCTTCCACCATAACCTCAAGTTCTTTACCCAAAAAAGATGATACATATTCTTCCCATAATAAATTACTCAGATCTAGTAATTTCCTCTTTCTTTCTTCTATTATTTTAGGGGAAAGAGGAGCAAGTTTTCCAGCTGGAGTAAAAGGACGAGAAGAAAAGGGAAAAACATGTATTTTCATAAACTTAATTTTTTTAGCAAATTCTAAAGTTTCTTCAAAATGTTCATCAGTTTCTTCAGGATACCCTACTATTATATCTGTTGCAATAGCAATATTGGGAACTCTTTCTCTTAATTTATCCACAATATAAGAAAAATATTTTGTATCATATTTTCTATTCATTTTTTTAAGAATCTCGTCAGATCCACTTTGAAGAGGAATATGCCAATGTTTACAAAGCTTAGGATGGGAAGCAATTGAAATCAATTCTTCAGTTATATCCATAGGTTCTAAAGAACTTAGCCTTACTTTGTAAAGTCCTTCTATTTCAAATATTTTAGTAAGAAGCTTAACTAAGGCATTTTTATCTCCTAAATCATGACCATATGCACCTAATCTTATTCCTGTTAATACTATCTCTTTATGTCCACGAGCTACTAATTCCTTAACCTCCTTGATTACATATTCTAAACTTTTACTTCTTTCTCTGCCACGAAGATAAGGTACTATACAATAACTACAAAACTGATTGCAACCATCCTGTATTTTAAGAATAGCTCTTGCTCTATCCTCAGATATTAAAAACACAGAGTCTTCATTACCCCCAAAAAATTCCCACTTTTGTTTATTATCTAATAAAAAATCTACCTTCAATTCTTCTGGTGAAAGTTTAATCCTTTCTGGATAACAACCTGCAAGTGCAATTTTAGCATTTTTATAATGATTTTTTATATAATTAATGAGTCTTCTCGCCTTTCTCTCTGCTACATGAGTTACAGCACAACTATTTATAAAGAAAAGGTCAGGTTCGTCATTAAAAGATACTACATCCCATCCTTCTTTTATAGCTAAATATTTAAGCTTTTCTGTCTCATACTGATTTACTTTACATCCAAAAGTATAAAAAGCAACTTTTCTACTCAAGGTATTATAGTAAACCTAAGCCTCCTTTCTCATAGAGAAGGAGAGCAGAAGAAACAATAGCAGCAGTGTCCACTTTTAATATCCTTGGCCCCATATTAAAAAATTTTCCTCCAAAACTTTTTAGCATCTCTATCTCCTCTTCACTAAAGCTACCTTCTGGTCCTATAAATAGAAAAATTTTATCTTCAACTCCTTTTTCAAACACTTTTTTTAAGTCCTCTTGAGCCCCTTCCCACGCAACTAATATATCTGCCTTTTCCTCTTTAGCCAACTTAAGACATTCTTCCAAATTCATCACATAAAAAAGTCTTGGTACAAAATTCCTTCCACATTGCTTAACTGTTTCTCTTATTATTTTATTCCATCTAACATGCTTTTTTTCAAATTCTTCTTTTGTTAAGTTTACAATACTTCTTTGGGTTTGTAAAGGAATAAAAGCAAAAACTCCTAATTCAGTACATTTTTCCAAAATTAGTTCCCATTTATCTTTCTTTGGCAAACTTTGACAAAGAAAAACATTTACTTTACTTTCTTTGTCACTAATTTCAGATATGATTTTGCAGGTTATTTCTTTATCATTTATATTTTCAACTAATGTTAGATATAATTTAGAATCATAATTTACTTGTAGCTTCTCCCCTTTTTCTATCCTCAATACTTTAGAAAGATGGTAAACATCGTCCTTATCATCAATAATCAAATAATCTGGTGGCTTTAATTTTGAGGCAAAGAAAGTTGGAGACATAAATAGTTTTAATCCCCTAAAAGTTGAGTTAGCCTTTCTGATAAGGTCTTACCTATAAATTCTACAAATGCTAAAGATCTTTCATATTTCATTCTCTTTGGTCCTATCATACCAATAGATCCTATAGTATTTTCTCCCAAAGAATATACAGTTGTAATAATACTACAATCGTTTAATTCAGGGATACTAATCTCTTCTCCAATAAGTATTGTTAAACCTTTTCTAAGGTAGGAAGTAAAAAGTAAAGAAGAGATTATTTTTTCCTCTTCCAAGACATTTAATAAAGTTTTTACTTTATTTATATTCTGAAACTCCAAATGCTGTAATATCTTTGAAACACCAGCTATAAATACTCCTTCTTCTCTTTCTGTATATAATAAATCTTGCAAAACATCTAAAATTCCAGTTTTTATTTCTATTGGTATTTTTAAATCTATCTTTTCCTTAGATAACGTCCAATAAATTTCCTGCAATTTCCTATTTTCAAACCTTGTATTAAGTTCTATCCTTAAATCTTTAAATTCCTCTTCAGACATAGAGCTGGATAATCTTACTATCTTCTCTTTTACAACACCTGTAGAAGTAGTAACAATTATAACAACAGCATCTTCTTTCAAATCTATAAACTCAATCTTTTTTAAAGTGGTTTTATCAAGTTGTGGGAATAGAACAACACCAATAAAGGCAGTTCTTTCAGAAATCAACTCAGCAACTTTTCTAAGAAGTCCTTCCCAATCAATTGAATAGAAAATTATACTATTAGCTACTACTATATCCTCATCATATAGTTCATAATTATCTAAAAGAAAATCCACATAGAAACGATAACCTCTGTCAGATGGGATCCTGCCAGCCGAAGTATGAGGTTGTATTAGATAACCTTCTTCTTCCAAATCTGCCATCTCATTTCTAATAGTAGCAGGACTCCATCCTAGTAAGTATTTTTTAGCTAATATTCTTGAACTTACTGGTTGGGCAGACTCTATATAATCCTTTACTGTAATTTTTAGTATGATCTTTTTTCTTTCGTCTAACAATTTTAGCACTCTCCTTTTAAGACTGCTAATTTTTCCTTTAACATAATAGCACTAATTTTAATTTTATGTCAAGTTTTAAAGAAAGATTAAAAAATTTAGTTTATTATTATTTTTCGTTGCCTTTATGCACCCCTTTATATGGTTGATATGGAACTGGAATATATTGAACAGAAGGTCTTGTTCCTGGATTTTGAGGATAAAGATTCATAAGTGCATATATCTCTTTTGGTAATCCTACTTTAACAGGTAAACCTAATTTTATAGCTTCTTCAACAGTTATAGGATAATCATGAGTCCAAGTACCTGTAGCAAGGATTTCTGCAAGTTCTCTAGCTTTTTCTTCAGACATCTTATCTTTTAAAAGTTCATAAACTGATTCCTTTACCTGCCTAATAGCTTTTTCTGCTACATCTCCTAATATGAGAGTTTTATCTTCAACTTTATCTGCACCTTTTCTATTTATTGCATTTAATATGGAAGCCGCAGGATATTCACCAAGTTGGGGATCTACTGGACCAAGAACTGCATTTTCATCCATAATAATCTCATCGGCTGCCAAAGCTATAAATGTACCACCAGACATAGCATAATGGGGAACAAAAACTGTTACTTTCCCTTTATGATTTTTTAAAGCATGAGCTATCTGTTCTGCTGCAAGCACAAGCCCACCAGGAGTATGTAAAATAAGATCAATAGGCATATCTTCTGAGGTCAATCTTATTGCTCTCAAAACTTCTTCTGAATCCTCAATATTTATATATCTTGCTATTGGAATACCAAAAAGATTCATTGTTTCTTGTCTGTGAATTAGGGTTATAACCCTTGATCCTCTTTTTCTCTCTATAAGCTGGATTAACCTAAATCTTTCAGCCTCAATAACTCTTTGTCTTACTATTGGGGATAAACTACTTAATATAAAGATTATCCAAAATATGTCCCAAAAACCCATAAAATATACCTCCTTTATTTAAAAATAATGGTAATAATAGTAATACCTATATTTTTTTCTAAAATATTTAGAAATTAAAAATCCAAAAACAAAACCACCTATATGAGCCCACCACGCAATCCCACCACTTAAGTCTAAAAATATCAATGAGAAAAAACCAGAAAATAGTTGTAGAATAAACCATAAACCCAGATAAATAAAGGCAGGAATATAGATAAAATCAATAAAAAAACCAAAAAGAGCTATAGTTAAAATTCTTGCTCCTGGATAGAGTCTGATATAAGCCCCTAAAACACCTGCAATAGCACCACTTGCTCCAATAGCAGGTATATATGGATTTACACTAAATAGGACTTGGATTAATCCAGCAACAATTCCAGAAATAATATAAAAAAGTAGATACTTAAAATGTCCCATGGCATCTTCAACATTATCACCAAATATATAAAGATATATCATATTACCAACAATATGAGACCATCCTCCATGAAGAAACATAGAGGTAAAAAGAGATAAAATAGCGGATGGTAATAAATTTGGGTTATAAAAACGATAGGGTAAAACACCAAACTTAGAGAATATATTTTCCCTAATATATGATGGTAATGTAATTTCCCATAAAAAAACAGCTATATTAATGGCTATAAGTAAGGTATTAATAAAAGGATATTTTCTTGAAGGGATATCATCTCTTAAAGGGATCATTCTATTAACCTTCTAATATAAATTTTACAATATAGCTATTGCTTCTATCTCAATTTTTGCCCCACGAGGTAATGCTGATACTTGTATGGTGGATCTTGCTGGAGGTTTTTCAGGAAAATAGTCCTTATAGACTTCATTCATTAGAGAAAATTCAGACAAGTCTATCATAAATACTGTAGTTTTTACCACATTTGCTAAACTTGCTCCTACCGACTCTAAAATACCCTTTATATTCTCTAATACCCTTTTTGTTTGCTCCTTTATATCTCCATTCACCATATTTCCAGAAGAAGGATCAATAGGAATTTGTCCTGATATGAAGATTAGATTTCCTACTTTCACAGCTTGAGAATAGGGACCAATAGCAGATGGAGCCTTAGAAGTGGAAATAATCTCCTTCATAAATTAACCCCCTTTAATTAAAATTGGGAAAAAATCTTTTAACTTTTTAAATGCTACACTTCTATGACTTATCTCATTCTTTTCTTGTTCTTTCAATTCTCCAAAAGTTTTTCCAAGAGGAGGATAATAAAAAATTGGATCATATCCAAATCCAAAATCTCCTCTTATTTCATAAGCTATATAACCTTCTACAACTCCTCCTGTCACTATTTTTATATCTTCTTTATGATCATAGTATACTACTTTACAAACAAATCTTGCAGTCCTCTTTTCCCAAGGAATATCTTTCATTTTTTCAAGTATAATATTCATTCTTTCTTTATAACTTAATCCTTCTTCAAATCTTGAAGAATAAATTCCCAATATATGCTTTAACATATCTATTTCTAAACCTGAATCTTCACCTATAGCTGGTAGCTTTAATTTTTCAGAAACAAATTTTGCTTTTAATAAAGCATTTTCTTCGTAAGTTTTTCCTATCTCTTCTGGTAAAGATACTTCTATAAAATTGTCCAATGTTTTTAAATAATCTTTATATTCTTTTAAAATTTCATAAATTTCTTTTATTTTCCCTTTATTTTTGGTAGCCAATACAATGTATTTCATAATAAACCTAATGTCTTTTTTTGGATTTCAATTAGTTTTAAAATACCTTGTTTAGCCAAACTTAACATCTGCTCTAATTGTTCATGAGTAAAAGGTACCTTTTCAGCAGTACCCTGAATCTCAACAAATCTTCCACTCTCGGTCATTACAACATTGAGGTCAACCTCTGCCCTCATATCCTCGTTTGCTGAAAGATCTAACAAAATCTCACCATCTACAATTCCAACACTTACAGCAGCAACAAACTCCTTTATTGGTATCTCCTTTATGATTCCTTCTCTTCTTAATTTTTCTAATGCATCATATAAAGCAACAAAAGCCCCAGTGATTGCAGCTGTCCTTGTTCCCCCATCAGCCTGAATAACATCAGCATCAATCCAAAGAGTCCTTTCCCCTAACTTAGAAAAATCCAAAACAGCCCTTAAAGAACGGCCTATCAGCCTTTGTATCTCTTGAGATCTTCCGTTTATTGCACCTTTTACTATATCTCTTACCTTTCTTTCTGGTGTTGATCCAGGAAGCATTCCATATTCTGCAGTAAGCCATCCTTGATTAGTCCCTTTTAAAAATGGTGGTACTTTATCTTCCATAGATACAGTACATATTACTTTAGTTTCACCCATTTCAATAAGAACTGAACCAAGAGGATATTTTAAATATCTTCTTGTAATTTTAACTGGTCTAAGGTCTATGTTTGATCTTTTATCAATCCTGATCATTGTCACCTTCCTCTTTCTTTAAGTTTATTAACTATTTTATCATACTCATCTTTACTCACAAAACCTACAAGCAAGTATTCTTGTCCCTCCGAAAAAATAAATTCTGGATATAAATAAAATTCCTTAATCTCTTTAGTATTCTTAACATGAAGTCTTGGCCCTGTACAATGTATTACTTTGTCTCCTATTTTAATATGTTGTTTATCCCAATAAGAAACTTCCAAACCCATGTCGATATATTTTTTAACCTTTTCTTCTATTTCTTTAATCTCTGTATTAGGTTTTTCTTTTAACTTAATTACAAATCCATGTTTAATATCACTATGACCTTCAATGTATCTATATAACCCATATTCTTCCAATACCATACCTGTTAAGTCCTCAGCAGTATGAGCCTGTAATCTATATGTCAAAGAAGGAAATACTATATTTACAATCTCTTGAGGTAAAGGCCCAAATATATTAGGTCTCGTTACTATAACTTCTTCTCCAACACCAATCAAAAGATCTGCGTTTCTTTTTAAATAAGGATAAATGAGTTCAAAATGCTCACAAACAACTTTTTTTCCATTTTCCAAAGCTTTTAGAATAGATTCTGCCAATATGTATATAGGATAAAAAGCCAATTCAAACCTAACATCCACATGATAAATAAAATCATAAAACATATTTCTTTGAAAATCTTCTACTATGGGTGCTGGACGTCGATATATACCTTCATCATCATTAGTTAAACTTAATCCTGGAAATAATCCTCTTATAAGTAAGGATTTTCCAGAACCAGAGTCCCCAATTACTCCGATAAGTTTGTCATCAGGAAGTAAAAAATTTTGAGAGATTACAGATCCAAGAAGCATAAGTCTTGCTTCTCCACGAGGGGCATAATAAACAGATTCTTTTAAAAGTACTTTTGTATGAATCATTTTTATACTATTTCCAAAAAGAATTACCTTCAGAATCTATAGCAACCATAGCAGGAAAATCTTCTACCTCAAGATAATAAATAGCTTCTGGCCCTAATTCAGGAAAAGCAAAAATTTCCATTTTTTTTATTTTATCTCCTAAATAGGCTCCTGCACCTCCTACTGTTACAAGATAAACCCCTTTATACTTTTTAAAATACATTTCAGTTTCTTTGTCTCTCTTCCCTTTTCCTATAAAACCTACTATTCCTTGAGAAAGTAGCCATGATACAAAAGGATCCATTCTTTTACTTGTTGTGGGACCTGCTGATCCTGAAACTCTTCCCGGGGGTGTTGGTGATGGCCCCATATGATAGATAAGACTATTTTTTAACTCTAATGGTATTCCTTTTCCTTCTTTTATTAGATCAACGAGAAGTTTACATGCTTGATCTCGAGCAGAAAATATAGGACCATTTAATAATAACCATTCACCTACTTTTAAGGATTTAAGTTCATTTATCTCCTTTGGAAGAAAGATTTTTTTAAATCTCATATTTCAAACCACCCATGTCTTATAGCGGAACATTGCATATTTATGGCCAAAGTAAAACCAGCAATGTGAACTGGAAATACCTCAATATGTACTCCTAATGCTGTAGTTTTACCTCCTAAACCTCCTGGACCTATATTTAGCTTATTAATTTCTTCTAATAAAATTTCCTCCATTTTAGCCCAATATGGATCATGATTCTTTTCTTTTAGTGGTCTTAAAGTAGCCTTTTTAGATAGTAAAGCAGCTTTTTCCAAAGTTCCCCCTATACCTATACCAACAAGTAAAGGAGGACATGCATTTGGACCATAATTTTTTACATGATTAACTATCTCATTAATAAGCTCTTCTTCAGTAACTGTTGGTAAAAGGCTTTTCACAATACTGGCATTTTCACTTCCAAAACCTTTAATCAATATATAAACTCTTAATTTATCTCCAGGTTTTATTTCGTAATAAACGATTGCAGGTGTATTATCTTGTGTATTTATCCTTCTTAAAGGGTCTTTAACAACAGAAGGCCTAAGATAATTTTTTTTATAAACATCTGATACCGCCCTATCTATAAGATCGTTAAGATTTCCTTTTACACATACCTTGTCTCCTATTTCTACAAAGGCAACCACCATTCCACAATCCTGACATATAGGAATTCTTTTCTCTTTTGCTATCCTGGTATTCTTAATAAGTATATCAAGAACAATTTTTGCATTTTCATTATCTTCATTATTATATGCCTCCCAAAGTGCGTCTTCCACATCCCTGGATAACTCAAAGTTAGCTTTTGTTATAACATCAACTAATTTATCATAAATTACATCTCCGTCTATAACTCTAAACATCTATTTTCACCTCAAGTAAAGGTGCATGTTGTTGTGCTCCATAAACATCTGTATCTCCAGGACTTCCTGATGGAACTTTTCTTCTAATATTTGCTTTAACTGCATATACAGGATCAAAATAAATAACTGAAATTACGTCCGATTCTTTGATCCCATATAGATCTGCCCAAAATTTTTTTGAAAAATAGTTCATATTTTTAAGCTTCTCATATACTTCCTTTTCTTTAAAGATTATATCAATGGTTAAAATAAAAGGACCACTGTTCTTTGTTCTTATAACTTTTGCTAACTCAATCATATTTTTCATAAACTATACCTCTACCACTTTAATAGGAAATTCATAGTCATCAAGTTTTATAAGATGATATAATTTAAACTCAAAAACTTCTCCCCATATAACCTCCGAAGGTGAGAATGGAAATGCAAGATTTCCCGCTGTTGCTATTCTTCCCTTATAACCATAATGAAGCAAAGTAGATCTTATATATCCTAAAATCATCTTTGTTATATCAGTATCCTTGCTTATAACCTCTACAACAAGTCCTAATTCATGAGACAGACCATTATACCTTTCCCATTCACCCATTACTCCATTTTTTCCATATATATGAAAATAAATTCGATAATCATCCTTTATATCTCTAAAGTTTTCTCTTACTAATTCTCTCTGAATCTCTAAAATTTCGTCTATTTGTGAAATCATAATAGGATCTCTAATACCTGCTATAAATACTCCCCTTATTCCAACTAACTTTGCACCTTCTACTTTTAACCACTTTTCTTTACCTTCTATAAATCTTGAACCTTTCACAATGACTGTTTTCTCATCTTTTTGAGTAAAAGTGGTAGCTGTTAAATCAATAACACCATCTGGTCCATGTAAAAAATATGGATCACTCTTTTCATATAATGTATGGGCAGCAACTGAAGTAACTGTACACCTTCTATTCTCATTTAAAGGGAATACTTCAAAATGATCATCAAAGAGAACACCTATAAGTCCATCTCTTCCACTTCCCGGTTCTGCTGCAATAGCCCCACACTCTAATATTTTCCCTAAATGAAGAGATAATCCCTTAGAATAACCATAATGTATAGGTAAAGCAGAAAAAGGTGCAGGATCATAACTCCGTCCACAAATTATTATATTTACACCCTTTTTATAACCTTCTATAAAAGGATCAATGCCAACTTGGGCTACTATATTTGTAATACCTTCCACATCCTCTAACCCAATATCTGAGGAACCATCCAAGTTTTTTATATTTCCATTAATTATAGATTCTTTTATTTTATCTTTAGAAATATCCGTATATATAATGGCTACTTTCATATGAAAGTTATTTTCTTCCAGTATCTCTTTTACTATTTCAAAAGTCCAATTTACAGATGATTCACTGCCACATCCCCCAGCACTTCCTATAAATAGTGGAATATCCAATTTGTGAACCATATTAATTAGGTAATTTAAATCTCTTTTTGTAGCACCTCGATCAACAAATGAAATACCTTTACCAAGGTAATAGGGACCAGGATCAGTAGATCCAGCATCAACAGCAACTAAATCTGGTTTTATTTCTAAAGCATTATAAAAACTTTGGACTGGAAAACCATATCCAAGAATTGCTGTAGGAGAATAGATTTTAAACACTTTTTACTAATCCCTTTCTCTTTAGAATTTGAAGAGTTCTATTCATTTCATTATTTACTATCATCAATCCCTCATCTACCCCCATACCAGGTTTAGCTAATATCTGATCTGCTTGAGTAGCAAGTGCTATATGCACAGAAACTTGAGCAGATCTATCTGTCTCATTACAACTTCCCCCTATATAAGTACCAATATTGTGTTCCTTACAATATAAAGCTGCCTCTATAGAGTTATGAATACTACCTAAAACAGGAGTTTTTATTTGTATCATATCAACTGCTTCTGCTCTTATAAAATCTTTAATATCTTCAAGATTATTACACCATTCATCAGCCACTATCTCCACTCCTACACCCCTTCTTTTTAGTTCCTTCCTCAACTTGCTTAAAAACTCAATTTGTTTCTCCCTATCTTCTAAATCAACAGGACCTTCTATTCTGAGTTTATGTGGAAATGCGATTTTTTCAAGTCTTGCTAAATACTCTACCATTTCATCAATATTATAATTAAAGGCTATTCCTATAGTTCCATATACATCTATGTGTAAAATTGGTAAATATCCCTCTTCTCCTAATATTCTTATTCTTTCTTTTAGCCAACCTATATATTCTATTAATTTTTCTCCTCTCCATCCTAATTTTGTTTCTACATTATTTATTAAACCATGTGGAAGAACATCTACTCTCTTCAATATCATTTTGTCCACATTAATATAACGATCATCTCCTGATTGGGCAAAAATTGGAATTCTCTTTATGTCAAAATTCAAATTATACTCTTCTCTTATTATCTCAGTCATAGTTTTTCTATAATGTTTTGAAAACACATCAAGAATAGCTTGAGAAATTCCATATCTTACTGCAGTATGTAACTTATGATCATCTATTTTGAAATTATCAATCTTAACACACAAATCTCTAAAACTTTTCCATTCATCCTTCAACAGAAATGGGAAAACATGTTGTTCCAAGACTTTTACCCAATCCTTAGTTTTAAAGAGAGGATCCCTTCCTCCCGCACCAGAATATTGAATAGCAGTACAATCCCCGTAAGCTACTTGATCATCTTCTAATATGAATATAACAGAAATACTTTCTCCTCTTTGTCTTATAGCCTCGTAACCTTCGGTTAATGGTATTCCTCTATATGCAAAACCATCTTCACGAGCCCCTGCTTTAATTGCTCTTTGGTCATCAAAATAAAAACCAGAAAGTCCTATCGAATATAGTATATCTTTAATCATTTATTTACCTCGGCCTTCCTATTAATCTTCCCTTACTAATTGCATAGATATCATCAAGTACCATTTGAAAACTTACTTCTCTCTTCTCAAAACGAGCTCTTTCTTCCAATCTTTCTTTATGAAAATTTTTTATCTCTTCATCAAAAGGTAAATTTCCAAAATCAAAATATCTAACAGCACCTTCATTATCTCTTACTGGCATTACCCTTCCATAGGTATACTTACTTGGAGCAAAAGGCACATCCAAAATTCCTGAAGAGAAAGCCCTAACAGTTCCAACAGCTATATCCCCTTCCCCTATTTCATAAACTCTATTTAGGATAGATCTTACCTCTCTTTCAATAATATATTCCTCTTGACTTAACTTATCTTCATCTATAAAATTTTGATTTTCTAACATATTTAAAACCTGACGAGTATTCTTAAGGGCTGAGGCATTTGCTTCTTTTGTAGGAATACCAATGGCTTCTTGGGGTGTTTTTACAATTATCTTAGTAACTTTTGATATGGCTCCAGCTATAGTCCCAAAACTTATAACTGCATAAGCTTTAGCCTCGTCTTCTGGAAAACCTCCCATCCAGTGATGAAGAACAGTAGTTAAATGGACATCATAATATCCAAAACTCGCAAGATATTCCTTTGTTAGTTTATCTAAAATTTTTATCGAAGCTACGTCTTGAATAATATTACCGCATTGTCCATATCCTACACTAAAACTTTTCACTCCTTGTTCTGCAGCAAGTATAGTCTCTATTATTCCAATAACTATTGAGATAGATGGTGGAACTAAAGTACCAGTGAGAGGCCCAAAGGATTCTCTATTTATTAATATTCCTTCTTGAGCATATATCCCTACAAGATAATCTACATATTGCCAATATAAAATTGAATTTTCTAATGGAACATCCTTAGCATAAGGAATATTGTAAGTAATTCCCCCTCCTTCAAAAGATGTAAAACCTGCAGCTAAAGTAATTTCAGCAAGAAGTCTTGCATCTGGAGTACCATGTCTTATTTCAACAGGAACCTTTACACTTTCTATGATTTCTCTACAAGCTTTTACTCCATAGTTAACAGCTGGAAAGCCATTAAGAAGATACCTTCCTTCTTTTAAACTTTCCTCTATTCCTAATTGTGCTTCTTTATATCTATTTTGTCGAGTATAACTATCAATAGTTGTAGGTAAAATATCTGCCCCACCTTCATCTTGCAAATATTGGAGAAGAGCAATATGATCTTTTAAAATTGGAACTCCCGCCCTTGGTTGTAATAGAGTTTTACCATTTTGAGATGCTTCTTTTAATACATAATCAGTATGCTTTTCTTTAGGTAAAGATGCCAAATAAAGAAAGGCTTCTTTTAAATCAACCTCTCTACCTGTAGGCCATGAATTTAAAACCTCTTCCCTCATATTAAGAAAATATTTATGATCCCATTTTTTATTTTTTATAAACATAATCTTATCCCTCTATATTTTGTTTATATATTTTTCCACTAGCCTCAAGGCTTTATCCTTGTAAATTTCTGAGATTACCCCTATAGCAAACATTATATATTCATTATCTACATAAAATGTGGGATTTTTAGGCTTCAATATAAAAGGTTCATCATTGGAATATATCACACCCTTTAAACTTTCTAATCTATAAGGATTATAAATTAAAGGTCCTCCTGTACATACCACTTTATCTAATTCCCTTAAATCTTTCCCATATTGGAAAAGCAATGTTCCCATAGGGGTATACACTAATTCTATATATCCTACATGCCTTTCTGTAGCAATTTTTACAGCAAAATAAGCAAGAACAGCATCTAAGTGTAAATCTTCATCATTTTTTGGAATATAACTAGTATTAATGCTTAAAAATTTTACTTTTTCTTCTATTAATTTAACTTTATCTTGTGAGAAACTTTTTATAATATCTTTTTTGGCAGCATCAAATAAAGATAGTGCAGACACTCTTACTCCTAAATCTCCTTCCACAGATCTTTTTACATATGGCTCTCTTAACCCCTTTAAAATTACATTACTCTGAGTAGGATCTCCTTTTGCCACTGAACAAACATCAGTAGTTGCTCCTCCCACGTCAATTAATAAACTTTCACCATATATCTCCGAGAAATTTTCCAACCCTTTTAATACAGCAAGTGGTGTAGGCATTACTATACCATCTATTAATTCTTGCACTTTATCTAATCCCTTTGCATGTATAATATTTCTCAAAAAAACCTCTCTAATAATATTTTGAACCTTTTCTATATTTATAACTCCATATTCAGGCATTACATTTTCTGTTATATATATCTCTTTACCTTTAGATAAAAAAATATTTTTTATTTCATCCTGTAAATCCTTATTTCCAGCATAGATAAAAGGAATATTCAAGGGAAGATTTGATAATTTTTTGGCATTTGTTATTGGATAATATCTATTTCCTCCATCAGTTCCTCCAGCTAAAATTATAATATCTGGTTTTAACTGAACAATTTCATCTAAATCTGAATTTGTAAGTTCATAGGAATAGGTCTTAAGCACCTTTCCCCCTGCTCCTAAACTTGCTTTCTTAGCTGCTTCAGATGTTAAATCTGGAACTAAACCTATAGCAATTATTTTTAAGCCTCCTGCAGCACTACTTGTAGCCTTTTTAATATTAAAATCTCTTATATTTAGACCTGTTTGTCTTTCTATTTCAGAAATCACATTTTGTATACCAATCGTTACATCTTCATTTACAGTAGATGGGTATTTTGCTTTCCCTATAATTTCATCTCTATCTAAATCAAAAGCAACACCTTTAGTAAATGTACTTCCTATATCAAATATAATTGCCTTCATAATTATTTTTCTAACCCTAAATCTTTTTTCAAATCTCTAATAACTTCGTCTGGCATTGTTTTTGGTGGATATACTCTATGGAATCCTAATTCTTTAAATTTCTTTTCCACCTCTTCCCAATTTTTTTGCCCTATACCTAAATTTCCACCTATATACAACAATATATTTTCAAGACCTGCCTCCTGCAATTTTTCTTTGAATCCTCTACAATCAAGCTCGGCATGTCCATATAAAGATGAAACTAAAATAGCTCTTGCACCTGACTCAATCGCTGCTTTTATAAAATCTTCTTGAGAAGAAAGAACCCCAATATTAACCACATCAAAACCTTCGGACCTTAGAGCATAATCCAAAATTCTCAAACCAACTGCATGTACATCCGCTCCTATTACTCCAATAACTACTGTTCTTTCTCCCACTAAAATCACCTCTTAATAAGATTAAATATTAATAGGGATGTATCATAAAGATTATCTATTTTAATTTTTTCCTCCTTAGAATGAGCATTCTCCATTCCTATCCCCACATTTACAGTCCTTATACCATAAGAATTTAGAATATTAGCATCACTGCCTCCCATAGTATAAGTAAAAACTGGAGTCTTTCCCATTTTATTCAATACATCTTCTATGCGTTTTACCACTGTTTCCTTAGGATTAATAGAAAATCCCTTATAAAGATTTTCTTTCTTTAAATCGAAACTTCCCCCTCTATCTTTTAATGCCAAGAGTTCTTTTTCCATATTTTGCCATTGGATATTAAGTTTATCTTCATCTATACTTCTAAATTCACCCTCAAGATAAACTTCATCTGGAACTATATTTGTAGCCCTTCCACCTTTTATAATACCCACATTAGAGGTTATATCCTTTTCTATTCTTCCCCACTTAAGCTTCAATAAAAACTCAGAAGCAAGAAGAATAGCATTTATTCCTTTCTCAGGAGAGGTACCTGCATGAGAAGCCTTACCAAATATTTTTAAATAAAATCTATCATGATATGGAGCACTAAGTATTAACGTACCCACATCGCCTTCTCCATCTAAAACATATCCCTCTTTTGCATGTAAAAGAGAAAGATCCACATTTTTAGCTCCTAAAAGCCCAATTTCTTCACTAATAGTAAAAAGAAATTCTGCTTTTCTATTTTCCATATTATTTTCTTTTATTGTAGTTATAGCCTCTAATATAGCTGCTATTGCTGCTTTATCATCAGCCCCTAAAATTGTATTTTTATCACTAACTATATAATCTCCATAAATTTTAGGATTTATATTTTCACCAGGACTTACTGTATCCATATGAGAGGATATTAAAAAGGGTTCACCTTCCCCATCCATAATTGCTATTAAATTCCCTGAATTTCCTCCTATTTTTTCACCTGCAAAGTCTTCATAAACTTCTAAGCCTAATGCTTCTAATCTGCTCTTTAAGAATTGGGAAAATTCTCTCTCCTTAAGCGAAAGGGAAGGTATTTTAACCAATTGAAAAAAAGTATTAATAAGTCTCTCTTTATTTAGCAATCATTTCACTCCTTTCAATTTCAACTTGTTCCACTTTCCATCCTACATTAAGCAATTTATTTACTATTCTTTCAAATTCTACAGAATTACCCGTTGTATATACTTTTACAATAGGGTTAGTCGAATTCTCCCTTGATAAAACTCTTAATATCTCTTGGGATGGATCTATAATTGGCATTTGGTGATATAGTCTTTCTATAACAGGTTTGACAAAAGGTAAATGAGTGCACCCTAAGACTAACCCATCAATATCTCTATCAATTAAAGGATCTATACATTTTTTAAGCTCGTTTATTATTATTTCACCATCTATGATCCCATTTTCAATGGTTTCTAAAAGAGGACCTTCACTACAAGATTTTACATATACTTCTATATCTTGGGATATAAATTTATTTATTAAAGTAGGATAAATTTTACTTTCTTTTGTTCTACGGGTTGCAAGAATGCCTATTTTTTTCCAATTTGTATTTTTAATTCCATCAACAGCACTTAATATAATGCTATATATCTTTATATGATAATCTTTAAACCTATCAAGTAAATAATCATAGGCAACAGCTGATGCAGTGTTACACGCAATTATAATTTCTTCAATATCCAGTCCTATAAAAAATTCTACAATCTCTGATACTCTTTCTTGAATAAACTCCACCTTTTTAATACCATAGGGAAAATATTTTGTATCTCCTAAAAAGTAAACCTCATCGTAGACTTTCCTTTCAACGACTTCTTTAAGAACAGAGAGACCACCAACACCAGAATCTAAAATACCAATCTTCCTACTCATTTTTTACTTCTCCCTTTCTATATAATTCTATAGCTTCAATAATCTTTTCTATAAGTTTATCCTGATATTCATCATTTAACAATAATTTTCTATCCTCATCATTGGTTAAAAAACCCATTTCTATAATTACAGAGGGTATAGAAACTCTAGAAAGTACATAAAACTTTCCTTTTATACTTCTTCTAATAAGAAAATTACCACTATTAAAAACACTAAAAAGTATATTAACCAATCCTTCAGATAAATCATTAGCATAACAAATCTCAATACCTCTAACATCGGTAGAAAAAGCAGCATTTGAATGAATACTAATTAGTAAAGAAGATGTGGCAAGATTATTATTAAAATTTATCGATGTATTAACAATTTTCACACGATCATCCAAGGAAATATTAGAATCATCACTACGAGTTAAAATAACATTATAACCTTTCTGTTTAAGTTTCTCAGCAAGTTTAAGTGAGACCTTCAGATTAATATCTTTTTCTTTAATATCTCCATATATAGCCCCGGGATCACTCCCTCCATGTCCTGGATCGATAAAAATAGTATAATTATTGTTTTCCAACTTATTTTCCTCTGAACTTGACTTTTCCTTTTTAAAAGATATTTTTAATGCATTTTGCCCTATTTCTTCCACAGTTTGAACTGAATCTGTATATGTCTCAAAAACTAATCTCATAATTTTTTTATCTTCATCTCTCAAACCAATTCTTAAAATCTTAACCGGATATACATTTATAGAAAATTCTTGTGAGGTCAAAGAAAAAGTCGCATCTATGAAATCATAATAAACTCTTGGGGGATCATATAACATCTTTTTTTCTTGAAAGGTATAGGTTCCAAGAAAAGAAAGAAAAAAATCTACAGTATCCTTTTCCTCTTTCCATTTTAAATCCGTTAGTACAGATTGAATATTAGGGTTTTCTTTTTGGCTTTTCTCTTCTTTTATATTATTTCCCGAAAAACTAACATAAATAATACCATCATTTTGCTTAATATCATAATTAGGAATTTTATCCTTAAATTCTATTACAACCCTAACAATATAAGGTGCTACATTAAATTGGGAAAAACGAATATTTTTAACATTAGCATCATTAGGGATAATCTCTCCTTTGTTATTTATATAAACAGTATTTAAAAGGTCAATAACAAGTCGAGAAGGATTTTGCAATACTAAACTCTTTATTTCAACAGGAGATTTTGCCTTAAACCCTATAGATAGTAAATTTTTAGAATATTTTATTTCTGAGACTTCATGGACAATAAAAATACTATTTTCTTTCAGATAAACCCTATACCCCAATAATCTAAAAAAGGATGATAAAGGAAAATATACAACATCTTCTCTTATAACAGGATATAAAAGGATAGCTTCTTTCTTATTTATTACACATTTTTTATCCCCAATGTTTGCATTGAAAATCTCTTTTTTATCTTGATAAAGAATTACCTTACTATTTTCTTGAGAAAAATCATATTTAAAGGTTGATGCAAACAAAGGTAAAGGTATGTATATTTCAGAATCTTTTATCTTTGAAACAGTAAGAATTTTAGTTTTCTCGCCTAAAAAATTTATTTCAAGAGAAGAGAGTTCTTCTCCTAAAATTACTGTTGAAAGATGAATATAAAAAAACAAAAAAAATAAAATATAAATACTTACTTTTCTCAACTTTATTAACTCCTAAAATTCATTATGGTTACTTTAATAATTTTGGTGGAGGCGGCGGGAGTCGAACCCGCGTCCAGAGAGCAAGAACCAAAAGCCTCTACAAGCTTAGCAGGAGTTTTAAGATTTTCGGCCCTTACAGACTCCCTCCTGCAGGATTCTGTAAGCGCCTATCCCCTTTCATCTTTCCCTCCCTTAGGGGAGTTGGGAGGGGCAGCTGGCTAACTATGACACCCTTCTAACCCTGCCAGCCCGGGTTAGAAGAGTGTAGCTGCTAAATTAAGCAGCTAAAGCTAAATTTATGTTGGCACTTCTTTTTTTGCCGTTGTTTTACGAGGTAACGGCACCTCGGCTTGCAGCTTTTGATCCTTGTACTCCCTGTCGAAACCAATCGCCCCCGCTAATACTTCATCTTATACAATCTTTCTAATTCCCTTCTTTCAGCTTTTTCTGCTAAATCTTTTCTTTTATCGTATAACTTTTTACCTTTCGCTAATCCTAACTCTACTTTTGCCCAACCACGTTCATTAAAGTATATAGATAAAGGAATTAATGTCAAGCCCTTTTCTTTAACTTTACCTACAAGATAGGCGATCTCATCTTTATTTAGTAATAACTTTCTTGGTCTCTTAGGATCATGATTATATATATTACCATGCTCATAAGGGCTTATGTGAAGATTATAAATCCAAACCTCACCATTTTTAACATCAGCATAACTATCTTGCATGCTTACTTTACCGCTTCTTAGAGACTTAACTTCCGTGCCTGTCAAGGAAATACCAGCTTCGAAAGTCTCTAAGATAAAGTAATCATGCCTTGCTTTTCTATTTACTGCAACAATCTTTTTTTCCTTTGCCATTTTCTATATAAATTATATCAAATTTTATTCTGAATATCCAAAAGGGTGATTTTTCATCCAATTCCATGCAGATAAAATCATGGTTTCTAAATCTGGAAAATCGGGTTCCCATTGCAATTCTTTTTTAATCTTATCAGAGCTTGCTATAAGAATGGCAGGATCTCCAGGTCTTCTTGGTGCCTCTTTTATTGGAATTTTTTCACCCACTACATTTTCAGCAGTCTTTATCACTTCTTTAACAGAATATCCTCTTGAATTACCAAGATTAAAAACTTCCGAGTTCATACCATTTAATAAAGCCTCCAAAGCTAAAATGTGTGCTTTTGAAAGATCAGACACATGTATATAATCCCTAATGCATGTACCATCAGGGGTTGGATAGTCTGTACCATATATTTCTACATATTCTCTTTGCTTTAAAGCTGTCTTTAAGACAATGGGTATTAAATGGGTTTCAGGTCTGTGATCTTCTCCTAATTCTCCCTCCATATCTGCACCAGCAGCATTAAAATACCGAAGAGAAATATATTTAATTCCAAAAAGTTTATCATACCAATTTAATATTTCTTCAAACATCAATTTCGAAGACCCGTAAACGTTAGTAGGATTTTTAGGATGCTCCTCTGGAATTGGAATAATTTTAGGTTCACCATATACCGCTGCAGTTGATGAAAAAATAAAATATTTTACCTCAAAATCTTTCATCGATTCTAAAAGGTTTAATCCTCCTAATATATTATTTTCATAATATTTACCAGGATTTTGCATAGATTCTCCTACAGTACTCAAAGCTGCAAAATGCATAACTGCATCTATTTTATATTTATTAAAAACTTCTTTAACCTTTTCTTTATCTTTTAGATCAATGTTCTCAAAATATTTAGACAATATAGCTTTTTTATGCCCCTTCTCCAAATTATCCAAAACCACAACTTCATAACCCCTTTTAAGAAGATCTTTAACCACATGACTTCCTATATATCCTGCACCACCAGTTACCAATATATATCCCATTATAACAATCCTCCTTTAATTTAGGAAAAATTCTCTGATTGACTCAACAATATAATTTACTTCCTCGTTGGTAAGTTCTGGCCACATCGGTAATGCAATAACTTCTTTACTTGCTTTTTCAGCTTCAGGAAGATCTCCTTCTCTATAACCTAAATCCTTATAACACTCTTGTAAATGAAGAGGTAAAGGATAATATATGGCAGTACCAATACCTTTATTAGAAAGATACTCTTGTAATTCATCTCTATGCTTAGTTCTTATTACATATTGATGGTATACATGTCTTAAATATGGCTTTACTTCAGGGACTATAACATCTAAATCTTTAAGACCCTCCGAATAGATTTTTGCAATTTCTATCCTTCTCTCAATCCAATTATCTAAATACTTCAATTTTACTCTAAGAATAGCAGCCTGTATTTCATCTAATCTACTATTATGCCCTATCAATTCATGATAATATTTTTTCCTACTTCCATGCACTCTAAGCAGTTTTATCTTTTCATACAACTTTTCATCATTAGTTGTAATTAAACCACCATCACCGAAAGCACCTAAATTTTTTGTAGGGAAAAAGCTAAAACATCCAGTATCTCCAATACTTCCAGCTCGCCTTCCTTTATACTCAGCTCCTATAGCTTGACAAGCATCCTCTATAATATAAAGATCGTATTTTTCAGCAAGATACTCAATATCATCCATCTCTGCCATCTGCCCAAAAAGATGGACAGGAATAACGGCTTTTGTCTTTGTGGTTATTGCGTCTTCTATCTTATCAGGATCTATATTAAAAGTTTTAGAGTCTATATCTACAAAAACTGGTTTTGCTTTTAATAAAGAAATTACCTCTGAAGTAGCAAAAAAAGTAAAAGGAGTTGTAATAACTTCATCCCCTTCTCCAATACCTAAGGCTTCTAAAGACAATAAAAGGGCGTCAGTACCTGAAGCAACCCCTACCGCATATTTTGTACCACAATAATCTGCAAGTTCTTTCTCAAGAAGTTCCACATTCTCTCCTAATATAAATTGTCCCTTCGCCATTACTTCTTCTAAAATAGGTAATAATTCGAAAGATAAATTTCTATATTGTCTCTTCAAATCAAAAGCTGGGATATTCATTATTGACCTCCCAATTTATTCCATTCTTTTTTAAAACCCTCCCAAAAATTTAGGAAAAAGGCAAGAAAAATTCCTAAAAATATACTACTTATACCTGCTATAAGCACATTAAGGATAGTAGAAGGCTTTGATTTTTTTAAAGGTGGCTTTGCAGGGTCAAGAACTGATATATTAACCATTTCCTTAGTCTCGTCTATTTTTGCTTGTTCATATTGGGACAAAAGCATAGTATATATAGTTTCTTGTACTTTTACATCTCTTAATAATTTTGTTAATTGTAATCCTAATTCTGGAAGACTAGAAAGTTTTCTTTGATAATCTTCCAAAATTTTATTTAATGCCTTCTCTTTTGCTTCATTACTTAATATATTAATCTGAAGATTAAACAGATCGTAAAGGGAAGTATTATTTATTGCCTTATATATTCTTTCTAATTCATCTCTCAAAAGTTTCTTAGTTTGCTCTATTTCATACTTCATTGAAACTACTTTGGGGTGATTTTCTCCATAATCAATAGTAAGCATAGCTAACTCTGATTCTTGAGAAATAAGTTTATTTCTTAGATCAGAAAGAACAGTTGATGTGGCAGTAAGAGAGGTAATAGCAAGTAAATCTTCCTTTTGTATTTTTTGCTGTTTTATAAGTTCATTTTTAAGATTTTCAAGACTTTCCTTAGCCACATTCAGAGATACTAAAGTTATCTGTCTTTCAGCTTCCAGTTTTGCAAGATTATCAATAACATTTTTTGCCTCTTCGTCCACATCAAAAATAAGATTTTTTTCTTGAAATTCTCTTAAACGATTCTCAGCCATTTCAAGTTCTTTTTTAACTCTCTCTATTTGCTTCTCCAAAAATTCTCTTGTTCTCTTTGCTGTATATATATTAAGAGATGCATTTATCTTCTCTAAGGCTTCTATAAAAGTATTTGCAATATCTGCTGCAAGTTTTGGATCCTTTGCTTCTGCGGATATAGTTATAGTATTTTCTTTATCGTTAGTTGTAATTCTTATACTTTTCATTAATTTTTCCAAAGCATCATCTTTAGTTTTTTCTCTAAAATAATTTTCCAAGTTTAATTTATCAAAAACATATTCTGCAGCTGTTCTACTTTTCAAAATAGCCACCATATTAGCTGAAGGTGTTGTAGGTAAACTTATACCAAGAGAAATAGGAAGACTTTGAGCTAAAGCTGCTAAGGAAGAACTACTAGTATTTTGGGAAGGAAGAAGTATAACAGCCTTAGATTCATATATTTTAGGAGAAAGTAAACTATAAAGAAGAGCTATAATAGTTGCTATTAAAAATAATGATATTATGAGTTTTTTTCTTTTCCAAATAACAAAAAAAAGCTCTACTAAGCTTATTTCATCATCATATCTTGTTTCATCCATTACCCTTCCCCCTTATTCCTAAACATAAAATAAAGTTCCCTCTTCATAATTCCAAACCTTTGAGAAATCATCTCCTCCCCATATCTGTACCTTTTCTACTCCATTTTTAATAGCAAATAAAGAAGATTCAACCTTAGGAATCATACCTCCAGTTATCTTACCATCTTTTATCAATTCTAAAGCATTATCTACATTAAGAGATTTTACAACTTTTTCCTTACCATCTTCTTCAATCATAACTCCTGGAACATCAGTACAAAAAATAAGTCTATTAACTTTAAGAAAAACTCCTAAGGATAATGCTGCAGTATCAGCATTTATATTATAAGAATTTCCTTCGTTATCCACTCCAATAGATGATATAACTAATACATACCTCTTCTCTAACAAAGCATTGATAGGTTCCAAATCCACGTTAATAACCTCTCCTACATAACCAAGATCAATATCATCAATATATAATTTTTTACAATAAAAAATAGATTTACCATTAATCCCAATAGCCTTTATATTTTCTTTTTTCATTTGAGATAAAACCTTTCCCTGTATTTCTCCAGAGAGGACCATTTCTACAATTTTTAGAGTTTCCTCATCTGTAACTCTTCTTCCTTTTACAAATTTAGGCTCCAACCCAAATTTCTCCATCCAAAAATTAATTTCTTTTCCTCCACCGTGAACCAAAACAAAATTTTCCCCTTTATCATGCAAATTTTTTATCTCTTTTAAAAAAAGAGGGAGCTTATTTAAGAGGTTTCCACCTATTTTTATTAAATTAATGTTTCTCTTATCCACGGGTTAACTTCAACAAAACCTCCTGAGATATAGCTTTCAATGTTTCCATTACTCCTTTTCCTTCTATTGCAACTGCCTCAAAATATTTATATTTACCTTCAGGATTTAGTTTCTCATTTAATTCCTCAACACTTACTATATCTGGTAAATCTCTTTTGTTATATTGAAAAACAAATGGTAAATTATTAAATTCATAACCAACAGCTGCTAACTCTCTTTTTAATGCCTCAAAAATTCTTACATTCTCTTCTAATCTACTCCTCTGAGAATCTACCACAAAAACTAAACCATCGACACCTCTTAAAATTAGTTTTCTACTTGCCTCATATAAAGCTTGACCTGGAGTTGTATACAATTGAAATCTCAATTTAAAACCTTGAACTGTCCCTAAATCTAAAGGGAGAAAGTCAAAAAATAAAGTTCTCTCTGTTTCTGTAGCTAAAGAGACTAATTCACCTCTCCTATCAGGAGAAACCATTTTGTATATTTGTTGTAAATTTACCGTTTTACCACTCAAACCAGGACCACAATAAACAATTTTACAAGTTATCTCTTTTGCAGCATAATTTAAGACAGCCATAGATTTTTCACCTTTTTTAAAATTTTTTACTTTTTAAAGAAATCTTCTATATCATTAAAATTGAATTCAGCTTTTGGAATATCTTTCTGCTTTTCCTTAATTTTCTTGATTATTTTAGCTAAATTTTCACAAGCTTTTTGTGCAAAAAGTCTTACCATTCCTAATGTGGTAGAATCATCAAAAATAACTAAGAGCAAGACCTGTTTTTCAATATGGGATATATGTAAGTGGTTTCTTTTACCTTGATGGAATATTAAAGAAAACTCTTCTTCCCCAAGAAGTTTTGCCAATTCTTGAGTCGCAGAGAAAGCACCCGCAGCCAAGGCAGAGATAGTAACAAAATCAAACTGAGAAGCTGTACCTCTACCACCAATAACAGTACCACTTTTATCTATTAATAGAGCAGCCTTAGCTTTTGATTCCGATAAAAATTGTCCCAAATAACGTTCAATCTCTTCCTGATCTTCCAGTGATATAACTAAAGATAATATTTGTTCTCTTTCATCCATTTAGAACCCTCCTTAGATATAACTTAATTAAAAATTTTTACAAAAATTATAATCCTTTAAATGCCTATAGTCAAATTTAGAATTCTTCTCTTAAACTTAGCGACTTAAAAGAAGTAGAATTCTTGAGAAATAGCAATTTCACAGTTCCTGTAGGTCCATTCCTTTGTTTAGCTATTATGATTTCTACCTCTTCAGGCATATCTGACTCTACTTCTGATTCTTGAACCTTATAATATCCTTCTCTATATATAAAAATTACTACATCCGCATCTTGCTCTAATCCTCCTGAACCTCTTAAATCAGAAAGTTGTGGTCTTCTTTCTGCTCTTGTTTCTACTGCTCTTGATAACTGAGATATAGCAATTACTGGAACCTCTAACTCACGAGCTAAGGATTTTAATCCTCTTGAGATTTCTGATATTTGTTGATGCTCACTCTTATCTCTATCAAGTAACCTTATAAGCTGTAAATAATCTACAATTATAAGCGCCAGTCCTCTTTCCGCTTTTAATCTTCTTGCTCTTGCTCTCATCTCTATAACATTCAAATCAGGAGTATCATCAACAAAAATAGGTGCTTCCGCAAGCTTACCAAAAGCTCTTGCTAATTTTGGCCACTCATGTTCTTTAATCTGACCTGTTCGCAATCTGTGAATATCTATTTGGGCTTCTGATCCTAAAAGTCTTAGAGCTAATTGGAAACTTGACATTTCTAAACTAAAAATAGCAACAGGTAAATGTTCTTCTATAGCTACATGTTGGGCAATATTCAAACAAAAAGATGTTTTTCCCATTCCAGGTCTTGCAGCTACAATGATAAGATCAGATGGTTGTAAGCCTCCAGTTTTTCTATCTAAATCCCAAAATCCAGTAGGAATACCTGTATAAGGTTTTCCAGTTTGGTGCAATCTTTCTATTTCTTTAAAACTTTTTGCAAGTATATCTCTAAGAGGTACTAAGGTTCTAAATCTATGATGTTGTGCTATATCAAATATTAATTGTTCAGCCTTATCTACCAGAAGTTCTGGGGCTTCATTTTCTCTATAGCCTAAGGATACTATTTCCGTACCTGCATATATAAGTTTTCTAAGTAAAGCCTTCTCAGCAACAATATTAGCATAATATTCTACATTTGCTGCTGTAGGTACTACATCCAACAAAGATGCAACATATACACTACCCCCAACTCTTTCTAATAAATTTCTACTCCTTAACTCCTCTGTCACAGATACTAAATCTACTGGAAGTCCCCTCTCAAAAAGCTCTACAATAACCCTAAAAATAATACTATGATGTTCATAATAAAAACTATCTGCTTGAAGAATTTCAATAACTTTTGCAATAGCATCTCGAGATAGGAGCATTGCTCCTAAAACAGCCTGCTCTGCTTCTTCATTATGAGGTGGAACTTTTCCTAATATATCTTCTTTATTTTTCATCTATTTCTCTGCTTCCACAATAATTTTTGCTTTAGCAACAATTTGAGGATGAAGTTTTATAGCTACTTCATATTCTCCCATAGATTTAATTGGTTCCTCTAACTCTACTTGTCGTTTATCTATACCAAGTTTTAATCTCTCGTTTATAATATCCGCCACATCCTTACTTGTTATCGAGCCAAAAAGTTTACCTGTCTCCCCTACTTTAGCTTTAATAACATATGTATTCTTCTCTATTAATTCCTTTTCCTTTCTATACTTTTCTATCAATTTTTCTTCCTTTTTCTTTTTAGAAATTTCCTGTAATTTCAAATTTTCTAATAAACCCTCATTGACTTCTTGAGCTAAGCCTTTTGGAAATAAATAATTTCTTGCATATCCATCACTTACATCAATAACATCTCCCTTTTTCCCAAGATTGCTTACATCTTTCAAAAGCATTACTTTAATCTTTTTCATATCTTTACTCCCTTTTCATTAAGATTTTCTCTCTTAAAGGATAAAAAATATCTATAAGCCCCACTATAAATATTATACTCCCGAAAATGGGATTTAAAATTATAAGAATCAATAACAACCATCTAAGCCATTTGACCTCAATATATTTTTTTAGAAATATCCAAAGGAAAATATATCCATTCACAAGTACCAAAGCTTGTATCAATAAAGAAATATTTATACCTAAATATTGAAGCCATGATAAAGTTTTTAAAAAACTATAAGTTAATCCAGATATTATATAAATAAGAAAGAGAATAAATAATAACTTTTTAGGAACTCTTAAATATTCTATATTTGGTAACTTTGGAATATCTACTTGGAATCTTCTTAAAACCCTTTCAGCTATGAGATAATTTATTATAACTTGGGTGAAGGCAGAAATAATTAGAAGAGTTGGGATAAAAAGATTTATGTTTTTAACAAAGCTTCCCTGTAAATTAATGATTTCTTGAGATTCCTTATCTTTAAAATATTTAGATAAAAGTTCTGATGATTTCTGCCAACTTTCCTTGTAAACATCTAACCCAAGAGCTTTCTCAAAGGGGATTTTAAAGAATATCATAGAAATCAATATATCTAATACTTGAAAAAATAGAAGTATAACAAAACCAACAAACAATAACTTATATATGTTCCATTTTGCTTTTATGCCGTATCCAATAAAAATACCAAAAAAACCCGAAGGTAAAAATAAAGCAAAAGTACTAAATGGATTCATCATCAAACTTGCAAGAATAAAGGAAATTAGAAGAGAAAGAAAGCATATTTTAATATTATGTCGATAAGATAAAAATATAAATGGCAAAGAACAAAAGAAAATTAGAGGAAAGAACCAATAAGAAAGCCAAAACAAAATAATACTTATAGCGGTTATTAAACTTCCTTCAGCAATACTGCGAGTATTAAACATAAATCAAAAAAATGAGGGAGAGTATAAACTCTCCCTCTTAATAATCATTTTATTTGACCACATAAGGTAAAAGTGCCATATATCTTGCCCTTTTTATTGCGGTACTTAATTGTCTTTGATGTCTTGCACAATTGCCACTTACTCTTCTTGGAATAATTTTACCCTTTTCCGTCATAAATCTACGTAATCTTTCCACATTTTTATAATCTATATAATCTATTTTTTCACTGCAGAATACACAAAACTTCTTTCTTCCAGAAGAATATGCAAATCTTTGAGTTTTAGCAGAAGCTTTATCATTACTCATTCTTCTTCCTCCTCACTTTCCTCCAGTAATTCATTTAAAATCTCTTCTTCACTTTCAATTTCAATACTTGTAACATCTTCAATAGGTTCCTCTACAGAGGTTGGTTCATTATTTTCCTCTTTCTTTCCTAAAAAATGAACATTTATAGCCTCTACCTCTACCACTTTTCTTTTCTGACCATCAGGAGTTTGATAAACTCTTGTTCTTAATCTTCCTTCAACCGCCACAAGTCTTCCCTTTTTTAAATAATCACCACATATTTCTGCAAGCCTTCTCCATGCCACTATGTCTATGAAATCTGCGGATCTTTCACCCTTACTATTTTTGGGTCTGTTAACCGCTATTCTAAAAGTAGTTACAGGCACCCCACTCGGGGTGTATCTCATTTCTGGATCTTTTACTAAATGTCCAATTAATAATACTTTATTAAGCATAATTTACTATTCTTCTTTCTCTAATAAAGTAATCATATACCTTAAAACCTTCTCTCTCAACTTCAACCTTCTTTCAAATTCAGGCAGTTGATTTTGCGGAAACAAAAAAGTCATAACTACATAATAACCATCATTAAACTTTTTGACTGGATAAGCCAATGTTCTTTTACCCCAGTTATCAACTGTTTGGACTTCTCCACCTAAACTTTCTATATCCTTTTTTAGGCCCTCTGTAAGCTGATTTAATTCTTCTTCTGAAAGTTGAGGACTAATTAAATACATTACTTCATACTTACGCATCTCTAACCTCCTTTGGACTTTTTGGCCCCATGTTTTAAACATGGAGCAGGATTTAGCTCAAAATTATACTATTATTTTAACAAAAAGCCAAGATATTTCAATTGAAAATTTTTCATCAAAACTGTATAATTTTACCTTAAAAAAAGGAGGAGTTGAAAATGGGGTTAGTATATATAAATGGAGAATTTATTCAAACAGAAAATGCAAAAATTTCAGTCTTTGATCGAGGATTATTATATGGAGATGGTGTTTTCGAAGGTATAAGAGCATATAATGGTAGTGTTTTTAAGTTAAAAGAGCATTTAGAAAGATTATATGCATCGGCAAAAGCCATTTGGTTAAATATACCTCTTTCTTTTGAAGAAATGGAAGAAGCTGTAAAAGAAACTGTGAGAGTTAATAATTTAAGAGATTCATACATAAGGCTTATTGTAACTCGTGGGGAATATGGATTAGGGATTGATCCTTGGGAATGTAAAAAAGGTACAGTAATTATAATTGCAGATAAAATAAAGGTATTTCCTGAAGAATTTTATGAAACCGGACTTACCGCAGTAACAGTAGCCACCCGCAGATCACCAACCGATGTTTTAGATCCCAGAATTAAATCTCTTAATTATATGAGTAATATTTTAGCAAGAATTGAGGCACGTATTGCGGGAGCTGCTGAAGGTATCATGCTTAATCATCAAGGATATGTAACAGAGGCTACTGTTGACAATATCTTTTTTATCAAAAAAGGAATTTTATTTACACCCTCTGTAACCCTTGGTGCTTTACCCGGAATTACAAGAGCAACGGTCATAGATTTGGCTCAAAAAGAACTTGGTCTTGAAGTAGTAGAGGGTTTCTTTACAAGATATGATCTGTATAATGCTGATGAAGTTTTTCTTACTGGTACTGCTGTAGAGATAATTTCTGTTATTAAAATAGATGAAAGAATCATAGGAACTGGAAAACCTGGAGAAATTACCCAAAAAATAAGAAAAATATTCCATGAATATGCTCAATCTGGCATAGCGGGGAGTCCAGTATATGCAAAATAAAATATATCCTGAAACCTTTCAATTCCAAGATGAATGGAAAATAGATGGTATTAGTATTAAGAATTTAGCAGAAAAATATGGTACTCCATTATATGTACTTGATAAAAAAACATTAATAACTCAAGCCCAGAAGTATATTAACTCTTGGAAAAAGTACTATAAAAACAACTTTAAAGTACTTTTTGCCATTAAGGCTTTACCAGTATTGGAAGTAATACGAATCTTCCATAAAGAAGGTCTGGGAGTTCTAGTATCAACAGGAGGAGAACTTTTTATAGCAAGATCTGCAGGTGTAGATTCTCATAAAATCTATTTTCATGGTAATGCAAAAAGCATTCCTGAATTAGAATACGCTATAAAGGAAAATATAGGAGCCATAATAATTGATAACTTTGATGAATATGAAAAAATAAAATTTCTCACAAACAAATACTCTACATCTATAAATGTACTTATTAGGCTAATACCGAACATTGAAGTAAGTACTCATAAATCTATCAGGACAGGTCAAATGGACACTAAATTTGGTCTTCCCATTAACCAAGTTTATGAATTGATAGAAAGGATTAAGAAAGAAAAATACATAAACTTTAAAGGATTACATGCTCATCTTGGTTCTCAAATCTTTGATATAAGCGCCTATACAAAATTAGCTGAAGTATTAAGCGAAATATATAATAATTTAAAATCAAATGATATTAATATAGAAGAAATGAGTATAGGTGGTGGATTAGGTATTGCATATACGAAAGATGATAATCCTCCAGAAATAGAAGACTTAGCTTATCAAGTATCCCAAAAATTTGAAGAAACTATTGGACACCATTTTATATTAATATGTGAACCAGGTAGATCTTTAGTAGGAAGAGCAGGAATTACAATTTATAAAATAGAAACTAGAAAGGAGATTCCAGGTATAAGAAAATACATATCAGTAGATGGTGGAATGTCAGATAACATCAGACCTGCTTTATATGGGGCTAAATATACAGCCCTACTAATAACATCTAATGAAGGTACAAAAACTATATACACAATAGCAGGAAAACATTGCGAATCAGGAGACATACTTATAAGGGACTTTGAAGATAAATGGCCAAATTATGGAGATTATTTAATAACATTTTCTACAGGGGCCTATAATTTTTCAATGTTTACTTGGTATAATGCTACACTTAGGCCAGGTGTAGTGTTAATAGAAAATGGAACAGATAGATTAATAGTCAAAAGAGATACTTATGAAGATCTTTTGAGAGGTCAAATATGAAAATTGGACTTTTAGGTGGAGGACAAGTAGGACAAGCACTTTTTAAGATTCTATATTCAGAAAAAGAAACCATTTTAAATATTCTTAGAGAACCTTTAGAAATTAAAAAAATTCTTGTAAAAGATTTAAATAAAAAAAGAGAAATACCAAAAGATTTATTAACAACAAATTCTGAAGAAATCATATTAGACCCAGAAATACCAATCATAGTTGAATTAATGGGGGGAATAGAACCTGCTTATTCCTACATAAAAAAAGCATTAGAAGAGAAAAAGGTTGTGGTAACAGCCAATAAAGAAGTTATTGCTTTATATGGAGAAGAACTTTATAAGATAGCAAGAAAAAATGGCGTAGACATATTATTTGAGGCAAGTGTGGGTGGGGGTATACCCATAATCAAAACAATAAAAGAAGCCATGGTAGTTGATAAAGTAAAAGAAATTTGGGCTATATTAAATGGTACTACCAATTATATACTCACCAAAATGGAAGAGGAAATGAAAGATTTCGATGAAAGCTTAGAAAGAGCTCAAGAATTAGGGTATGCAGAACCAGATCCCTCAAAGGACATTTCAGGATTAGATACAGCTTATAAATTATCCATCTTATCCTCCTTTGCTTATCACACAACCATCAAACCTCAACACATGTACATAGAAGGAATAGAAAATATAACATTAAGGGATTTGTTATATGCAAAAGAGTTAGGTTATAAAATAAAATTGCTTGCTATAAGCAAAGAAAATAATGGAGAAATTGAAACGAGAGTACACCCAACTATGATCCCAATAAACTCTCCACTCGCATCAATAAGAGGGGTCTATAATGCAATCCTGTTAAAAACAGAAAAAAGAGGAGATATTTTATTATATGGTGAGGGTGCTGGCCCCTATCCTACTTCTATGGCATTACTCTCTGACATATTAGAGTCTGCTTATACTTTATTATATTCGTTACCTCGTTACTATTCTTTTGCTTATCTATATCCTTCCAAAATAAAAAATTATGAAAACTTCCTTACCAGATACTATATAAGAATTTGGGTAAAAGATCAGCCAGGAGTTCTTGCACAAATTGCTAAAATATTAGGAGTAAATAGTATAAGTATATCCTCTGTTATTCAGAAAGAAACATCAGAAAAGGAAGAAAAAGCAGAAATAGTTATTCTTACACATAAAACAAATGAAAGTAGTATGCAAAAAGCTATAAGTGAGATTAAAAAACTCCCCATATTAGAAAATTGGGGAAGTCTAATAAGAATTGAGGGATAAAAAATGAAAGGAGTGCTTTTAAAATATAAAGAATTTTTACCCTTAACAGATAAGACACCTATTATATCTTTACATGAAGGTGATACACCTCTTATTTATGCCCACAATCTCTCCAAAATTTATAATATTGATATTTGGCTTAAATATGAAGGAATGAATCCAACAGGTTCTTTTAAAGATAGAGGGATGGTGGTTGCTATAGCAAAAGCTCTTGAAGAAGGAAGCAAAGCAGTAATATGTGCCTCTACAGGAAATACTGCTGCTTCAGCTGCTGCTTATTCTGCGTTAGCAAACTTAAAATCCTTTGTTATTCTACCAGAAAAGGCTATTGCTTTGGGAAAATTGGCACAAGCACTAATGTATGGAGCAAAGGTTATAAGTATAAAAGGAAATTTTGATGATGCCTTAAATTTAGTGAAAATAGCTGGACAAAAATTCCCTATAACTATTGTAAACTCAATAAATCCATATAGATTAGAAGGGCAAAAAACTGCTGCATTTGAAATATGTGATACCTTAAAAAGAGCTCCTGAAAATTTAGCTATTCCCGTAGGAAATGCAGGAAATATATCTGCATACTGGATGGGTTTCAAAGAATATTTTAAAATAGGAAGAACTAATTCTTTACCCAAAATGTTAGGTTTTCAGGCCGAAGGCGCAGCTCCTTTAGTAAAAGGACATCCTATTGAAAATCCACAAACTATAGCAACAGCAATAAAGATAGGGAATCCCGCAAGTTGGGACAAAGCAATAAACGCAATAAAAGAATCTACAGGATTAATAGACACTGTTAGTGATGAGGAGATATTGGAAGCCCAAAAAGAATTAGCAAGCAAAGAAGGGGTTTTTGTAGAACCAGCTTCTGCAGCCTCATGGGCTGGTGTGAAGAAACTTATAAAAAATGGAAAATTTAAAGGAAACGAAGTAGTGTGTGTACTTACAGGACATGGTTTAAAAGATCCAGATATTGCCATTAAACAGTCAAAAATAGAATACGTTATAGAACCTGATATAAAAGAATTAGAAAGGATTTTAGAAAAGTGATTTATCATATAAAAGTTCCCGCCACATCTGCTAATATTGGACCAGGCTTTGACTCTATCGGCATAGCCTGGAATTTATATCTTCACATACATGTAAAAGCCGAACCACAAAAAGATGATATAAACATTGTAAATAAAAACAAAATAAATAATGACCTCTTTATAAAAGCTTTTAATGAAACGATAAATTATATAAATAAAAAACCATCAAATTATACCATAGAACTTTGGTCAGAAATACCCATAGGAAAGGGCTTAGGAAGTAGCGCATCAGCTATAGTAGGTGGAATATATACAGCAGAAATAATAACCAATACTTATCTTACTCTATATGATAAATTAAACATTGCTTTAAAATTTGAAAACCATTTAGACAATATATCTGCAGCTATAAATGGTGGTATAAATATATGTTTAAAAAATGAAAAGGAAATTTATATATCTAAATTACCAATAAACTACGATTTTTGGGGATTACTTTATATACCAGACTATTACTTATCAACTCAAGAAGCAAGAAATATTTTACCCCAAAATTATAAAAGAGAAGATGTAGTATTCAATCTTCAAAAATTTGGAATGCTAATATCTGGATTATTTCAAAAAGATGAAAACTTGGTAAAAATGGGTTTAGATGATAAGATTCATCAACCATATAGATTTAAATTAATTAAAGAATATCCTTTATTATCAAAAGAAGTAGAAAAATATGGGAAAAAAATTGTTTTAAGTGGAGCAGGTCCATCTCTTCTTATTCTTTTATTCAATGAACAAGAGGCCCTTGAAATTTTAAAAAAATTAGAAAATAATTTAAAAGAAGCAATAAAAGGTGAATTTAAATTATTAAAAATAGAACACAATGGTATCACCATAGAAAAATTTAATTGAAATAAAGGAGGTTAAGCGATGGGATATAAAATTGCAGTTGTAGGAGCCACAGGCTTAGTAGGACAAGAAATGCTAAAAATCTTATGGGAAAGAAAAATTCCAATAAGTGAAATTTATGCTTTTGCATCAGCAAAATCTGAAGGCACTTATGTAGATTTTGGAAACGAAAAGATAAAAGTAGAAAAAGCAACTGTAGAAAATATTTCAAAAGCAGAATTTGCTCTTTTCTCAATAGGAGAAGAAATTAGCTTAGAACTTGCCCCAGAAATTGCTAAAAAAGGTACTATAATTATAGACAATAGTAATGCCTTTAGAATGAACCCTGATGTACCTTTAGTTATATCAGAAATAAATCCTGAAGATTTAAAAAATCATAAAAATATAATAGCTAATCCAAACTGTTCCACTATTCAAATGTTGGTTGCTTTAAATCCTTTACATAAAAAATGGAAACTAAGAAAAATATTTGTAGCTACATATCAATCAGTTTCTGGAAAAGGAAAAGAAGCTATAAATGAACTTATAGAAAGCACAAGGGCTTTCTTGGAAGGAAAAGAATTTGTTCCTTCTGCTTTCCCTTATCCTATTAGTTTTAATTTAATTCCTCACATTGATACTTTTGAACATGAAAATTATTCAAGAGAAGAGATGAAGATGGTAAGAGAGACGCATAAAATTCTTCACGATTCATCAATAAAAGTCTCTCCAACTTGTGTAAGAGTACCTGTTATAAGAGGTCATTCTGAAGTAATCTATGCAGAATTTGAGAATGATTTTACTTTAGAGGAAGTATATGAAACTCTTGAAGAAGCACCTGGAATTAAAATTATTGATAAACCTCAAGAAAAGCTTTATCCTATGCCACTATTTTGTGATGGAAAAGATGAAGTATTTGTAGGAAGAATAAGGAAAGATCTCTTTGATCAAAGAGCTATTAACATGTGGGTAGTATCTGATAATATAAGGAAAGGTGCAGCCCTTAATGCGGTACAAATATTAGAAAAATTGATTTTCTAAATTAAGGAGGAATGAAAAGTGAGTTTAATTGTTCAAAAATATGGTGGTACTTCGGTAGGATCAATAGATAGAATCAAAAATGTAGCTCAAAGAATAGCTAAATATTATAAAGAGGGTCACAAATTAGTAGTAGTTGTCTCTGCTATGGGTGATACTACTGACGATCTAATAGAAATGGCCGAAAAAATAAATCCCAATCCTGAACCAAGAGAAATGGATTTTTTACTCTCATCTGGGGAAAGAATATCTGCAGCTTTGACAGCTATGGCATTACAAAATTTAGGAGTACCTGCAATAGCTCTTTCTGGAAAACAGGCAGGAATTATAACTGATAATACTCACACAAAGGCTAATATACTTAAGATAGAACCAAAAAGAATTCTTGAAGAATTAGAAAAGGGAAGAGTTGTTATTGTAGCAGGTTTCCAAGGATATGAACTTCAAAAAGGAGATGTTACCACTTTAGGAAGAGGAGGTTCTGACGCAACCGCAGTTGCTCTTGCAGCAGTTTTAAAAGCAGATCTATGTGAGATATACACTGATGTTGATGGGATTTTTACTGCAGATCCAAGAGTAGTTCCCAATGCCAAGAAATTAGATTTTATTTCTTATGAAGAAATGTTAGAAATGGCAGGGCAAGGAGCACAGGTTATGCAGCTTAGATCAGTAGATTTAGCAGCAACCCACAAGGTTCCCGTTATAGTAAGATCAAGTTTCAACGAAAATTCTGGTACATTAATTGGGGAGGGAAAAGAAGTGGAAACAAAACAAAAAGTAAAAGGAATAGCCCATAATAAAAATATAGCTAAAGTAACCATAGTGGGTGTACCTGATAAACCAGGTATAGCTCATAAAATATTTGCCCCATTAGGAGAAAAGGCTATAAATGTAGATGACATAGTACAAAATGTGAGTAAGGATGGTATTACAGATTTATCTTTTACTGTACCTGAAAAAGAGTTACAAAAGACTATTGAAGCAATACAAGAAGTGGTAAAAGAAATAGGGGCAAAAGAGATAAATTATGATAATAATGTAGGAAAGGTATCAATAGTAGGATGGGGAATTCAAAGTACTCCGGGAATTGCGGCAAAAATGTTTGGTATCCTTGCGTCAGCTGGAATAAATATAGAGATGATAACAACCTCTGAAATTAAAATTACATGTATTATAAGAAGAGATTTAGTTGAAAAAGCTGTTAGAGCATTACATGATGGATTCAATTTAGGGGGAGAAGAATAATATCTTCTCCCCTTTTTAATACTACTTAATTTCTACTACAGCTCCTTCAGCCTCTAATTTAGCTTTAATTTCTTCAGCCTCTTGTTTTGAAACACCTTCTTTTACTGGTTTAGGAGTAGAATCTACAAGGTCTTTTGCTTCCTTCAAACCAAGACCAGTGATTTCTCTTACTACCTTTAAAACCTTTATCTTGTTTGCTCCTGCATCTTTTAGAATTACATCAAAAGTTGTTTTCTCTTCTACAGGAGCAGCGGAAGCTCCAGCTCCTGCTACTGGTGCTCCTACAGCAGCAACAGGCATAGCTGCGCTAACACCAAACTCTTCCTCCAATGCTTTTACTAATTCCACTAACTCCAAAACCTTCATTTCTTTAATAGCTTGAATGATTTCCTCCTTATTCATCGTTCCTTACCTCCCTTTTATTGATTTATAGAAATTTTTTCTTTTTCTTTAGAGATAGCATCTAATGTCCATACCAACTTGTTTATAGGCCATTTTAGACTCCACACTAAGGAACTTAATGGTGCAGCTATACTTCCTACTACTTGGGACAAAATAACTTCTCTTGGTGGTAGTTTTGCCATTTCTTTTATCTCATCTGCTGAACATATATCTCCATCTACTACTCCACCTTTAAGCTTTAATGCTTCATGATCCTTCGAATAATCTACTAAAGCTTTTATAACAGCAAAAGGATCATCATAACAATAAGTTATTGCTGTAGGCCCTACAAAAAATTTGTCAAATTCTTTGTCAGGATATACCTTCTTAATGGCTAATAGAGCTAATGTATTTTTTACTACTCTATATTCTGCCTGTAATCCTCTAATTTTGCTTCGTAGTTCAAAAAGATCAGCCACTGTTAAACCTTTGAAATCTGTAAATATTAATGCATTAGCTTTTTCCATCTTTTGATACATCTCTTCGACTTTTTGAACTTTTTCTGGCTTTGGCAAATTTTTCACCTCCTTTTCCTTTTATTAAACATAAGGGAAAGCCTTCTGGCTTTCCCTTATGGAATATACATATAATTCGAAAGACCAGTAAGGCCTACGTAGGATTTTAATATTTTTTACCTACGGTCTTCGGCCCAAATTATAGAATTTTATTTTATATCTATATTAAGCTATGCAGCCTCCTCTTGTCTTATAATATCTGCAAGATTTTTAGTATCAATAGGAACACTTGGTCCCATTGAAGGAGATATATGCACACTTTTAAAATATTGACCTTTTGCAGAAGGTGGTTTTAATCTTAATATAGTACTTAATACTGTCATTAAATTTTTATACAAGGCTTCCTCAGAAAAAGAAGCCTTTCCAATAGGAACATGAATTATCCCATATCTATCTGTTCTAAACTCTACTCTTCCTGCTTTATATTCCTTTACTGCCTTTGCTATATCATTAGTTACTGTACCGGTTTTGGGATTTGGCATAAGTCCTCTTGGACCTAATATCTTACCCAATCGAGATGGAATCTTTAATGTACCCATAATATCAGGCGTAGCAATAGCAACATCAAAATCTAACCAACCACTCTCAATCTGTTTAACTAACTCTTCTCCTCCTACATAATCAGCACCAGCCTCTCTTGCCTCTTGAGCTTTTTCTCCCTCAGCAAAAACTAATACCTTTTTCTCTTTACCAGTACCATATGGTAATACAACTGTACCTCTAACCTGTTGATCTGCATGACGAGGATCAACACCTAATCTTACAGCCAAATTAATAGTTTCATCAAATTTTGCAGTAGCAAGTTTTTTTACTAAGCTTACTGCTTCTCTTGGTGAATACAATTTACCTTTTTCAATTAATGATGCTACTTGTAAATATCTCTTTCCTCTTTTTGCCATTTTAAGTCCTCCTTATCTCTTTGTGGTTTTAACGAGGAATATCCTCTCCCACCTAATCCCCTCTCTATCCTTCTATTATTTCAATCCCCATACTTCTGGCTGTACCTTCAATCATTCTCATCGCAGCCTCAATATCATGCGCATTTAAATCCTTCATCTTTAACTCTGCTATTTCTCTTATTTTGCTTCTCTTAACCTTTCCAACTTTTACTTTATTAGGCTCTCCTGACCCCTTTTCCACACCAGCAGCCTTTTTTAAAAGATCTGAGGCTGGAGGCGTTTTGGTAATAAAAGTAAAAGTTCTATCTTCATAAATGGTAATTTCAACAGGTATAATAATTCCTTCTTGACCAGCAGTTGCTGCATTGTATGCTTTACAGAATTCCATTATATTTACTCCATATTGACCTAAAGCAGGACCTACTGGAGGAGCAGGCGTTGCTTTTCCTGCAGGTAACTGTAGCTTAACTTTTCCAACAATTTTTTTAGGCAAGACTATTCCCTCCTTTTAATCAGTTTTCTCTACTTGAGTATGATCAATTTCTGTTGGAGTTTCTCTCCCAAAAATAGACAAAAGAACTCTAACTGTTCCTTTATCAGGATAAACCTCATCCACAAATCCTTCATATCCCATAAATGGTCCTGACTTAATATATACTCTATCTCCCTTTTTAACCTTTAGTTCTGGTCTTATCTCTTTCTGCTCCAAAAATCTTTTAATCCAATGTTCTTCTTCTGGATTTAGAGCACTTGGCTTTCCTGGTGTTCCTACAAAACCAGTAACACCAGTAGTATTTCTAATTAGCCTTTTTACATCTTCATCTTCTACCATTCTAATAAAAAGATATCCAGGAAAAACTTTTTTTACCTGAATTCTTTTTTTTCCACCTTTTACTGTCATTACTTTTTCCTCAGGAACCACAATTTCAAACACCTTATCTTCCAAATGTAAAAGCTTTATTTGTCTTTCTAATATTGCTTTTACTTTATGTTCATGTCCGGCTAATGTATGTACTACATACCATTTAGGCTCTGTCACTGACATTACCTCCATTTTATCCAGTAAAACTTCCTAAAATAAGTCTACTTAAAAGAGTAAAGACAAAATCATAAAAAGATATAATTATGATTAACAATACTAATGTTATTCCTAAAGCTAAAGATAATTGAAAGACCTTATTCTTATCAGGCCATACAACCTTCTTTAACTCTAACTTTTCCTCAGCCCAAAAATTTTTTATTTTCTCCAATATACTTGTCTTTACCATATATAGTACACACTCCTAAATATAAAAATTTTTGGCAGGCCCGGCAGGGCTCGAACCTGCAACCCCCGGATTTGGAGTCCGGTGCTCTCCCTATTAGAGCTACGGGCCTACCTCACTTCTCTATGAATAGTATGCTTTCTACATCTTGGACAATACTTTTTTAGCTCTAACCTATCTGGATCATTTTTCTTATTTTTCTCTGTAGTATAATTTCTTTCTTTACATTCTGTACAAGCCAATGTTATGATAACTCTCATTTTATTATAACACCTCTCTATTATTATTATTCAATAATTTTAGTTACGACACCTGCACCAACAGTCTTTCCACCTTCTCTGATCGCAAACCTTAATCCTTCCTCTAATGCTACTGGCTTTATTAACTTTATCTCCATCTCTATATT
>Ga0080004_1087541_pt1 | contig 94810 bp, 91 predicted proteins | sample WasSprMetagenome_FD_69207 | JGI IMG/M metagenome (GOLD analysis project Ga0080004, IMG submission 69207) | Sulfidic aquatic microbial communities from Washburn Spring, Yellowstone National Park, USA - WS (SPADES assembly) (version 2) | ecosystem: Environmental > Aquatic > Thermal springs > Hot...
AGTAAGCCATACCTAAGTTGCAACGCGCTGGAAAAACCACATAATCAACACCGCAATCCTTCAAATGGTTGACAAACGCATCAACGTCGAAATTAGCACCCACATCCGGACACGCAGGCATCGTATGGAAATCGAAGAATAGAGCCCATTTTGGATTATGCATTTTACCAGACATACACAGTTAAAGTCGGTGGTATCTGTATATAAGATTTTATTCTATGAAAACATCTTTCGTATCTTACCATACCACAACATTCTCCTTCTCTATGTCATCCTGTAATCTTAAATGGCATTCTAACCTTACTATCATTCAAAAAACTAAGCTCAAAATCATAAATCTCAAGAAAAATCTAAGCTGAGGAGGGCTCATAACATCTAATAAGTTTCTCATAAACGACACCAGTCCATGGGTTGAGAAAACGCGAATAAAAAAATTTAAAAATCTAAGATATACGAATGAAATCAATATGGGCAAATTATTTTTCCATAGGAGGTTTAAATTTGGAAAAAGTTAGAGTTGGAATGATTGGTGCGGGTGTCCATGCTAATTTTGCTCATTATCCCTCCCTTGCCACTATGGATGATGTAGAAATAGTGGCTATTTGCGATTTGAATGAGGAACGATTGAATGCGACTGCCGATAAATATGGAATTGAGAGCCGTTATAGGGATTATAGAGAGATGGTGGCTAAGGAGCGTCTAGATGCCGTATATGTCATAATGCCACCCCATCAACTCTACGACGTGGTTATTTACTGCTTAAAGCAGAAATTAAATGTTTTCATTGAAAAGCCGCCTGGGATAACTTATGAGCAGACTAAAAACATGGCTCTAACTGCGGAAAAATACGGCTGTAAAACTATGGTGGGCTTCAATAGACGTTTTATACCTCTCATGAGGGAGGTGAGAGCCATTGTGGAGAAGCGGGGGCCTATTATCCACTGTATGGCTACATTTTATAAGAATATGGTGGGTGCATGGCTACCCTATTATGAGGGGGCCGTAGACATTTTAACCTGCGATGCCATCCACGCCGTAGATGCATTACGTTGGATGGGAGGCGAAGTTGAAAAAGTTGCCAGCGTTATTAACCAGTTCTACGCTGAATACGATAACAGCTTCAATGCCCTCATAAAATTCAAGAGTGGAGCTGTAGGTTTCTTGGTCACCAATTGGGCTGTTGGTAAACGCATTCACGCATTTGAAATGCACTCTAAGGGGATATCTGCCTTCATCAACCCGGATGATAAGGCCGTCATCTACGCTGATAATAAAGAAGAACCTGTTGTTATAACCGCTACTGAGGCGGCGGCTAGTCGAGACCGCATAAAGTGCTACGGCTTCTACGATGAAAACCGCCACTTTATAGACTGCATAAAAGAGGATAAGGAGCCAGAAACAAACTTTAAGGATGCGGCGAAAACTATGGAATTGGTCAATAGGATCTACAATTCTCAAATTCATTAATAGAAAAATAGAAACTAATTATGCCTATTCAGAAGAAGTTGCAAAATGCTTAACACTTAAAGATCTTAAAAGTTAAGATTGCTAAGTGATGTGCGGTATGCTGTAGCAATAATTCATGGCATGGATATGGCAGGTGGGCATTCTCCAACGGCGTCTGCTATGGAAGATCAGCTCGTCCTTTGATGGATTATATCGATTGCTTTGTGAAACAGCTGAAGAATTTGAAGTTAGTCTACAGTTTCCAATTATTTAAAGGGGCTCGACTTTATATCTGGAGAAAATCAAGTAACTATCGACTTAAGAATTGAGAATCAGTTTATAGAGGTTGGTGGATGGTTCGATTACGAATTACTCAAGAAGAATATTTCAAAGAATCAAGAAATTCTAATTCAGAGCTGGACTGATAGAACGTGGTTTGGCTCCCTATATGCTCAACATCCTCAATCTTATGTTAGCTGGAGGAGAGGTTTAGCCGTCAATCCGTGTATAAGAATTAAATTAACTTAGACTGCCTAGGTTACGCCGTTACTTATTACAAAATTCTCTCTTCCTAGAAAATGCGAAATAAAATATAGTAGAATGACCTTTTTATGATATGTAGGGGAATAAACGTGAGAAATGTCCGTGTTGCCTCCGTGTCTTTTACGGGCGTAGGTAGGTCTAACACAATCCGAGAGACAATCGAAGGAAATGTAAGGGAAATAGTTAAGTTGCTGGAGAGGATATGCATATGCGATAAACCGGATATAGTCTGCTTTCCAGAATGTTCGCCAATGCTTGGGTTATCAAGTGAAGAAATGGTAAACGTTGCTGAAGAAAATCCAGGGGAAATATTTAGCAAAATTGCCCCAATAGCTAGGAAATATGGAGTATACGTTGTATGCCCAATGTATGAAAAGAGAAATGGGCTTATCTACAATGCTGCGGTTCTTATAGATCGGGACGGAGAGTATGTTGGAAGCTATTATAAGGTTCATCCAACTATAGGTGAAATTGAGGCTGGAGTAACTCCAGGGGTTGAACCTAAAACTTTCAAAACCGATTTCGGAACCATAGGATTCGCCATATGCTTCGACCTCAATTTTGAGGATGTTATAAAAGGCTCTGTTGAAAACGGCGCCGAGCTCATCCTCTTTCCAACAATGTATAGGGGAGGATTACAGTTGAAGATATGGGCATTTAAATATGGAGTCTACTTTGCCTCAGCGTTCGCAGGAGAAGGCAGCATGATAGTTGATCCACTTGGAAGAACCCTCGCCGTTTCAAGCATACACTCTCCAATAATATGTAAGACGATAAACCTAGACTATGAAATACTCCACATAGATTACAATTGGAAGAAGTGGGATTCTATAAAGGAGAAATACGGCCCCAACGTTGAAATAGACGTTTCCAGCCCCGAGGGAGTCTTTATGCTTATATCGAACCTGAAGAATGTAAGCGTTAAAGATATAATCTACGAGTTTCAGTTAGAAACCCGAAAAGAGTACTTCCATAGATCGATAAAGATCAGAGAAGAAGCATTGAAAAAATAAGATCCGGTAGAACCCATCTTATGAATCTCCCATTTTTCACTTCCCCTTCCCACGAGAGTATAAAAATTTAAGTGAAGCCACCATACTGTAAAATATGTCACAGCCGATTATTCTGATAGACGAGGGGGAAAGCCCTTATAGAATCATTATACCCGTGGATGCAATACCGTCGGAGCGCTACGCTGCTGAAGAACTGCAGAAATACTTAGAGCGTATAAGCGGTGTGAAATTACCAATCGCTACGGATGATCAGCCGATGTCAAAATATGAAATCCTACTCGGCAATAACAGACATATGCAGAGCTTAGGGCTACAAATAGACTTAGCTAAACTCGGCTCGGAAGGTTTTCTAATTAAAACATTTAACAACTATCTAGTCATCTCCGGCGGTAGACCTCGCGGAACACTATACGGCGTCTACACACTATTGGAGGAGAAGCTTGGCGTACGCTGGTTTACTCCAGATGTAGAATACGTGCCTAAAATGAAGCGTATCGAGATCCCACCCTTAGATGAAGTTCAAATACCCGCTTTAGAATACCGTGAAGTTTTCTGGAGTGAAATGCTCAGAGACGCCGATTTCGCCGCCCGCCATAAATTGAATGGCCAACATTACCGTTTAACTGAGAAGCATGGTGGACGGGCTGTTGTATTCTACCCGTTTGTACACAGCTTCGACCAGCTAATACCCCGTGAAGTCTGCGAGCGGCAACCAGATTTCTGGCCTATGGTGGATGGTAAGCGCGTTAGCGGCTACGTTCAAAGATGCCTATCCAATCCTAAACTCGTTAAAATGGCTGTTGAGCAGGTGCGGAGGTGGCTGAAGGAGCATCCTGAAGCAACGATCATAGACGTATCGCAGAATGATACGGGCAACTGGTGTCAATGCCCCGAATGTAAGGCGTTCGACGAAGCCGAGGGAAGCCCATCAGCCTCCATTATCAGATTCGTTAACACGATTGCCGAATCCATTGAACGCGACTACCCGAACGTCCGAGTGGAAACCCTCGCCTACCAATACAGCCGCAAACCTCCAAGAACCTTACGTCCACGTAGTAACGTTATAATTAGGCTTTGCTCGATTGAATGCTGCTTCTCCCATCCATTGGAGGGCTGCGACTCAGATGAGAATAGGAGCTTCTGCAAAGATATCGAGGATTGGCGGCAAGTAGCTCCAACACTATACGTCTGGGACTATACGACAAACTTCGCCCACTACCTCATGCCCTTCCCAAACATCGAAGTGCTTCAGCCGAACGTAAAATTCTTCATCAAACACGGCGTGAAGGGCTTATTTGAACAGGGCAATTACTCCCCGGGTGGAAATGGGGAAATGGCTCCCTTAAGAGCTTACGTCTTAGCTAAGCTTCTCTGGAACCCCGATGTGGATGTGCGGAAGATAATCGGGGAGTTTCTAAATGGCTATTATGGTAGAGCAGGCCCCATAATTCAAACCTACATAGAGATGCTTCATAGAAAGGTTAAGGTGAAAAATGTTCACGTCCACATATTCGACCCGCCAACCCTCCCATACCTAGACGACGAGTTTCTAGAAGAGGCTGAAAAGCTGTTTGATAAAGCCGAAGAGGTGGCTGAGAACGAGGAGATACGTTTACGCGTTCAAGTAGCACGCCTACCAATATGGTATGTAAAGATTGCAACAAAGCGGGTGAGCGGTGGAGAACGGTTAAAGCTGCTTCACAGTTTTCTAGAAATCGCCCGTAAGGCTGGGATTACGCACATCAATGAGTGGACGAAGCTAGACGACTGGGCTAAACTTGAACTGTCAAATTCTTCCTAAAAAGGCAAAGAACTTATATCTTCAACCTTAGAAAAACTCTACCGTGAGCGGTGTGAAAGTCTATATTTTAACGGATTTAGAAGGAGCCAGCTACGTTGTTAGAGAAGAGCAGACAACTCCCGGAAGCAGGGAGTATGAGGAGGCGTGCCTACTACTCACGAGAGACGTTAATGCAGCCATAAGAGGAGCCGTTGACGGAGGGTCTAGTGAAGTCATCGTCAACGACTTACACGGTGCACGTGGAGGCTTTAACCTCGTCCCAGAAGAGTTAGATGAAAACGCGAAGTACATTACAGGTGGTCCGAGACATTGTAGGATGGCTGGGCTAGACGGCTCATTCAACTTAGCCTTCATGATCGGCTATCACGCTATGGCTGGAACCAGGGGCGCCGTTTTAGATCATACAATGGCGACCAGGGTAATAGTCAACGTCTACATAAACGATCAGCGGGTCGGCGAAATTGGAATAGACGCCTCAATACTAGGCTATTTCAACATCCCAGTAGGTTTAGTAACTGGTTGTAGAAAAGCCGTTGAAGAAGCTAAATTGCTACTTAGAGATATAGAGTCTGTAGCGGTTAAAGAAGGCTTCAGTAGGAATTTCGCCCTCTGCCTACCACCGGTGAAGAGTAGAAGGATGATTTACGAAGCCGCTAAGAGGGCTGTTGAAAGGGCTAAAATGGGCGAATTTAAACCATTTAAAGTTAAGCCTCCAATCAGCGTAAGAGTTGAATACTCTCACCCAAACTATGCAGATTCTTGGGCTAGGGTTCCAGGCGTAGAAAGAGTTGACTCGAGAACGATAATCGCCCGCGGAGAAGACCTACTTGAAATTATGAAAATACTGGGATGGTATTAAAATCAAAGCTAAAGAAACATCACATCATATTTACCACGTTAAACTCGACGTAGCTAGGTGTACGCTTAAAGAGCCCACCAAGCCTACAATTGCAAACATAAACAAAGTCTAAGTATAACGCTACTGGGAATATTCTTAGGTGTACGTCATGGGTTATAGATTAAAGGCTGGAGCCGCCGTAGTCGATATCACCCCTCACCTAGGTATTAAAATCTCAGGGTATTTTGAAGAGAGAATTGCAAGGGATATTCACGACCCTCTTTTCGCAAAAGCCCTTGTCTTAAACGATGGAGATGCGACTTTGGCTGTCGTCGTCTGCGACCTAATAGGTGTTGAACGTAAGTATTTAGATAAGGCTAAACGTATCGTTTACGAGCGTACTGGAATAGCGCCTTCAAACATTCTAATCTGCTGTACGCATACGCACACCGGCCCAGACGTAAACGACATGGGCTATGGTGAGTTTCTAACCCGTAAAATCGCAGATGCAGTACAATTGGCAGTCAATAGGCTTACAGACGCCGAATTAGGCGTTGAAAGAGAAGAAGAGGCTAAACCCCTTGGGAATAGACGCTTCTACATGAAGGATGGAACAGTGTGGACAAATCCGGGCGTTTTAAACCCGAACATAGTTAAACCAGCCGGCCCAGTAGACCCTGAATTAAACGTTTTATGCGTTAGAAGTCTAAACGGAGACACTATAGGTTTAATGGCTAATTACGCCATGCACTACGCGGGTTTAAGCCCTACTGAGAAGAGGGAGGACATGTACACGATTTCAGCTGACTATTTCGGCCTATACTCAGAACTGATACAGCGTATTAGAGGTGAAAGATTTGTAGCAATGCTTGCAAACGGTGCATGCGGAGACGTCATAATGTTCGACGCCATGAAGCCCCATAGGGAGGTGAACAAGTTCTTCGGACACGCTGAACGCATAGCCTCGCTCGTAGCCGCAAAAACAGTATGGGCTTGGAATCAAATGCGCTTCGAAAGCTCTCTAAAACTCGCCTCAGCTATGGAGGAGGTTACGATTCCAAGAAGATTCCCAACCGAGGCTGAAATAGAATTTGCCTCCAAGCTTGCAAAGGGCGAGGTTAAAGCCATAAACATGAAACATTACGCTTTGAAATACTTCTTCTACCCCAAACTTGACGAGTTTCTAAACGCTCCAAAACACGTTAAAACCTGGGTTCAAGTACTAGCCATAGGCGACCTAGCGGCCATAGTTGGACTTCCAGGCGAGTTTTTCGTAGAACACGGTTTAAAAATAAAGGAGAAATCGCCCTTCAAATACACGTTCATATGTGAACTAGCTAACGACTCGGTAGGATACGTTCCAACTCTAAGAGCGTTCAGAGAAGAAGGAAGCCTAGAGGTATCTGGAAGCTACGAAACGACAATAGGACCAAACATATTAACACCTGAAGCCGGAGACATAATGGTTGAAACGGCGTTGAAAATGATGAATAGACTGTATGAAGATGTTAGAAAGTAAACTTCAAAATACTATGAAATATCAAAATCTTATTAACTATTAACCGAGAAGATTTTACTATCAAGAGAAAAACTGTAAGAGGGGGTGTTTTTGAAAAGCGCCATGATGATTGAAGTAGCAAACCAGATCATAGAAGAGTATGCACCCACCATAGATAAATCTCTAGAGGTGTCTCGGGAAGAGTATAGGCTTAGGTGGCGGAGGGTTCAAAACGCTATGGCAGATAAAGGCTACGGCCTCCTATACGTCTGTGGAAGCGAGCTTGATAGAAGCGATGCCGCTTGGCTGGCCGGAATATTCGACCCAATGATTGAGAGGTATGCCGTTATACTGCCTCTCGACGGTAGGCCTGTTGTCTTAGCCGGGTCTGAGGGCGGTCATGTTCTTGAAGAAGCCGCTGAGAAATCAGGCGTAGATATAGCTCTACTTAGAGAATTTCAGATTTCAGATGAAGAGTACCGTTGGGCCCGCTTCCTAAGTTTCGAGCAGGTTTTAAAGAATATAGGCTTAACCAGAAGCAGTGTGAAGGTAGCCGTCGCTTCGGCTTTAGAGTTTCTCCCATGCTCACAACTTTTTATGCTTCAATCAATCTTTGGAAAGGATAACGTGATAGTGGATCCTGAGATTTTAAGATTAATAAAATATGAGAAGTCCGACGTTGAGCTCGCCATCATGCAGGAGGCTAATAAGATCGCTGAAGCAGCATTAAGAGGTATGCTGGCCGTCACGGCTCCAGGTGTTACTGAGCTTCAAGTAGCCGCCGTGGGAGAATACATAATGAAGTCTTTAGGCGCTAGGAGGACCGGCTTCTGCACAATAGTTACCTCAGGTGATAGAAACTACACAGTTATAGGGCCTGCGACAAACAAGGTTATCGAGAAGGGCGAATTCGTCTCACTCGGTGTAAGCCCAACTTTCAACGGCTACCATGGCGTTGTAAGACGTACTGTGCAAGCCGGTAAGGACCCGAGCCCGGAGCAGAGGGCCTTCCTAAAGGCGGTTGAAGACCTATACGTGACCGTTATGGAGGCCGTTAAGAGGGCTGCTGAGGAAAACCTTCCATCAAACTACATAGATAAGCAAGGGAAGAACTTCCTAGAAGGGGTTAAACTTAAAACTCTAAGCGGGGATCTCCGTACGCCTAAGGAGCCCTACACCTTCATACATAACATAGGATGTTCAGAGTGTCAGGAGGGTTACGGCGCCGTCACACCGCACACGGAAAACCCGCTCGGCCGTCAAGTCGCCCTCGCAATAGACGTGGCGTTACTAGGCTTTGAGGAGAGGGGTAAACCGGTCTTCCCAGTCCTATACGCTGTTGTTGAAGACGCATTCTGGAAGAAGGGCTCGAAAATAGGCGTTTACAATAGGCTTCCGCTGAACGTACAACACCTCGTCGGCAACCTTGAACCGCTTGGAGAGCAGATAAACCCATACTACTCTCCATTTAAACCCTAGGGTGCAGGATGGAGTGTACGGCGATGTCCAACGGCGATTTTATCTACTACGATCTATCGAAGGGCTGTAAAAGCGATGATATAAACCTCGTCTTCAACGACTGGTGTGGGGGAGATGAGAGGGTTGCATTTCTAAGCCCACACGATGACGATGCCCTTCTCGGCGCGGGATACCTCATCCTAGCGGCTTTAGAAAACCGCGGAGAACCCTACATCGTAATCTACTGCGATGGAAGAGGAGGATATAGCAGAGTAGATTTGAAAGATAGAATAGTCTCCATTCGAAGGCTGGAGTCCGTAAACGCTTATAAAAGGCTTGGAGTGAAGGAGGAGAACATACTCCACCTAGATTATCCGGATTTCAGCTTAAGATCATATATTGGATGGGTTCTCCCAAACGGCGTTGAAGGAACCACCTATAAAACACTTAAACTCTTGAGGAGGATTAAGCCGACTAGATTGATCATACCGAACGAGTATAGGGAACACATGGATCATGAAGCCCTCTCATACATAGGCTCCTATGACGGGCCGCAGGTCGGAGACCCCGTTATGGTAGACCTAGGTCAACCCTCCACTGTGAAAAGCTATCTGAAATACTGCGTTTGGGGAGACTTCTCCCCCGAAGACGCACTCCTAGCTGGGAGAGACCCAAACCTGCGTGGGAACATCGTAGTTAAAGTGAAGAGTGAAGTTGAGGATAAAATTGTCCAAGCTATTGAAGAGTTTAAATCGCAGAAGGATATAATAAAGGGGATTCTGGAGAAGAGGAAGAGTAGACGTTTAAACGGATACTACATAGAAGTCTACCAGAAGTTTAACCCTAGACCTGGAATAGACTACCAACCGTATAAGAGGAGAATATCCGATATAGACAGCCGCTGTAGCGATTAGCCGGAGTTTATGCAGACTATTAAAGCCGCACCGCTTCACAGATAGGCTTAAGTTTACCTACCCTCACATTAATGGAAGGTATAGTCTTGTCAACAGTATTCATGGTTGATGCAAGGGCTAGAAGCAGTGAGGAAAGCCTTGTTAGGAAACTCGAACGTCTCATGGATAAAGCCGACCTTCCAAACCTAATAAAGCCGGGTGATAGCGTCGCCGTTAAAACGCACATGGGCGCCCCTCTAACTACGCGATATTTAAGACCCTTCTATGTAAGAACAGTAGTCGATTACGTTAAGAGGTTGAAAGCCAAACCCACAGTTATTGAAACAACGGGATTGGGGTTGCTAGACCCCAGGGGTACGGCTAAGAAATACCTTGAAGTAGCTTTAATGCACGGCTTCTCCAAGGAGACTTTAGGCGCTGAAATACTCATAATCGATGGAGAGCTCGGTTTAGACTGTGTTAAAGTTAACGTTGACGGGTTTAAACTTAAGGAAATATCAATACCTAAAGCCCTCCTAGACTTCGACTTCATATTGAATTTAACGCACTTTAAAGGACATGAAATGACCGTTTTCAGTGGAGCTATTAAAAACATCGGAGTAGGTTGCGTAGGTAAGGAGACGAAGTACTTCATCCACTACTTAAACAAGCCTTCCGTCGACGTCGCCCTATGCAATGGATGCGGCGAATGCGTTAAAGTATGCCCGGTGAAAGCCATAAGCATAATAAACGGTAAAGCATCGCTGAACCAAGACATATGTTATGGGTGTAAAGCATGCCAGGCCTCATGCCCAGTTAAGGCTTTAAAATCCGTGAGGATTACAGATTCATCTGAAATTCAGCTTAGAGTTGTAGATGCAACTTACGGTGTTCTCAAAACCGTAGGTTTGGAGAAGATTCTAAACTTAAACTTTCTAATAGAAGTCGACTGGAGGTGTGACTGCGAGCATCAGCAGCTCGGCTGGTCAGACCTTCCAATAGTACCGGACATAGGGATACTCGCTTCAAAAGATATCGTAGCGATAGATAAAGCGTCTATAGACCTTGTAAACTCAGCCCCCGCCATACCAGGTTCTCAAGCGTACGAGGTTGGAGCTATAAACCCCAACTCGGACAAGTTTAAGATGCTGTATCCCAAAGCAGACTGGATGTTTATGCTTAAAGCCGCCGAGGAGGCTGGTTTAGGCTCTATGAAATATACGCTTGTTAAAATCCGCTAGAAGGTATCCGCATGTCTAAAATACACAGGTATAGGTTAAACGTTAGAAGCATTAGAGAACTCACACAACTACTCAAACAGCTTTTCAACGTAGACTTCGACAGGAAGGCCTCATGGGAAGCCGTGAAGATCGATAGAGGGCGGGAGATATACGTAGTAGACGGCCTACCCCTATTTATACGGATCGACGACGGAATATATCCAACAGTGATATGCGTAGAGAGGAGAATCGTTTCACTTCCAAAGGTCGTCGTAGACATGGGCGCGGTTCCACACATAACCAATGGCGCTGATGTAATGATGCCTGGAGTCGTTAGGATTGAAGGCTCCTTTAAAGATGGATGTATAGTGGCAGTCGCCGATGAAAAATACGGGAAAATCCTAGCCGTAGCGCGTAGTTTAATATCCTCTGAAGTAGCCTCCAAAACATCTACCGGTAGAGGTTTTAAGAACATTCACCATGTTGGAGACGTCTTCTGGAAAACTATGAAAAACCTTCAACTCGTATAACTGCGAATATACAACAATATAATGGTATAGAGAAAAACCTACGTACTGTAGATTGGATTCAAATCCGTCGATACCCTTCCACCTTCTAAGAAACCCTTCGGAAGTGTGAAAAGCCTCTTCTTAATTCTAGGCTCGTAAAACTTGAGGTTTACACCCCTCTCCTCTATACGCTTACACTCCTCCTCCTCGCTTAAATCAAGCGGGTTGAAACGTTTAGAGCCTATAACAAACCCCCACTCTGCATCAAAAGACTTTATAAACGTACTATAGGCTACCACCGTGGGGAAGACTTGTTTAACGGTCTTATAGATGGATTGAAAACACTCACTAGGGGATCTAACGTTTTCAGCTTGAATGGCCACCACTCCATCTTCACCTAAAACTCTAAACACTTCACTGTAAAACTCTACGGTATACAAGTATACAGCCGGCCCTCCCTTCAATGGATCTGTGAGATCGCATACAACCACGTCAAATACACCGTCTCCACATTTTTCAACGAACTTCCTCCCATCGTCGAAAACCAACTTCACCCTCGGGTCGTTGAAGGAGCCTTGATGAAGCTCTGGAAAGTACTGCTTAGTCAATTCTATAAGTTCTTGGTCTATATCAACCATGACGACCTCCTTAACCGTATTGTGCTTTAAAACCTCTCTTATAGTAGCCCCCTCGCCACCACCTATGACTAGTACTCTCTCCGGGTTTGGATGAGTTAACATGGCTGGTTGAACGAGAACCTCGTGGTATACGTGTTCATCTCTAAGGGATGATTGAACCTTTCCATCTAGAATCAACGTCTTACCAAGCTCTGAAAGCTCTAAAATGTAAACCTCCTGGTATTTTGTTGAACCAACATAGTGTACGCTAAGTATATTGTATAGGTGGGCACTTCCAGGCGCTTGCACTTCTATAAACCAGTTTGAAGACACTTGCTTCACTTTTCAACCTCCTTTTTCCAAGATACCCCTCTTAAGCTCTATTACCTGAACCCTCTTAGGCTTAAGCGTTTCGACTATGTACTGGTAGGCCTTCCAGGGGTTTGAATTATTGCCGCACGTGAAAATATCTATCGACGCGTAACCGTACTCCGGCCACGTGTGAATCGATATATGCGACTCTTTAACCACTACGACGCCTGTAACACCGTGTGGGCTAAACTTATGAAACACTTCTCCGCAAACCGTCATATTAGCCTCTTTTGCAGCGTATAGAAGCATCGCTCTGAGTAGTTGAATGTCATTTAAACTGTCGCAGTCGCAGTCGAAGGCTTCAACTAGTATATGTCTACCTAGAGCCTTTACACTCTCTTCTGTGGTTTTCTCAATCAGCATTGAGGTCAAAATTTTAAATTTAAAAGGTTAGATTTAAACATTATCCCAATTGGATAGACCTAAATAGAAAATCTTTTAAAAATACCATTTTTTCTCAAAAAAATCAATTAAAAAGTAATAAAATTAAAAATAAGCCTAATTTTTGTATTTTTTATCTCATGGATAGTCTGCAAACCCTCCATGAACCTGTAAACCGGCGGTCTAAACCGTGAATAGCTTACAGTTATATAAGACTCTACAAAAAAATATAGGTAAAGGGGGTGTCGGCTGTGAACCTACTCCACGATGTTAAGCTTGGGGATAAAGCCCCATATGAATTTAACGTGGTAATTGAAAATGTGAAGGGTAGCTCCAATAAAATAGAATACGATAGGGAGGCCGGAGTCTTTAAGCTAGACAGAGTCTTATACTCCGCCGTTTACTGGCCCTTCGACTACGGCTTTGCCCCTCAAACTTGGCATGAAGATGAAGACCCCTTAGACGTTGTAGTTTTAACAACCCATCCGACTTTTCCAGGCTGCATCGTTAAAGTAAGACCGGTAGCCCTCATAATAATGGAGGATGAAGCCGGAATAGATGATAAGATCGTAGCTGTTCCAGTTAAAGACCCCCGCTTCAACCACATAAGAGACTACCAAGATATACCTGAACACGTTAGAAAGGAAATTCAAGAGTTCTTCGAAACATATAAGAGGCTGGAACCCAATAAATGGGTTAAATTCAAAGAATGGAGAGGCCTACAAGACGCTATTAAAACAATAGACAAAGCCATCAAAACATACAGGGAAAAATTTGGGTCAAAATGAGAAAAACCTCCATAACAATCTCATAGCAAAGTTTATATCTAAATATCCCTACACACTTCTTGTGGAGGCTACCCCTCCACCCACAACACCCGGCGGTGGCGTCGGGTAACCGACGATGAAGGGTTTTCAACCCGAGAATGAAACAAACCCGACCTCCTGTTGTGGGTACAAATATGAGGGTCCAACCCCATATAAGGTTGGATCTGAGAAGGGCTTGGGAAGGTTAAAGCCTTGCGGACCGACTCCGGTTGATCCTGCCGGACCCGACTGCTATCAGGGTGAGACTAAGCCATGCGAGTCCACACTCTGGGCCACGACAGAGTGTGGCGCACGGCTCAGTAATACACGGTCAACCTACCCTTAGGACGCGGATAACCGCGGGAAAGGTGAGCTGTAATCATAAATAAAATCCTTCTACCTAGAAAATCCCCTCAATATTCAATTCTCCCAATAACAATCACACTACAGCTCACCCCCGAGACTGCGGATAATCCGCGATAGGGGAGAATGCCTGGGATGGTTTCTCCCCGAAAGGGCTTCAGAGTCATGCTCTCTGAAGCCGCCTAAGGATGGGACCGTGCCCGATCAGGTAGTTGGTGGGGTAACGGCCCACCAAGCCTAAGACCGGTGCGGGCCGTGGGAGCGGGAGCCCGGAGATGGACCCTGAGACAAGGGTCCAGGCCCTACGGGGCGCAGCAGGCGCGAAAACTCCGCTATGCGCGTAAGCGCGACGGGGTCACCCTGAGTGCCGCTCGCTGAGAGCGGCTTTTCCCCAGTCTAAACAGCTGGGGGAATAAGGGGAGGGCAAGTCTGGTGTCAGCCGCCGCGGTAATACCAGCTCCCCGAGTGGTCGGGGCGATTATTGGGCCTAAAGCGTCCGTAGCCGGCCTAGTAAGTCTCCTGTTAAATCCAGCGATCCAATCGCTGGACTGCAGGAGATACTGCTAGGCTAGGGGGCGGGAGAGGCTGGCGGTATTCCCGAGGGAGGGGCGAAATCCTGAGATCTCGGGAGGACCACCAGTGGCGAAGGCGGCCAGCTGGAACGCGCCCGACGGTGAGGGACGAAAGCCGGGGGAGCGAACCGGATTAGATACCCGGGTAGTCCCGGCCGTAAACGATGCGGGCTAGGTGTCAGGTCAACTACGTGTTGACCTGGTGCCGAATGGAAGCAAATAAGCCCGCCGCCTGGGGAGTACGGCCGCAAGGCTGAAACTTAAAGGAATTGGCGGGGGAGCACACAAGGGGTGGATGCTGCGGTTTAATTGGAGTCAACCCCGGGAACCTTACCAGGGGAGACAGCAGGATGAAGGCCAGATTGAAGGTCTTGCCGGACGAGCTGAGAGGAGGTGCATGGCCGTCGCCAGCTCGTGCCGTGAGGTGTCCTGTTAAGTCAGGCAACGAGCGAGACCCCCGCCCCTAGTTGCTACCAGAACTCGGAAGGGTTCTGGGCACTCTAGGGGGACTGCCGCCGATAAGGCGGAGGAAGGAGGGGGCTACGGCAGGTCAGTATGCCCCGAATCCCCTGGGCCACACGCGGCATACAATGGCAGGGACAATGGGCTGCCACCCCGAAAGGGGGAGCTAATCCCCAAACCCTGCCTCAGTTGGGATCGAGGGTTGCAACCCACCCTCGTGAACCCGGAATCCCTAGTAATCGCGCGTCACCAACGCGCGGTGAATACGTCCCTGCTCCTTGCACACACCGCCCGTCGCTCCCCCCAAGTTGGGCCTAGATGAGGTACAGTCTCTCATGGCTGTATCGAATCTAGGCTCGACGAGGGAGGAGAAGGCGTAACAAGGTGGCCGTACGGGAACGTGCGGCCGGATCACCTCCTAACCTTCCCAAGCCCAATCCCCAATGCAGCCTAGAAATCTCTTGATTTCTAGGCGAAGAGTCGAGCGTTTATTTTAAACGCTATGAAGCTACGTATAGGCTGTCCACACGTAGCGGTCGCTGGGTTCCCGAGTAGACCCGGCACGCTAAGCCGTCTAGTGGATGGCTCGGCTTGGGCGCCGAGGAAGGGCGTGGCAAGCTGCGATAAGCCCCGGGGAGGCGCATGCAGCCTTAGATCCGGGGATCCCCGAATAGGACTTCCGGCTATGAGCGAATAGCTCATAGCGCTTCCACCTCTTCATGAGGGGAAGCGGGAACCCCCCGAACGGAAACATCCAAGTAGGGGGAGGAAAAGAAACCATCACGGGATTCCCCGAGTACCGGCGAGGGAAAGGGGAAGAGCTCAAACCGAACCCCTGGGGCTGACAAACCCCACGGGGATGTGGTGTAGAGGTTCGGCCGAAACGCCCACCGTCTGAAGAAGTCGAAGTGGCCTGGAACGGCCCACCATAGAGGGTGATAGTCCCGTAGACGTAATTCAGACTAGTGGGCTGGCCGAACCGGAGTACCACACCTTGGTATTGGTGTGGGAATCTGGGTGGAATCAGCATCCAAAGCTAAATACGTCCCAAGACCGATAGCGCACTAGTACGGTGACGGAAAGCTGAAAAGCACCCCGGAAGGGGGGTGAAAAGAGCCTGAAACTAGACGGCGATATCCGTGCGGAGCCCGAAAGGGTAGATCCACCTCGAAGGAAGCTGCGGCAACGCAGTTGTACGAGAGGTGGGGACCAGGGTTCCGCATTCCGTTTCGAACCACGGGCCGGGGAGTTCACCTCCACGGCGAGCTTAAGGGCTTATTAAGCCCGTAGGCGTAGGGAAACCGACTCATCTGCAGTCGAGCTTAAAAGCTCGACGAGAGATGGGGGTCTTAAAGGGCCCATAGTCGTGGGGGTGATAACCAGAAACCGGGCGATCTAGCCCTGGGCAGGGCGAAGCCGGGCGAAAGCCCGGTGGAGGCCCGAAGGGGTGTTGACGTGCAATTCACTCCTCTGACCTGGGGCTAGGGGCCAAAAGCCAATCTAGCCCGGTGATAGCTGGTTCCTCCCGAAATGGGTCGCAGCCCAGCCTCAGGCGAGGTCGCCTAGGGGGTAGAGCACCGATAGGGTGGCAAGGGTCCGAAAGGGCCCACCACTCTTTCGAACTCCGAATCCCTAGGCTCCGAAGACCCTGGGAGACGGGTCTCAGGGGGTAAGCTCCTGAACCGAGAGGGGAACAACCCGGACGAGGGTTAAGGCCCCTAAATGCCGACTAAGTGTTAACGCGAATGGAGTCCTTAGCCTAAGACAGCTGGGAGGTAGGCTTAGAAGCAGCCACCCTCTAAGCAACGCGTAACAGCGGACCAGCCGAGGCTAAGGGCCCAGAAAATGGACGGGGCTAAGTCGGCTGCCGATACCCTCGGGGCCAGCGTACACGCGCTGGCTTGGTAGGGAGGCGTCGCAACCGGGTAGAAGCCGAGCCGTGAGGTTCGGTGGACCGGTTGCGAGTGCAGATCCCGGTGGTAGTAACAGCAAAGAGGGGTGAGAATCCCCTCCGCCGCAGGGGCCAGGGTTCTCCGGCAATGTTCGTCAGCCGGAGGTTAGTCGGTCCTAAGGCAGCCCTTAACCGGTCGCTGCCGAAAGGGAAACCGGTTTATATTCCGGTACCGCAGAGGTACGCGCGGCGACGCAAGCCCCCAATCCGACCTCTCTAGGTAGGCTGAGTGGAGCCGCCGCTCCACTTAACTGTCGAAGCCTGGGGAGTGCCGTAAAGGCGAGAACCAGGTGAAGACAGGAATAGCCCCTCGAAAGAGGGGTTCAGCCGATCCTAGGGAGCACGGAAAAGGATTGGGGGAAGGATCCTCTGCGACCGTACCTAGAACCGACACAGGTGCCCCTGGGTGAGAAGCCTAAGGCGTGTCGGGTCAACGCGGGTGAGGGAATTCGGCAAATTAGCCCCGTACCTTCGGAAGAAGGGGTGCCTGCGGTCCTGGTCTCAAGACTGGGACTGCAGGTCGCAGTGACAAGGAGGCCCCGACTGTTTAATAAACGGGTAGAGGCGTCGGATGAAGGCAAGCAAAACCGAGATTTTAAATAGAGCCTAAATTCCATTGCAGGTTTATTCGATTCTGAAGGCTTTAAAACGATAGGTTTGTCATTTAATGGAAGCCTCAGTCTCAATTTACGGTTTACAAATTCACAGGAAAATCTTTCTCAAAATCGTAGCTTCTCATAAGCCGACGGCGTCCTCGTCCGGTTAAAAAACATAGGTAGCCGCGAGCCCGAAAGGGTGTGTACGGCTGCTGAATCCTGGCCAGTGGCGGTACCTAAAACCCAGGTTCAACTGGGCTAAGGGCCGCTAAACGCCGGGAGTAACTCTGACTCTCTCAAGGTAGCCAAATGCCTTGTCGGATGATATCCGACGTGCATGAATGGATCAACGAGGGCCTCACTGTCCCCACCCGGGACCCGGCGAACCTACCTGGTGGTGAAAAGTCCACCATCCTCCAGCGGGGCGAGAAGTCCCTGTGGAGCTTTACTGCAGCCTGTTGTTGGGGTATGGTTGTGGATGCGTAGGGTAGGTGGGAGCTGTTGAACCGGCTCTTTCGGGGGCCGGGGAGGCGTCGATGAAACACCACTCTTCCGCGACCGTACCCCTAACCCGGGTGTAACCCGGGGACAGCGGCAGGTGGGCAGTTCGCCTGGGATGGCGCCCCCTCGAAAAGATATCGAGGGGGCCCTAAGGCCAGCTCAGGTAGGTCAGAAACCTACCGTAGAGGGCAAGGCCAAAAGCTGGCCTGACTGGATCCTCCAAAGCAAGGGATCCAGGGGTGAAAGCCGGGCCTAGCGATCCTCCATGTCCCTACTGATGGGGGCTGGAGGTGACAGAAAAGTTACCCCAGGAATAATTGGCTCGTCGCGGGCGAGAGTTCACATCGACCTCGCGGCTTGGTACGCCGTCGTCGTCCCTTCCCATCCTGGCGGTGCATAAGCCGCCAAGGGTGAGTCTGCTCGCCTATTAAAGGGGAATGCGAGATGGGTTTAGACCGTCGTGAGACAGGTCGGACTCTACCTGCTGGAGGTGCTGGCCGCCTGAGGGGAGCACGTCCTCAGTACGAAAGGAACGGGGCGTGGCGGCCTCTGGTGAACCAGCTGTCCGGTAGGGCAAGCTGGGCAGCTACGCCGCCGGGGATAAGGGCTGAAGGCATCTAAGCCCGAAGCCCCTCCCGAAAATAGGCGGCCAATCCTAGGCGCAGAAACCTGGCGACAGGTTTCATGCCTAGGACGAGGGCTGGGGTAGAACACCCCGTTGATGGGGTGGGGGTGTAAGCCGGGAGATCCTTCCGGATCAACCGGTTCAGCCCGCCACTCCCAATCGCCCGAGGTGCCGGGTTGAAAGGGAATCCAGTGGTCGCGTGAAATGGACAGCTTATACGTAGCTTCCCCTTACACGTCGATTGTAGGTTTAAATCCCACTTTTAACAAAAGCATATCGGTGTTCTATTGGTTGACGTTTTAACAGTACCGAGTATAGATTTTGCTGAAGCTGTTGAAGAGATTTGTCGTTTTATAAGAAGCGTTGTAGATGGTGCTAAAGGCGTCGTTTTAGGTTTAAGCGGTGGCGTTGATAGTAGTTTAACTGCAACATTATGTGTTAAGGCTTTAGGCTCTAGTAGAGTAATGGCTTTACTGATGCCTCTATCCTTCACTCCAAAATCCGATATTGAAGATGCTTTAAACCTCGCTAGATGGCTTGGCATAGACCACCGGGTTATACCCATAGACGGTGTTGTTGAGGCTTTTCTAAACATTCTACCCTATGAAGGGTCAAACCCCTCCTATAAGATGCCGGCGGCAAATCTTAGAGCTAGAGTTAGAATGTTGATCCTTTACTACTATGCAAATCTATACGATTTTCTAGTAGCTGGGTCTAGCGATAAAAGCGAGATCTTAATAGGCTACTATACGAAGTATGGTGATGGAGCTGCAGACTTTCTACCGATAGCCCACCTGTATAAAACTCAAGTTAGGTCCTTAGCAAAATGGCTTGGAATACCTGAACATATAGCTTCTAAACCTAGCAGCCCTCAGCTTTACGCTGGACACAAGATTACAGATGAGCTTCCCGTAGACTATGAGATTCTAGATAAAATCTTAGTAGGGCTATTCGAGTATAAGCTTAAACCCTCTGAAATCGCTGAAAAACTTAAAATCTCTGAAGACGTAGTCCTAAGCGTTATAAAACGTCACAAGTATACATCTCATAAGCGTAGGCTTCCACCGATGGTTAAACCTCTACCGACCATTCAAATAGATGAATTTAACATTTAAGTAGAAATATTATCTTATAGGTGGTTGAATGCGCTCCTCGAAAATTAAGATTACTTTCAACGGTATAGGCTCGGTTTTAGTAGAAGTTAAGGAAGATTGGAACCCTAAAACTGCTAGAAGAATTATGGAGAGCCTCCCCTTAACTGGTAGAGCTATGAGGTGGGGTGACGAAGTATACTTTGAAGTAGGTTTAAACATAGAGGAGGAGAATACTAAAGTCGATATGGAGGTTGGAGAGGTCGCATTTTGGCCTCCTGGAAACGCCATATGCCTCTTCTTCGGTAGAACTCCGGTAAGCGTATCCAATAAACCGAGAGCTTACAGTCCAGTCAATCCGTTCGGCGTAATCGTTGAAGGCATAGATATCCTCAGAAGAGTTAAAGGCGGTGAAAAGGTTACAGTTACATCAGGTTAGAAATCAGAAGTAAGCTTAAAGAAAAAAAGTTGGGGATTAAACTAGAGCATCTATAATTCTCCTCTCAGTCAATATTCCTACGAGGCTTCCCCTCTTGGTTACGGCCAACCTCCTTATTTTATTATCACGCATGAGCTTTAAAGCCTCAGATATAGGTCTATCAGCCTCTATCGTTATGAGGGGTTTACTCATAATCTCTTGAGCATATGTTGAGCTTGGGCTTTTACCAGCCCGTATTACTCTGTTAAGTATATCTTTCTCAGTTATTATTCCAACAGGTTTACCTCCCATTTCCACTATAACAGCCCCTATATCATATGTTAACATCTTATCGATAACTGTTGCCACACTATCTGAGAATAGGACTTTCACGGGTGGAGAACGCATGACGGCCTCTACGGGGACGTTTAGATTTATCTTGGCAGAAGACAAGATAGAAGCCTCCAATATTTAATCTGCCGCCAACTCCTTATAAAAGTAACTGATATCGATTAAATACCTTAACGTTGGTTGCAGATAATTTGCATTACATTGTAAGCCTTCAATCATTCATATCCCCGCATAATAGTATTTCTAGAAAACTTACTATCAACTCCTCTACGCGTCTTCCAGTCTACAATTTCACATAAAGCTGAGAGTTGAGTTTAATCGTTTAGCTAACATGTCTACCAGAGAATATTTCTTCTAATACGCGACAACCGCTTTGAGGAAACAAGTAGGAGTTTAACAATTTTCTAAAGTTTTTATCCAGCATCTATACGCATTAATGCCTTAGATGAAGCTTATAAAATTTAGAAAAAGCTTCAAAGAAACAAGACTTAACATATTAACCGATAGCTTAAACGCCGCTGAACTATGTTGGCTGAAGGCCTTAGAATGCCGTATAGAGCTTGAACGATATTTAAAATTTAATGCCAAGTTTAAATGGAGCCTAGACCCCATAGAAGTAGAACAATGGGCTCCAGAAGTCGTTAAAAGAATGGCCTCCGCCGGCTTCCTAGCCAACGTTGGACCCATGGCGTCCGTAGCGGGGGTAATAGCAGATATGGCTTTAGAACACGGTTTAAAAGCTACACCTACAGTTCTAGTCGTTGAAAACGGCGGTGAAATAGCTGCCTCAACCCTAACAACTCCAATAAACGTGGGCGCATACGCAGGTACTGGAGACTTTAAAGGCTTCACATTCACAATATACCCTGAAGACGCACCCATAGGAGTGGCTTCAAGCAGCTCAAAACTTGGAGCTGGAATAAGCTTCGGCGAAGCAGACCTAGTTACAGTTTTTGCTGAAAACGCTGGACTTGCAGACGCCGCCGCTACAGCCATATGCAACCTCGTAAAGAATAACGATTATAAAAACGCGGTTGAAAAAGCACTCGATAAAGCCTTAAAAATAAAAGGAGTTAAAGGATGCATAATAGTCTACGGAGATTTTATAGGTTTAAAAGGATGGATTCCACGTTTAAAATCCAAACTTCCTACATACTCTTTCTAAACACTTCCACTTAAAGATTCGATGCCTACGCTTGACGTTAGTATATTAAAAAATAATGGAGTGTGCTCGCTATATCGTTATTCCCAGCTCGCTAATTATGTATTTAGCTTTGCATACCACGGCCGTGCTACTACTACCTGCAAAGGCCAGCCCAACAAATGCCCCATCTTTATCCACTGGGCTTCCACTATCCCCGCTCTCGATGAAAGGTTGGTATACTAATATTTGGTCGTAAAATATCGCCCATTTAGACGATGTATACCAAACCTTCACCGTCGCATCCGTATCGAATACTGTATTGGTGGTGACACCAGTCGTCCTTCCAGACTTCCTAACAGAATCTCCAACGTTCACTTCAATCGTATTGCTAATGGAAATGGAATAAGTATTTAGATTATCGCTATCTAAGACTTCACCAACTAAGTAATTAGTTTCAGCTATAATTTTTGCTATGGCAGCATCTGCATAGTTTTTACCTTTAGGACCAAATGTTATCTTAATGTATTTGTAGAGCTCTCCAACCTTATCCTCTATTGTACCACCATCATAAGTTCCAGGTTGAAGCACAGCTGTACCCAACGGCAGGAATTGAGCCTTACTGTTCATAGCTATAACATGCGCATTGCTAAGAATATAGTAATATCCTCCTGGACCTTGTACAACTAAGCCGAGGGTTCCAGCCATTTTACCACCATAAGCATCTTCTGGTACGCCTAAGGATATGCCTCCAACTATCGGCCTTACTTTAGCAGTCCTAGAGTACGTATAAAATGGCTTAACTTCTTTAAGCTGAAGTAGAGTTAAGGCTTTTATTTTGCCAATTACTACAACCTCGGTTTTGAAACCGTCTATATTGTCTGGAACCTTATCCTTATACCTTTCATGCTCGAGATAGACTATTATTCTCGGAGGGTCTTCACGATGACTTATTCCAGCGATCCCCTCAAGTGGAAGCAGAATCTCCTCAGCACGTTTCCTCGCTTCTCTGATGTTTGACGCTTGCAATCCAACCACGCCCATGAAGGCAAACGAGCAGAGCAGAAAAACCAATAATATATATAAATTCTCTCAATTAATCCACATACCTCTATACGGGAAAGTATTATTTAAGCTCTTTGGTGTTGATGCAAAAGCAATCCGGTAGAGGATGCTACAATGGAGGGCGCTTCTACGCTGAGGGCTTAATAGCTAAAACGCATATATCATGAGCGTGTGTGGTGAAAGGCTGTAGAGTTTTAACCTTTACACGGAAAGCGTATGGAGGAACTATGTGAAGGCCAATTATGGGAGAAGTAACCGTTAATTATAGGATTGTTCATATTCTTACTGAGGTGTTTCCGCGATTGGAAGACTTTATGATTAAAGATGTTAAGCTTGCAGATAAAGGCTTACTGCAGATTGAGTGGGCTTCTAGGAGGATGCCTGTTTTAGCTAGGATAAGAGAGGAATTCGATAGAGGGAAACCCCTCAAGGGGTTGAGGATATCAGCATGTCTACACGTTACCAAGGAGACGGCGGTTTTAATTAGAACCCTGATTTCGGGAGGCGCTGAAGTAGCGCTGGCCTCTTCCAATCCGTTATCTTGCCAAGATGATGTTGCAGCCGCCTTAGCGGCGGAAGGTGTACATGTGTATGCGTGGAGGGGGCAGACTAGGGAAGAATACTACGAATGCATTAAAATAGTCCTATCATATAGGCCTCGTATAGTCTTAGACGATGGTGCAGACTTGATAGTAACACTTCACCAAGAAACTGAAAGCACACCCGTCGACGTTCTTGGAGGATGCGAGGAAACGACAACCGGCGTTTTAAGGCTTAAAGCGATGGAGAGGATGAAGTCGCTTAAAATACCAGTTATAGCCGTCAATAACGCTCAGACAAAATGGGACTTCGACAACGTTTACGGTACTGGTCAAAGCACTCTAGATGGCATAATAAGAGCTACAAACATGCTTCTAGCAGGTAAAACAGTCGTCGTAGCCGGCTATGGACATTGCGGTAGGGGGATAGCTACTAGAGCTAGAGGTATGGGGTCGCAGGTAATAGTCACCGAAGTAGACCCTATAAGAGCTTTAAGAGCCGTCATGGATGGGTTTAAAGTCATGCCTATGGTTGAAGCAGCCAAGCTGGGCGACCTCTTCATAACAGCTACGGGTAATATAGACGTAGTAAGAGCGGAGCACATGATCCTCATGAAGGATGGAGCTGTTCTCTGCAACGCCGGCCACTTCAACGTTGAGATATCTCTTGAAGACCTTGAGAAGATTTCAACTTCAAAGAGGAGGATTAGAGACAATTTAGATGAGTACACCCTCATAAACGGTAGGAGGCTTTATCTCTTAGCTGAAGGTAGGCTTGTAAACCTCGTAGCCGCAGAGGGGCATCCGAGTGAAGTAATGGATATGTCTTTTGCAAATCAAGCCCTTTCAGTTAAATACCTCGTTGAGAAAGCTGGCACACTTGGTCCACATGTGTACGATGTACCCTTAGAAGTCGATAGAAGGGTTGCTGAGCTTAAACTAGAAACCATGGGGATTCAAATAGACAATTTAACGGAGAAGCAGAGGAAGTACTTAGAAAGCTATGAGACTGGAACCTAGCCTTTAAACCGGCGATTGTATAGCAGTTGAGTTTACGAACGCCCGACTCCTCCTATATTCAACGGGTTTAATCCTCTCTGGAACTATTCTTATAACGGCTTCAAATTTACACCTTGGCGGTAGATTCAGCCTCCTCTCAAATTCATCGCCTATGGCAACCAACGTGTATATGCCCGTAACCTCCGCCTTACACTTTTGAACGAGATTTATAAGAGCTCTCTGAGTTTCACCCGTTCTCACAACGTCGTCTACAATGAGCACGCTATCCGTCTTCTTTATAGAATCCTTAGGTATGTAGAAGGTTACAATCATACCCGTATTGCTGGGCACATAAGTCTCCTCTATAAACTCTTTCACACCGATCTCCTTGGTGCTTTTCGCTATGACTAGGTTCACCCCTATGGCTTGAGCTATCATCGTAGCTAAAGGTATACCGTCAACGGCCGCCGTCAACACTTTTGTAACACGCCTACCGGCAAATTTCGCCAAAGCGTCTTGAGAAGCCAGATGCAGTAGTGAACTGTCTCCGATAATTTTCGTGTTGTCGAAGTATCCATCTTCATCGAACTTAACGGTCTCTAGAAGCTCCTTTTCAAGCCCAACTATCGGATTTAAAGTCTTCCATATAGATTTAGCCCTTTCAGTACTCGGTAAAACGTGTCCTTTAACATACCGGCTTAAAACAGTTATTTGAAGACCTACCATTTGGGAAAGCTCCCTATAGGTAAACCTCTCCTTCGCTATTCTGAGAAGGTCTACGGTCATCATCCTGAAAATCAAATCCTGAATATGGCTTGTACTCATAACAGTGACACCACTGTAATATCGCGGTGATAATTCTAATATTTATCAGCTCTTCTTGAGAAATTTCAACTTTTTAAAATAGACTTTTTCTACAGATTATTCCATTACCTGTATATTGGATACTCCATACCGCTTTTACGTAAAACCAGGTACTGTATTATTCTGAAAGCCATTTTAAAACACTCTGAAATCCTCAGCCTCCCATTCTCCACCCACCTCCTAGTACTACTGTATATGGAAAGCTGTTTAGGATAGTAAACCCTCACAACCCTTGAAACCTTCCATAAAAAGTCCAAGTCTTCACTGTAAACGAGACGCTCGTCAAATCCCCCCACGTTTTTAAATATACTTCTATCGATAGCTAAACCCATATAACATGGATTTGTAAGACGGAATCGGCATAGAATCCATCCTAACACGTAACCTATTCTAGCGAATAAACTCCTCGCATATTCTAACGGCTCAGGTCTGAAAATTACACATTTAACCCCACCTTCAAGCAAATGTTTAAGATCGTTTAAGAAGCCTATGGGAATCACCGTATCCGCATCTAGGAAGAGTAGAAACCTCCCCTTCGCGTAAAGCCCTCCAATATTTCTAGCCTCCGCTATATTTGTCTTCGCAACTAAAACGTCAGCTCCAAACCGTTTAGCTATATCCACCGTTCCATCAGTACTAAAGCCATCTACAACAATCACTTCAAATTTACACTCAGCTTTCTGCGCCCGGATAGACTTGAGAAGCCTTGGAAGATACTTCTCCTCATTTAGAGTGGGTATTACAATGGATATGTCTACACCATGTAAATCATAGTCACAGCCGCTCCTCTGCACCTTTGACTTGAGAATCCGCATCGTTCACTATGGACTTAGAACGCACACTAAACTTATATCTTTTACCCTATGATAGGGTTACGTAGAGCTTACAGTCTTACCGCTCGTAGCCTCATCAGTTGCAAATCAACGGTGGAAAGTTTGTAGACTATGACATAAGCCTCAAAATGTTTCATAGTTGAGGTCTAACGTAAGCCAGGAGCGTTAAAGCTTACAGCCATCGTCGCTACTCGAGATGCATGGGTCTATTGGCCATTTACTATTTGCGAAACTATTATTAACCAGTTATCTTTTAGAAAAGAAAGTTGAAGTAGCTGACTGTTAGCCTCATAGACTTAACGTATTTAAACGGGATGGACAATGGAGTACGCCGTTGAAACTTTCAACTTAACAAAGATATTTGAGAACAAGGAGGGAGGCGTTAAACGGTACGTTAAAGCAGTCGACCATGTAAACATTAAAGTTAAACGGGGAGAGTTCTTCGGCCTTCTCGGACCAAACGGTGCTGGGAAGACAACGCTCATAAAAATGCTATGTACAATAATACTCCCAACTAAGGGAACGGCTAAGGTAAATGGATACGATGTGGTTAAGGAACCGCATAAAGTTAGAAGTAGCTTCGGCTGGTTTCACGGTGAAACGGGAGGGCGTTCACTATACTGGAGGCTTAATGCCGAAGACAATCTGAGGTTTTACGCATATTTACAAAACGTTCCTAAGGATGTCGCCGAGAAGAGAATTAAAGCGCTTCTCGAGTTCTTCGAGTTGACTAAAGATAGTAAGAAACTCGTTAAAGATTACTCAACAGGTATGAAAGTTAAGGTTATGTTGGCTAGGGCTCTACTGCATAATCCACCGATCCTATTCATGGATGAACCGACGATAGGGCTTGATACGGTAAGCGCTGTTGAAACGAGAAGGCTTTTAAAGGCTTTGAATACCGAGCTTGGGAAGACAATCATATTCACAAGCCACAACATGTTTGAAGTTGAACAGTTGTGTGAGAGAATAGCCATAATGAAGGATGGAAGGGTGATAGCCGACGCTCCACCCTCAGTTTTAAGGGAGATGCTTAGAGACGTCCATACAGTTGAGGTGGAGATTAGAGGAGCCGACGACTTGCATAAGACCATTGAAGCTCTATCAAACCTATCGATTATTAGGAAAATTGTGGAGACTAAGAGTGAGTCATCCGACGTGATAATACGTTTGCAAGTTGACGACGAATATGAAGCCATGCCTGTGATAGCTAACAAACTACATCTACTCGGCGTTAAATTCTCAGCGATACGTAGGTCTGAGCCGACGCTTGAAGACATATTCGTTAAACTTACGAGAGAGGGTTGAGAAACATGAAGGTTGAGGATTTGATCGAACTTTTCAAGGAAGATAAACCCCGTTCATCATCGGAAGCTGTACACATCTGGGCCGTCTTCTGGGCTAACTTTAAGATATTCCTATCTTATAGGACTTGGGTTATAATGGAGACTATAAGTACAGTAGCCTCCATCGCCATGTATTCCTTCATGGGATTACAGGTTGACGCCGCTCGCGTCGCTTCAGCAGGCTACGGAAATGTTAACTGGCTGTCTTTCGCACTAGTTGGCGTTGCTACGGCAAACTACTTATGGATGTGTATAAGCAGGTTAAGCCATTCACTTCAACATGAAGTACGTGAAGGGACTCTTGAACCCATAATTACTTCACTAATAAATATGAGGTCTTACATAATCGGGCAGTCGATTAGAGGGTTCCTAGTGAGCGGATACTTTATGCTCGGTGTAATGGTAGTCGGAATATGCGTATTGAGAGCTCCATTGGTAATAAACCTTGAAACAACCCTATCGTTTATAGCCGTCATCCTGCTGATGGTTTTAAGCTATGCGGGTATAGGGATAATGGTAGCTGGTTTAATACTGGTATACAAGAAGGGCGACCCACTCACCTTTCTATTTGCAAGCATAACTGAGTTTTTAGGTGGAGTGCTATTTCCATTAAAATATCTCGAGAACTTTCCAATATTATATGCTATGGCTTGGCTCATGCCATACACGTACGCCTTAGATGCAGCCCGCAGAATTCTATTAAACGGCTCAACCCTACTCTCACTGAATGTGAGCTTAAACGTGCTCGTTTTAATACTCTACGCCGTCGTGTTCATCCCACTGGGTTTAAAGGTTTTCAAGTGGGGGGTCAACCGCATAAGATATGAGGGGACGGTTGCAACCTACTGAGTGGTGACGTGGAAGTGGACGTTGAAAAACTCGTGGAGATAATTTCTGAGGAAGTCTCTCAGAGAAAGACAGCAATTCACCGAGTGGTTCTCTCATTTATCGTCAGGGATTTTAAGATTTGGTGGACCTATAAGTTCTGGCTCCTACTCGACGTATCAGGTATGATCCTCTTCGTAGTCACGTACTATCTCTTCTCACTCATCACAACGTCTCAGCAGGTTCAAGAAGCGGGCTACACGGTCGGCGGCTACTTCACCTTCGCATTGATAGGTATAGCATTTCAACAGTACGTTCATTTTGCGGTTCAAAGTATAAATGAGAGCATAAGAGAGGAGCAGTGGAATGGAACAATGGAGACGATTCTATCAACGGCTACAGACTTCAAAATATTCCTCCTAGGCGAGGTATGCTTTTCATTCATAGTTTCATCCATACTCCTCTTAATGTCTCTTCTAGTAGGCATTATGCTCGGAGCGAAGTTCTACGTAACGCCAACATCAATATTGACAGCTGTAATACTAACGATACTTTTAATCGCAAGCCACATGGATATTGGAATACTTAGCACCGGGGTTATAATGAAGGTTAAGCAGGGTAGCCCGGTAACCTGGGCGTTTTCATGGCTGAGCCAGCTGGTGTCAGGTGTCTTCTACCCGTTAAAACTTCTACCATGGTATTTAGAGTGGATTGGAAAAGCGTTCCCACTAACGTATTCACTCGATGGTATACGGTTGTGTCTTCAATCCGGTAAAGACTTGACATCACCAGTAATAGTCGCCAATATAGTGAGCCTACTAATCTTTATAGTCATAGCAACCCCCATAGCGCTTTACGTCTTCAAAATAGGATATGATGCAGCTAGAAGAGACGGATCCCTAGGGCAATATTAACTCAAATAGAACCTTAGATAGGCGGCACAGCATATCAATGGGGTGCTCTTTGAAAATCTATATGTGGACTACGTAAACGTTCATGTAGTCTTCATCTACGGTTGCCTGATACCCCGCTCTTCTAATCTCCTCCATTGAAAGCCTCAACCAGTAACCAAACGACCCCGTTTCAACGTTATCTGGATCCATAGAGCTCGACCCGCTGTAACCTTTAATCCGTGCAACTTCAAGCAGTATGTACTTTGCAGCCCAGTAATCTAGGGCAACGGGGTCTCTACTAGCGGCTATTATATTAACCCTCGTCGCCTCCTCGTAGGAAGTGCTTGGACCATTACCGGGTATCGCGTTAACCCATATGGCATCGATTATATTTAATACTGGAAACCTCGTTTCAACCATTTCCGTCCCCATTCCACCACTACCCACGGTATTGTGCATTCTCGCACCTAGCGCAGCCGTCAGCTTATCCGAGCCAACACCCATATAGTGTTTTACACAAGCCGTAACGCCGTATATGCTGTGGGATTTTAAAACGGGGACGTTTATGACTTTAAGTTTATCACCGTAGTAGGTTTTAGCCTCATCATCCCATACACCATATTTAAAACTTATATACGTTCCAAACTTCGTTCTAAACTTAGGATAGGAAACCATTATTCCAGTTCTCGGATTTTTAGTAGCATTAACGACGTATCCGTCTTCCATGTCGCCTTCAAAGTACTCTCCCACCATCTTCGTGGTAATAGTATCCCAGAGGTAGGTGGAAACCCTAAACCCCATACTGGCGAAGTGATCGACAACGCTTTGAATCGACTGTGAAATATTCTCAGCATTACTCCTGCTCCAGTTAAGGCTTCCACCTGAACCAGCTGAGCCATATTGCGCCTGCCCATTATCAGCCACCACTATTTCACCAATAAATCCATCTGGGTGGTTTAGTATAGCCTGGATAAGGGCTTTAACTAAATCTGTATTCGTCCCACCTCTCTCATCCCACTGACTGTTCACTTTTATTATAACGACGTCATCTCTAGCTATAAGCCCATCTGGCCCCTTATTCTCCCCGTACTCCGGAGACTTATAAAATAGTAAACCATGCTCAGCCATCAGCTCTATCAATCTGAAAACTCCATCATCGTAACCTTTAGTGCCATTCACGACGAAAATATCCGAAGCCGGTTCAAACTTAGCGGTTTTTCCAACTATCTTTAAACCCAATTCACGTAACCCCCTCCTCCTCGCAATTTCATAGAGATTCCACGCAGCCACAGATCCTACGACTACTATTACCGCAAGTATTATTGGGAGAAGTTTTTTTCAAATTCACTCTTCTACGAACCTTCTGGTTTAGAGAGCGAAAGAAGGGGATAACGTATATCGATAACCAGAGGTAGCTGTTTGCAGCGGCTATTCTCTGACACGGGTAAACAGCTCTCGAGGGCTTGGTTCCGGTTCTAAAGATAAACCACAGTAGGCTAAAGAACCCTATCATAAACGGGCTGAAACTCAACGCATATATTCTTTGATATAGTGAAGAGGCTTTTTTACGAAACCCCATAATGGAAGCTTTTACACTCATTTTTCCCAATATAGACCACTATTTTAAACTACTTCATAAAGCGTAGATAAGATTTTAGTTTAAATGGTATAGTCGATGGAAAACGATAAACGTCTCTTTACTCATGAAGAAAACCTTCAAAAGAAGACGTAGATGCATTAAAATATTATGAGATTTAACCGAAAAGTATGGGATTTTCCTTTTAAGGAGTTAAGAGCTGGCTGAAAGAGTTTTAAGCTTTCAAAAAGCAATAAGTTTTATATATTTTCCAAGCCGATTCTCCGATTAAGATGCTATCTAAAAACTATCTATTCCACACAGTTTATGGGAGGGGATTGATAGAAGGCTTGGCTGAAACGGCTCCAACGCCATATATAGTCGTTACAATGAGGGAGCTGTGGCATATCCTAAAAGACAAATTGGGAGGAGCCGATCTGGCTTACGTCCACTTCGTCGAGTCTCTAGAGCTTAACCGATTAGAGGAGCTTGTAAAAACCATTCCAAAGGCTTCAAGCGTCATAGGTATAGGTGGGGGAAGAGCTATGGATGTGGCCAAATTCATAACTTGGCGTAGAAATATACCGCTTTTTCAAGTACCTACAATAACATCCACCAACGCCGCCTTCACTCATAGATGTGCAGTGAGAATAAAGGGGGTTGTCCGCTACATCGGATGGGCTGTTCCAGAAGTTGTTTACGTAGACTATGACTTGATCAGAAGCGCACCACCATACTTAAACTACGCAGGTGTAGGTGACGTATTCTGCATCCACACGGCTTTATATGATTGGAAGCTAGCTACTGAACGCGGTAAAGAAAAGCTTTGGCCTTGGGATGAGGAGTTAGCCGCTGAAGCTAGGAAAGTGCTTCAAAGCGTTAGGGAGAAAACGCACGAAATCCATAAAGTTTCAGATGTTGGGATTAAGACTTTGATGGAGGCGCATCGTTGGACTGGAGCGAGCTATCACAATTCAGGGTGGAATCCACGCCACATCGAGGGCTGTGAACACTTCTTCTTTTACACATTAGAGTATTTAACTGGAAAAGCGTTCATCCACGGAGAACCAGTGTGCTTAGGAATAATATTCATGTCGCTACTCCAGGACAACGACCCGGAGGGGATATGGAGGAGTATAGAAGAGGTCGGTGTACGCTTACGCCCAGAGGAAATGAATATAACGTGGACAGACGTAGTCAATGCTTTGAAGAATACTAGGAAATACGCTGAGGAGAATAAGTTATTCTACACTACGGTGAACGAGAGAAATGTAACCGACGCTATGATTGAGAAGGTAAGAGAACGCTTATATGGAAAGTAAAAGAGCAGCTTTTAAAACCGTTAAACTCCTAAGAGCACCCCCACTTCGTATCCTCCATGGTGATACGACCCAAGCCACTCATAATCTACGTTTCTTATAATGCGTTTTTCCGAAGACTTCAACATCCAGCAGTAATATCTAGCAGGATATTCCCGGTCTTCAGAATCCTTATACCATGAACCTATCACTACCCGTCCTCCTGCAGCTATCGGTTTACAGCAGCAAGCCATCTGATATTGCGGCTCGGAAACGGTTAAAATGGAGCCGTTGAAATAGTCTATGATGAAAAGCCTATTCTTCATAATCTCGAAAGGGCTGCCAGATGAAGCGGGTAGATTGTTTCTCCCCAAGATTATGAAAACGCCGTCTGACGCAACTCCGCCAGCGTAACCCCAGGGATCGTTACAATCTCTAGATGCATATCCTAGGTTGACCAAGCTTAAACGCCAGAGTTCTTCTCCAGTTTCAATAGTGAAACAGTATATGGTTCCATCGGCTGACCAAACAATCAAACGTCCATCTGGCGTTATAGCCCGCGGTCCACCCGCTAGGGGATAATCGGGCTGCCAGTTGCCATATTTAACCTGTTCAAACCTCTTAGACCAAGCGATTCTACCAGTTAATTGGTCTACAACGACGATGTCTTTACGGCATACGACCGCCGTGAGGTTTCTCCACATCTGAGGACAAGCATAAGTTGTTGGAGGACTTGGAAGAGTAAGCCTATACGTTAAACGGCCGTTTAAATCGTAAGCTTCTAAGTTCCCCTCAACCGTCGGTTTACAGACCCACAGTAGACCCATTTCAGGGTTGAAAGTAGGCTCTTGACCAGCATCCGATTCAGGGCTCCACTCCAAGCACCATTTAATTTCACCATCACTTTTCCTGATAACCGCTAACCCTTTTGGAAATTGAACGGCTATATAGCGGCCCCAAGCTTCAGTAATGGCTTCAGCTATGAATTCGCTTAAACCAGGGTTTACGGTCCAGACGACTTCACCATCGTGTGTGAAGCATTTTACAGAGCCTTCAGTTGAAGCACCGTATAAGTGGTTTTCATCAACCCAAGGTGCACCCCAGACATTACCGGGCATGCTATATGTACGTAAAATTGAGCCCGTTTCAGGGTCAACCTTCCAAAACTGGTTTTTAAAGGTTGGGGAAAGCCAAAGATATCCAAATTTATATACGCCGTGTTCAGCAGGTCCAACGCCCACTTCTAAGCTCCAAAGCTTTTCAATATACACTTCCATCATACAACCTCCATCGATTTAAATGAAAGCCAATTCTACGTTACGATATAGGAAATATTAAGGTTGCTTTAAACTGTAAACTGAAAATCCAAGATTGTTCGTGGGCATTTTCATCCTACGTAGAGCCGAGGCATCTTGGGAAAAGATTTTAGAGAAATCTCGAATAATTGTAAACCGGTGTAATCTATGGGTGTTTTTGAGAAAACCATTATCTATTTTGATAAACCGGGGGAGGAGAATACTGAAACTGTTTTAGCATTGACGAAGAAGAGGGCTGAAGAATTGGGGATAAGAGATATAGTTGTCGCATCCACTAGAGGTGAGACTGGGGTTAAAGCTTCAAAAGTTTTTAAAGGATTCAACTTAATCGTCGTAACCCATCACACCGGTTTTAGAGAACCTGGAAAGCAGGAGCTGACTGAGGAGAACCGTAGATTGATAGAGGCGAATGGTGGTAAAATATTTACAGGGACGCACGTTTTCATGAACGTTGAAAGAGCTATAAGGAGTAAGTTTAACACGGCATACCCTGTGGAGATAATGGCGCAGACTTTAAGGCTTTTCTGCGAGGGGATGAAAGTCGCCGTTGAAATCGCGGCGATGGCTGCAGACGCCGGTTTAATACCAGTAGATAGAGATGTGATAAGCATAGCTGGGACTGGTAAGGGAGCGGATACGGCTATAGTAATCAGGCCGGCGAATTCAACTAGAATATTCGATATGGTTATCAAGGAAATAATAGCTAAACCGAGAGATAGAGCATGACCATAAAGGCGAACGATCCAACAATCGATTATATCTTCCCTAGGATACTTTCTCCATATCCTCTATTGGCACTAGACAATGTGGAGCATAAGTCTCAACCGGTATCCCCATTTCAGTCAACATAGCCGCTGGGATGAGGCCACCCACCATAGATATCCCACACCTATCCATCGATACGGGTACTCCTAGAATCGACTCATTAGGTTTACCGAAAACTAGAATACCTCCCCAGCCATTCTTTTTAAGAGTATCAATTATTTTAAGTGCTTGATTCTCTGAAACGGCGGGAATTTCCCTCATGTTTGCAGGTATCATTCCGGAGCCCGTTTTCAATATGCTTGTTATTGAAGTCATTCTCCTATAGACGAACACTTCAAGCGGCGGTACTGTTGTAGAATCGTAAGCTATCAATTCTGTAAACCTTACGGGTTTCCATTTTATAAATTGGACAAGCCCACCATATCTTAAAATCAAAGGTATTCCAGAGTGTATGAGAATTCCATCTATCGTTAAATTGCAGACGGTCATTACAGCTATCTTACCCTCTGGAGCAGATATCTCCCTATACTCTTCTTCTTCATCTAGAACTTTAACGTAGGGAGCCGGTAGAAGACCGGCAGAGTAAAGATTTTTAACCGCTTTAATGGCCTCTTCTCTGAAGTTTTTATCAACCATGAACACATTAGCCACGACCTCCCCCTCCCCACTTTCCGGAGAGTATGTGGCTCTATAGGCTAGAGAAAGATACCATGTTAAGATAGACCCTATTCTCTCATATGCTAGAGCCCTGCTGAGCTCCTCCAATCCCAACTTGCTAATTGTTCGACCCGCTTTCTCATGCCCTTCTACAAGCCCCCTTTCCTCTAAAAGCTTCAAGTGGTATCGTATAGCTCTTTCACTTAACGGGAAGCCTCTCTTAGCAAGCTCCTTCCTTAACAGTGAGGAGCCCATGGGCTCACTCTGCTCACTTAAAATACGGAGAATCTCTATCTGCTTTCTATAAACCTCCTCCCGACCGAGGCTCATAGACAACCATTAACAATAAATTGAGAGGGTTGATTTTAGCTTAACCCTTTCAAGTACACCTAAGCTTAAAAATCTGTGGAAGTTATTCTTAACTGATATTCATGCCTTTAGAAGAATACCTCAAAATTTACGAATACGATAGATCCAAAGCCTTAAATGTTGAACTTTCCAAGTTTTCTGAAAAAGCTAATTACATAGCCTACAAGGTCTACTACGATAGCGTGGGAAACGTTAGAGTACCGGCCATATTCACAGTGCCCAAGACTGGCGAGCAGAAACATCCATGTATAGTTTTCCTACATGGATACGGAGGTAGGAAGGAAGACATACTGCCAATAGCAGACCTATTTTCAACGGAAGGATATGCGTTTCTATCAATAGACGCACCATTCCATGGTGAACGCAGAGAAAAAGGTAGAGTCTTATACTCTCCAAACGTTGAAGAGCTCAAATCTAACGTCATACAGACCGTCCTCGACCTAAGAAGAGGAGTCGACTTTCTAGAGCAGAGATCAGAAGTACAGGGAGATAGAATAGGCTACGCTGGTGGAAGTATGGGCGGTATAATAGGTGCCCTCTTCATAAGCGTTGAGCCTAGGATTAAGGCGGCTGTGATAATTGTCGGAGGTGGAAATCTACCCCTCATGATCAGAGAGAGCAAACACGAATCAACACCTCCTATAAGAGAAGAGTTGAAGAAGAGAGGGTTGAGTTACGATAGACTTAATGAAATCCTAGCGCCAATAGACCCCATAAACTTTATACACCTTTTCGCTCCAAAACCCATTCAATTCCACTGTGGAAAATACGACGACATAGTTCCAGCTGAAACACAGAAATTGTTAGCTGAAAAAGCTGGTGAACCTAAAGAAGTTTACTGGTATGAATCCGGACATGGAATACCGGTTGAGCCTATGCTTCAGAGAGTTTTAAAATTCTTTAGAGATCATCTTAAAACACCACAGTATTGAAGGATTTGAAGAACAATTCTTCTCATTTTCGATGCAAAGTTACATTGTTAAGCCGCATGGGAAACCAGCTTTACATTCTCTCCACAGGCGTTATACCTATAAGCTTCAAAGCATTTCTCATCGTTATTTTAAATGCTTCAACAAGAGCCAATCTAGCCTCCCTAATGGCTTTTTCAGCTTTAATAACCGGGTGGCTATCGTAGAAGGAGTTGAAAATCGTCGCCAGGTTGTTGCAGTACATCGCCAGAGTGTGAGGGGAGAGGTTTTCAGAAGCCTCTATGAAAACCTGCGGAAACATTGCAATGGTTAAGCCGAGCTCTTCTTCAAGAGGTTGCGTTAAAAGGCTGGGGTCAAACTCCTCAGGAGGTTTTCCACCCACTTTTGAAGTTATACCGTGTGCTCTGGCATAGGAGTATAATATGAAGGGTGCACTATTCCTCTTAAAGTCTAAAACCCGATCCCAATCGAAAACCACGTCTTTAGATGGTTCTATACTTATAAGGCTGTATTTCACAGCGCTTATTCCAACGCTTTTAGCTATTCTACGTCTCTCATCTTCAGAGAGTTGCGGTGATATTTTACTAACCTCCATGTAAGCCCGCGCCTCCGCCTCGTCTAACAAGTGGTCGAGCGTTACATATCTACCCCTTCTACTGCTCATTTTAAACCCTGGAAACTTCACAAGCCCATATGAATAGTGCAACTGATTTTCAGCCTGTTCTCTATAGCCTAGAACGTATAATGCTATTCGAACTTGTATTTGGGGAAGCGTCTGGTCGAAACCTACGACGTTTATCACCCTATCGGCGTTCTGAAACTTAAGAATACTATACGCTATGTCTCTAGTCGGATAAAGCGTTAATCCATCGGCTCTTAGAAGGGTTAAACTTGGCACTTCAAATCCATCCGGTATTCTCAGCCTCCTCCTTACAGTGGGATCTTCAACGATTTTTCCAGCTTCAAACTCAGGTACGTTGTTTTCAAATTTAACGTAACCGCTTTTCATAAGACCATTTAAAACCTTCCTTACAATGCTAGACCAGACAACTTCACTCTCCCAATCCCAAGAGTCGAATGAAACGTCTACTCTTTCAAGGGTTTCCTTAAACCCTATGAGGCACTTCTCAACCACTGGTCTGATTAATCGCTTAGCTTCTTCAGACCCAAGCTCATAAGCTTTGAGAATCTCCCTTACCTCTTCATCCGGGTCTGAAGACTTCATACCGTCTAAGAGTATCTGAAGGATGTCTGAGTTCTTCTTCTCAACTTCTGATAGTACTTCTATCCAATCTGAAAGCTCATCCTCCACCCGTCTGGCTTCTTCATATCTACCCAATTTTCTGAGAGTTTCAGCTTTACTCTTAAGCTTTCTAATCTCCGTTAAAGCAGAGATCGCCGTGTAAACTTTACCGATAGCATGATCGGGTTTAGCGTCAAGTTTGAATATCACGTCACCGGCCAGTTTATATGCGTAGGCTAGGAGTGCTACTTGACCGCCCACGTCGTCTACGTAGAAGTGCCTCGAAACGCTATGTCCCCTAGCGCTGAGGATCCTAGCTAGGGAATCTCCTAGAAACGTGTTTCTAGCATGCCCGATCGTTATAGGATGTATAGGATTAACACTGGTATGCTCTATCACTATTCTAAGAGGTTTGTCTGTTTTAACGTATCCCCACTCATCTTTAAGCGTCAACGCAGACTTCAAAGCCTCACCCACCATTAGGAAACGTTTTAAGTATATGTTCAAGTAGCCAGGTTCACTGACGACGATCTTCTCTATGAAAACACTACCCTCTAAAGATACGCGTTTAAGAACCGCCTCCGCCACATCCATAGGTTTAGCCGAGATTTTCTTAGCAAGACTTAAACAAGTTGAACAGCTTAAATCTCCATATTCCTTAGAAGGCGGCTTATCGAGTTGAACGTCCACTTCAATCTCTGGATAAGCAAGTTTAAAGGCTTTTTCCAAAATATTGCGAGCCTCTGTTAAAAACACACCCCATGGATTATTGTAGACCATATTCTAACCAAACATTTTAAGACGGAGTTAAAAACATTGCTTTAAAGAAATTTACACGTAGGCTCCCATGCTCTTTCGACATCTACGGGTAGTATGCTGTTGCGATCTTTATCCAAAGAAAGACGGAGAGGAGTCGCGACGGCTCATTGGTAAACTCTACACATCCTTAAACTTTTAAGGAGAAAAGCTGTAGCAGTAAGATAGACGTTTACGAGGCCTTTACCATGGGTGTTGAAGAGGCTATTTCAAGTTTAAAAGGATATTCTGAAGAACTGGGTTTAGATTTAAAGAAACCCGAGGATAGGTTTAAATGGTTTTTAGCGTCAATTCTCTTCGCTAAAAGAATCTCCGCCGATATAGCTAAGAGGACTTATCGTCGCTTTATCGAAGAGGGGCTTACAACGCCTGAAGCAATACTTGAAGCTGGATGGGAGCGATTAGTTGAAGTACTCGATTCAGGTGGCTACGTTAGATACGATTTCTCAACTGCTACGAACCTCATGAGAATAATGGAGGAGCTTAAAACAAAATATGGGAGTCTAGAAGAACTCTATGCAAAGGCAAATAGTCCAGAAGACCTTGAGAGAAGATTGCAGGAGTTTAAAGGCATCGGCCCAGTCGCAGTGAACATATTCCTAAGAGAGCTTAGAGGCATATGGGATAAAGCCAAACCTAAACCATCTAAAATGTCCGTGGAAACCGCTCAACGTATAGGTTTGAAGGACATAGAGTTTTACGAGTCTGCTCTTGTGAGATTAAACTTAGAGTACTGTAAGAAGAAGAGGTGTGCAGATTGCCCAGTGAAAGCATACTGTAAAAGGTGATAGTTTCTAATATTCACATTAAGGCCGTTAAAATTCAACGGGTAATTTTCAAAACACACCGTGAAGCTTACCTTATAGGCTCTACACCGCTTAGTTTTAACATGAAAACGCTAATGCTTCAAACTCTTCACTCGTATTTAAATTTAGAAAGTGTTTAGGGTTTCCAAGGTTTTCGGCCTTAACATACCTTACTCTGCTTAACCTCGCTATCATCGCTCTAACGCTTAGGAAACCCTCCTTCACAGCGCTTCTAGAAGCCTCTATACACGGTTTAACCCTATAGACCGCATGTAGCGGTTCGATGAATCCATTACTCCACATCGGTATGGCTGCATCGAAACCTAAAGCTTCTTCAAAAAGTCTACGTACAACCATTCCATCAACCGCTGGTGAATCGCATGGCGATACTACGGCATATTCAGAGTTTGAGTTTTCAAACCCGGTTAGAAGACCCACTAGAGGTGCTTGAACTGAAAGAGAGTCTTCACATATACGCACCCCATAGCCTTCTAAGGCTTCTTCCAAACTTATACTACGCTTCTTAACGACGACAATAAGCTCATCAACTAGAGGTTTTAAACGCTCAACCACGTAGGTTACTACGGGCTTACCGTTTAAACTGGCTAAGGCTTTAACTCCTCCAAACCTTCTACCATATCCACCTGCCAATACTATACCCGTCTTCAACGCTAAACCCCCTTACGGCTCAAATTCGCTCTAATAACCTTTTTCCCTCTGGCTTGAGGAATGACTTTAAGCTTCCATCCTTCAAACTCCTTCGTCAACTCTCTACCTTGGAAAAATCTATCGAGGAAAACAGCTAAACTTCCACATTCGGAATGAGGTTGAGAGGAAACCGCTACGTTCCAATCTGCAAGCTCATAAACGACTCTCGGAACTTTACCAGCTCCAACTATTATGAGTTTATCTCTATCTGAGCTTCTTATAGAATCTACTACATCTTGTATTGGAAGCCCGTAGACGGTTAAGTGTATCAACTCCCATCCATTTTCCTTAAAGCGCTTAATTAAACCATACCAATCTTCAACGTATTGAATTTCAAAAGGCCCTCCCCATAATTCAACCACTTTCTCTAAACTTTTAATAACCTTATCATCTCTATCGCCTGATAGTATTATCCCATCCGCTCCAAGAGCTCTAGCTATTAACCCCACGTGAGTGGTTATACGCTTATCCCTCGCGGATCGATGTCCAAGCCTGAGTACGTAGACTTTCATTGAAACCGCCTCAAGATGGTTTTTATACCCGTCTAATTTACCTTAACTACAACTTTAGACGTAAGTCTACGTTTAAACTACTCCTCAGTTTTCTCGACAATCCCTTTAAGAAGGTCTCCTATCGTTAAACCGCGTTCCTCTTCAACTTTGGAAACGCCTACAGGCTTAATTTCAGTTGACGGTACTAAAAGCTTGATTTTAAGAAAATGCTCAAGTTTTCTCGCCAACACATTATCCGGTTTAAGCTTACCCTGCTCTATTTTACGTATAACTGAAGCTTTTTCACCGAGTTTAACTCCAAGTTCTTCAGGAGATAAACCCATACGTTCTCTTGCACTCTTAACTAAAAACCCGTAATTTTCAACTAAACTGTAAGATTCAATGGATTTCTCGATATCTCTATTTGAAGTCTTTGGCTGTCTTGGAGGTTTAACTGTCTGAACACCAGTCGCCAGTGTTGGTTTGCCCGGGTTTTTCAACTTTGAGATCATTAAAACGGGTTTTCCAAGCCTACTACAGTCTCGACATACTGAAACCTCAGCACCCTCTATTAGAACTCTAGTAAGCACTGCTACATTTTTACCGCAGATTTCACAAGTAGGAATTTAAATCCCTCCAACTCATATAGATGAAAAACGAGTATTTAATGTTAAACCTTAAACTGGAAATGAGAATATTCCTCTTAGGTGTTAAGAATTGAAGCAATCTAGAGTCTATATAACTGAGCCGATACCTATGCATGATAAAATGGTTAAACTTCTGAGAAGCTTCAACGTAGAGGTTGAAGTTTCAAAAGTTTTCCACGAATATGTACCTGAAGATAAGCTATTAGAGTTTGATGGAATTATCGTAGCGGATTCAAAAATACCTGCTGAATCTATCAGGAGGACGGAGAGGCTTAAGATTATTCAAAAGTTTGGAGTCGGCGTCGACAACATCCCCGTAGAATTATGTAAGAGCAAAGGCATATACGTCTGCAATATACCCGGCATAAATAGTCTAGATGTAGCGGAATTTACGTTAGCGGCAATCTTATCGATACTTCATAGGATTAGAGAAAGGGATCGTATGGCTAGGAAAGCCAGGTGGAGCGAAAGACCTAAGGTATTATCTGAAAGGTTGACTGGTAAGACTGTAGGTATAATAGGCTTCGGTAGGATAGGGCGTCAAGTCGCCGTGCTCCTTAAACCTTTCAAAGTAAGAATCGTCGTATACGATCCTTACGTTTCAGAAGAAGTTGTTAAAGAATTTGGCGTTGAAAGGGTTGAGGGGCTCGATCAACTACTTAAAACCTCAGACATAGTTACACTCCATATACCTTTAACCAATGAGACTAAGCACATGATAGGATGGCGTGAGTTAAACATGATGAAGCGGAACGCCATACTTATAAATACTTCTAGAGGGGCGATTATAGATGAAGAAGCACTATATAAGGCTATTAAAAGCGGTAGACTTAAATCCGCACACATAGATGTATGGAGCATAGAACCGGTTCCAAGAGATAATCCCATGCTTAAAATTAGAAAGGTTCAATTAAGCCTTCATCAAGCAAGCTGGTCTGTAAACTTCTTTACAGAAGCCGCAGAATTTTGCGTTGAAAACGTTCTGAAGGCGTTTAGAGGACTTAAACCGCTGAACGTAGTCTGGGAGTCTTCATGATAAGGCTCCCCGTCCATTGATGGAGGAGTCTAAGCTCTATAGCCAAATCATTTTTAAATGAAAATGGCTTCAAAAATTTTAATGAGGGGTTATCTTTGCTCGTTTTAACAACTGGTATACTTGTCGTCGATATAATAGCTGCGGAGCTTCCCCACATCGCAGATCAGGGTGAACTCCTTTACGTCCCAAATGGAATAGCTGTAACACTTGGAGGACATGCCGGTAACGTATCGATAGACCTCATCCAACTTGGGCTTAAAATCGGGGATGTTTCTCTAGCCTCCGTAGTAGGTAAAGACGTATTTGGAGATTTTGTAGAGAGATTTTTAACAGAGAGAGGGGTTAACGTTAAGCTCAAGAGGGTTGAAGCACCTACGTCGAAAAACCTCATACTTGTCGTTAAAGGAGAAGATAGACGATTCCACGTCGATGCCGGTTCAAACCTCTTCTTAGATCGAGACTTCGTTGAAGAAGTGGTTGAAGAGCTTAAGCCCAAAGTATTTTACATCGGTGGAGCTGGTATGCTCGGTGAATTCGATTATAGTTTGCCGGAGGTTTTGGAAAATGCTAGAAATATTGGGGCTTTAACGTTTCTAGATATAGTAGCCCCATATGGCAAGGATTGGGGCTTCTTTAGAAATGCTATAGCACACTGCGACATCTTCCACTGTAATCTTTTAGAAGCTTCTAAAATCACGGAGGAAAAAGATGCTTTTAACGCTTTAAAATCCCTGAAAAAGCTTGGCTGTAAGTTTCCAATAATAACCATGGGGGATAAGGGATTAATGGCGATCTTCAAAAATACGCTCATAGAAATGCCCGCTTTTAAAGTAAACGTCGTAGACCCTACGGGTGCAGGGGATGCTTTCTGCGCCGGCTTAATACTTAAGCTTGTTGAAAAGCCAAATTATGTGGAAAATTACACGGTTGAAGAAATCGTTGATGGGCTTATCTTAGGCTCAGCCTCAGGAGCTGTATGCTGTACAGCTAAAGGCACTACTACAAGCGTTAAGAAGGGGGAGGTAGAAGCTCTTTTAAAGATCCAACTAAACAGTTTAAGAAAGAATATTAAGCTTAGAGAGGTTTAAAAGAACATACTTTTCAAACACCACCCTTCTTACGCATTTCATATGCAAGCCTATACAACGTTGTAGGAGCAGACTCCCTTCGAGCCGTCGTTAAGAGCTCCAACACGTCACGATATAGGTTACAGTTTTTCGACTTCCTCAAAAAGTCTATTGCTTTGTGAACGTGGCTGTGAGCCAAGTCTAAGATGAAGATATTCCTATTTTCCAAACCATAAGAGATGCATCTCTTAATAGTTTGGGTAGACCGTTCTCCTGTAATAACGGACTTAAACAACTCCTTTGAATTCTCCAACTCCCTAAGCGCCTCCTCAACATATTCATCTTTCTCAGTCATATTCATAAGCTGAAGCTGAGCTATAGCATCGCTAACAAGCTTCAAGCATTCTCCAGCTAGAGATATGGCGGCACTACTGTCGACCTCAGCAAGTCTAACCCCAGACGTGAAGACTATAGCCTCCATGGCAATACTGTGTAACGCTTTAATGAGACTTTTAACAGGCATGTGCACACGATTCTAAGATATTTAGAGGTTGAAAACTTAAAAACTAAGCTGTAGCTTAACCTAAAAACCACTATGAAAAAATGAAGACATGCTAAATAACCGTGCCATGCATTTATGGTATAAGGTTTTCTGTTTACAACGGCTATTCCTCAGAACCAATTAATTAGTTGAAGCCTCAAACTAGTCATTTTACTCAATCTGTACCTTATGAGCTGATAAAACCGCTAGCTCTATGGAATTCAATCAGTAGTCAACTATTTCTACAAAGCGTTTTATGCTTGGGTCTGTGAATATATCATACTCGTCTCTACTTGTACTTGAAAACTCTGAAACAACTGCTCCATCCTCTCCGGCTTGAAACCAGTGTAGAGTGTTTGGAGGTATTGTGTACTGATCACCGGGTTTAAGGATTATTTCGTGTCTAACCGTGAAAAACCTCTCCTTATCCTTCGGTATCCTAAAGGAGGGGTTGAGGGTGGGTTCCCCCGGCACATAAAGATAGACAGCCCCCCATCTGCATCTGAAGGTTTCTTGCTTGCCCGGGTCATCTTTAACCGGCGGATGCCTATGCTCTGGACATATTTGCCAGGGGAAAAGCACAAGCTCCTTAGCACAATATCTATCTGTATTAACGTATACGAGAAGCTGTAGACCTATCTCATAGAGCCTACTGAGGCCGAAGTCTGTGACTTCAAGCTTCTGCTTTTCATCTTCTCTAATGGCTATATGTGCTTTCCTGAAATACTCTAAGGCTTTTTCAACTGCTAACTTATACTCGGTTCTAGTTAAGACCATTATAATCACCATGAAATAGCTTGCTTAGAAGGGAGATAAATGTTATCCGCGTGAACAAGTGTCGGATATTTAGACGTAGCATCTGAATAAACCCAAAGCTCAATCCCATAGGTTTTACATGCGTCGTAAAGAGGCTTTATAAGCTTAAGCCTTACGGAGCAGTCGAGTACGTAGTACGTGCCATTTCTATACCCATATTGCTGATAATACGGTTTAAGTTCTCTATAAAATGTTGGAAAAATTTTACAAACACCTATAGGTAAAAGGAGGCACCTAGAGATAACCTTACATACCCCAGCCTTTTTTGCCTCACTAATCAGCAATTTAAATTCAACTTTAGATTGTCCAACTATACCACCGAAGGATGGGGTGACGGGTTCAACTCTCAGATAAACTTTAAAACCCTCCTTAGTTAAACTGGATACCGCCTCCATTCGATCAGATGGAGATGGAGCATAACCTTCAAACCTGGAATCTAGAAAAGGTATTGAAACTTCCATCCGCGTGTTTTTCCTGTTTAAAACTTCTAAGTACTCGGGTTCAAGTAGGAGGGAGGGGTTTTTGGTTAAAATCACAACATCCATAAAACTATATTCTCCAACAGATTTTAACACGTAGAGTGTATTTCCATACTTCTTTTCAAGTTCTGGATAAAGGGGCTCGCAACTTGGAGATATATACATGGTACACTTCGAGAAGTTCAGTTTTTCAAGTGCTTCTAAATCTCTTTTAAATCTTCTTCTAAAGAGCGTCTTTGTAGAAGGGTTTTCAATATCTAAAGCCCTCGTATACCCGTAGATGTAACAGTAGACGCATTTATACGGGCATCCCTTATATGTGTTGATTGCTATGTGCAGTTCATCGGGGTCATCGAGTTCATTAGGGGTGCTTAAAGGTTTGAATGTATGGAAGACCTGCGAAGTCTTAGGTAGTTTTAGATGCGTCAAGGTTCACCTCCGAATGTGAGAAATCTACCATGAGATTACGCGGGTCTAGTTACAAATATTAATGTGGAGATTTAGTAAATACTTAAGCGTTTAGATTATAGTTTTAATCAGAAATCAGTTGATTTTAAAATTTATAAGAAGGCTCAGCCTCTATGCGAAGTCGCAACTATCTTTATAATATCCCTGTCTCTAAGCTTATAGTCTTTAGGAAGTCTTAAACCCGTACGGGCGTCTATAGCATATAGCATTGTTTTACCGAGCTCTGTGTGTATTTCATTAGCCAAATCCAACGCCGTAGCATCGTGGGGCATGAGGAAGGCATCAGGCAAAACATTTCCATGTTTATCTGAAAGCCTCTTCTCATCTTCAACCGGATATACAACGTTCATCCTAAGCACTTTAAAAACCAGAACGTTTATAGCGAATTGAACACCCGTCTGCCACCACTTATTCAAAACTCTATCCTGGATGTAATTTAAAGCCCACTTCTGCTTATCATTAAGCTTAGATGGGTCTGCAACTTGGAAAATCTCCTCACCAGGTATGTAACTTATTAATCCACTCTTCTCAGCTTTCCTTAGAATGAGCTCAGCTTCAGCTGAAGCCGGTATAACCGGTATTGGTGAGAGCGCTTCAACCATCTTCTTATAATTTTCCTCGGCGATTGGAATGTCCATTTTATTAGCTACAACCACAGAAGGCTTGGAAATCCTCCTCAACGCTTCTGAGAATTTCAATAGGTCGTCTTCTGTCCAATCATGGAAGGCTTTAGACTTAGTACCAGATAATTCTAGAGCCTGAGCTACGTGCTCCTCTTTCACCTTCAAACCCGTTAAGACGGAGGTTAAAGCACCCTTAAGCGTATCTCTACGCGTCTCAAGCGTCTTCTCAATATACTTTCTCTTACCCTCAATTATCTTGGCTATCCACATAACGAGCTCTCTCTCAATATCGTAGAAGTCTTGAATGGGGTCTCCCGTTCCAGGCTCCGCTATATTCCCATCGGCATCCACACTACCCGAAGCATCAACCATGTGGATTAAAGCATCTGTTTGAGCAGCTACAGATAGAAACTCATTTCCAAGACCCTTACCTTTCCACGCATCTTTCACCAAACCGGGTAAATCTACTATTTCGATTGGTATAAACCTCCAGCCATTTATACATATGGAATTTTTAGGGTTGTCTTTCACGCCGAGTTCTCTACATACGCACAACGTCTTAGCATAACCTATACCGCGTTGAGGCGTTTTTGTTGTAAAGGGGAATTTATCTATGCGCCCACTAAGCATGGTAGCGGCGTTAAAGAACGTGGTCTTACCTGTATTCGTTTTTCCAATAATTCCTATTCTAACAGGCATATCGGTTAAACCAATTATTTGAAAATATAGAGTCCTTAAAAAATATGTTGGTTTCTCCCCCTTTAAAACCTACGTAGAATCACTACGGGATAATGGGGGATCTTCTCAAGCATATTCCAAGTTATGGATGTAAATCCGGTTCCAAATTTGACAGCAACCTCCCACATATTTCTACCAGCTCCATATCCCCTAGCTCTATCGGCGATCTCGCAAACATCGAGTAAATCTTCTATGGAGTAGGTCCAGCCAGCAACCGCAACCGGCGTTGCTCTAGCCTTTAAACCCAGAGAAGCCCCTATTATATATGCTAGGGGCCCAAGATATATCAAGCCCTTTACGCAACGTGGTCTAGAGCAGAGATGTATCGGCCCTAGGGAGAACGTTTTATCGCTGTCAGATATCACCACGGAAATTTTTTTGCCATACTTTAACAGAGCCCGTCTTATGCGTTCAGCCAATTCACGTGCGTTTTTAAGAGGTAAGGCTGCGTATGAATAGGGTAGGTTCACCACGTCTAGACAGCCCTCAGAGAATGGTCTTAAAGCCTGAAGTAGACCCGATACTCTAAGAGCAGTCTCCTTATGCTTAGAGCCTTCTTCAATAGGGTAGTTTCTGATATTTCTTATCGTCTCAGGTTTAAGCCTACACAGAGGCCCTAGTAGATAGCCCCATATCTTTCTCATCCAAAAACCGGCTAGAAACTTCGACGTTAGGCTGGGTTTAACCTTAGCCTCATCTACTAAGTTTCCAAGAGCTGTTGAAATCGCCTTTTCAGATAAAACCACTATATCTCCATTTTTAACTACATGTTTAATTTTTGAAATTAAAAAACGTTCGTAGTCGAAACCCGGCTTCCAATATGGAGATTTAAGCTTTAAAACCTTATACTCATGTTTGGGAGCCACAATCCTCCCTAACCCACTTAGACCTCTGCTGATACTCTAAATGTTCAATCTTCTTCCTAGTTTCACTTAAAGATCTCTGTAAACCTCGTATCTTCATTTCAACTTCTGAAAGCTCATTTTCAACTGGCGCTATTCTTCTAGAGAGGTCTGACATGTCCTTCTCAAGCCTATATGAGTCGTAAATGTCTCTGCTACGCTTAAACTGGTCTCTAATATCGTTAAGCTTTTTCTTAAGCTCAGAAAGCTCATTCACAAGCTGAGTCTTCCTCTCCTCAAGCTTTTTAAGTTGTTCTAGGAGTTCACTTTCCTGCTTTTTAAGCTCCTGAAGGATAACTTCTCCAGACATCGGTAAACACCACGTTAGAAAAAGAAGATTCGAGGAATAATTTAATCTTTCCCCTAAAGTATCCTAAAATATTTGGCAAAATTTTATAAGCCCCCTATTTAACCATAAATAAGGTTTGGTGCCCCCATGAAGCATATCGCCGCGGAGAGGATGTCGAGGCTGAAGGCTGAATCCGCCTTCTTCGTTCTACAGAAGGCTAAAATGCTTGAAAAACAGGGTTTTAATATCATACACTTTGAAATAGGTGAGCCGGATTTCGATACCCCGGAGCACATTAAAGAAGCCGCTATAAAGGCCTTAAAAGAAGGCTACACACACTACACGCCTTCACCGGGTATACCTGAGCTTAGAGAAGCTATTGCCGATAGCATTAAAGAAGAGTTTGGTGTAGAATATACTCCCGAGGAAGTTATTGTCACACCGAGTGGAAAAACTGCAATATTCTACGCTATCGTTAGCGTAGTTGAAGAGGGCGATGAGGTTATTATACCTACGCCAAGCTTCCCCGCGTACGAGTCCGTCGTTAGATTTCTAAACGCTAAGCCAGTTTTTGTAGAATTGAGAGAGGAGGATGATTTTAGATTAAAACCTGAATACGTTGAGTCTAAGATCACTTCTAAAACTAAAGCGATAATCATAAATAGTCCTCACAACCCATGCGGCTCCATAATCACCAGAAGCGACGTAGAAGGCTTAGCGGATTTGGCTTTAAAACACGACTTGATTCTCATAACAGACGACGTCTACCATAAACTCATATACGATGGGTTTAAACACGAATCCGTAGTTTCAATACCAGATGTTAAGGATAGAACTATTCTGATAAACAGCCTTTCGAAAACGTATGCTATGACTGGTTGGAGAGTAGGCTATATTGCAGCTAATAGAGAGCTCATAAACCATATAATAGTTCTCCAGAATAATGTAGTATCTTGCGTGCCTTCGTTTATACAGAAGGCTTCAATAGCGGCTCTTAGAGGCCCGCAAGACTTCATAAAGAAGATGGTTGAAGAATATAGACGTAGGAGAGACGTAATAGTAGATGGTCTTAACAAGATAGAGGGATTCAGCTGTAGAAAACCCTTGGGAGCCTTCTACGCCTTTGTGAACGTTAAACGTATAGGTTTAAAGGATACCGAGCTTGTAGAATACCTTCTCAAGGAGGCTAAAGTCGCAACACTTCATGGATCTGCATTTGGATATGGTGGGGAGGGTTATCTGAGATTTTCATACGCTACCTCTATGGAGAATATAAAGGAGGGATTAGAGAGGGTTAGAGAAGCAGTTGAAAAACTTCCGGAGAGAGATTTTTGAAAGTTGAAATATCGAGGGAGGCCTTCGATAGCATATTGACTTATGCTCATATGCTTCACCCAAGGGAGGCTATACTCCTCCTGAGGGGGAGGGTTGAAAGGAAATCCATAATCGTTAAGGAGGTTCTTATACCGCCTCTAGCGACATACGGTAGGGGTTTTTCCATAATACCATTGGCTTACCTCCCCATAGATTTCTCCATAGTTGGAACGGTTCACAGCCACCCATCTGGGGCTTTAAACCCATCTGTTGAAGATTTAAACAATGTATATGGATGGATAATCATGATAGTTGCACACCCGTATAGAGGATTAGAAGATGCAGCCGTCTACTCTAAAGATGGAAATAGGCTTCAACTAACCATTATAGAGCGTTAAACTCATAGACCTACTTCCTCTATAAGACGCTCAAGTTTAGCCTTACTTTCCACGTATTCTCTTTCTATGTTCGGCACGTGACCTATGTCTAAGCCTATGAAGCCTTTAAACCCGTGTTTTTTGAGAGCCTTTAAAACACCTATCCAATCTATCGTTCCTTTGCCTATACCCAGGTGGTAGTTGTCTCTACCATCGTTGTCGGAAGCGTGAACGTAAACTATGAGATTCCCAAGCTTCTCTACAGACAATGGAAGAATTTCCTTCTGAGCGTGTAAATGCCCAGTATCCAATACGACTCCAAAATTTTCACTATCAATGGCTTCGGCAAGCCTGAGCATAGCATCAGTGTTTGAGATCGATTCACCTACCCTAGGTTCTAAGCAGAATTTTAAACCATGCTCTTCAGCTATCCAGTTACACTTACGCATAGTGTCTACAAGTAGCCTCCAAAACAGCTTCCAGTTAAAGTTCGGGTCAACATCCACTTTAAAGACTTTACCGAAGTTTATCGCTTCTTTGTAGGGAACTTCACTTATAAACTTTAGAGGCGGTGTGAAAGTATCGGTCTGCACCATTTGAGAATTCAAATAAACGGCTAGCTCGCATGTTTCGGAAAATGCTTTTAACGCCCTCTTCCTGACAGCTTTATCCGGAGAAATAATATCGTGGAAGATTGGGCAGACATTTATTATCTTTATATTTAAAGACTCCACATGCTCCTTAAGCCTGCGCTTATTCTCCAGAATCTCTCTAAGATTATCATAACCTAAAGCTTCAATCTCCGAGTATTCAAAACCCATATTTGAAATCTCTTCTAATGCTTTAAACATATTATCCAAAGTCGGAGGATAGCCGTACTTACTGATGGCGTAAAGCCAGCAACAACTTACCTTAACCATGATATACCGTAATAACCTTCCGCATATCTTTCTGAAAAATTTTCCTATTTAAAACTATGGGAAATAAAGGCTTCAGAATGTTTCATCCAGCTTTAAAATACGTGAATTTACTCATTAAATACATATAACCTAGCCCTTCCATAGGTTACTGTACGCCAACCAGGTTGATAATGCAAGTCTATAGGCTCTCCGGAGAGGAGGCGTATTATGAGTGGACATTTAAGCTTTTTAGCGGTTTTGCAAATATAAGGTATTAACTCGGGCGGTGGTCTAATCGAATATAAAAGCGATGCGCCTTCGTATATTTCCATGTTGGGTGTTAAAATATCATCAACGTAAGCCGTTAAACCCAATTTTTTCGCTTCTTTAACGGCATCTAGGTTTACATCTACAACAACTATCAGCGTGTTTGGAAGTCTCTTTTTTAAAGCAATAGCTATGTCAAATTGAAAGCCAACGCCCACCTCAACTATCTTAGCGGCATTTCCATATTTTAAAGCTATGAATTCAACTATATCCTCGGTATCCATTAGAGGCATAGGTCAAGCCTCTTCGAATTCTTCAAGTTTACTCGATAAAATAGCCTCGGGGGAGACCCCTTTCCTATATGCCTCCTCTAACGTTATCTTATAGTATTTGCAACTCCTCTCCAAGTCCTCGGGTTTTAGAAGAAGCCAACCATAACCTGACCTCTTAAATTTAACTGCAAGATAGGGATTGGCACCGAATTTATTAGAAAATCTGACGAGTTGATCTAAACTTTCCAAGCCAACGTATAAAACCCTACGGTTGGTTGTTTTAACCTCTAATGCTATGCAGAACCCCCTTCGCCCCGCTATTATATCAGGTCTGTCGGATTTAGTTCCAGAGCCTGAAGCCGGTGCTCTTAAAACTGCAAAGCCTAGTTTTTCAAGCTTATTAACGAGTTCCCTTTCTTCCCTAAATCCTCTACGGTTGGGCAAGATTGCTCCAATAAAAAGAGGGTTGTTGAAGCTTAAAAATTTGGAGGTTTACTTTAACTCCTCAGACCACTTGAATTCAAAGAATGGCTTATCCTTCTTAGATTCTGCAAGCCTTTCTAGTAGAAGTTTCCTCTCTATGGATGCTACGAGTAGCCTTGTCTCTATGACTTTATCCGGGTTCACGGATAGGCTTGTAGCGCCCTCTTTAACTAGGAATTCAACGATTTCCGGATAGTTTGAAGGAGCTTGTCCACAGATGCTCGTAGTTACATTATGCGCACGGCACAACCTTATCACATGGCTTAAAGCCCTTAAAACCGCTAAGTTTCTCTCATCGTAAATCTCTTGAACGGATGCGTCATCCCTATCTATGCCGAGTATAAGCATTGTAAGGTCGTTTGTTCCAAAACTCACACCGTCTATGCCCGCCTCGATGAACTTATCTATCAGTAGGACCGTGCTCGGCACCTCAACCATTATCCAAACCTTGAAATCGGGCCCCTTCTTCAGCCCCTCCTCCTCCATGATTTTAAGACAGTTCTTAAACTCCTCAACGGTTCTTACGAACGGTACCATAACCCATACGTTTTTAAGGCCATACTCCTCTCTGACTTTTTTAATAGCTCGGCATTCAAGTCTAAAGATGTCGGGCTCCTTAATGTATCTGAAGGCTCCTCTATAACCTATCAGAGGATTGGGGCCGACGTGTCCAGCCTCCTTCTCATACTTCTCACCGCCAGGTAGCGATAAGAACTCATCTGGTTTAAAGTCTAGGAATCTGTATACTACAGGTCTTGGGAAGAAGACTTGCGCAACTTTTCTAATGCCTTCGGCGAAGGCATTGACCATTTTTTCAGCTCCCCCCTCTTCTATGAGAAGCCTCGGATGCTTGCCTACACTGAGCATTAAGTGTTCAGCTCTAAGCAGTCCAACACCGTCAGGACGACTTTCATTGAAAACCTTATCTGCAACATCTGGTATGGAGAGGTTAACGTATATTTTTGTAGCCGTTACAGGGGGATATATAGCCCACTGCGGTAATGCCACGGCGGCCTCCGCAACAGCTGCAGTCGGAGCGGCTTTAGGTGTAGGTTTAATCAGAGATTCGACTATTCCTTCATAGACAACACCTGACGTCGCATCGACTGTATAGTAGGAGCCAGTTTTAAGAAGCTTCGTAGCTTCTTTGGATCCGACTATGCAAGGTATCCCCAGTTCTCTTGAAACTATTGCTGCGTGACAGGTCATACCTCCATCATCGGTTACTATCGCACCCGCCATTCTCATGTAGGGAACCCAGTCCGGGTTCGTCATTCTTGTAACCAATATATCTCCTTTCTCCATGACTTTAGCCGCTTCCTGATGATCTAAAGCCACTTTAACCCTACCTGCGTATATCCCTGGACTAGCGGGCAAACCTTTAACAACGGGTATAAGTTTCTCAACTGGCGCTGGTGCCTCTACAGCAGGCTTCTCCTCGGCTTTAAGGCTCCAGACAGTTTCAGGTCTAGATTGGACTATGAATACGTTTTCAGGAAACGGCAGGTCTCTATCTATCGCAAACTCTATATCTTGAGGCTTTCCATAGTGTTCTTCTATACGCTTAGCAAGTTTAGCTAGCTCTATTATCTCCTCGTCCGTTAAACACGGTATGCGTCTACGCTCAGGAGGGACTTCAGCGTGCAGTGTTTTACCGGTCTTAGGGTCTCTTATATACTCAACTGTTTTCTCTGCAACCTCTTTACTGAGGATTTTAAGTGTAGCTTTATCAACTATGAACCTATCTGGTGTCACTGCTCCTGATACTACGGCTTCTCCTAAACCCCATGCGCCCTCGATTACGATTTTACTTCTATCTCCTGTAACTGGATGAAGCGTAAACATCACTCCTGCAGCTTTGCTATTTACCATTTTCTGAACGGCTACGCTTATCAGAACCTTCTCATGTGGAAAGCCTTTCTGAGTTCTGTAGAATATTGCTCTAGGGGTGAATAAACTGGACCAGCATTTACGAACATAGTAGACGAGTTCGTCGCCACCTTTAACGTTTAAGAAAGTCTCCTGCTGTCCCGCGAAGGAAGCATCAGGTAAATCCTCAGCAGTAGCTGAGGACCTTACAGCTACGAACGCCTCAACAGCCCCTACCCTGTCGTTAAGCATCTTATAATACTCTCTTATGGCTTTCTCTATCGAGCTTGGTATTGGCGTAGACTCTATAAGCTGTCTAATCTTGGCGGAAGCCTCTTCGTACTGTTTCGGGTCGTTCGGGTCTTTAACGGTTTCTTTTATAATCGAATAGACTTTATTAGCTATGCCTGTTTCTTCGAGGAAGAGCTTATACGCGTAGGCTGATATTGCAAACCCCGGCGGTACTGGTATTCCAGCATTTATCATTTCACCTAGGTTTGCACACTTGCCTCCAACTAATGGAACATCTTCCTTTCTAAGTTCTTCAAACCAAAGGACTAGTTTCTTCGCTCTATCTTCAGTCATCTTCTACCACCTTTCTTAATACAACATAAAAACCGTTTAATCGTCATATTTAAGAATTCGTTTAGAAGGAGCTTATAAACCCTTTAACAACGTCGGAGATAGATCTTAGAAGCGGATGTTTTATACTATCTAAGTCTTTAAGATTTTCAAGCCTATTTATCCTGAAGTAGATGGGGGGGTGCGGGTCCCATCCAAGCCAAGATTCAAATCTAAATTCCGGAGACCTTTCAAGCCTAAGCCTGTTATAACCTATTTTCCTAAGAGACTCTGCCAGCAGTTGAGGCTGTCTAGTTTTAATGGCTGCCTCTAAATCCGATTTAGCTTCTAGAAACTTCCCTATGAAATATATGCCGCTCATCACTAAGAAGAAGTATAGGAAGGGTATGAAAAACAATATGGGCGCTATTGGAAGTAAAACGTATAGTCTAAATAGGTATTCAAGAGCGGATAAAGTGAACAGTATAACTGGGTCCCTGCCTTTAAGATGGCTAAGCTCGTGATTTAACACAGCGTAAACTTCACCCTCTTCTAAAGCCGTTAATAAACCAGTCGTCACCATGACTACTCCGAATCTGGGGCTAACACCTGAGGCTGCAGCGTTTGGTATCATTGTGTTGGAAATTACTATACGTGGCATGGGGAGGTTGAATTCTTCACTAGCCTCTTTGATGAGCCTGTAAACGTTTATCGTTTTAATCTGAAGGTCTTCCGGTCTAAAGTATATGCCATTCCTCTGCAGAACATCGCCTATCACGTTTGGGTCTAAGCTCCTATTCTGAGCTAGAGTCCTCTCATAGATCTCACGTTTAATCTGATAAAGCCAATCCCTACCCTTGACTCTAATCATATCTAGAACGACTCTATATTCTTCTGGGAAAAGATGATATTGAACAACCGTCACGTTTTGACTTGAACTTGTTATCTTCCAATCTCCAAGCTTCATTATTATCTTATGCGAGCAGAGAAGGACGCAGAACTGGAAAAGCACTATTATTATTGGAGCATAGAATGGACTTATTGCAAATATGAGCATGTTTATCGCTAGAAATATTACGAAGAACAGTATCATACTGTCCGTAAAGATGCGTTCGATCAACCTAGTCTTAGCTTTAAACCTCTCAGGTATAGGACTGCTGTTTTCAACAAACGTAAAGAAGATTGAAGATCTTCGGAAATTATCCTCAAACATCCTAACGGCAATTATAAGGTCTTCTTTAACTCTATCTATCAGAGACTTTTCAATTAAACCCTCCCAAGATATCGTAAACTCAAGTATTTTAAAAGCTCTAACTTCAACGTGGATGAAGCCTTTCTCCAACATTATGGAAAACCTTAGACACTCTCCAAGAAAGTCTCTGAACTTTTCAGCACGCATTAGGCGATTGCCAAAGGGGAGAACGTAAGTATCGTATATGAAGTCTAATATTAGCGGAACATATACGTCGCTAACGCTAGTATATACTGTAAACACCATTGTATTCTCAAGGCTTTTCCAAGGGTGCAAATTCTAAATTTATTATCTCAAACATATTGTTAAATTTAACCCTAGTAGGTTTATAGGGTGAAACTATGGAGTTTAAAGCCGCGATATTTGATCTAGATGGATGCCTATATAGGGGAGAAACTCCTATAGAAGGTGCTTCAAAAGCATTGGAAGAGTTGAGGGAGATGGGGTTTAAAATCATGTTTCTTACAAATAACGCTACGAAGACCGTAGAAGAATATACGGATAAGCTAAACAGGATCGGTATAAAATGTCAGAAGGAGGAAGTGCTTACGTCAGGTCTAGCCACTTCGATATACTTAGCTGAAAAATATGGTTCAGTTAAAGTATTGCCTATAGGGGGAAGGGCTCTCGAAGAAGAGCTTAGAAGGATGAGACATACCGTTTTAAATCTTAGGGAAAATTGTGAGGCAGAGTTTGTAGTAGCGTGTTTAGACTTCGACTTCAACTATGAGAAGCTTAAAAACGCCTGTCAAGCTATATATAGAGGGGCTAAATTCATCGCCACGAATACGGATCCAACTGTTCCTGTTGAAAACCAGTTAATCCCAGGGGCTGGTGCAATAGTTGTAGCCATATCTAAAGCAACGGGTAGAAGACCTCTAGTGGTGGGGAAGCCGTCACGGATAATCATGAAGATTGCGCTTAAAAAGCTTGGAGTTAAAGGGTGTGAAACCGTAGTTGTTGGAGATAGGTTGGATACTGATGTGAGAGCTGGTTGGAAAATAAAAGCTTTAACGGTGCTTGTTTTAACTGGAGCTACGAGTCTAAGGGATTTGGAAAGGTGGGGCGGTGTTAAACCAAACCTCGTCTTGAAAAGTGTAGGAGAGCTTCCGGAAGCCCTTAAAAGGCTTTGAAGACATCAATACGCTGGGCTTCAAAATTCTTCCAATATTATTGGAAAGATCGTAGGGGTTTACTAGAGGGTCTATTAGAAGTAGAGCTTCCAGAACTCCAAGATGTATACAGTCTAACACGTAGTCTCGGTATGGTTTCCTATTAATAAAGCTTTCAACCGTGTCCAAGTCAACTCCGGTAATGTATATGCGGCCAAGCCCGGAGAAAACTATTTTATCAGCCCAGTTAAGCCACCTCCAAGATAATGCGCAAATAACCTCATTCTTATGAACGTCTCTAACGTAGAGTTCAACTGGGAAATCCCTGTAGAACATATATAGTCTTTCGAGTTTTTCAACCGGCATATCGCATCCATCGAATACCTGAGACTTTAAAATAGTTGCTGGAACAGTTATCGTTATGTTTTTCAAACCGGCGTCTACATATAAACCATTTTCCTTGAGAGTTAAAACCCTACACTTCAACATACGGCCTTTCGAGACATCTAAATAAGTTTCCGGAAGAATACCGATTACAGTGGATAGTATGTTTAAAGCGGCTTCTAAATCTTCACCTTCAAAGGATACTCTCACCCACCCATCAGATTCTATGAAGTACTCTAAGACGTGTACTCTAAGATGTTTCATTAAGGAATTTAATAGATTCTTCAGGACTTTCAAACCTTGAGTACCATATAAACCGTAGATTCTCTGATTCAACTTAATACTACATCTATCGCTTTGAGGCATTTCTACAGGCCTTTTCATACTCTGCAGTTGCATTTTCAAATACTCCAACAAAACCGTTAAGTAGAAATGAGAAGCATTAACGTCTCTCTTCGCTTAACTCCCTTATTTTAGCCTCTAAACGGTCTATGATCATTTTATTATCCTCATGTTGTAGTGGGGCTCCGCAACTGCTACAGGTAAAGTTCTGTTCAACTGCTTCTTCAAATGTTAATCTTACACAGCCCTTTGGGCATGAGTAGAACTCATGGCTTTTCTCATATTGAAGTCTCTCTTTAAGCCGTTTGAGGAGCTTTTTCCTTTGATCTTCAAGGTATAGTTCAACCTGCTCAGGTTGAATCACCCACTTAAAGTAGTACCAGCCGGTTTTCTCATCCCTAAACCTCTGAACGGTTACTATGGAGTTTTCAGCAAACTGGTATAGAATTCTCCTAACCACGTTCGGTTTTAAGCCTAAAGCCAACGCTAATTCATCGTCTCTCATACTTCCATTATCCATAAGACATTTAATTATCTTAACTCCATCTCCACCAGCTATGACTTCAGCAAGCTTATAGAGTAGATTCTCCCATTTAGACATTCATTTACACAGTAATTATGCGATACAGAGCTCTTTAAGGTTTTAGGTCGGTAGACTTCTCTTAATGTATGACAATCGTTTTACAACGTTAAGCAACTACGCTAAAGGGGTTAAAGTTTATGAAGAGCAACTAATATGAAATTTTAATGCGGGGGTGGCAGAGCTAGGTTAAATGCGCGAGGCTCAAGATCTTGAAATTGGGAGAGGAAACCTCGTGGGCATAGGCCCTACGTGGGTTCGAATCCCACCCCCCGCATTATTAGCTTATAAACATTTTAAAAGCAAGCATTCGCCTTTAAACCTAGAGGGAAGTATTTCACTAAAGTCCCTTTCCCTTTAGTTCCACCCTCCTTGAACTGCTTACTCAACTTCTCATCAACTCGTGTTGTTAAGAGTTGTACAAGGAGCGAAATAGGTCTATGAAAGCTTCACCGTTGAGATTAAACCATGAGCTGGAAAGTTAAAAAGGACTTTTTAATAATCCCTCATGATAATAATATATAGTTTACCATGAGCAAAACTTGCAAAAGAAGGTTGTTTCTAGCGTCAAAATCTGAAAGAAGAATTGAAATCCTCCGAAAACTTGGTTTTGAATTCACGGTATTGGAGCCTAAGGAAGTGGAGGAGACCCACGGGGATTTTAAACATCTGGTCGTTTACAATGCCCTTTCTAAGGCTTGGAGTGTCTCAGACATGGTTGATTATGGGTGTATAGTTGCAGCTGATACCGTTGTAGTGTTAGACGGGCAGGTTTTAGGGAAGCCAAAGAGTTATGATGATGCTAAACGTATGCTTGAAGCGTTAAGCGGTAAATGGCACTTAGTTGTCACAGGTCTTGCTGTCGTATTGATCCCGGAGAAGCTTCAGTTCACGGCGGTTGAAGAGACCAACGTTAAACTTAAAACGTTAACGGATAAGGAGATAGAGTTCTACCTTTCCACTGGCGAACCTTTCGGTAAAGCCGGTGCATACGCTATTCAAGGATATGCAAGCCTGTTCGTTGAGAAAATAGAGGGCTGTTTTTTCAACGTAGTGGGTTTACCTATTAAAACCCTCTACGAATTGCTTAAGAAAGCTGGAGTAGACGTGTTCGACTACATACGTTTAAGGGCTAGTTAATTTTACATTTCCTCACATTAGTTATAGTTGGAGGTGTTTACCGTTTGGTTTACCTGTATGGTAGGTTATTTAAGCGGGAAGATTTGCTCAAATATGTAGGTAGCATAAATCAGATTGGAGGAATTAAGCTTCTAGAGGTAGAGAACGGTATCGAGCGTAGTGTTAGAGTAATCTCCATGAAGACTGGTGAAGTCGATCTACGTATAGTTGTAGATAGGGGGTTGGATATAGCCAATGCGGAGTATAAGAGTGTACCTCTAGCTTGGATAAGTCCAACTGGTTTTATCGCTCCATCGTTCTTCGAACCTGAAGGCTTCGGATGGCTTCGTGGATTCTTCGGAGGTCTTCTCACAACATGCGGTCTAACGTATCTTGGAGCACCTACCGTTGATATGGGTGAAGAACTCGGTCTACACGGTCGTATATCCTATATTCCGGCTGAGCTTACAAGAGTTGAGGGCTACTGGCGTGGAGACGATTACATCATGGTTGTTGAGGGGGTCTGTAGAGAAGCTAGGGTTTTCGGACCAAACCTCATTTTGAAGCGTAAGATCGAATCTAAACTCGGAGCTAGAACTGTGGTGATCGAAGACCTTGTGGTGAATGAGGGTTGGGATGTTCAGCCTTTAATGGTTCTATACCACTTAAACTTCGGCTTCCCCCTTGTAGATGAGTATGCATACTTAATCTCAACATCTACGCTCTATGTTCCAAGAGATAGGGATGCTGAGGATGAGGCTGAAAAATACGATAGGTTCCAAAGTCCAACCAAAGGTTTTAGGGAGAAGGTCTACTTCCACGATATGGCAGTGGATAGCGATGGATATGCGTACGCTGGTATAGTGAATGAAAAACTTATAGATGGTTTAGGAGTATACGTCAAATACAGGAAGAGTGAGCTTAACCGTTTTATAGAGTGGAAGATGATGGGTGAGGGTACTTATGTAGTAGGATTGGAGCCAGCTAATTGTTTAGTCTTAGGCAGAGATAGGGAGAGGAAGTGGGGCACTCTACAATTCATTCAACCTGGTGAAAAGAGGAGATTCGTCATAGAAATCAATGTGCTAACTGGTTTGGATGAAATCGAGAAGTTTCTAGAGAGGGTATACTCAATTACTGGAAGAGTTAAACCTAAGATGTTAAAATCTGTAGAGGAGTTTATAGAAGCTACTAAAGCGGAACGTTAAACCTGAGCGTAGTGAATACTAAGCAAATATTATTATATAATGTTTTTACTACTTGAAATATGGTTTGTATGAGCCGTAAAAATAGGTTGTTTGTATTGACGCATTCAGCAGGGTTTAGACACAGCTATCTGACAACGGCGGTTGAAGTTTTAACTAGACTTGGAGAAAAGACTGGGCTTTTCGAAGTATATGCGACGGAGGAGTGCTTTGAACTTAATGATAAAATGCTTAGTAGTTGCGCCGCCGTCCTATTTATGACGACGGGTGAACTCCCTATGAGCGAAGAGCAGAAGAGCGCTCTAATACGTTTTGTCGAAAACGGTGGGGGATTCATAGGTGTACATAACGCCACAGACACATTTTACAAGTTTCCAGAGTACGGTAAGATGCTGGGTGGATACTTCAACGGGCATCCATGGACGCAAGAAGTATACGCAATAGTTGAAGACAACACCCACCCTTCAACTAAACACCTCCCTAAGAGATTTAAAGTCCTTGAAGAAGTGTACACGTTTAGAGATTGGAGTAGGGAGAAGACGCATGTACTCATAAGCCTCGATAACAGCTCTGTAGATTTAAGTAAGGGTACGCGTTCAGACAACGATTATGCGCTAGCTTGGTGTCACAACTATGGCCGGGGGAGGGTATTCTACACAGCCTTCGGACACTTTACACAACTCTGGAGGATGGAATATTTCCAGAAGCATATACTCGGCGGGATAGCTTGGGCTATGGGTGAAGAAGACCGCATTTAACCTCCGTGTGAAACCGGTATGAAGACTACCTCATCTCCATCTTTAAGCTTACTATCTAAACCATTTAAAACCCCAATATCTTTTTGATTTATTAAAGTCAAAACAGTTTCCTTAAAACCCTCATCGTTTAAAACCGCATTTTTAAACTTAGTTTTCCGCTTAACTATCACTTTCACAAGGTCTCTTAGTGTACAGTTTTCCGGAATTTCCACCACCGTCTCTTCACACCCGTACAGTCTCGCTAAAAAACCTAGGAATCTAACTTTAACCTTCATATCTACACACCTTAAACTGGAGGATTAGTAGGGGGTCTGAGGAGATACAGCTCATCATCCAAAGCTGTCTGTGCAGGTCAGTTTCTTCATCCCCGAGTTATAGACTTAAACTGCTAAATTTAAACGTTCACCCACTGTATACTTCAAAGATCTTCTCTAGAAGCTTCTCAGCTATGTATAATTGCTCTCCAACCAATCGGATGAATATCTCTCTTGGAAATGTACGCGCATCATCTATTATGCTTCTTATACACTTCTCCATAGAGGCTAAAGTAGCTATCAAACTGTCATGCGCCTCAGCATTTCCATCTACAACGGCGACTATGGCATCATAGACCGATGTTGGGTCTCCAAGAGCATATAGTAAAGCCGTCTGGGCTTTTCTAACAGCAGTTGAGCCTAAGCTTATGTACGCTTCTTCACTTGTGAGAAATTTCAGACACTCGTAGTCTACTTTAGCCTCTCTAAGGTATCTAAGAGACCAGTTTAACCTATACTCGTCTATGAGAAGCGGGTTTACAGTTAACTGCAAGAGCTCACCTAGCTCTACTGACGGACATTATTTGAATTTCGCTAACACCTTGAGTTGCCCTAATAGCTTCTTCAACCTTATTCATAATACCTTCTTCATCAGGCATTGAAACTAACAGTATGAGAGCGTTTAAACCGAAGGCTATAGGCTCTTCGCGAAATCCCTCAATTTTAGAGTTCTCAGGTAGACGTTCAGATATGTGCCTTGTAAGCTCTTTTAAATCTAAGTCTACACTCTCAGGGAAAATTCTTAGCTTAACTAAAACCTTAGCCATACAATCACCACTCTATGGACCTATAAAACCACAAAGTGGACACTTATAAGGTTTAGCTAAAACCCTACACCTCTCACAACGCCATATCGTGATTCTCCCGCAACTTGGACATGGGAATTTTACAGCTAACTCTCCGGGTTTTATAGGCTTATTACACCAGAAGCATCTAGGGAGGTCTAATTCAGCCATGAATCCACCTTCCAGCTGTTAAACAAGCAAACAGCATCGTAAATATAAATGTATCTTCTGGTGAGAGTTGAATCGACAACGACTGGAAACGATTAAATATAGTCAAGTCTATCCTATTATGTGATTTAAGCAGGTGTTATCTATGCGCGTAATCGGTGGGCCGAGCTCTACTAAACTCGCGGAGAACATATCCTTAGAACTTAAAGTACCTCTGATTAAAGCTCAATTCAAACGCTTCCCAGATGGAGAGTTCTACTTTAGACTACTGGAAGATGTGAAAGGTGAGGATATTTTACTTGTTCAAAGCCTACCTCCGCCTCAAGACCAGCACATAATCGAGCTCATATATATGCTTGAAACTTGCAGAGAACTCGAAGCCAGGAACATCATAGTCTATGCACCATACTTGGCTTACAGCCGTCAAGACCAGCGTTATCTACCTGGTGAAGCCGTAAGCTCTAAAATACTTGCAGAGGCTATTCAAAGGGCTGGGGCCTCAGAGCTATACACAGTGGATGTACATAATTTAAGAGTCTTAAGCTACTACCGTATACCCGCTTACAACTTAACAGCGGCGGAAGAAATAATGAAGTACTTCCTATCGAAAGGTGTTGAAAAACCCCTAGTCATTGCACCAGATGATGAAGAAGCCGCGCTTAAAAGAGCAGAAGTAGCCGCTAAAGTAGCTGGGACAGACTACGATTGGTTTGAAAAGAAGAGGGATCGATATACTGGTGAAATAGTGACGTCTGAAAAAGCCTTAAACGTCTCAGGGAGAGATGTGGTGATAATAGATGATATTATAAGCACAGGTGGGACGGCCGCAAACGCCGCTAGAATACTCAAAAAGCAAGGTGCTAGAAGAGTATACGTGGGTGTAACGCACGCACTGCTGGCTGAAAACGCATTAGAACGCTTAAAAGAAGCGGGAATTGAAGAGGTCGTAGGAACAGATTCAATACCTGGGCCGGTATCAAAGATAACGACGGCGCCAATAATAGCTAAGAAGCTTAAGTTAAAATAAACCAATACTAATACTTTTTTGGAAAAACGAGGCCTTTTTTGAAGCCATCTTTACACATTATCTCAATAGACCTGTTGAAGATCGATATCGCAAATCTTATAACTTTGTCTAAACTATAGCCTTATCAGAGGGCCGGTCGTCCAGTTGGTTAGGATACCCGCCTGACGCGCGGGTGGTCGCAGGTTCAAGTCCTGCCCGGCCCATTCACTTGATATTGATAGATTTACTGAAACTCACGGAGAAGGCTGTTGAATTATACGTAGAAAGATTAAGGGTAAGTGCAACATCGACGGTTGAAGGTGGAAATCCAGGTAATCCATGTTTTCCATAAAACCTCTCCCGCGGGTTAACCTTAATATCATAGTTTTGGATTAGTTAGCTTAGACTTGAATAGTCGTTTATACATGCTCGGAAGACTTAGACGATATTTTGAAAGCATCAGCCAAGAAGAGTGTTCTTCAAGACCTAATTATGTTGCTATTCTTAGAGTTAAACGCGATTCAATTGAGCTTGTCGCTGATAAGCTTAAGGAAAACTGCGACAGCTTTAAGGTTTTAGAGAGCACCGTATTTAAGTGTTCAAAGGATAGAGGTCTTCTCACTTTTCTCATGAAAAGTGGTAGACTTGTCGTCGAAGCCGCGAATGAAGATGAAGCTTTCCGTATTCTTGAAGAATTATTTGGATGAGTCTCATTAAGCATCGATTAAGTTTATACAAGGTTACTTCATATAGTAGATTGTACGCTCTGGGATGTTTAATTGGAGAGTATTGAACGGTTGTAGAGAATTCATTATACTCTTATCCTCCGGCTACGGGAGGAAGGATTGATAAAACATCTCCATCTTGAAGTTTTGTGTTAAATCCTTCATCGAGAGAAATGTTTCTTCCATTTAGTAGAAAGTTGAGGGATAGGCCTTCAAATTCGCCAACCCCATACAAGTAATCTCTAAACTTCTCACCATATTTAACGGAAAGTGTTTCAAGGAGTTTCCCAATGGATATGCCTTCTTCTAATTCAACTAATTCCTCCCGCTTCCCAGTAAGCTCTCTTAGGAAAGCGAAATACCTTATTTTAACCTTCATATCCTATCCTAAATTTTAGGAGGGATAAGTCTTATTTTAATTTGACGCTACAGGTGGGGCAGTCGCTTCTCTTGGATAATTGAATCGTATCAAAGATCATTCTCCTAAAATCTAAAAAGAGCATTCTTCCAATTAAGGGCTCTCCAATTCCCGTCAGTAGTTTAATCGTTTCTACAACTTCAAGAGATGCCAACGCCGCTGAAACTGCTCCAAGTATTGGAATCGCCTCAGCTTGTGTAGTTGGGATTTTATAGAAGATGCATTTGAGGCATGGGCTTTTCTTAGGTATAATAGTCGTTATTTGTCCATATAATTCTGATACGGCTGCGTGCACGAGGGGGATGTCCTTCAGAACACAGTAATCGTTTATGAGGAAGCGTGTTTCCCAATTATCTAGACAATCTACGACAACATCCACATCACCTATAACATCTTCTACATTCTCCTCAGACAATTCAATCGGAACCGCTTCGATTTCAACTTCAGGATTGAACGCTTCAAGCTTAGCTTTTGCAACTTCTACTTTAAGCCTTCCTAGATCTTGTTGGTATCCGAGAATTTGTCTATTTAAATTGCTGAGTTCAAACTTCTCCTTATCTATAAGGATAATCTTGCCAACTCCAGCAGCTACGAGGTATGTAGCCGCCGCACAGCCTAATCCTCCAATTCCAACAACTGCTACTCTAGAATTTTTAAGCTTTATTTGACCTTCCACTCCAAAACCGGATATGCGAATCTGCCTATCGTAACGTTCAAATTCGAAAGGCGATAGAGTCATCTATTAAAGATCGACTATTTGGCTCATAAATCTTCCTTAAAACTTATAATGAACACTAGTCGTATAGATAGCTTAGGCTTGAAGGTTAAGGTTAAAACGTACGGCTTTATAGCTCAAAAACTCGGCAGTAGATTAGAGTTGGAGCTTGAAGAAGGGGCGACTGTAAAAGACCTTATAAGTAAACTTTCTGAAAAGATTAAAGGTTTTGATTTAACGCAAGAGGTTGTCCTTGTAAACGGTAAAGCTGCGAGGCAAGATCATATACTCAATCATGGCGATGAAGTAACGATAATGCCTGCCATAGTCGGCGGTTAAACCGTATTATACTTAGAAGCAAGGTATTGTTTAACCTTTTCTTTCAATCTGCAGAAACCGCATACCTCAGTTGTAGTTAAGTATCCGCAGTTTTTGCATGGTGCTAAAGCCTCCTTCTTAGCCACCAACCCAAGCTTCTGCTTCTTCTTTAAGAAGCCTTTGTAGAAACCTATTGTTGAAGAAGGCATCTCCTCCTCTATTTCCCGGATAATCTTTTTGAAGAATACGTATTTTCCTCCTCTAAGAGGACATGGATCTTTAACGTAGGGAATATTCAGAATATCACAGTAGAGTTTGGTTTCCCGTTCAGAAGTTAAGCATAGGGGTTTAGCCCTCTTTTTAAGGGAGCCCTCCTCCTCCAACACCGGCCAATGCCTCTCTAAGTACTCACTCCAGAATATTATGGAGGATAGGAGGTTTGACGCTTCATCATCTAAAGTATGACCTGTAACAATTACGTCAAAATCCTTCGCCTCTCTGTTTAAAACATATCTTTTCACCATCCCGCAAACGGCGCACACCTCTTTATTTGCAATTTTCGCCGCTACCTTTACATCGACTTCAACCTCTTTTTTAAAGTCTAAAATCGAAATGGGGAGTTTTTCCTCTTTAGCGAACTTCTCAACTGCTTCTCGGCATCTTTCAGAATAGTTTCCTTCTTCTATTCGACAGTCAATGTGAAAGAGGTGTATATTGTATCCCAGTTCTTTCAGAGATTTAGCTAAAGCCATACTATCCTTCCCACCGGATACGGCAACCGCAACCCTATCGCTCTTAGAAAACATTCTAAACTTCTCAATAGTTTCTTGAATCCTCTTTTCAAAGAAGAGTTTAAAGCAGTCTAAGCAAAGCCTTAGATTATAACTCTGCAAATATACGCCGCTCTTCACGCCACCGCACATTTTACATCTAATTTTTCCAAATCCCTCCAAATCCCCCCCTCCTCCAATTTGAATTTTTAACCTCCTCTAGAGTAGCTTTAAAATGCTACAACCATCTGTTTAGAAATATGTTCCCTTCATTTTTAATGTGAAGGAGCAAATACTTTAATTTTCACGTGTTCTTCAACAAATATCCAATTGGGATTAAATCTATGGAATGACGTTTACTAAGGTGGCGAAAGGTATGGTCGTACTTTAACCATCTAATTGCTAGGCATACATGTAAACCTGTTTGAAGGGTATTTACATCTAGGTAAGAGGCTATTGCAAAAATTTATAACATAGTAATAGCCTCAGTATATTATTATGGGTTTAAAACCTCCATGTGAATCATCCGTCAAGTTCATAATTCCAGCTGTGAGATTCCTCATAGCTAAGAGGCTTATAGAGAAGTATGGTTTTACGCAAACTTCAGCCGCTAAAGCTTTAGGCACTACACAAGCAGCTATAAGTCATTACATGCGGTCCAAACGTGGATGGAAACTCTCCGAGAAACTTATGAATATAAGCGATGTTAGGAACATTATAGAGGAAGTTGCAGGAGAAATCGCAACATCTAAAAGCCAAGAGATTGATGCATTAAATATATGCGAGATCTGCAAAACTATTCGGAAACATATAGGTGAGTTAAGAAACATGTAGGTCCAGATGGTCGTGAAGAGCGCTCATATTGAGCAATTTTAATAAAGGCGCTTAATATCCCTCTCAATCCTCCAAGGTCGCTCTTAAGCAGGGGTTGAGTTATTACTCAGTAAATATGGGAGTACAGATTTATTGGGTGCATTTATCAAGAGTTAAAGAATCTTCTTAGTAGAAGTGTAAGTTGATCCTATGGCTGAATCTATAGCCATAGGATGGTGTTAAAGATAAAGCTTTAACACGTCATTTGAGAAGACTCAGTCGATACAATCAACTATTGAAAAATTGAAGTACCCAGTGGATGAATTGGGAAGATTTTTACATTGCTCTTTGCTAACTTGGATTTAATGGAGCTGCAACGAGTAAAGTCCACTGTTCAATCCACTCGTCACCTTGTTGGTCAATAGTCCTCTGCGGCTCTATCACTATCCATTTTCCCTCTTTAAGGCCTAGGTTTGTCAGGTCTGAAAAGTAATGGTAGGAGAAACCCGTCAATTCTTCTAAGTGCACTAGAACCATAGCATGGTATTCGCCATTTCCATTGGTGAAAAAACCTATGGCTGAATCTATACCTTCAGCTTCGAGGAGAGTTGCTACTAGAATTGAGAAGTCCTCGCAATCTCCAGACCTATATGCTAAGGTTTCAACAGGAGCCAGAAAAATATCATCAATATCGTTTTCATAGTGAATGTACTGGTTGATGAATGACAACGTCTTTTTAATTTTCTCAGTAGGTGTGTCGTAAGTTTTGATGCCTATTAAAGCAATAACCTGATCAATCTTCCTCTTAGCTGTATCGTAGCTATACTCTCCAACTATTTCATAGTAGTTCTTTTCTAAATCAGGCCAATATGAGAATCCCAAGTCGTGTAAGGCTAATTTAGCGGCGAAATCGGCCTCCATTTGCCAGTAGCTTTCCGTATAAGTTGAAGACCAATGTTTAACACCTTCAAAGCCCAATTCCTGCCTTAAGTAGTCGTAGTAGGATTCTAAGCTGTTACCTATCTGTAGCGTCTTCTCCACTTCGAGTTCTATTTGAAGGCTATCATAAGATTTCATAAGAGAGTTGAAATTGCTCTGTAGATTTTGATAGCTTACCTGCAATGTAATGTATCTTCCATTTAAATCTTCATATCTTGAATATAATGTAATGTAATCTCTACTTAAATTCTCATATTGATTTAAAAGCTCAAAATAGCGCGCATATAGAGTATTAAAAGAACTATTCAATTCATTGTAACTGATTTGAAGCATATCTAACTTTCTTTCTAAAAAATTCTTTTCATAATTAAGAACACTTATTTGATTTTGCATATTTACATATGTTAAAACATTTAAAACGGCGAGTATAACGACTAAGATGGAAAGTCCTATCAATCTACCATTCTTCACAACTTTCTCTTGCAAAACTACCATTTTACCACATATACTACTAACAATGTAGTAGTTTTATAAGGTTTCATAAGTTTAGAAATCGTAAGCAAAAACTACGGAGAAGTTCTTCTTACGGTGGCTAGGTTAAAGATGTTAGCATGTCCATGGCTAAAAACGATACTTATTTTAAACTTAGACGAGTTAAGTTATAATACCCAATTAGGCTAACGGTAAAGTGGCAATTAGCCTCAGTATTAAGCTGGCATTAGCTTGATAAACCGCTTGAAAAGAGAATTGTTAGGTATAGTCCTACACCCACTTAACACTTCTCTCAGTATACTCCTTCTTCCAAATTGGGACTTCATGTTTTATCCTGTCAACTAGTTCAGTTAGAGCTTTATACGCTTCATCTCGATGTTTGGATGCAACTAGAACGTACATTATGTCTTCCCCGACTAGAACGTCTCCAAGCTTATGCTCAGCAACGACATCTATCAGCCCATATTTCCTCTTAACATCTTCCACGATGCTTTCTAAGACATTATGGGCCAAAGTCTCATGCGCCTCATAACTGAGCTTCAACACTCTTCCATCACTGCTGGCGCCTCGAACAACCCCTATGAATATGGCTATGGCTCCCACTTCATCTGAAGACCCTTTTAAATGCTCTATTAGAGATGGAAGTGGATCTAACTTATGGTCTATTTTAACCTTCAATTTAACCACCCGAGGGGGCTGGCATGAAATCTACCACATCGTTTTCACATAATTTAAGTTCCTGAAGATTCGATGGATGGATTATCGTATTGTTGATAGAGACAATTAAACCACGTCTTAGAGTCCCATCCTCTGAGAATATCCTATCGGCTTTTTCACCCAGTAGCGCTTTAAGATTGTCCCTAAACGTGTTGAATGATCGTTCGTTTAAATGCACGATAACTTCTCCAACACCAATATAATCTCTTAAACTAGCGTAAAATCTAACTTTAACTTGAACCATCTTCGGTTAAAAGCTAGTAGTAACCTGAATATATAGTCTCCTCTAATCTACGTTGAAAGTAAGCTTAAATTTATTAGACAGTTAAATTAACAGCGGTCAATATGAGCAATCTTCAAGAAGATTTGAAAAGATTCTGTAATATTGCTTTAGAGCTTGGAGCTGAAGATGCTAAAGTCATTAAAGCGGAGGATGTCGTAGTAGCGGATTGGGTTCGTCTCAAATGCCAGTATGGTTGCGATGGATATGGTAAAAGCCTTACATGTCCACCATACTCTCCAACGCCCGATCAAACGAGGAAAATACTTTCATGCTATAAATACGCGATTTTAGTACGTTTTCCACCGGGTGTAGATATTCATAGAACTATGGCTAAACTTGAAAGAGAAGCCTTCCTGTCGGGGTATTACTCAGCCTTTGCTATGGTTGCGGGTCCATGCACATTATGCGATGAGTGTAGCTTAGATTATTGCCGTAATCCTGAGTTGGCTAGGCCATCTATGGAAGCTTGTGGAATAGACGTCTATTCAACCGTTAGAAGGGCTGGCTTCGATATTCACGTGCTTCGCAACCACAATGAAAAACCCACCTACTACGCCCTTCTCCTACTCGTGTAGCATCCGATATCGCATATCTTAAACCTCTAGGCTATTTTTAAATGATGTTCAACATTAGGGTAGATCTTCATCGTAGACGTTTAAACGATTAACCTTATAGATAGAGAAAGATCAAATGTAGATTGGGGATGTATATTTGCACGCGTCTGAAAATGTAAGACCGATCTATTTAGATCCAAGTCAACCAATTGACAAGAGGGTTGAAGACCTCCTTGGCAGAATGACAATTGAAGAGAAAATTGGGCAGTTATGCCAGTATAGCGGTTTTACAAGCGAATATGAGAGGATGATCATTGAGGGAAGGATTGGGTCTCTTCTAAACGTTTTCGGAGCTGAGGAAACAAATAGAATTCAGAAGATAGCTGTTGAAAAGACGAGGCTAGGCATACCTTTAATATTCGGCTTAGATGTTCTACACGGTTATAAAACGATATTCCCGATACCTTTAGGATTGGCGAGCACTTGGGATCCGGACGCCGTCAAGAAGGCGGCTTCAATATCAGCGGCTGAAGCTGCTGCTGAAGGGATTCGTTGGACTTTCGCACCCATGGTGGATATTGCGAGAGACCCAAGATGGGGTAGAATAGCTGAGGGGGGTGGTGAAGACCCGTATCTGGGCTCCGTCATGGCTAAAGCCCTTGTAGAAGGTTTTCAGGGAGATTTTTCAGGTTTAAATGTAGTTGCATGTCCGAAGCATTATGTAGCTTATGGTGGTGCTGAAGGGGGGAGAGACTACAATACTGTAGACATATCTGAGCGGACGCTTAGAGAGGTATACTTGCCTCCTTTCAAAGCGGCTGTTGAAGCTGGTGCTGGAACGGTAATGAGTGCGTTTAACGATTTAAATGGGATACCTGCTTCAGCTAACCCATTTACGCTTAGAACAATCCTCCGTGGTGAATGGGGTTTTGAAGGGTTTGTTGTGAGCGATTGGAATGCTATAGGTGAGCTTATAAACCATGGAGTAGCCGGAGACATATTTGAAGCCGCGGAGAAGGCTTTGAAAGCTGGCGTAGATATGGATATGCAGGGAGACGTCTACCGTAGAGCCCTCCTTCAGTTAGTTAGAGACGGCAGAGTGTCTGAAGATATGATAAATGAAGCTGTTAGACGTATACTTAAAATCAAGTTTAAAATCAGTCTATTCGAACATCCATATGTTGACGTAGAATATGCAAAGCGTATAGTGAAGTGTAAAGAGCATGTTGAAGCTGCTCTTGAAATAGCTAGAAAGTCCATTGTCTTGCTAAAGAACGATGGAGCTGTTCTACCGTTGAGTAAAAACATAGAGTCTATCGCAGTCATAGGCCCCCTAGCCGATGATAGAGAGGCGCCACTGGGACCATGGTCTTGCTTGGGCGATCCGAAGGACGTTGTTACGGTACTCGAGGGTATTAAAAGTAGGGTTTCATCTGAAACCAGAATCCTATATGCTAAGGGTTGCGACGTAGATGGTTTATCCACTGAAGGCTTTAAAGAAGCCGTTGAAGCGGCTAAGAAGTGTAAAGTGGCGATTGTAGTCGTAGGTGAAAGTAGGGATATGAGTGGTGAAGCAGCCTGTAGAGCCTTTCTAAACCTCCCCGGGGTTCAAGAGGAGCTTGTTAAAGCAGTATACGAGACGGGGGTTGCAACAGTTGAGGTTTTGATGAACGGTAGACCTTTATCGATACAGTGGTCTGCTGATCATATACCTGCTATTGTGGAGGCATGGTTCCCGGGTATTCAAGCAGGCTACGCTATAGCGGATATACTCTTCGGAAACTATAATCCTGGCGGTAAACTTCCGGTGACCTTTCCGCGAACTGTTGGACAAGTGCCCATATACTACAACCATAAGAATACTGGAAGACCCCCATCCTCAGATAGATGGACGTCAAAATACTTAGATATCCCATATACGCCGCTTTTCCCATTTGGACATGGCTTAAGCTATACAAAGTTCGAATACAGCGAATTAGATATTTCACCTAGAGAAGTAACGTCTCCCAAGGATGCTATTAAGATAAAGCTTAAGGTGAAGAACGTTGGCCACCTTGAAGGCGATGAAGTTGTACAACTGTATATAAATGATCCAGTTGCAAGTGTAACTAGACCAGTTAAAGAACTTAAAGGGTTTAAACGCATCACGTTAAAACCCGGTGAAGAAAGAATCGTAGAATTCACGTTAACATTAGAGACGCTATCGTTTCTAAACCATGAGATGAAGCGTGTCGTAGAACCGGGGTTGTTCAAAGTAATGGTGGGTTCTTCTTCAGAAGACATACGATTGACTGGAACATTTACCGTTAAGAACTTGGTAGAATTTCCTTAGAAGTAAGAAAAGACATAGATTAATAGTGTAGTGCGGCTGGCGGGATTTGAACCCGCGATCTGGGGCTTGGAGGGCCCCAATCCTAACCAGACTAGACCACAGCCGCACCTTCTACTAAGTTCAGATAGAAGGAGAGGTTTATTAATTTTTAACTCTCAAGCTTGAGCGTCCCCTCATTTTTTAACGATCAGTTAATCAAAGCGTCAGACGTATAAGGGGAGGTTATCTTTCTAACGTAAATTTTCAAAGCCATGTCTCAGGTAGAAGGCTAATGGACCAGACGGGTTGTTTTCAGAGTCTGTCCGCGCAAAGGTTTCCACGGTTTTAAAGTCTCTCTTGCCGATTTCTTTTAAGAGCTCTTCAAGCATGATTGCTCCATGTCCTTTCCTCTGCTGTCCTTTCTCCATCATGCAGAGACATGCAGTAAATACGGCACCTTTCTGTCGTAGACCTGAAACATAGCTATTTACGCGTGGAAAATACTTTGCTGGTGCATACCGCATAAAACCTATCGTAATACCATTAAGACGGGCTATTTTAACACGGTTTCCAAAAACCCGGTTCTACGATGCTTTATTCCTCATCATCGTTTAAGAATCATTTATGACTTAAGTTTAAGAATCATTTCTAGGTCTATCCATAGCCATTTTCCTCACAATCTCTATGGCGTTTTTTAGAGTTTTTTCAACCTTTGCCTCTCTGTCCTCTAAACGTTTAACTTCATCCTCCAAAATCTTCAGCGTCTTCTCTCTATATTCGAGGGCTTTTTTAACTGTGCTTGGACTGGGGCCTCCTATAACCCTCCTAACATCCACAAACTTTTCTGGATCTAATGCGCTCTTAACTTCTTCATCTGTCAATCCTAATGGTTTACCGTAGACTTTCATTGAAACCTCATCTAGAAGCCTACTGTTTATTTCATCTGGTTTAAGTCCTCTTTTTAGGGCTTCAAGCACCAATGCTCCAACTATCATATGTGCTGTTCTAAAGGCTAAACCTCTTTTCCTCACTAAGAGGTCTGCAAGCTCTGTAGCTGTTGAAAAGCCTTCAAGTGCACTTTTCCTCATAACTTCCCTATTGAATATGGCCTTCTCCATGACCCCGGATACTATTTTAAGCATGTATTTAACGGTTTCAATTGAATCCCATAGCCTTGGAGTGACCTCCTGCATATCCCTATTGTAGGTTAGAGGAAGAGCTTTAAGCATGGTTAAAGCCCCCATGAGGTTTCCGTAGATTCTACCAGCTTTAGCTCTGGTTAGCTCCATCGTATCTGGGTTCTTCTTCTGAGGCATTATGCTACTAGTTGACGAGTATTCGTCTGGAAGTTCTACGAATTTAAACTCAGAACTACTCCATAAAACCAACTCCTCAGCTATACGGCTTAAATTCGTCGCCAATATGGCTATGCTGGATAACGTTTCAAGTATGAAATCTCTACTTGAAACGGCGTCCATAGAGTTTTCAACAAGCCCATCAAAGCCTAAAAGCTCGGCAGTTCTAAAACGGTTTATTGGAAAACCTGTCGTAGCTAGAGCGCATGCACCGAGGGGTGATCTATTAACTCTCTTATAGGCATCTAACAGCCTTTCAAAGTCTCTAGTAAGGGCGTCAAAGTGTGCTGTAAGGTGGTGGGCTAAGGTGACTGGTTGAGCATGTTGAGTGTGCGTATAACCTGGCATGATAGTATTTAATTCTTCTAGACTTCTAACATGTAATACTCTCAACAGATTTAAAAGCTCCTTAAGTATCTCCACGATCTGGCTTCTAACCGTCAATCTTAGACATGTTGCAACTTCATCGTTTCTAGACCTAGCCGTATGCATTTTACCTCCAACGCTTTCACCAAGTACCTCTATGACTTTAGACTCTATAGCCACGTGGATGTCTTCAAATGAACCCTTTACAAGCTCTTCATAGTTTAGGCGTTCGATTTCCTCAAGCGTTTTGAGGATTGCTAATCCCTCTTCGGGTTTAATCACCCCCTGTTCGGTAAGCATTATTACGTGAGCCTTATCAACCATTATATCGGATTTGAATAACCATCTATCTGCTTCAAGAGAACTCGTATAGGCATCTACTTCTGGAGGTTTAACGCCTTTTAACCGTCCTCTTCTTAAGATGTCTCTACTCATCAGAATCTATTCAGCATACCCTGACGTTTATAAATAATAGCTTCAAGTTCGGTTAAATAGTGTTGGAGAACGTTGGCTTAAGCCAAGTATACTTTCCACACCCTTTATACCGAAACTTTTATATCTCTCTTTCTCAAAGAAGAGAGAGGGCTTTTTGGAGTTAAAAGCTCCGGCAAGATATGATGGGGAGACTGTAGTTTCAGCGTACAGTGGCGGCCTCGATTCAACCCTTGTAACAATACTCTTAAAAGAAGTCTACGGTTTTAAAGAAGTTATACCGGTACTCGTAGATGTAGGTCAGGGTGAAGAAGAGATTCAGGTAGCTTTTGAGAGAGCTGAAAAGCTTAATCTAAAGCCGATATTCTTCGACGCTAAAGAAGAATTTGTTAAAGAGTACGTCTTCAGATGCATTAAGGCTAATGGAAGCTATGAGGGATATCCGATAGGTACTTCTATGAGCAGAGTCCTCATAGCTTCAAAATGCGTAGAAGTTGCGAAGAAATACGGTGCTAAGTACATAGCTCATGGATGTACTGGTAAGGGTAACGACCAGTTTAGAATGGAGATAACGGCTAAGTACTTAGACCCTGAGGTCTCAGTGATAGCGCCTGTTAGAGAACTTAACCTCACAAGAGCAGTAGAAGAAGAGTATCTTAGAAAGTATGGGATAACGCCTAAGCCTAGAAAGGGTAAGCTTGGTGGCGATATAAACTTATGGAGCCACTCGATAGGAAGTGGGCAGGTTGAAGATTTAGAGTCTCAATATCCTGAGGATTATATATGGACTGTTCCACCAGAGGAGGCTCCAGAAAAACCTAGAGAAGTCGTTATAGAGTTTAAGAGTGGAGTACCGGTTAGGGTAGATGATGTTAAAGACCCAGTTGAAATGATACTGTACCTTAATAGGGTTGGTGGAGAAAACGGCGTTGGACGTATAGACATACTTGAAGATGGAATTATAGGTTTAAAGTCTAGAGAACTTTATGAAGCTCCAGCTGCTACAATACTCCTTAAAACACACCTAGACTTGGAGCATTTAACTTTGACTAAGGAAGAGCTTAGATTTAAACATGAAGTTGATAGGCTTTGGGCTGACATGGTCTACCACGCTATGTGGTATCATCCTCTTAGAAAAGACTTAGACGCTTTCATAGACTCATGTGAGCAATACGTTAACGGCACCATTTGGGTTAAGCTCTACAAGGGCAACGTAGACATCATCAAACGTGAATCGCCATCTTCACTATTCTCACCGGAGATGAGGAGCCTTAAGAGAGCTGGCTTCGATCAGAGGGATTCAACTGGAGCCGTTAGAATATCTTCGCTCCTATATCAATTGCTCGGCAAGCTCGGTAGGTGATACTCCCATTATTTTTTAGCAAATTTTAAGTCTCCAATCTTACAAAGATTTGCTTGAATTGGTTAAGCTATTCTTCTACGGTGGTGTTGAAGGAGTCATAGGTGGAAATCAAATCCTACTAGAGGATGGGTCTACTAGAGTACTCCTCGACTACGGGCTGAACTACTCGCTTTGGAGAGACTACTTTGAATACGTGTTTGCAGAACCTGTGAGCGTAAAGGAGCTTGAAATGGTTGGGCTCATCCCACACGTAGAGGTTTTAAGAGGTTTAGACGCGTGCTTCATAACGCACCCCCACGGTGACCACTACGGTATGATAACGACTTTACCCGATGAAAACGTCCGAGTGTACGCTGGTGAAGTTTCACAGCGCATAATAGAGTCTAAGCTTAAAACACGGCGTAAGAGGAAGTTTGAGAAGATTGAACACTTAGATTTTAAACCCGTACACTCAGGTCATAGGGTGAATATAGGTTCCATAACCGTAGAGTTTCAGGCAGTAGATCACAGTATTCCAGGGTCCTACTCGCTGATAGTTGAAACATCCTCCGGTTCACTACTATACGTGGGAGATTTTAGAACCCATGGAGTCTTTAAACCTAAAGTTGACATTTTTAAATTGGCTTCAGAGTTGCAGGTTAAAGCGGTTATCTGTGAGGGTACGAACGTAGGTCAGCTCTGCTCACCGCTGTCGGAGAAGGATGTTGAAAACAACATGGTTAGGGTTCTATCTGAATGTAATAGTCTGGCGATAGTTGACATGTCTCCGGGAGACGTAGATAGGTTGAGAACCGTCTGCAAAGTCGCTTCTACTTTAAACAGAAGACTAGTCGTTACCAAACGACATAGAGCGGTTTTGGAGGCCTTACAGGGGGTTGAAGGTTTAAATGTTCCAGTAGTCGGCAAGGATGTCTTAGACTATGAAGATTCTAGTGAAGAACTACGTAGAAAACCTTCAGAGTACATTCTATGCACTTCATTCTATAACCTCAGGGAAGTTGTAGATTTATCTCCTCCTCCCGGGAGCATATACGTGTTGAGTTCCTCTGAGCCGTTTGAAGAAGAAACTTTCATAGCTTTCAAAAGATTACAGAATTGGCTTAACTTATTGGGCGCGGAAGCCTACCATATACATTCATCGGGCCACGCCTATCCATGGGAGCTTAGAAGGGGTTTAATGACGCTCAGAGGGCTACCTGGTTTAAAACTATTCCCCGTACACACGGAATACCCTGAAGCCTTTAGAAGCATGTTTAACAAATACTTTGAAGTAATTGTGCCAGTTAGAGGAGTTTGCTACACGATCTAAATTTCTTCACTTTTATGGAAGAATATGATGCGTGCGATAAAATGCATTTTTATGGTAAAATTCACTTCGATCATACGTATTGCTCAGTTTGGAATGTATGGCTAGGTGCGTGGAAAGTCCGTAGAACAGGTATTTATGGGGAGAAACCTTAGGGGAGTTAAACTCTTGTTTCAGTAGAAGTCTGATATGAGAAGCCACGTTTAGAGAGAAACTCAACCAATTTTGGGATGATGTTTGAAAGTCTTCCAGATACGACTATATCCGCGTTTTCAGCAGCCTCTTTAGATGTTGGGTTAAAGGCTATACTTAGCCCCACAGCTTTAAAGAGGCTTATGTTCGACTCATCATCTCCAACTGCTATACACTCCTCCCTTCTAACTCCAAACCTACGTATAACGTTATCGAGTACCTTATCCTTCTCATTGTGAGCTACTGTAACGTCCACTTCACCTGTTAGTAGTCCATCTCTAACTATAAGCCTATTCGCTTCCGCGAAATCCAAATTGAAATCCAGCATCGCTTTCTCAGCTAAAACATATAAACCAGCACTTATAACACCTACTTTACAGCCCGACTTCTTAAACCAGTTGACAGTTTCATAAGCATCCTCAACATAACCTATTTCCGAGATAAACTCCTCAATCAGTTTAAACGGTACACCTCGCCAAAGCGAAACATCTAAACGAGCCCAAGTAGCATAATCTATCTCACCCCTATGGAACATTTCAGCATACAACTTAGCCTTACTCCAAGTACCCAATTTCACGTGTAGAAAACGCCATATACTATCTACATTTACCAAAGTCCCATCTAAGTCAAATACAGCGAGCTTAAAACGATCCATACCTGCATATTAACTACCCATCAATAGTTTAAACTTTACCTTTCACACCCATCCCCTTCAACCCATAGAAGTTCCCCAGATGATCGGTGGAATATTCACCACTCCTTTAAATCAGATGGAATAAGAGGGAGATTAAAATGTCTGAAATGCCTGAAAGCTAGGCCTGATAGTTGGCATGGGGAAATTCCCCTTCCCCATAAGCTCAAAATCAGAACAATCAGTCTTAAGAGTTGAGCTATCAGTCTAAGCCCATAAACCTTTCAAGCGATGCGGATTTAGATTTTTTAGATTTAACTTAGCTCTCCTATACATCTCCTTTGTCAGCGCGGATTCTGGATCTTTTAAGGGAGAAAAAAACTTGAGGATCTTAAGATCAAATTTCTCAAATAAGCTTAGTTAGATTAGAAAAAAATGGGGACGTTTAGAATGGTATGAAGAATCTTATTATCCATATTATTCCGCCGAGTATCATCCCTATCATGCATCCTACTACAGCTCCTGAAGCTATTGGAACACCATAGCCTTCATAGAGTTTAGCACCTCCGATTCTAAGTGTCAACATTTTAAGCACCCACGCTACGAAGAACGGTATCCATAGCCCGAATAATGCTGAGGATGCTGTAGTCCCCAGTATGTAACCTATGGGTTCAAGCGGAAACCATACAAATCTAGCGTGGAGCCAGCTTAAAACAACCATGATAAGAGCTCCTAGAACAGCGTATTCAACCCAAGGCTCACGAGCAGGCGTTGAAATCCACCAAGTAGGCATATGTGCAAGCCTTTCACCTACCCCTAAGAACCAGCTCGACCATATACCTATGCGTTCACCGCCCACTGTGTGAAGTAGCCATATGAATGCTATGTGTGATGCCAGTGGAGCTATTAGTAAAGCTGCTAGTAGCGTTTTGAACGTATTTCTTGCAGATAAACCTGCAAGGCTGGCAAACTTGTAAGCGGTGAAAGATGAAACTGCTGCCCCACCCCAAGGATACGTCGGTGTGTCTGAACAGGATTGAACAGCTGTCCTGTATATCAGGTATTCTTGGGTGGTTATTGGGTCGTGGCACGTCGGATGTAGAAGCCTAAAGAATACAAGCCCCTTATCAGCGCTTCTCCAGTATGCTCCAGCAAGCCCGAAGAGCCTATTCATCGGATACCATATACAGAACGCCGTTATTGGCATGAAAAGCGCATCTATAAACGATAAGCTCGACCACATCCAGAACGCTATGGTAGCTATGAGCGATACCCCCATAATTATGAAGCACATCCTGTAGCTCATAGCCTCCTCTTTAAATTCGCCAGAGCCTTTAGACGCGGCTTTAAAGGTTTCTGCAAGATAACGCCTGTTAAGTATTAGGTGCATAATACCCATCGCAACAATGGCTCCTACAGCTATAGCTCCAAATTTCAACGGCGGCTCTGTTGTAGGCGATGGGGAGCACCAGAATCTACCACATGTACCTATGCCAGTTATCCCAGTGTAGTAGCCCATGTAGTAGGCTATTTGAACGGCTATTATGTACACTAGAGCGAAGAACCATGTGCTGAATTGGACAGCTAATGGAGCTATATAAGCCATAGCTACTACCGGAGGGTTGTAATTCATAGACATCATGCCGGGTATTGCTCCGAGAGGCTCATCTCCACCAATCCACCTAGTTAAATGAGGACATGACCTATATCCAACCCCGTATATGTCTGGAAACCATGGGAATATTCCCCTAAGCGTCACCGGGATTTCGAAAGCCAGACCTATAACAACGCCTATGATGAATAGCTTGCTCCAGCCCTTTTCAGCTACATTATTCCTAGCGAGCTCATATGCGACTAGAGCGTGTGGAAACGGAACCTTCTCAATATCTATCCAAAGTCTTCTAAATAAAGTCGCCACAGAAAGCATGAAAATTCCCATGGTTATGTTGTGCAACCAGAACCAGGTGATCGGTGTCGCCCAAGCACTCCAATCTATCGGGCCTCCCTTCGATAGAAGTATAACTACCTCGTAAGGAGGACACATGAAGGTCGGCACTACCCTGTCTGCAAGCTCTCTTTCCTGAATCCTCACAGAGTAGAGATAGCGTTGGTCTAAAGCCCATGGGAAGTTTATGAAGTAAGACACTACAAGGGAACTTATATAGATGTATGCTAGAGTCTTAGCACCGAACCTATCCCTTAAAGACTTAACCCTGTACAATGGAGCAGATAGTAGCAACATTAAAAATGGAGCCGTTGTTAAGCCTATGTTGCAGACAGATTCACCCAGCGAATTCACTATCCAGTATGGGAAGCTACTTATAAGCAACTGCCATATGGGGCCTATGAAGCCTAAAACCGCTGGTATCAACACTACGAGCAACCATGGAAACCTTTCTTCGGCAACTTCTTTCGACGTGGACATTTTCCCGCCAATTTTTTAATTGTTCTCTATGAATTTATAAGCCTTTGCTGGGTGAATCTCTCTGCGAATTTAGCCTGTGGGTTCTAGAACCATTATTCTGAGCCCTAGAGGTTCAACCTCTAACGGTATTTTAATCGTGAATCCTCCTTTAGCCTCTTTCAACACGGCTTTTGAAATGGTTTTAATGCTCCCGTCATAGTCTATCCACGATACCTTACAGTTAGATTGATCTAAGGCTTTCACGCCTCCTATAAATCCGTTGATTTCCTGAATATTGTCAGATGATAGGTTTGCTACTCCAAGAATTATTCTCTCAGATTGGTCTATTCTCACGGGGATGACGTCGGCGGCTTTTACGAAGAATGGCGTTTTCCCTTTACTTAACCAGTCTATAGTTGCTTTAATTTGGATTTGGCGGATCCAGTTTCTAAAGCTTATCGCCTCTATTTCACCAGATTTTCCTTCGTGTGGAAATACTGCTACTCTGCCTCCAAGTTCATTTTCGAAAAGCGTTAATCCATCCGTCAACTTAACGCCTTCATTATCCACTATTTGGGATACCACTCTCGCTCCTGGAAGGGGTTTAATCGTTCTCAGCCATCCACCTCCAGAGAGGTTTTGGAGGGGAGCCGCTATGTATGTTGGAGTCTCACCTGGTCTTTTACCAAACTCCTCATCGAGAACTTCTTCAGCATACCCGTTGTATATCGCCTCACCTACTTCAACCCCTATTAAGTGGGAGAAGCCTCTCATACATAGAGCTTTAGCCGCATCAGCATCGAGTATTAACCCCTTCTTGAGGAGCTCTTTCAACTCGCTATCGCTTAATGCAAGTATACTGTCTCCCGAAACCGCGTATACATCAGACTCGCCATATGTGATCGAGAATCCTAGTAGAGGTAGGGTTAAATCCCAAGGTCTTCTAGCGACAAGCTCATCCCACGACTTCCCATCTGTAAGCCTGAAAAGCGCCCCTCGCTCATGGAAGAAGAGTCCAACACCTTTAGGTACGCATTCAGCTTGAGATACGAGTTCAGCTATAGCATTGAAGAATGGCTTACTGTTCTTCAACATTTCCCCATACTTTGGCTCTTCATCGATTGGCGCGCCTGGACTGCAGAGGTTTAAAGTTATATTAGGGAAACCGTGTAGTTGACATAGGGCTATTTGAAGCCATGTGAATTTTGCAGACTTGCTGAAAACCGTATAAGGCCAGTTTTCCACTTCAGGACATATTATCGTATCTTTGGGAACTAAGGCTACTGTATGCAGTGTTAAAGTTAAACCGTGAAGTAGAGACCTTTTATCTCCCTCGGAATAATTGCCGAGGGTTGGGCGTATAATAGGCCTATGTTGACCGCATAAGGCTTTGAGAAGCTCACGCCACCTCCTACCTTCAACACAATGGACTTCGGGCGATGACGTCATAAGACCAATCATGGTATCCGGGCTTACTTGGTGAACAGCTTTCTCAAGCACTGTAGCTGCACGTATCATTGTATCGCCAAGTACTTCCAACCATATCCTCCTTTCCTCTGTCGGTGGATAGCGAGGCTTTAGAACTTCTCTGACGAGTTCTTCCCTAGATAGGTATTTACCGAACCTTCTAGCAAATTCTTCGAGATGTATGGGGCAGAAGCAACCCCAGCGTACAGGAGGATGGTTATGTAAACGGAAGTCGTCGTCAACCCATATTATTCTCGGCTTTAAAGAAGCATATATCCGATATACCTCACTTATATGGCTCTGCCATTTTGGATCAAGTGGGCATGCACAGGCTCTACTTTCCACACCGCTCACATCTACTTGGAATTGGAATGGGAAAAGCCTTCTAAGGTCTTGATTGAAGTCATTATGCCCTATTGTACAGACGACGTTTATACTAACGTCTACTCCTATGCTCCTAAGCTTATCCATACCGTAACCTACGATCCGCGAATACCTTTCAGCCTCATCTACAGTTTCTATGCCACCCATCCAAGTCCTCATACCATTTGTAAAGAGGAGAACTTCATCCACGTGGTTACCCCTACAGTAGTCTATGAGTTTATTTACACATTGCTCGTACCCCTTAACCGGAATCGTATAACGAAGCATATACCTAGCCTTTAAACCTCCACCTTTTCCTCCAAAGTTAACCATTTCCCATCACCAGTATAGGCCGGGTTTAATAACGTTTCTCTCCTAAACTTTCACATTCCCGTAATTCAAATCGACTCCTAACAGTTAATACCAGGCTCATTGCGAAAATATTTAATTCTTTCCCTTGATTAAAACGCGTTCTTATATCTTTTTCTTAGTGCATAATTAGTCTTTATGGAAATCGCTCAAAACATTTAAAACGGAATAGGTTGAAAATAGAGGAGGAAAACGTTTTAAAGATGGCATTCAAACATATAAAACTTTCACATTCTGTAAAAGAAAAAGAGGAGCTGAACAGAAATTAATTAAGCTGCAAAGCAAGATTTAACATTTCTTTAACATAGTTAATTGGTTAAACGAGAAAATATATTCCAATGATTATGAAAATGGATGATAAAATTAGGCGAAAAGTAACTTTCTCCTTTAAAAAAGCTTTAGATATTATTGACGCTAATACTGGGGATGAAGCATTTAACGGAGATGCTCTTGACGCACCTATCAACTGTATACTTAGAAGGAAGGCTATTCCTCCAAAAACCATACCTATAACTCCAGATATTGAAAGAAGCATGAAGTCTCTTCCAGAAACTCTTCTCTTCTTTCTCGGTTCTGAGATGATGAAGAGGAAAAGTGCTAAAATGGGGAAACGTATTGCATTAGCTAATAAGACGTCAATATTCCTTAATCCTAACGTGACGAGGATTGTTCCCATGGCCCAACATAGTGCCGTGGCGATAGCGGCGATGACCCCCCTTAAGTTGATATTCTTTTGTCCCTCTTCCTCCAGCTCCAACGAGACAATGGCTAAACTTATAACTATAAATATTGCTCCAACCAAGTATCTTGGTAGAAAAGTTTCATTGAGAAAAATCATTGCTAGTATAATCGTAAACAACGGAGAAGTGAAGCTGATCGTGTAAGCTCTAGAAACGCCTATTAAGACGATGCTTTTAAAGAGAAACGTATCGCCAAATCCAAATCCAACTATAGCCGCTAAAATAACGAAAAATAACGCATCTGCTCTTACGTTGACGCGTCCAAATAAAATCCCCCTTGCCACAATTATAGGAAACATAACAACAGCCGACGCAAAACTCTTAATAACATTTGACCAAATTGGATCAACATTTTTGAGAGCCTTCGCCGAAAGCACGGTTGAAATAGCTTGCATTAGTGCCGATAAGATCGCAAGAACCTCACCTATCATATTTTACACCATTTGATCCAAATTAAGGTTATTGTATATGTACACTCATGCAAGACATCAAGCTCCTATCGCGTTTTCATTAAAAAACTTTGTGACTCTTTGAACATTATGGCTGAACAACAATCAAAACGGAAAACACCGCCAGATGGTGAAACACCATCATATTAACTTGTCCTGTATCTTACTTCTGTATTTTTAACTTTTATATGTTATTTAGCCTATTTATGTAGGTCTTGGTGGTGTTTATGGATCGTGGAGGGCGTTTCTTAGAGGCTAGGAGGTTGCTTGAAGCCGCTAGGAGTTTTGAAGAGGCTGATAGGGTTCCGGTTTTGATAGATGATATTGGAGGCCCCTTCTTCTGTAGCATATTCGGGTATACGTTGGCCGACTACTATAGGAGTGTTGAGGCTTCGATGGAGGTTATGCGTAGAGGCTATCAGTGGATTTACCAGGTTTTGGGGGATGATAGGCCTGACCCGCCGCCTAAACAGTTCAACGTGTTAGATGTAGGCTCTATAGCTGAAGGCGTAGTCTTCGACTGTGAGATAAGGCTTCCAGATGAGGGTAGGCCATGGCTCTCACCCTGGATAATACCAAAGTATAGAACGCCGGAGATGCTTGAAAGCCTAGAAGTCCCAGAGCCTAAGGATGTTATGAAGCGCTTTAAAAAGCACCTCTACAGGCAGTACGGTAGGGATCTTGAGCCTTGGCCTATTCAAATACATCCACCCTTATCTGCTGCAGGCTCTCTCATAGGTACAGACAGACTGTACGTCTTCCTATACAAGTATCCGAGGCTTATGCATAAGTTTCTAGGTAAGCTTCTTGAAACATGGCTTCTACTTCAAGAGTTTAGAGACGACTACTATGGGCAGGTAACGGAGTCTATAGGGTTGTGCGACGACCATGCAGGCTTTCTCCCGGAGGACATGTATCGGGAGTTTGTCCTCCCATATAACAAGGCGATATATGAACGCTATGGTAAGAGGTGGAGGTACCTCCACATGGATTCACCCGTCCACCATATAGCGAGGATCCTTGTGGAAGAGCTTAAGATAAACGAGCTCGACGTAGCCACGACGGAGGACTTGGCAAGGGTTAAGCCTCTATTCGACGGCAAGGTCGTCATGCATGGAAACGTAAGCAATAGAATCCTTACAACTTCCGTAAGCTTGGAAACCGTTAAAGACGCCGTAGAATATTGCATAGCCTCAGCCGCACCTGGAGGAGGATACATATTCGACGTAGGAGGTGAACTATATGCGGGGGTAGATCCTGGAAAAGTCGTATTTATGGTCAAATACGCGAAGAAGGTAGGCAGATACCCTTTAAAGAATGAGCCAAAACCTTAATGTAAACGTTTTCTACCCCATAATGTTTCAGCATTTTAGGTTTGCAAACGTCTGTTCGACTATTCCTCCGTCTACAAATGGTATTCCGTACTTTTCGTATGCTTTACTACCGCCTACGCATAGGGTTAGGGGTTCAGCTATCTAAGCCCCGGGAGGGTTCATTTAGCTAAGATTAATTTAAAATAGCGATTGAGTATATTTAGTCCTTGGTAATCTTATTGGAGCTTGCCATATTAGGTGGTAGGCCCGCCGTCACGGTAAGCACGAGGGAGAAGTGGCGTAGACCTATAGAAGAAGAGAAGAGGCTTATTTGGGAGCTTCTTGAAAAGGGTGAGATATCTGGCTCTGGTGTAGGCTTACCTTTAGAGTTTGAAGAAGAGTTTAAGGAGTTTGTTGGATGTGAATATTGTTTGGCAGTCAGTCATGGTCATACGGCTTTGGCAAGTGCATACTACGCCGTTGGTGTTGGACCTGGCGATGAAGTCATAACGCCTGCTGCTGGATACCTTGGAAGTTATGCTGGCGCCTTACACATGGGTGCTAGACCGGTATTCTGCGAGATAGACCCGAAGACTCTTCTCATAGATCCTGAGGATGTTGAGCGTAGAATAACCCACCGTACTAGGGCTATAAACCCAATCCATATGAGCGGTAAGGTATGCGATATGGATGCCCTTATGGACATTAGTCGAAGGTATGGGGTGGCTATAGTCGAGGATGCTGCGCATGCTGCTGGATGTGAATGGGGAGGTAGGAAAATAGGGAATGTGGGGGATGTAACGTGTTTCAGCCTTCAAGGTGTAAATCCTTCTGGGAAGCCCGTGGCTGGTGGGGAGGGTGGAATCGTATGTACAAATAACCGAGAACTCTACGAGAGGATGTTAATCTACTGTCATCTACATAGACATGGGGTTACTGAGGAGCTCACAAACCCAGCATATAAAGGTTTAGATGCCGAAGTGCTTGGTTTAAAGTATAGAGCTCATCCACTAGCATTAGCGATAGCTTTAGTCTCGTTGAAAACTCTACCATATCGTACCGAGAAGGCGATAGAGAATAGGGAGAAGCTGTTCAAAGGATTGAGGGGTATACCTGGAGTCGAACCTGTACACTCTTATCCTAAGGCTAAGTGGCATGGATTATACGGCGGATGGCAGATAATATACCACCCTGAAGAACTTGGAGGACTACCTCCTGAGAAGTTCAAAGCCGCTTTGAGAGCTGAAGGCGTCCCCGTAGGTGGACATGGATGGGCCTCCGGTCATCCAGGCGAGCATTTGAGGACAATCTTCACAAGAGGCTTCGACCTTTGGGGGCGTGGACGCGGCCCACTAGATACCTTACATGAATTCATGGGCCTACCACCGTTTAAACCCTATAAGAAAGGCGACTTCCCAATAACTGAAAGCCTAGCCGAACGTGTGATAACACTACCAGCTTACATAGAGCCTGAAGAGGGCCTTATAGAGCAGTTCATCGAAGCTTTTAGAAAAGTCGCCGACAACTACAAGCAACTCCTCTCTAAATAGAGGGCATCCTCTTTGAGAGGCATACAAATGATGCTCTCCATTAAATCTACGTCCTATTACACCCATATTTTCTACCATTTTTGGAGTTTTCCCATGCATATTCTATAGGCTCTACTCCCCAGCTTACCATAAGTCTCTCTTAAATGCTCTATAGCTACAGCATGCAATTTAAGCATTCTATAACGTCTTTTTCTAAAGAAAAAAAATTGGGGGTTAGTTCTTTTAGGTTTAGAATGGTACGAAGAACCTCACGGCTAGCACTATACCGCCTATGAAGGCGACTATGAGCATTCCAACGGCAAAACCTATGGCAACTGGTATTCCCTTCTCCTCGTAGAGCTTACTACCTCCAATCCTCAGAGTTATCATTTTAAATATCCAAGCCGCTAATAGCATCGTCCATATACCCTCTACTAAAGCATGACCATCTACAGCCAGTAGAAAACCTACTGGGTCTAACGGGAACCATAGAAATCTAGCGTGAAGATAGCTTAAGAGCATAGCTACGATTATTCCAGCCAGCATTTGAGGCCACCATGGTGGATAGGCTGGCCTTCTAGCTAAAGCTGTTGGGTTTCCAAGCCAGTTGTACGCGCTCCACCAGCTTCCACTGGCTGTTGGAAGTCTAGTTACGCCGAACGTGTGGAAGCTCCATACAGCTCCGATCAAAGCAAGTAACGGAGCTATTATTGAAACTGGTAGCAATACTTTAAATACGATTCTCGAAGACACACCTTGGTAGTCAGCTAAACGGTAACTGGCTAATGACGCTACAAATGGAAACGCATATCCGCCTCCCGTGATAGGTTCATTGACCATACCGTAAGTCATTACAGCTCCTGAAACCCATCCCCTTGTTAAAACAGCTGGGCTCTCTCCTAAAACGGCCTTTATCGGACCATAGTAGAAGTAGGAGCCTGCTGGAACTACAAAGCCTACAAGACTGTAGTTTCTCGAAGCTATGAACGTGGTTATGCAACTACATACCAGTAGAGTTATCACGGCTGGAAGAGGTATCTCTAAGAGAGATAGTAGGATTATTAGGAGCACTACTCCAGCTAGAAACATAAGGTAGAGTTTTCGGTAAGAAAGCGGTAAATCCTTCTCTAAATCTCCTCTAGCAGATTCAGGTAATCTGCCGAACGCCGCTTTCAACGTGTTTATGATGTAACTCCTGTTTAGATACATGTACATTATGAATAACCCAGTAGTTAATCCGGCGCTGCCGAAAACATCCCATTTGAAGGGTTCACCAACTCTATAGCTTATAGTTCCACACCATACTCGACCGCAACCGCTCAACCCCTCTATACCAGTATAATAGCCCATTGTATATGCTATCTGCATTAAGATTACAAATATCAGGTAGAAGAACCAGCCGCTGAAGAGTACGTCCAAGGGGGCTAGGTAGAATATGGCTGCTAAAAGCGGGTCTTTGTTAAATTGAGCGAATCCTACAATCGAAGCCAACGGTGAATCCGGTGTTATCCACTGGGCTCCATGAGTGCATGTATTTACTCTAAAGCCGTATATGTCTGGAAACCAAGGGTAGAGGTACGCTAAGAATAGAGGCAATTGGAAAACCACGCCTAAGATAAATCCTATGAGAAGCGGCAACCCTATTTTCCTAGCCAGAGATCTTTCTGGGCTCTTAAATTTATCTATGAGCGTAGACACGACTATAGTGTGCGGAAATGGCACCCGCTCTATGCTAATCCACTGATTCTTAAATATTGTACCAGCGCTCAACGTAGTTAAGGCATAACCTATTAAGAAAAGCCACCACCACATTATTGTTAAACTCCAACTACTCCAGTTTATCGGACCACCAGTTGCTAGTACGGAGGCAACATCTTGAGGTGGCGCTAGAAACAACGGTATGTACTGAGAAGCCTCAGAATCAAGTCTATCGTAGCAGAGGTTTGGAAAAGGGCTTCCAATTGGAAATGAATTCGAAGACGTGTAAATTATCAAGCCCATGCCTGTTGCGTAAAGCACTACATAGGTAAGGGGGTTGATAGTTTTCCTAGAAAATCTCCCTATGACTGCGGTCACCAGTATGAGGATTAGAGGGAGAACTGTCGCTATAAGCTTGCATGCCACTCTGCCAGGTGCATACCAAGTTGCATTAGGAAGCACTGAAACCCATACTGGACCTAGGAGGCCAAATATAACTGTGATTAAACCGACAGCAATCCATATGGGCCAGTTGATTTTCTCAATAGCCTTTTCACTCATTTTTCTCACATAAAATGTTTTTCTTTTAAGGTAATATTTAAGATTTCATGTATTTACCTGTCCTCCATGCTTACACCTATAGGCTTTAAACAATCTCGACATAGAGTTCGTTTTCCTCATATTGGAAGAAGCTTCTTCCATCGCTTAACCGTTAAGAATTAAGAGAAAACCCTTTCTTTGAGTTTTCCCAAGAAAAAGTTATATAGCTGTTTTCTAGATGAAACTTTCCAGTTTAACATTGATTCCGAGAAAGTTCTTCGTAACAACTGGTAGGGGTTTGAGTAAAGTATCTAAGCTTAACGCCTTTGATAGGGCTTTAATAGATGCTGGTATTGGAAATTGCAACTTGGTACCAGTAAGTTCCATTCTACCCGGTGGTTCTGAAGAATGTGAGGTATGTGATATTCCAGCTGGGTCTATAGTTTTCGTTGTTATGGCTAAGATAGATGGGTCGGAGGGTGAAGTGTTGGGTGCTGGAATAGCGTGGGCTTGGGAAGAGAACGGGAGATTTGGCGTGGTTGTTGAAGCTCACGATAATATGGATGATGAGAAGCTTAAAACGGCTTTAAACGATAGGATTAACGAAATGGCTACTATGAGAGGTATTAAGCTTAAAAACGTTAAGTATAAAGTTGAAAGTTTAACTGTCCCCAAGGGGTTTTACGGCTCAGTTGTAGCAGCTTTAGTATTCCTTCCTCAAAGCATGAAGTATTAGTTTTCAAATGGCAAGTCTTTTACGAATATACGCGGCTTCTCACAATTTCGTAAAGACCTCCTAATCGAGTTTTAAGTAAAATATTAAATCGCATATAGTTTAAATGTTAAATGGATGTCATGCTTAAGCGGAGAATTTTACCAGTTATACTTATAGTTCTGTCAACGATTTTAATATTGACTCTCATGGTTCTAAGAGAACCGCTTATACTGCATCCCGAGCTCAGAGCCGTTAAAAAGCCTACGTTGAATTTAGAGCGTATTCCAAAGCTTGTACTTGCATTCTACTACCCATGGTACGGTACACCTGAAGGACCTACGGGGTTTTGGAGACATTGGGATGAGGGTGGGCATAATCCTGACTCGTTTTTAAACGGTAGGAGAGACTTGGGTGCAACGGACTATCCCATTAGTGGACCCTATGATTCTAAAGATGAACGCGTTATAGCTTGGCATTTCAAACTTGCAGAAAAAGCAGGTGTGGACGGCTTTATAGTTAGCTGGTGGGGTTTTGAAACATTTGAAGACGAAGTCTTCCGGATAATGTTGAAGGTCGCTGAGGAGCTTAATACTTCTGTAAAATTGACCATATACTACGAGGTTATTCACGGAGGTAGGGATGAAGCAGTTAAAGATATTGAGCGGATACTTAGAGACTACGGAGGTTCAAAGGCTTTCCTCAAAGTTCAAGAGTACCCGGTGATCTTCATATACTCTAGAGCCCTACATCAATTAAGCTATAAGGATTGGGATTACGTGGTTAGGAAGGTACGATACGATGGGTTTAAAGTCCTACTAATAGCCGATAGTTTCGACGAAAATGCAGCTGAAGTATTCGATGGACTGCACACGTATAACCCTGTTGGAATACTAAGTGAAGGTGGAAGCTTGAAGGACGTGTACGCTAACGCTAAGATGGTGGCTGAGAAGTACGGCGTCATATTCTCAGCTACGGTATTACCCGGATACGATGATACCCATATAAGGCAGCCTGGTCTAGCATACCCCCGAAGGGGCGGCGACATCTATAGGGAGACTTGGGAAGCCGTTTACGAATCTAACGCAAATTGGGCGCTTATATGTTCTTGGAATGAATGGCATGAAGGTAGCGAAATAGAACCGAGTTTAGAGTATGGAGAATTGTACTTAAATATTACGGCTGAGAACGCTAGGAGGTTTAAAGGCACCTTCGATTAGGATCAGCTTATATACGTTACACTTTCTCCCTTCATCCTACTTATCGTCTTCTCAAGACTTTTCATTTCTGCCTCGATTTCCGAAATCGCCTCACCTATTTCGCTAATTATATCTCTTCTGAGGCCTTCTAAAGGTACCTCTACGTTGAAAAGTCTACTTAAAACTTTGAGAACCTCCCCTGCAGATTTAATATCGACCACATAGCCCGAGGTCTCTCCGAGGAGACATATACCAGTTAAGTCGTAGAATTCAGCTAAACCTACGATTATCCCAGCCAATCCAACTATTGGATTGCCCCATCCACCCACCCTAACACCTATATTTTTGAGTTGTTCAAGCACTTCACGTTTTGTTGAAGCACCTATTACCATTGGAGTCGGATTTTTTGAAATGCTTTGGTAGCCTCCTAAAGCCACAACGGTGTCAACACCCTTCTCTTTAACGTACTTTAAAAGCTCGGAGACTATTATATAGCCACCTTCAATACTTTGAGGCTGGGTATCTCCAGTTAAAAGTAGAAGGTCTCTACCGTCCTCCTTAGGATTCTTCCAGTAGTATAATTCAAGCCTTAAAAGTCTAACAATACCATTCTCATCTGACAACACATGATATGGGAAGTATGGCGAGTAAAACTCCGCGATTTTTTCAGCTTTTAAAACATTAACCATGTGGACGACGGCCAGTTTACCGATATAGCCTAAGCCTGGAAAACCAGCTACGAGTACGGGGTTTCTAGGCTGTATCTTCTTAAGCTCTCTGATTTCAACATTCTTCAAGAGGATCCCTTAGCCTTTACCCTATAAACTTCAAACTTATTGTGGAGGGAAAACTTCGCAGGATGAGGTACTCTAACTTCCCCTCCGCAATATGGACAGGCATCCTGTTTGAGAGTGTAAGCCGAACATTTTACACACTTCCTTAAAAGCCAGACCATTAATGTCCCTCCTTAAATGAAACAGTTCCACCTTTACTCTTCAAAGTCTTCTCGATCAATTCGAAGGCTTCTCTAAGAGTACTTGAGGCTTTCTTATAGTTTTCAGCCGAGACTTCTATTGCGTATCTGGGGGCACCTATGGAGTATGCTTCAACCGAAACTTCCTCATCGCTTAGTCTTTCAGCTTTCATTAAAGCCTCCTTAATATCTTCAATTCCATCTGGCTTATGAGTAGTTATCTCAACTATTCCACGGACTTTAACCGGCTTCTGCTTAATCTTCTCAGAAGCAACCTCATGGAAAATCTTTGCCAAATCTTCTGGGACTCCAATGGCCGTTAGAAGTTTAGGCCCTTTAGTAGAAAGCCTACGGAAGACTTCATATAAGTCTCCAAAATGCGATTCGAGCTTTCTACCGTAGTTAGCGTAAAGCTCCTCATAAGACTTACCTACTCTATCTGCTACAAGCTTCAGCATACTTCTTCCTTTAACCCTCCTCTTCCAGTAGTATAGCTCCTCCTCTTTCTCCTTCTCCGTGACCCTTCTAAGAGATAGGTCTATTTGGTTTTTAGATGGGTTTACTCTGAGAACTCTTAAGACAAGCTTCATATCTTCCTTTATATGCTCTCTTATGTTTCTAACCCAGCTTGAAGATATTTCAGATACATGCACGAAGCCTCTTTTACCACCATACTCATCTAATCTAATGTAAGCCCCATACTCCGTTATTGTTTCAACAGTACCTATTACGAGCTCACCTACCTCAGGCCACTCCTCCCCGCTCAACTTAGAACCTCCAGAATTTCACAGTTAAACTTGCCCTTACCGCCAGTGGGTTCAACTAGAACCTCACCGCATATGTGGCATTTTACTAGCGTTGCTGGGTGGCTGAAGACAATCTGCTCGTCACCACAGGATGGACATTTAACTCTAATGAAGGCGCTTCTAGGCTGTGGAATAAGCTCCTTCCTTCTGCTCAAGAAGTCTTCCCCCTACGTAGAGGGTATTCTACTGCTTTTAACTTTTCGGTTTAACCTCTAAGAGATTAACTATCTCAGACGCCAACTCTACCGTAGAAGCTGCTATTAGAGATATTCTCGTATCAACTGCTAGTTTGAAGTTTAATTCAGCTCCAAGCCCGTCAATTACCACTCCTCCAGCTTCTCTAACAATGAGTATTCCAGCTGAGGCGTCTATTGCCCTTAAGACTCCTCTTAAGTCTATGAATGCGTCGAAAACCCCGGATGCAACCATGCACAAGTGTAGGGCATTGGAGCCTAAAGACCTTACACTATAAGCCCTTTCTACAATCGGCGATAGTAAGGGTAGGTATTTGAAAGCTTTACCTTTAGCACTCACATCCAACGCTATAACACTTTCACTTAAGACTTTGTTCTTTGAAACAGTTATCCGCTTACTGTTTAGAAAAGCGCCGAGGCCTTTAACGGCGTAGTAAACATCTCCTTTAAAGAAGTCTATGACGCCTCCGGCTACGACGTCGCTTAAATTGTGACCTTCAGCTAATGCCAGAGAAGTCGAGTATACTGGGAAACCCCTAGAAGCGTTTGTAGAGCCATCTATAGGGTCTAATACGGCTACGAGTCTTCCACCTCCGTTAACTTTAACAATCCCAGCTTCCTCAGATATCAGCACAAACCCTCCAATTTTCTCTGAAAGAGAATCTATAACAGCTTCTTCAGCGAGTTTATCGATGAGTAAGGTTTTCCCGTAAACCGGTTTGAAAACTGCCGGGTTTTTAAGAGATTCAGCTATTTTAGACTTCGATTCCTCTAAAACTTCACGTATCAGTTTGAGGTAATCCATTGGATTGCTCATCCTCTGCGGCTTCTAAGAAGTATGAGCGCGCTTGCAAGGCTTCCACCAGCCTCCTTCAAAGCCTTCCTAGCTTCTTCAACAGACACTCCTGTTTGCGAGGCCAGAAGCATCACATCCTCCTCTGATATTTCAGGCTTCTCCGGTGTTTCCTCGGCCTTCTCAACGGTCTTCTCAGAAACCTTGCCAGTTATCTGGAAGACCCTTTGACCGCCAACCTCCATAACCATTACATTAGGCTCTTCTATGAGAAGCTCCTTCCCAGCCATATATATGACGACTTTGTTAACGCCGTCGAGAGCCTCCATTTTAACACCCATACGGCTCATAAGCCTCCTAGCTTCTCTAGGGCTTATCTTCTTCAAATAGACCTCCAAATAACTCTCACGGCATTAATCCTTTAAAACAATTTCTCAAAATCTGACGTAGCGACTCCATAAAAGGCTTAAATTTCCAGTTGCAACGGGAGTTAAGTCGTGTGGAAAACCTTAGTAGGATAAAACCTTCTTCACATAATCTGCATATTCCAGAAACTTCTCATAGGAGAATTCAACGTGAACTAAGTGGTCGCATCCTGGAATGTACCCTCCAAGCTCCTTCAATACCGGTACTTTAGAATCGACTTCCCTCCTCATTCTCTCACCCCCCAAGGAAACCTCTCTCTTATCTAAGTTGCCGATTAGGAAAAGTTTACTACCATACTTCTTTCTCACGGTTATCGCATTCATCCCAGCGTTTACTTCGAGAGGCCATAAGCCCGTTATCCCAGCTTCAACGATAAGGTCTAAAATAGGGTTGAGGTTTCCGTCACTATCCATTAAGATCCGGTGAATCCCGTTCTTGTTTAAGAAACCTATGACATTCTTGTAATGTGGAAGTAGGAATTCCCTGTATAGTTTTGGAGAGATACATGGGCCATTCTTTTCGGCTAAATCTTCCCACCAAAAGACTAAGTCGATCCTATTCTTCAGCGTTTCAACGGAATTTCTAATAGCCTCGATGGTAAAATACTCCCAATGATTCAACATATCTTCTATAAGCTCTGGATCCCTGTAGAAGGTTTTTAAAAACGTTGGAATACCCATTAGTTCAGCTCCAAAACCGTAGAAGCCGTTCAAACACAGCGCTGTAGGCCCATCCTGGTGTTCTTCGAACAACCTAATATAGGATTCCTTATCCCAATCTTTAGGTTGCCTACAAGGGTTGTGAGGATTTAAACGCTTCTTATACTCCTCCCAACTCCCCCTATCTTTAACTGGAAATTCTAAAAACATGGGCATACTATACCACAAATAATCTGCCGTTTTAAACCTCCTTACAACGGCGCCAGTCTGCGTTAAGACATCAACGTACCTGTCATTCTCTCTTAAAATCCTCTGCTTATACCTTGGAAGCGGACCGAGGTCTAATGGAACTGTCAGGCTTAGAAAATTGTAGCATCCAAAATATGAATATGGGTTAAAACCTTTAACAATAGGCCAATTCAATAGTGAAACTCCGCCGACTCTAACCTCCCAATCCATAACTAGAACCTTATCTGCGGGAAGACCTTCATTAAGCCATTTAATTAAAGTCTCATCGTAAAACCTCTCACACCAAGGTAGTACATCTGGCTTTTTAAAGTCCATTATAGCCTTAACCCTATCTCTTTTAGTCATCATGTTGAAACAATCGATATTTCGTGGAAATCAATTTAAATATTTTATATTAGCATCTTAGCATCGATTCATCTATTAGGCTTCATGAGTTAAGCGTAGAAGAATTCTCATATATGCAACCGATCTGAATTCACGTTTCCCTACAGTACTTTGACCCATATTTGTATGCTTCGTCGTACATTGCGATTATGTTTTCTATTGGCGTTATTGGCTGTATGTTGTGGCATGGTGCTACTATGTATCCCGTCCCGTCTGATGCTAGTATGTCTATGCACCTTCTAACCTCCGCTCTGACCTGTTCTGGCTTTGCGAAGGATAGGATGCGCTGGTTGTCTATGGCTCCGTGGAAGCATATACGCTTCCCAAAGCTTCTCTTCAATTCTTCAAGATCCATACCTGGGCAGG
>Ga0080004_1176156_pt1 | contig 94607 bp, 105 predicted proteins | sample WasSprMetagenome_FD_69207 | JGI IMG/M metagenome (GOLD analysis project Ga0080004, IMG submission 69207) | Sulfidic aquatic microbial communities from Washburn Spring, Yellowstone National Park, USA - WS (SPADES assembly) (version 2) | ecosystem: Environmental > Aquatic > Thermal springs > Hot...
AGAAAAAAGGGGGAGGGAAAAAAAAGGGAAATAGGGAAACTTATATAAGGGAATCAATTAGGGAAACTTATGGGAGAAGAAACTAAAGAAAAAGGAGAGGGAATTGAGGGAAACGAGGGAAACTTAAGGGAAACTGAGGGAAAAGGCGAGGGAACTGAGAAAAAGCCTGAGGGAAACTTAATACCCCCAGAATGGATCGGCATCCCAATCAAGAATTACATCGAAAAAGTTAACTTTTGCTACTATCTTTTCTCTCAATGCTCTGTTCGATAGCCCCCTCACTACAACGGCTATCAGCTTATCGCTTCTTCTAGAATGGAAGAGCTCATAGATGTCGGTTGATTTTATCACGGCTGCATTGCTTGGAATGTTTAATGCTTCACTCATTTTTCCCCATCACCTAGCATTTATCGTCCCTACTCCCATAGTTGCATTGGATAATCCTGAGATGCATACGTTGGTGCCATCTGGTGGGGTGAAGATTGGACACCTTTAAAATGAATAAGCAAGTAGCTTACTCTGCGTGTGAAAACGACGTAAGCGAAGGCTCCTCATATTTTTTCTTTACGAATTATATTCATCACTCATGTTTAGGGATACTTCTTCACCACCTTCTCTACTTATACTCATAACAGCCTTTATGATGGCATCCACCACAGTAAGTGTATCGACAAGTCAATTGGTAATTACCAACGGAAAATCTTGAAGTGTCAATTATCGACGGGGGTCGATGCGAGACGTAGCTTAGAAACCTAATGATTTTCTTCTATGAAATGTTTCTAATTTCCGCATTACAATTACTATACCTCGATAAAATCAAGAAGTATGACTAGAAGCATGGGACAAAATACTTTTGATCAATTCATTAAAATCTCTTAAGCTCATGTAATCTCTAATTATGAAAGATGCTAATGTCTTAATTATTCAGCCAGACGTTAGTTAAACATCTTTACTTGTCCAAACTAGGATTTGCGACAATTCAATATGAGGAGGTCCCTACCTTTTCGGATATCACGGTCTCCTACTTGGCGCTGAATCATTCGCTTTTTCTTCCTTCTTTCTATGATAAATCCGGCTCCTTCAACGAGCTCGAATAATTTATTAAGAATTTCTTTTTTCTCTTCGTGAAGCATTATTATAGCTGTTCGTCCGGGCTTTAGGACTCTGTACAATTCTGCAAAAGACTTTGAAAGAAGGTGGCAGTAGTCATCAAACCTCTTACCTTGTTTAGGATTCACTATAATTTCTTTGTCAAAAGGCATAGGCAGTCCGAGCCACGATGCCGCCATATAACTTAGCTCGAAATATTGGACTTCATCAGTAAAGGGGGGGTCTGTAATAACTAAATGAACCGAGTTCTCAGGCAATGGTAGTTCCTTAGCATCACTATTAAGAATTGCTAAAGGTTCACCACCGTTAATAACAGGTTCTACCGAGGTATGAGCGATTGCAATCCTTTTAATATGACTTATCCTTTTCAATGCATCCTTGAAAAGAAGATATGGGTTGCGCTCTACATGTATCTTGGGTATCCAGTAACAGTTCACGCCCCACGTTCCTCCATTTTCACGGCTCATCTTACTAGCCTGATACAGTATTGATGCAAATGCGACCATCAAAGCACGTTTGGTTTGCTCATCCACCTCAACTTTCTTTATCTCTTTTAAAAGAGCTGTAAGGATTGTAAGGTTTCTTCGTGTGAAAAGCTCTGAAACTGTGTTTACTTGCCGTTTTTTCAGAAAAGATAGTCCGTTGGGATAATTGAAGTTTGCTCTCGGAAAACCATTCAGTGGTTCAATATTTTTAATACCCCTATCATCGAATCTAATGTAATTGGCTCCACAGGAGCATTTAACCTTCACAGCCTCAATACGATCTCCATTCCATAAGAAATATATTGCTTGTGTTTTTCTGCCACATTTACATGTCACTTCGTAAAGCGATGCATACTGCATCCAATCTCCTCTAAACAATTCATCTGAAACTGTCGCCCACCTTTCGGCATCAACCCCTTCTAATTCCACGCTAGCAATTAAGACGGCGAGTGGGTTTAGATCCGAATATATGCATCGTCTACCCATCATTAATGCAGTTTTTATAATGCTACCCGCCCCGCCGAACGGATCTAAAACTACTTCTCCCAGTTTAGAATATTTTATTATATAAGGTCTAGCTATGTCTCCTGCCTTTCTTCCCCAATATCGAATTATTGGTTTCATTTCTCCCCTAATCAAGAGGTTGACTTTCTGCCCATAAAGTCTCAAATTTTTCCTTGAAATGTTGAGGACCTTTAAGGCTAAAATCGACCATTAGGTTTTCCACGTTTGAGGTTAAACCAGGGATTGTGAAATTGAAAGATCCAGTTAGTAGCATTACATCATCTACCAACATTCCTTTAGCGTGAAGCTGCTGAGCTATTTTTGTCTTAATGCGATTTTTTATATCTCTAAGTAGCCTGAGACTGTCTTCGTGTGTTTTATTGGTTATATCATTAGATGTTATTATACGGACAATTAGTTCATTTTCTTCTGCTTTTTCTGCAAGCACTTTTACAATTTCAGGTGTAAGCCAGGGGCTAATTAAGTCAATTGTATACCTCGCTGCCGACACGAATCTAAGAAATTCTTCGTAGATTCCCACTTTTAACGGGAATACTTCTAAAGGCCGATCAACCATATGCTTGAGGACTCCAATGATGTCTCCTGTAAGTCTATTCGAAACTAGGAATGGTTGGTCGAAGGGAGGATAATTACAGCCTTGCTCTAACATAACACATAGCTGGCAGCCATCCCAACAATGGGGGCCTTTATCAAGGAGGTCATCCATTAGGCTACGGGTCTCCGAAGTCATGTCTATCGCGTCCACGATTGCCTGCCTTATTGAGTTAACATGTGGATAAACATCTGGTTCATTAAAGCTTCTTGTGTATGCCGCTAAAGTTGTGTCTATAAGACTATTGACTGTTTGGTCGTTATCCCTAAAACTGTTTAGCACTGTAGGTAGGTTATTCATAGCTTGCTTAGATTTTTCTTCGCAGTATCCTAAGACTTTCTGAAACTCAAAGAATAAATCGGCAAGTATAGTCTCACCTTTGTTTTTCAACTCATGCTCGAAATTCTTAAGATAACCAAGCCCCCCAGCTGCCATTTCAAAAACAAAGGCTCTTACTCCCTCTTTTTGAAGACCAATAGGCTGAATTATATCATGTTCTAAATAGTATCCAAAGTCTCCCTTACCATATCCGTACCTAGCGCTTATCCAATTTATGAATAAATGTGTAAAGCTATGAACAAATAAAACACCCGCAAAGTCTGCTAGATTATCGTCAACTCTTGCTTCGCTGACGGCTCTCACAATAGATCGGGCTTGTTCAGAACTGCTACTCTTTCCCGATAAAACAAGCGCAACCACCTCGCATAACCGCTGGAAGGCATCAAAACCATTCCCCTCTTTGACCAGATTGATGTCGTCATTTGCGTCTAGATATAATCGTTGTTTCATCTTTATCCAGCGAGCAAGAGTACGACTATTATTAAGCCTATCTCTAATTAGTTCTCTTAAAGTGTCTTTATTGAATTCAAACAGAATGGCTGGTGCTTGTGGAATTCTAAATCCTATTCCTTCCTTAAGATATAAAATTGGTTGCCTAAACATTCTTGCACGCTTAGGCAAAAACTGAACTCCATCTATAAATGCAATATAGCTACCATTAGGTACATAAGTCAAAGTAGCAAGCGGCATGCTTTCGTATCTAATGGCTGCTAAGGGCTCGTTTCCTCCTTTGTCTGGAGGCAGCTCGTATTTCTTTCGTATCAATGGGTAGACATTGTATAAACTACTGTAGGCTATCGGACCAAAATAATACTTACAACGCGTTTCGCTACGTAACGGGCAATCCCTTACTATTGGACAGTTCTCATTTCTTGTAGAAAGCAACACCCATCCGAAGGCGCAATAATAACCTTCTCGAAGCGCTTCCCAGCTGAACTCCATATACTCAGGAAAATAGCTCCATCGATGTTGTCTCGAAATGAATACGTATCTTTCACTTCTCCCCTTAGTGAAATCTATGGGGTAGATATCATATGGTTGAACAATTATTTTCTGAAAACCTTGCGGCGTATTAAAGAGGAATTTATCCTTTACGCTCTCTGAACGCCAGCGAAGTTGCCGATTTGCCACTTGATGATGAGCTGTTTCAGCAAGGATAAGTGTATATTTCTCTCCCCGTTGTGCCCTGAGAAATTTGAAAGGTGTATACGTGTATAACGCTTGTATACCTCGTCTACCGAATCTCTTTGAGGAATCTAAAGTTCTATTTGAGTTCATGCTTCTTCAACACTTTCTATCAGTAGTTCAGGTGAGGGGGGCTCTAGCATCAAAGAGAATTTCGTCTTATTATGCAGCAACAGGTTGATAGAATCAATGATGTCGATACCCTGGCGCTTGAATCTTAATTCACTCTCTATTCGCCTAAGCGATTCATGCATAGTTAATCCCTGTAGATCAACAGACTCTAAGAACCTAGTAATGCTTGGAAGTTCTTTAAGAAAACTCACTAGACTACACCTAGTTTGATCTCCTAAAGAAGTTGTGACGCTAGTTAATGTATGAGTAACATCGTCGAAGCCAAATCCATAATTTTCCCTGAATTTTTTATAGTCGCCTTTCATTACATTGCTAATGTAAAATAACAAAGGCGTGTGGACTGTCGAGAGAATCCTGTCAGGGTCAGGAATTTCTTTTGCTATCATTTCGACATCACTAGAATTTGTTTTATACCAACTTTGTATTAAACTTCTATCTCCAGAATGATAAGACGACCTTGCTATACTATGCAGTATACTGCATAAACGATAAGCTCTCCAAAGCAAGTCCCTAAGACGCTCAAGCTCATTTATAACTTTCCTATCAAGAGCTTGGATCTTCTCAAGCATGCTTTTCAGACTATCTATCTTTTGAAGCACCTGTCTAATATTTTTTGCCTTCTCCTCGATATCAGCAAGAATTTTTTCTATTCTCTCCTTAATTTGAGAAAAATCATCTTGATTAGAATCTTTATCGATATTTACTACAGCAGAAAGCAATGATCTAAGCTCGTTAACCTGACTTTTGAGCACGTCTTTGTCGTCAAATAGAGTGACTTCTGTATTGAATTCGAGTAAATCTTCATTAAGTTCATTTACGATCTCCTTAACTGCATTAACTACTTCTTGTTTCGACTTCAGATATTGCATCACAAATGTCGGCTTGCCTTCCGAAGCCCGCTTATAGAGAAGTAGCGAAAGTATGTGCTGAAGTTTAATGTTCGTACTGGCTTGTCCGACTCTTACAGGCGGTAGCATACTGGGATCTGCTAGCCTGCCCCTAAGCTTTTCATCAAACATGTATATAGTACTCAGAGGTGACGACTGAAGAGCGATTATACCTAATGCTACTCTTAGACAGGCGGAGCTTCTACCGGACCGGCCTATCCTCTGTACCACGCCTTCAGGAGTTATCGGCAGTTTGTGTTGAATTATTACAGCAACATCTGATAAGTCAATGCCAAGTTCTAGCGTAGAGGTTGAAAGTAGGAGTTTTAGAAGTCCTTGGGAAAAGTTATATTCGACTCTTGCCCGCTCCGACATGGGCAATTGACCATAATGTATACCTATGCTTTCTTTAAATTGGTTTAACACGAAGTGCTTGAACGTGTCTTGATCTCTCGCTAGACTGGATGGGGCGAGTGGAAACCAATTATAGCTGTTTTCGGAGGTATTTCTTGTGCTAAAAAGATGGTCTATAACTTCTCGCCCTTCTCTTTTATCAAGAATTGTTGTAAAGATATAGTCCGAGAGCGTAGATATTTCAGCAATACTGTCAACAAAGGTTATGGCCTTCAGATTATGCTTATGACACCATAGTGTGACGGCTAAGATTAGGGCCTCAGTAAGAGTTTCTACGCTTGAGTTAGGATGAGGGAGAAGATAAAGATATAACATAATCCTTTGCTTAATGTCTTGAGCTTTTTCTAGGGACTTATTGTAGTCAACATAAAATATCTCATCAGCTTTGACACCCGCTAGACTTGCAATAAATTCACATGGGTTAGATATGGTAGCTGATGAGAAAACGAAGTAGGGTTTTGTCCCATTCCTACACGTAGCATGTCTAAGGAGCTTAAGGATATAGAAAACATGCCCTCCAAGATAGTCAGTATAGACATGGGCCTCATCAAAGACGATGTAATCTATTCCAGAAAACATTTTTATTATGGCTGGAGAGAGAAGTCTCCTGTAAATTGTATGAATATTCGTTATAAGAATTGATGGTTTTTTATCCCAAATCTCGTCTTTCGATGCCATTATGTAATTATATTCCTTTAAACATTTGCTGCATTTTACCCTACTTTCATTTTCTTTTTTCTCTATGACTAGATTACCTGAACATTCAATGCACTTCATTTCCCTATATGTTTCTTGGTTATTGATATTTTGAAGCCTTTTTGTATCGCCATCGTCGATCCCAATAGTGATTTGATTCTTCAGCTTCTGATTGATAGAATCGATTATGGTAAGAAAAGATTGTAGCTGATCTCGTTCAAGTGCTTTGCGAGGATAAATAAGTATTGACGAGATTCCGGTTTTTCCTCCTATACTTCTTTCAACTGCTTTAATGATTATGGGAAGAAAGAAGGCGAGAGTCTTGCCTGAAGCCGTCGGAGCTACAATAGCAGCTGTTGTGTATTTAGTCTTCTTTGAGATGAGCTCTTTTACTATAGGCAACTGGTGGCTTGATAAGCCTTCATACTTACTTTTGGAGAGTGCGTAGAGAATAATTTCTCTTACTAACGCGTTTGGTATCAGCTCAGGTAATACTTCACTGAATTTATAACGACCAAAATCAGGAACAGGCTCGTGTTTAATCTCAATTCTATATTCAAGAGGTATTGGTTGTTGCCTTTCCAAGTTCCTAATGTGAACGATCCTGTAAATAAGGTCAAAATGCATTGTGCGCCAACCAAAACCAGGATACTGGACTAATAGGTCAGAGGAGATGAATTGTTGGAAATCAACTCCATTCCTTAGACATGCAGATCTGACTTCCTCAGCGGTAAGAAACGAGGATGGATTTGGTGGTTCTTCGAACCTAATGTCACCGTTTTTCTCTAGCTTTTCCTTCTCTAGCTCTAGAAGTTCCTGATATGTCATTGTCCATGAGTCATTCACGACACTCGACCCCTCGACAACAAACCTAAACCTTTCGAGAGAGGTATGCATGTCTTTACAATATTGTAAAGAGATACCATAACTCGCTTTGCTACACTATAACTAGGCTTATAACAAAATTCCTCCTTGAATAATTCCTGAATCAAAAACACACTTTGCAATGATCCTAAAGACTCAGCTTCTTGTGTACATTTAGAAGCAATTCTTTGCAGACTAATCAAATATTTCTTTTCGACGCGTCTTTCCAAACCAATAAGGCATTCGAGTAAAGCGGGGTGAAGATATGAAAGTAATGAACCATCCGAAGAATAAACTCCTAAAAGGGAGGCTAATGTATAGATTCCATTTCTACTCTCGACAAGTTTCAGACCAAGCTTATTTATATGATCATGAGAAAACGGACTAAGTATCTTAATAAGAAGTCTTTTAAACTCTTCAGGGGTTACTGTGAAATAGAAAGGATCATTAGACCTAAGATAAAGTTCACGAAGCACAGTAGAAACTATGCTTAACGGTAATCCATAACTTTTTTCATCGAATAACTTAATGGACTCAAAGGGATAGATCGTATAACGAATATACGGCTTCTGCTCACTCACCGAAGGATCGTATCTAATCCTTATATCTTTTACAAAGACCACTTCGTAGGGAGGTTCCCCAGTGACAAGTTCGTTAAAACAATCTTCAGGCACATCAACAGGTATCCGCCTCTCATTAAAGCCTCGGTCAATCACGGTTGCCCTCGCATTGACAACTCCTCTCTCTTTAAGTGTTCTAATACTCTTTTCATCAATCATGCAAAGAGTTTTGTGTATTGTTAAGAACCTAACTGTTCTGTCTCCAACAATGACAAAGGGTGATTCGGACCAAACATTATCCGCATTATCAAGAATTGGAGGCATGAGTGAATTGAAAATGTAGTAAACCGCAAACCGTCCAAATTCTTGATCCATCAATGGATAAGCAGACTTTGGCCACACAATGTTTGCTGCCGAAACCTCAACTAAGCTTGGAATGTTTACTTTAAGAACGAAATTGCTGAGTTTGAGGTCCTTAAGGTCTATAGCTGATAGGAACGGAATATGTTCCCCCCAGTATATAAGAGTTGTTTGCTGATCAAGTGAAAAACTGAAGGCTGGAAGACATGAAATAGGTTTAGTCAAAAGAAAATAGTTAAACCCCTGATCAGTACCAATTAGATGACGCCATCTAATAGTAGGAAAAACACTTCCAATCTCGTAGACAAAGAAAAGCGAGTTGAAACTAGTATCATTATTAGCTTTAAACCTAACGAACGAGTCACCTTCAATTACTGACAAGTTTGACTGTTGCTCCAGCTCTTTTAATAGTGCACGAACTTGTAATAGCCGACTCTTGTAGCCCATCCAAAGGTTCTGATGACCTTTCATAAGACTTTCCATATGTAATTCAATGGCGCCTTTACATGGCTCCATAACTCCCAAAAAGTGCTCTCACCACCTCATATCCTAGTGCACCTATCCATCTAAATGTCAAATTGAGGCTTAGTTATATAAACTTTCCAATTGAGTAAGAAGTCAGCTTGATCATAGAATCCGATAGGGGATGTGCTTTAGCTAAAAGCGTTAGTATAATAAGGTTTACTTTTTCAAGACCAAAAGCATACATCCTCGACACTAATCCCAAATTCACATACGCATCGTTCAAGAGTTCTGAAAGACTTGTTTAGAAATATGCTATAGGGGCTAGCTTTCCGACGAGCATCCTACGTGATGTTGCGCCGTTTGAACATTCTAGTCTTCAGCGAGGTAGCGCTCAAGCTCAGCTTCGCCAACAATTCTTTTTCCATCTTATAAGAAGGCGTCTTTATACTTGAAGAAAAAAATAAGGAGGGTGTTTAGTGTTCGGGTCTAGAGGGTAGTTAAAGTATTTTAAACTCCATCCAGCCGCGGACATTAAAACACCTTCCCCTTATTTTTATTCATCGGAGTTTAAAGGTGGAAAATCTTATGTCCTTAATGACTTTGTTACTGGTAGAGTTGAGGGGTGTTTTAAGCAGGCGGGTTTAGGAACAAATATTCTAACGGCATCGGTTTTTGTGGATAAAGAAATCACATTGTAGGTATGACAGGCAACGGCATGAACGATGCCCCTGCCTTGAAGAAAGCGGATGTTGGTATAGCTGTGGCTGGTGCTACGGATGCTGCAAAATCTGCAGCAGACATCGTTTTTACAAAACCTGGGCTTTCAGTCATTATTGATGCTATTAAGGAAAGCCGCAAAATATTTCAGAGAATGACGGACTACTCTATTTACCACATTTGCGCTATTTCTGGTAACTGATTTTCTTAAGGTCCGTTTCTACAAGTTGTTGAATTATGAGGGAATAACCTTTTATAACGCTACTATAACTTACACTAATTTTGAGGAAAAATATGTCGGCTAAGATAAAGAGTACAGTTGACTTTAAGCAGCTTTCCATAGAAGAAACATTCAAAATTTTAGAAACCTCCATGCTTGGGCTTACAGAATCTGAAGCAAAAAATCGAATAGAAAAGTTTGGATATAACGAGATAGCAGAAGAGAAGAAAAATCCTTTGGTTGAATTTTTCTCACGCTATTGGGGTCCAATGCCTTGGCTGCTGGAGTTGGCAATTGTGCTCTCATGCGTACTGGGGCATTATGTTGAGGCTGTCATAATTTTTGTTTTACTCACCATAAACGCTGTTATAGGCTTTACACATTCACGTCACTCACGAAGAGTGCTTGAATTTTTGAAAAAGCGGCTTGCCATAAAGGCGAAGGTTCTGCGTGAAGGAAAATGGATGGTAAAAGATGCTAAAGAAATTGTTCCAGGAGACATTATACTCGTAGGTCTCGGCGACTTGGTGCCTGCAGACGCCAAGATAGTTAGCGGAGAGCTTTCCGTTGATCAGTCAGCCTTAACAGGAGAATCTTTACCAGTAAATTTGCACCCCTCAGATATTGTTTATTCAAGCTCAATTGTTACGCGAGGAGAAGCTAAATGTGTTGTGGTTAATACTGGAGCGAATACGTATTTTGGAAGGACTGCTGAGCTGGTCAAGGTGGCTAAACCAAAATCCCATCAAGAAGAAATAATGATGGCTATAACCAAGTATATGCTGTATTTTGGCTTAGCAGCGTTAATACTGACCTCAGCATATGCGTTGCTATTAAATATGGGGTTTTTGTCAATCCTGACGTTTGCTGTTATTTTCCTCATGGGCGCCATCCCAGTTGCGTTGCCAGTGGTGCTCACAATAGTGCAGGCTGTTGGAGCCATGGAACTTGCAAAAGAGGGGGTTCTCGTGACGAGGCTTGATTCAATTGAAGACGCGGCTTCCATAGACATAGTTTGTCTGGACAAAACAGGCACAATAACTCAAAACAAGTTATCAGTCGTCGAAGTAATCCCATTCTCTGGATACAAAAAAGAAGACGTAGCGCTGATAGCTGCTTTGGCTTCTGAAGAGGAGAGCAAAGACATGATAGACCTAACAGTCATCAGTTATGCAAAATCTTTAGGGGTTAATCTAGATTCATATAAAAGAGTCTCCTTTACGCCTTTTAATCCTTCTATAAAAAGATCAGAAGCTATTGTTGAGGGCGAAGGAGTACGCTTCAAGGCTGTTAAAGGCGCACCACAAATGATTATAAGCTTATGCAAAAAGGCTGATGCCGCCTATCAAGAAGCAAACGTCATAGTAGATGAGTTATCCCAGAAAGGGTATAGAACTTTGGCTATTGCCAAATCCGAAAACAACGATTTTGACAACATCCAGCTTGTTGGATTTTTGGCTTTAGCTGACCCCATAAGACCAGACTCAAAGACCATGATAGAGGAGATTAAACGGCTTGGAATAAAGCCTATGATGCTTACAGGCGATAACATTAGTATTGCTAAAGAAATAGCCCGTCAAGCATCTATCGGTGATAGAATTGTTCCCGTCGCGGAACTTAAAAAATTAAACGAAACAGATAAAGCAAAAGTTGTTGAAACATATGATGGTTTTGCCGAAGTATATCCCGAAGACAAATATGAAATTGTGAAGCTTTTGCAGTCTAATGGGCACATGGTGGGAATGACAGGCGACGGCGTTAATGATGCGCCAGCCCTTAAACAGGCAGAGATGGGAATCGCCGTGAGCAACTCGACCGATGTTGCGAAAGCTTCTGCCAGCGTGGTTTTAACAGAACAAGGTGTGAAAGTGATAGTCAGTGCAATAAAGATTAGCAGGCAAATATATCAGCGAATGCTGACATGGGTTATAAACAAAGTAACTAAAGTAATACAGTTCATTGCTTTATTAGTCATAGGCTTTTTCTGGTTTCACAACATAATACTCAGCCTTTTGGGCATGACATTGCTTATCTTTGCAAACGATTTTGCAACAATGTCATTAGCAACAGACAACGTGAAGCATACAAGTAATCCAAACAAGTGGAACGTTAAGAACATTACGTTGGCGTCTCTTGTCGTTGGTTCTTTAATGGTCATCGGAAGCATACTTACTATTGCTATAGGGAACATTTATTTTCATTTAGAAGGAGAAAAACTCCAAACCTTTTCAATGTTAACGCTTGTCTTTTATAGCCAATTCAGAGTATACATCGTAAGAGAAAGAAGGCATTTCTGGTCTTCAAAGCCAGGTAAAAGTCTCATCATCTCCATTGTTGCCGCCCTAATTGGATTTACACTTTTAGGCATCTACGGCATAATCATTCCATCGCTCCCGTTGTACCAGGTTCTCTTTGCCCTAGGCTTTTCAGCTCTGTTCACAATTGGAATTATAGATCCGTTTAAATATTGGGTTTTTAAAAAGTTCCAGCTTTGAGGCATAGAGCCTTTGCAACATGGGTCTTAAGATCACGCTGAAGAAAAAATAAGGAGGGTGTTTAATTTTCGGTCTAGAGGGTGATTAAAGTCTTTTAGCGTGATCAGACAACTAGCTGATAATACTTGATGCGTATATGATTTTTACCGCAAAATGTTTTGAGCAAAAAGCTTTATCATATAGTTGGTGGATGACTTTAAAGTCGAAAGATGGTTAAAACATATGTAAAAAGTACACCGTTAATGCATGGTATGGAAACTGTAGCGCTTGATTTGCTCAAGCTTCTTAAACAGAAGTACGATTACAAAACACTATCCAAAATGACCGGTTTACCCACTTCCACACTCAACCGTTACATAAAAAACAAAACGGTACCACGAAACCAAAATGTAAAGAAACTCATCGAGAAAGTTGCACCGATTATAGACATGGCGGAGATCATTAGGGAGAAGGCTTTGATAAGTGATGAGGATGTGAATGTTTACGAACTCGTCTCGAACCCAAGCATGCTCAAGTTGATCAACTTCTTCATAATGAATGAATTTTCCGGTAGCAAGCTGACGGCCATAATGCCCTTAGACGTGCACAGCATCCCGTTATCGGCCGTCTCGGCGATCACCGTAGACAGGAGGATATTGTTATTGAGTGAAAGACCGCTTTGGGATGATGAGGAGGCCATAACGCTGACGTATAAGATTCCAGGATTCGTAGAGAAGTTCAAGCTGTGGTTACCAAAAAACGTGGTGTCGAGCAAGGACAGCGTACTCATGATATCCTCTTTCCTAAATTCTGATTCCCTAGTAAATTCTGCGGTCAGCATGCTCCAGAAGAGGGGGGCATCGGTAACTGGTTTGTTCAGCATTATGGCAAAGGAACAACTTTGGAAAAAAGTCCTTCTACCACCGGGCAGTAAGAAAAAATGCCTACTTCTGGTTTAACCATATTCTCTCCACGTATGCTTGCAACGTGTACACCTGAAGAAGGTCGTCATAGGTTCATCGGCAGATCTTGTCTGTACAGTCCACCAATAAGCCTTATTGTTCCCGCATTCAGGGCATATGACATCGACCGTAGGTAACACTTCCTCTTCGGAAGGTGCCTCCTTTTCGACTGTTGGAACTTTTGCCTTCTTCTTTGAAGCCACCTGAGTCACGGCTTTCTCCACAACCTTTTCGAAGCCACATTTTTTGCATACAAGTACAACAGTGTCTGACTTCTTCACAAGCGTCAGAACCTTTCCGCAGTTCGGGCAAAATTCCATCATTAATCACCTTTGTGTAGGCGGCCTGTTGGGCACCAATCCGTACGAGGCGCTATTTTATTAATCTTCTGAAAAGGCTAAAGCGCCTCTACATACGACCTTAACTTCTCAGTTATATCTGCGAGTTCCTCCAAGGCCTTCAATAAAGCGTCCCTTGCCTTAATTTCTTGCGATTTTGTCTTAACTACGAATCTTATTTCATCCGTTAAAGGATGAAGTAGTGCATGGCCAGCGTATTCCACGCCTTGCATTCTTTGAAGAACCTCGCTTAGCGCATCCAATACAGACTGATCCTCGCCCTTGATTATGAGTTCGACGTAGTCATCCCTCTCTTTAACAACGCTCAGCTTCATGATGTCAACCCCAACCAACTAATTAACTTCTTTTCATTTCCATAGTGGTTAACCATCTTTCTTGTATCGAACTTTCTGCATTTTGGACAGTACACGTTATACTTATCTTTTTTGACGCATGTCATTATTGATCCACAATTATCGCAAACTGCTTGGAGTACGCCGAGGCCTGGTTCCCATATAGAAATATTGATGAGTCCCGAGATTATGCTGGTTACTTTGGCGAGTATCACGTCGCCTACACTTACATGACGTCCCAAAGATTCCTTGCTCCCCTGCTTTGTTAAAAGGACTGCAGTTCGATGATGCTTCAGAAGCTTGCCGTTCTTACCTAAAATCTTGACTACGGCAGACTTTGTCTGGAGCTCTTTGACCTCGCCCAAGACTATGTCTCCAACCGCTATGTTATCCGGTTCCTTTACAGCCTCTACGTGAACTTCGCGTTTCTTCCTATCGAATACGACCCTTCCAATAACCGTTGCAAATACCGTACCATCCACCGAAGTTTTTGTCCCTTTACCAGATAAAAATTCCTCCAGTACGCATAACTTCTCGCCGGGCAATGCTATCTGTTGCTTTTCCTCAACCATTCTTTACACACCACCTGAAATACTCGCCACTGGAGACGAGTTCTTCCCATGAAATTAAATTTAGGGCAACCATAAGCTCACTGGGCAACAGAATCGGTTTCTTAAACTTAGCATTGTCATCTATGCTGATGCGTGGGCATGCTGTATTAACGTAAGCATCAAAGACCTCGTCCGGCAAAAACCTTTCATCCACTTCGTTCAGGACGAGTAAATATGCATCCTTTCCAGCCTTCCTTAACATGCTGACGATAGTTGTTGCTAGACCCTCCCTTTTCTGCCCGGGTTTTGTACAAAGTATGACGCCGACCCTTTTCGAGCCCCTAAACGCGCATATCTGTGCATACCTTTGCATGAGTACCCTTTTCGCGATTTGTGTCATATCTTCGACGCGCATGGTCTCCGGGTCTGCGACAACAACACACCTATCGGTCATCATGGAGAGGCCCAGGCCGTGAAAAAAGCTCCCCACTATGAGGAACTTCTCGACTTTACTTTCAACGCTCTTCACAGCGGTATAGTCGCACCCTATAACCTGTGATGGATAAAGCCGCCCGTTTTCTTGCTGTCCGTAAAACACCGAGAAACCATGGTCTTCGAGGGCTTTCTTAACCCGTTCTAATAGGTTTAACCACTGGAGCGTCATGCCCAAACCAATATTCTTCGCAGGACGCAGAACGTGGATCGACTTCTCCACAAGCTGTTCGACATCTACGTCATGATCGTACCTACATTCAAGATATATCGTCGGTATGCTCGACTGCTTCACGAACTCCGTATGGCCAAGGTGCACTATAGCATCCGCCGATGCCTCTACCGCCTCGTTTAGGGCTAAGTCGCAACCACCCCAGCACGGACCCCCGGATATCACAACATCGAAGCCGCGGCGGCTTAACTCCTCAGACAACTGGATAGCAGTACCCCTAAGACCTTGGGGCGCTTGAACTAGAACCCTCCTCGCCCCAACTCTCTCCAGCTCGGCAATCACGTGCTCCGGCTTCATCAAACTCATCCACCTTGAGCTATCAAGAAGACCATTATTACCGCATTATACTTCATCTCATTGATCACGCCCTTCGTTATAAATATCGGCGCCTTTCTGCAAACTACCTTTTTAAACTTAGGATAGCCCTTCCTTCATCAACGTCTAAAAACTGCGAAGTTATATACCTTGACCTGTTAAAAAGGAAAGGTTTTAGTCTAGTCTGAACCTCGACATAAAAGATGCAGGTAAGGTTGCTCAACAAGAGGGAAAAGCAGGAGCTCGTTGCACGCATCAATTCAGAGTTTCCTAACTTAAAGCTCGACCTAAACCTAAAAACTGCTGTAAGGGAAGTGAAGAACGAGAAAATTGCCCTTTATATTTTGGAGGGGTTGGCCGCATTCGCAAAGGTTGATGACACATTTCTGCCCATTCTGGTTGAGGCACTCAACAAGAACATACTCAATAGCATGCCAAGTGTGATAGTCGATATGGGAGCTATACCGCACATAGCTAACGGTGCAGATGTGATGAGGCCTGGCATAGTCGCACTTGAGGGCAAGTTTAAGGAGGGCGAGTTTGTCGTAGTTAGGGATGAAAAACACAAGAAACCGATAGCGGTCGGCAAGGCTTTAGATAACTCGGAGAACATTATGGAGGCAAAAAGAGGCAAGGTCATAACAAACCTGCACTATGTCGGCGATAAAATATGGAAGTTTTGCGCGGAGGCAATATCGCGCTATCACAACGCATGAGTGTTGGGTTCGCTCAAAGCGCTATAAGGCCTATGAATATCGGAACGAAGACTATCGAGACCGTGTTTAGCAACTTTATCACGGTATTCAGCGCAGGGCCGGCAGTATCCTTGTAAGGATCGCCAACCAAGTCCCCGGCTACCGCTACAGCATGTTGGGGCGTTTTCTTTAGACCTAAAGCCTCTAGATACTTCTTGGCATTATCCCATGCCGCGCCCGAGTTGGCCATGTAATATGCGAGGTATAGCCCAGATGCAACCGCGCCTGTTAAGAGGCCTGCAACGGCCACGGGACCCAAAATGATTCCGACAACTATCGGCGCTACTATGACTATGACTGCTGGCGTAAACAGTTGCCTGAGCGATTGCCTCGTCGCTATGTCTATGCATCTTGCGTAGTCCGGTTTTGCCTTACCCTCGAGTATGCCCTTAATTTCCCTGAACTGCCTCCTAACCTCTTCGACGATCGAAGACGCAACCACACTGACGCTCCTCAGAAGGTAGCTCGAGACGTAGAACGGCAGCAAGGCTCCAATGAGGAGCCCTACTATAAGGGCTGGGTTCGTTAATGTGTAAACAAAGGCCTTCCCAGACAACAGATTTCCCGGAATGGATGCAAGGGTCCAGACCTCATGCTGGAAAGCTTGTATAAGCGCTATGGCTGCAAGGGCGGCGCTTGCTATGGCAAAACCTTTGGTGGTTGCCTTCGTTGTGTTGCCGACAGCATCCAGTTGATCGGTTATCTTTCTGTTTTCTTCGCCAAGCCCGCTCATCTCGACTATGCCACCAGCATTGTCGCTAATAGGTCCGAAGCTATCTATGCTCAGGACTATGCCGCTCAACGATAGCATAGTGGCGGTCATTATGGCGGTCGAGTATATGCCCATGAGGGGCTCACCGGTCACCGTAGATACCAAGAAGTAAGATACTATTATGAACACGACTATGACTATGGCCATCGGGAAAGTGGACCTCAGACCGACTGCCACGCCCGTGAGTATGTTTGCTGAGTGTCCTACCTTTGTAGACTCGGCGACCTCTTGGACCGGTTTGTAGCTATAACTCGTGTAGTAGTCTGTTATCTTCTGTATTATGGGAACTATGATTGCGCCTAGCAACGTCGATATGAAGAAAGCGTACGACATCTCATTCCAGCCGAACATGTATGTGGAAATGAAGAAGTTTAGGACAACCGTTATCAATGCGGCGACCGCGAAGGATAGCGTTAATGGTCTCATAGGGGATGTAACTTTCCTTGATGTAACCGTCAGGGTACCTATTAAAGAGGCAAGAAGGCCAGCAGCCCCTATCATGAGCGGGAAGATAATGAATTCTACATTACCTATGAGCGAGCCCAAGAGCATCGCCGCTAACATCGTTACAATGTACGACTCGTATACGTCACTCCCCATGCCGGCCGCATCGCCTATGTTGTCGCCTACGTTGTCTGCTATCACGGCTGGATTCCTAGGATCGTCTTCGGGTATGCCTGCCTCCACCTTTCCTACAAGGTCTGCACCCAAGTCTGCTGCTTTTGTGTAGATACCGCCGCCGATTCTTATGAAAAGCGCTATCAGGCTAGCGCCAACACCGACACCTGCTATCGCTATCGGGCTTGGATAGATAGCATAAAGCGCCGTAACGGCTATGAGTGCTGCTGCCGTTATCGTTAGGCCGGCTACGGCACCTCCCCTATAAGCGACAGAAAGTGTTGAACCAAGGCCCTTTTCGGTCGCTTGTGCCGCCCTCGGTGCCGCACTAACCGTTGCCAGTATCGCAATTATTCCCGATACGGCCGAGAGCGCCGCTCCGACAGCGAACGCTATGGCATTGGTGTATCCAGAAGCAAGTCCTATAACGATTGCTAGGATTATCGCTATTGGCAGGATAGTTACGTACTCTCTTCTAATGAATGCAAGAGCCCCTGTCTTAACCGCGCTCGATATGTTGCGCATCATCTCGTTTCCCGGATTTTGTTTGAGTACCCATACAGTGAAAGCTAAGGCCGCGCAGAGTGCTACGATGGAGGCCGATACTGGTAAAAGCCAGAACATTTCACCACCACCGATAGGCCTAGTTTTTTAGGGAAACAGGTCCCTCTTAAATCCTTAACTACCCTAAGAATCTGACACGAGAAGGGGGTTTAGGATGTGGGAGCGTGCCTCTGAGGCTGTAAAGCCGTTGCACGCGCACGAGTTCATGTTTGTATCATCAGACGGTTTATTTAACCAGATACTCAATTTCGATTATCACGACCCCCTCGGCTTCTACCGCTCCCTGCTCAAAGATGAGGAGCGTTATTATGCAGAGATGAACAAGCTTATCTGGAACATGCAATCTCTTCTCGAAGATGAGGTTGTAAAGGTTAATGGCGAAAGATGCAGGCCTGAGGTTCTGACAGCTACGCTAGATTTCAGGGGCTCTGAAAACCTACCGTGTATAACTTTCTTCGTTCAGTTCAAGACAAGACTCAGACAAGGCATGAACATCTACGAGTGTTTTTATAACGAGGAGGTTGCGGAGTATGACTACGAAGTTTATTGGGTCTTTCCACCAAGCGTCAAGATAGTTGATGTGAATGTGAGTACGGAGAAGGACTTGGTAGCGGATAACGTACTGATACTTTGGGCAAGGACCGGAGACAACATAGGATGTTATGAGAAGATCGCTTTCATCATCCCAGCAACTTCATGAGAAGCTTACCGTTGGTTAGCATTCCATGATCGTTGTTCAAGTACACGTACTTTTTCGATGCACTCAATTCTTTCACTTTTTTTGCAATCTCAATCAATTCCGATTCATCGTATACGTATGCATACCAAGCCTCCCTTCCATGTAGCCTTAAGTAAACTACGTCGTTCGTTGCAAATACGTCTCTCGGCAAATCCGGCGAATCAACCGAGCAGAATACCAGACCAAGCGACTCCACCTCCTTTACCTTGCTCCACCACGAAGCATGCCTAAACTCAACGACGGCAGTACAGGGAAGCTCTATCCTTCTAAAGAATTGGGCCAACCTTTCAAGGTTTGCTTGGCTAGCAACGAAGCTCGGAGGCATCTGGAATAGGAAGAACGTTATCCTGTCAAGCATTTCTTCGAGCGGTTTCACAAACCGTGGCCATAACCCTACTGCGGCATCGCCCAACCTGCTTCTATGTGTAATGGACCCGTGAACCTTTATGCTGAAGTCGAAGTCCCTGGGTGCCTTTAGCCATGTAACCGTCCAAGACTTGCTCGGAAACCTGTAGAACGAGGCGTTTATCTCAACCGTCTTGAAACCTTGGTTAAGATACCACTCGAAGGGTGTGGGCTTGCCCTCGTTCCAGTAGTAAGTATAGCCCGACGTGCCGACCCTAATTATGCCCATCAAAATCGGATAACGTCAATCCCAGATATAACCGCTTGTGACGAAACGTTCATATGCGGTCCGACCTTATTTGAGCTCATGGATAAACCGAGAGCACCACCAGGCCAGAAATTCGTGGAGGAATGGCAGATATACTCTGCTCTGGGAATACCCAAGATAGACCTGAAGTCTTGGACACTAACAGTTGGTGGCCTTACAGAAAGGACACTCGTTTTGAGCTACGAGGAACTATCCTCCATGCCTCAGACGAAGATTTTGGACGATTTCCATTGCGTCACGGGTTGGAGTATAGGTTCTCTCGAGTTTGAGGGGGTCCGTTTACGTTACCTGGCGGAGCTGGCGGGCGTTAAGCCGGAGGCGAAGTGGGTCATGTTTAGATGTGCCGATGGCTATACCGCACCCGTGCCTCTCGAGGATGCTTTACATGAAAGATCCTTGATAGTTCTAAAGATTAATGGCAAGCCGCTCAGCATCGAGCAAGGCTTTCCGGCTAGACCATTTATACCGCATCTGTACGCGTGGAAGAGCGCGAAGTGGTTGGTTTCCATAGAATTCATTCCGTCTTACGTGGACGGTTACTGGGAGGCTAGGGGATACCATGAGCGCGGTAACGTATATTTGGAAGAGAGGTACAGGAGCAAAAGTACTTAAAACAAAAATTCCGTATAAAGGTGCGATGGTGTAACAGATTGAGTCAGCAAAAGAAGGAAAAACCAAAAATAATTGACCACCGCCACTGCGTTATATGCGGCAAGGCAATTCCGCCCGATGAACAAGTCTGCTCACCAGATTGCAGGGAGAAGCTTGAGCTGAGCAAGGAGAGGGAGAAGAAGAGCAAGAGGATGATGCTGATAATCTACGTGATCATGATAGTTGCGCTGATAATCTTATTCGTGTTGAGGCCGGCATAATAAGTCAAAACATTTATTTGAGGGTATCCGAATGGATGTGTTGTATCTTGTCGCTAGCAGAAAAGGTCAAGGAGAAGTTACGTAGTTTCAGGGATCCAGTAACAGGTTTGAATATAGTGGAAAGCCAAGCGATGCTCACCGTAAAGGAGGTTGATGAGGGAGTCATACAGATAGAGTTCACACCAAGCAGCCCCTACAACCCCATGGCATACAGCTACGCCATGGCGCTGAAGGCCATATCGTCAAAGGTTGACGGGGTTAAGAAAGTGGTCGTCTTCTGCAAGAATCACATAATGGCCGAGAGGATAAACGAGGAGGTTAACAGATAATAAAGGAAGTTAGTAGCCCGGGCCGGATTCGAACCGGCGTCCGCGGGGTTCTCCTCCGCGCGGCGGATCCAAAGCCCGCGATCCTTGGCCCATCTGACCAGCGTTTGGCCGCTAGACGACCGGGCTACTAAAAATACGCTCTCTACGGAAAAATTTAAACTTAGGGTGCTAAATAGGGGCTCCAACCCGTTTTCCGCTTAAAGGTTTCATCCTAGTCCTTGAATTAGTTCAGAATGCTGAGTTAATTATTTTTGAGACCGCCATCCGTTTGCTGGAAAAGTTAGGCCTCAAGGTTCGTTCTCCAAAACGATAAAGGTTTAAGAGCCAGCCCTTTTTAGAGGTTTCAGGTGGGTTAGACGAGATGGAGTACATATACGCTGCTCTCCTCCTTCATAAGGCCGGAAAGCCCATAAATGAAGAGGGGATAAAGAACGTCCTGTCTGCGGCAGGCATACAGCCAGATGATGGTAGAGTGAAGGCCCTCGTAGCGGCGCTCTCAGAGATAAACATAGATGAGGTTTTAAAGAGCGCTACGGCTGCACCCTTCGTAGCGACGGCCGTTGCAGCCCCTGCTGCACCGGCCCAACCGGAGGCAAAGCCAAAGGAGGAAAAGAAGGAGGAAGCTAAGAAGAAGGAAGAGGAAGAAGCACTGGCTGGCCTGAGCGCTCTCTTCGGCTGAGAACCTTAAAGGTGCTAAGCCTCATGAGATTTTCGCCGAAGACATATGAACTAGAATTTTTTCTGCAAAACGGTTTTGTTAGGAAGAAATGTGCTGTATGCGGAGAGTACTTTTGGACGCTCGATGCTGATAAGGAAGTTTGCGGGGAAGCGCCGTGCGTGCCTTATACGTTCATAGGAAAAAGGTTGACCAAAGAAAGGCTAACTTTAAGGGATGCACGTGAAAAGTTCCTAAAGTTTTTTGAAGGTAAGGGTCACAAGATTATAAAACCATATCCGGTCGTGCCTAGGTGGAGGACTGACCTATACCTCGTATCAGCGAGTATCGTGGACTTCCAGCCATGGGTCACGTCAGGCATAGCGCCACCACCTGCCAACCCCCTCGTGATAAGCCAACCATGTATAAGGCTCGTTGACATAGACAAAGTTGGTCTTACGTTCGGCAGGCACCTAACTATATTTGAGATGGGCGGGGCACATGCCTTCAACTATCCCGATAAGGAAGTCTATTGGAAGGATAAGACAGTCGAGTACCACCATGAGTTTGCGACCAAGGAGCTCGGAATAAAGCCGGAGAGCATAACTTATAAGGAGTCGGCATGGTTTGGGGGCGGAAATGCTGGCCCCTGTTTCGAGACTATTTCGGAGGGGCTGGAGCTAGCGACGCTTGTGTTCATGTACTACAAGACGTTAGACAGCGAGCTTGTCGAGATCCCGATAAAGACTGTAGACACCGGTTATGGTATCGAAAGGTATGCGTGGTTTAGCCAAGGGACGTACAGCTCTTTCGAGGCAATTTACGGCGAGCTTTACAAAAAGGTAATGGACATGCTTGGTGTCGAGCAACCCGATGAGGACATACTTAATGCGTACTCGCCCCATACGGCCATCGTAACACCAAAGGAGGGTACAAGCATTGTCGAGATCCGTAGGAAGATTTCGAAGCTCTCAGGCATACCGATCGAGACGATAGAGAGACTGATAGTGCCGCTGGAAAGATTCTTTGCATCGCTCGACTATACAAAGTCCATATCCTTCATACTATCCGAAGGTATCGTACCATCAAACGTCAAATCAGGATACTTGGCAAGGCTTCTTATCAGGAAGGCATACAGGGTACTTCAGGCGATAGGCCATAAGGACAAACTGCTGGACCTGATCGATATGCAAATTGGATACTGGTCGAGGGATTTTCCACATTTGGCTGAGATGCGTGATGAGGTACTGGACATCGTGATGACGGAGGTCTCAAAGTTCGAGGATACAATAGAGAAGGGCATGGCGTACGTTGAGAGAGAGTTGACGAGCTTGAAAAAACGCTCGGATGCCGTCCCTGTTGAATTCCTCGTCAAGGTTTATGATGAAAGGGGCATAACGCCGGAGATAGTCGAGCAGATAGCTCAGAAGTTACAACTTAAGGTCGACGTTCCCGAGAACTTTTACGAGTACGTCGCATCCAAGCACCTCCAAGAAACACCGGCGGCTATCAGCGTAGAAAAAAGCCTAGAGACCTTGGTCCAAGGTTTGAGTCCCACTGTCAAGCTCTTTTACGATTTTCCGTTTGAAAAGAGGTTCGAGGCAAAGGTCCTGCGGGTTTCTGGCGAGTACGTGATATTGGATAGAACGCTATTCTATGCTGAGAGTGGCGGCCAAGTTAGCGATACTGGTATTCTCCGTTTCAGCTCTGGTGAATGCAAGGTCGTTGATGCGCAACTCATAAACGGCGTAATCGTGCACAAGGTTTTAGGAACAAAGCCAAATGAAGGAGAAGAGGTCGTTGGTGAGATCGATATCGAGCGAAGATTGAAGATAATGAGACATCATACAGCAACGCACATACTTTTGAGCGCTGCGAGGCAGGTTTTGGGAAAACACGTATGGCAGGCCGGCGCCAAAAAGGAGCCGGATAAGGCAAGGCTCGACATATCCCACCATAAGAGACTGACAGTAGAAGAGGTTGAAAGGATTGAATCTTTGGCGAACGCAATAGTTCAGAAGGGCATACCAGTCCACGTCCGCATGATGGATAGGAATGAGGCTGAAAGGTTGTATGGCTTTCGTCTTTACCAAGGGGGCGAGGTCCCTTCAGCTGTTATAAGGGTTGTTGAGATTCCCGGTTGGGATGCTCAAGCATGCGGCGGCTTACACTGCACCAACACGGAGGACGTGGGAATCATAAAGATAATAAAGACGGAAAGGATACAAGACGGTGTAGAGCGTCTCATCTTCGCAGCAGGTCCATCTGCTTTACCCTACATTCAAGAGCAAGAGAGAATTGTGCGAAGAGTTGCGGAAGTTTTCGGTGTCCCAGCATCAGAGTTGGATAAGAAGGCTGAGGAGCTAATGATAGAGTTGAAAGATGCCAGAAGGGTCGCTAAGAGAATCACGGAGCTCTATGCGAAGAAAAGGGCGGCCGAGCTCGTGTCTACAATCGAGAGGGTTGGCGAAGTATCTGTAATAAAAAGTTACGAGGAAATAGACGATAGAGATTATCTGATATTGCTGGCCGCTGAGGCTCTCAATAGAATATCTGGACCTGCTGTAGCAATACTCTTGGCTGGAACAGAATCCGTGAAAGTCTTAACGATGGCGAACGACGATGGCATAAGGGCAGGCATAGATGCGGGACGTCTCGCGTCAAGGATTTCATCAGCGCTCGGAGGAAAGGGCGGAGGAAGGCCAGACTTAGGGCAAGGTGGGGCACCCTATTCGGAAGGTTTACACGAAATACTGAGAAGTGTGGAAAAGTTCTTTCAATTTTGATCCGTAAATACTATCTGCACGCAAGGCATAGCATTTATATGTTACCGAGACGGAAATTTATTTTACGACACCCTTTGTAAAGGGTGACGAGATACGCAACTGTTCGATAGATACAACAGACTTGTAAGCGGCGTGAGAATATCACTCACACCAAGCACTAAGTGCAACTTCAAATGCATATTCTGTCACATGGAAGGAATTTACGAGGATGCGGAGACCACTATGACGCCAGAAGAGATAGAGAGAGTGATGAAGATTCTGAAGAAGTACGGCATAAATAACGTTAAGCTGACCGGCGGCGAGCCCATGCTAAGGAGCGACATAGTAGAGATAGTTGAGAGGTTGCATAACATCGGGTTCGAAGAAATATCCATGACGACGAATGGCACAAGATTTCCACAACTTGCAAAAAGGTTACGGGATGCTGGTTTAAACAGGGTTAACATCAGCCTGCATAGCATAAATGCGCAGAAGTTCTGCTGGATAACTGGCGCAAAACCGACCGATGGTGAAAAAAGGTTACAATACACTATTGATGCAATAAAAGCAGCATTCGATGCTGGCATGGATGTCGTGAAGCTCAACGTCGTGGTCATGAAAGGTGTTAACGAAGATGAGATCGAGGATATGATTAGGTTCGTGAAAAATCTCGGGTATAATAACTGCATACTTCAGCTGATAGAGCTTGTTCACGAAGGCGATGCATCGGACTCGGAATTTTTCCAAAAATATTACTACAACCTCGGCCCTGTTGAGGACTCCATAAAAAAGAGGGCAATAAAGTGCGTAACGCGCAAACTACAGATGAGACGGCAGTACCTTCTACCAGAAAACGTTTGGGTCGAGTTCGTAAGACCTATGAGAAATTGTGATTTCTGCATGAACGATTCAAGAATAAGGATAACGCATGATGGGAAGTTTAAACCATGCCTGATGAGGGACGATAACCATGTGGACTTTTTGACACCAATGAGAAACGGTGCTTCGGATGAGGAGCTTGAAAGGTTGTTCATTAAAGCCGTCTATCTAAGGGAGCCTTTCTGGAAGACTAAAGAAGTCCAACCATCAGATGACGTTATTATCGTTCATGAATAAAGCTAAAACATATCATTTCTTCTTGCTGAGCCACCATTCTAGATACTCTTCCTTCTGTCGCTTCTTTCTTTCCTGCTCCTCCTTAAGAGCCATCCTCTTTTCTTTTATCATCACAAGATCCTGTAGTGTATAAGAAACGCCGCAACTATTGCAAACGTATTGCCTAGTTTCTCTGTCGTAGAACAACACTCCTCCACAATCTGGACAGAAACGCAGAGCCTTAACCTCCCTTCGTACTTTAATTTCTACGACTACAATTTAAGCCTTGTCCGACAACTGTCGCTAAAACCTATTCAGCGATTACGAGTTCTAATGGTGAAGTGTATCTCAACGGAAAAATCTGACCTAAACCTCTTGAGACGTAGAGGACGCCATCATTAAGCCTGTACAGCCCTCTTGTGTAAACAGAATTCGAGTAGACCGTCTGGCCGGCGATAACCACGCCCCCATGCGTATGCCCGGCCAAAATTGCTCGAGCACCCGATATACTCAAAGCAGCGTTTGGATCGTGCACTATCACAAGCCCTTCAGGCTTACACTCAGGGTACTTCCTATTGTCCCTCCAGTCAAGACCGAGTATCTTTCCAAAGGATGCCTGGGCTGACGAATCTTTGAGAAGAATGAACCCATTCTTCTTTAAGATTTTAGCAAAATCCTCAGCCTTGCCGCTCCAGTACTCATGGTTTCCCATGACGGCGAACTTTTCCTTTGCTTCCAATTCCGAAAGGTAGCTGTCCACTACATCCATGCTAAGAGTTAAAGCGTCCACAGTGTCCCCTCCAATAAGAATGGCATCGGCCTGCTCCCTTTCTAAGATGCTTAGAACATTCTCCTTGACGTCATCGATTCCATGGATGTGCAAGTCTGCTAAGAAAGCGATCTTCCTGCCTAATCCGAGATCTATTCGTGTCACCTCGAGCTCCTTTGTGGTTACGTAGCCTACAGAGATGCATGCCCCGGCAAGCGCCAGAGAGGATATCACTATGAATTGACGCCTAGTCAGCATATCTCAGGCCCTGGCTTTTTCTCATTTCATGCCGCCATACTTTAGCCAAATTATAAAGATTAACAAAGGGATTAGGATTAACAAAACGGGCAAGAGCATTATCAACCAAGATGCAGGTTTATCGAAAGTCAGTATGAGTGGGAAAGGACCTATCAAGAACATGGCGCCACCTTTTACCTCTGTAGACCACGTTGATAGCATGCCTACGATTATCAAATACACGGCAAGGAAAATTAAGAGCATGCCAACCACCAGCAGTACGAAAGCACTCAATGGGTTCCGTTTCATGGAATCTTCCATGAGAGCACACCCCCACCATGGGTCATACTTTTCAATTATTACCAAATAAGGGCAAGTATTATAAACAATATCACAAACACCATAGCAACGATTAGAAGAACGCTGGCGAGGCTTCTGTCCCCAAAGACTATCGGTATGGGCCCTAGGAGGACCACGCCGCCGATGCGTGCCTTTCCGCTACCACCCAAGCCTTTCAAAAGACCTATCGCGAGCAGTATGATGAGTATGCCGGCGAATAGCAGAATTATGCCGGTAAGCGTTATCCAGTTCATCAGCACAAGATTTCTCGTTTTGTGTATTTTAGCATTTCTTGCCAGAGTTGTAAACGACTAGAATATTTTTAACCTTCTAAAATTTTTAGAAACGACTCGATTATCCGTGCAGTTAATCCCCATATTACATGCCCTCCATAAACATACGCCTTAACGGTTTTTGCTTCACCGTCTTGTAGGCTGACTTTGACCTCGCACTCACTCAGACCCTTGATGGGTGCCCAGAAGTACTCTGAGAGTTCCGGTGAAAGCTTGACCGGCATTTTTTCTTCTAGAAGGGCTACAAAAGGTGTTACCAACATGCCTGGGTTTCTCAAGGACGTTACATCTGGTAAGGCACCGAGTATCATCCTTTTAGCGTCGAGCAGTATTCCAACTTCCTCGAATGTCTCCCTAATCGCGGTTTCCAGCATGGAGCTGTCCGAGGGGTTACGGCGACCTCCAGGTAGCGCTATCTGACCTGACCATGGGTCATTGGGATCGTCTCTACGTTTCACGAAAAGTATCTCGATACCATCCTCAGTCGGGTGCAATATCAGTACAACAGCGGCGGAGCCTTCATGTGATAAGAGTTCATCGACTGGTCTCAGCCGTTTGGTTAACAGCCCTGCTAAACCCTTTAACAAGCTTATCTAACCCTCTCTTTCAAGCATCTTTCTGAACTTTTGTACGAATGCAGAGGCATTGTTCTCAATGATCTTCTGTATGAGTCCCATACCAAATAATTTCGCCAGCATGCCCACATCCGCCTCCACATGATAAGCAACTTGCGTAGAGCCGTCCGGAAGACTCGAGAGATTGACAGACAAGTTTATGCTGACTTTTACGCCCGCAACGGAGCCTTTAGCACTCACTTTCAAAGATTCTGTGGGATTTAGTTCTGTGTACTTTGCGTCAATCTTCCCAGTAATTCTGGAAAGGTATGAGGTCAGACTCCTCTCCTCGGCACCAGATACGTCAACCTTGAATGTAACCCTCGTGCTGCCATCGCTTAGTGTTTCAATCTTCTGCACATTTGGGAAGCAAGACAGAACCTCCGACATGTTGCTCACGATGGACCAAACATCCTCGACCTTCGCTTTAACCAAAAATTTGTCGGAGATTTTTATCAACGCATATCACCACAAGAAGGATGCGATTAACACATAAAGAGCGTTCATCAAAAGCTCTTCGTCTATCGTACCCTTTTTCTCAAAGGCTCTCCTTATGAGGCTCTCAGGACATCCGCTCTTTCTTAACTGCTCAGCGCTTAACACTTCTACAGGATTCGGTAGTTTAGTCTCCTTCGTTTTGCACCCCTTTTTAACACCAAGCTTCTTGCATACGAGATCGGATATTGCCTCTGCCATGGCCCGTGCCGTCGTAAACTTGCCACCTATGGCGGTCAACAGCCCCTCCACGTTATGCAGTTCTTCGTGATTGTATATCTCGTAACGTCTCGATATCTTTCTAGTGTCAATCTCCTCTCCCACTGATATAAGCGGTCTAACGGACGAATACATTCTGGAGAAACCTATATTTTTAATCATAGGGAATATAGCGCTACCCTCATCCATGAGAAACTCAGCATCTTCTGGTGGTATTGTGTAATTATCGGGGTCCTCTATCACATACGCGGTCGTACCTACTATAGAATTGTTGCCATACGGTACGACTATGTCACCATCTGACGGAATCCTCATCTTGTTGATAACTCTCTTGGACAGCCTGCGCGGGACCACGGCCATCGTGCCAGCTGTCAAGACCATCTTGACGTTCTGAACATTTGCCATGCACATGATCTTCTCCGACCAAGGGCCTGCCGTTACAACGGTTACATCGGCCTCCACCTCGTATACAGAATTGTTAATCTTGTTGAAGACTTTTGCACCAACGATGCGTCTACCTTCCTTTAGCAACCCGATGACCTCGTTATACGTCCGTATCTCAGCGCCGTTCATCTTGGCGGCTAAGCCTAAGCTGATGGCGAACCTATAGGCATAGAGGACTGCATCTTGAACTTCGACGACTGCCTTAATGTTAGGATTAAGGTTCGGTTCCTCCCTTAAGGCTTCGCCGACATCCACATCCTTTATCGGTATTTGGTTTTCTTTGCACCCTCTTTTGAATTCATCGTAGTACTCCTCCTCATCCAATAGGACGAAGTACCCGCCGGTGTCCTCTACGCAATGCCCCGCGATTTCTTTTATTATTTTGTTCTCAACTGCGCACTCATAAGCCGCTTCAGGGTCGTTGACTGCATACCTTGCGCCGCTATGCAGAAGCCCATGATACTTCCCCGACGTACCGCTCATGAGGTCGTTCCTCTCGAGCAGTAATGGCTTGAGACCTCTGGATGCTAAGTCGTAAGCAACAGCTAAGCCGGTCACGCCACCGCCTATTACAATCGCATCATACCTTTCCAAGGGACATCACGCAGCGCTTATGTCCTTAAGCCAACCTTTAGCACGGTTTACGGCCGCTTTCCATCCCCTATACATCCTTTCCCTTTTCTCCTCAGACCATCTCGGCTGGAATACCTTATCAACCTTCCAGAGTTTTCTTAATTCGTCTAGGTCTCTCCAAAAACCGACAGCAAGACCTGCAGCATAAACGCACCCTAGTGAAGTGGTTTCGGTAACCTTAGGTCTTATAACTTTGGTACCGATTATGTCTGCTTGAAGTTGCATTAGATAGTCGTTGATGGCCGCTCCTCCATCTACCTTAAGCTCTGTCAACCGGCTACCTGTATCCGATGCTATGGATTCGAGTACATCTCTCGTTTGATAACATATGCTTTCAAGCGTCGCATGAATTATGTGTTCCCTTCTTATGAATCTCGTTAATCCCACTATGACGCCCCTGGCATCCAAGTCCCAATAAGGTGCGAAAAGTCCGCTAAAAGCTGGTACGAAGTAAACACCTCCGGAACCTTCCTGCTCCACGGACTTTGCGATCGCTTCGGTCTCGGATGCTGAACTTATTATCTTCAGGTTGTCCCTTAGCCACTGTATCGCTGCACCCGTCACGGCTATCGACCCCTCAAGTGCATAAGCGCACTTGCCAGCTTCAAAGCTGTATGCCACGGTCGTTAGCAGACCGTGCTTAGAGAGCTCCGGCTTTGTGCCTATGTTTTGAAGCAAGAAGCAACCCGTACCGTATGTATTCTTCGCCATCCCCTTTTCAAAGCATACTTGGCCCACCAGCGCGGCCTGCTGATCCCCGAGATCTCCGCAGACTGGTATTTCTGCTCCGAAAGGACCGTCAGGCTTCGTGTAACCATAAATCGACTTATCAGAGGAGGGCCTTATCTCAGGCAGAATCGCATCCGGTATTTTTAATAATTCAAGAATTTCTCTACACCAATCAAGCTTCTCTATGTCCATGAGCATGGTCCTGGATGCGTTTGTGTAATCGGTTACGTGCGCACCACCGTTCGGTCCGCCCGTTAGATTCCAGATGAGCCAAGAATCTATTGTTCCGAACTTCACCTCACCCTTTTTAGCCTTCTCCATTAAACCTGGAATGTTTTCGAGAAGCCATTTGATCTTCGGGCCTGAGAAGTAGGTGAAGGAAAAGACACCAGTCCTTGGATGTATTAGCGTTTCTTCATAGTTCTCCCTTCTCAGCTGCTCGCATATATCCTTGGTCCTAGTGTCTTGCCAGACTATTGCGTTCGCCAAAGGCTTGCCAGTCTTAGGATCCCAAATAACAGTAGTCTCGCGCTGGTTCGTAACACCGATCGCCGCTATCTCTCTAGGATCTATGCCTGAGCGCTTTAAGGTTTCAGAGATCACGTACCGCGTCTTCTCCCATATTTCGATAGGGTCGTGCTCAACCCATCCGGGCATTGGATATATTTGCCTATGCTCCTCATACACCCATCCTATTATATTGCTCTCCGCGTCAATAATCATGCACCTAGTACCGGTCGTCCCTTGGTCAACAGCCGCAACATACTTACCTTCTCTCACAAAACTGCTAGATCTTAAAACCTATATAAGCCTCTCTAAGATTGGCATAACAAAGCTTTTTAATACACCACAGGAAGTTTGATATGATACAGGTGAATTTGTTTGTCCGTCGCGGGACCGAGGCTGGAATATGGGGCGCCTAAACTAAAGCTCGGCAAATTCTTTGACGAGATTTATGAGGTTGGTCCTGACGGCATACCAGTCTTTAAGATGTTTTTGGACGGTAAATGGGTTAGTGCTTCAACGAATGAGACGTTCGATATAGATACGCCGATCGACGACAGCGTCATCGCAAGGGCACAGAAAGCTGGGGAGAAGGACATGGAGTTGGCGATAGACGTAGCAAAAGAAAACCAAAGAAGGATAAGGGATATCGCCGCAATCAGTAGGATAGAGATATTTCATCTAGCGGTCGAGCTCATGAAAGAAAGGACTCAAGATTTTGTAGAGACGCTGATGCTGGAGGCTGGCAAGCCTAGGAGGGATGCGCTAGGTGAGGTAAAGGCAACGATCGATAGGATGCGACTGACGATGGAGGAAGCAAGGAAGATATTTGGCGAGTACATACCGGGCGATTGGTCAGAGGACACTGTGGGAAAGATAGCTTTGGTCATCCACGAGCCGGTAGGTGTGGTTGGCGCGATAGGTCCGTTCAACTACCCGCTTTACATACCAGCGGCGAAGATCATACCGGCGCTCTTATCGGGCAACTCAGTCGTGGTTAAGCCTGCCAGCGATGACCCGCTCAGTCAGCTACTCTTTGCTAGGATATTAGAAGAGGCTGGGTTACCGCGTGGTTGCCTAAACGTCGTCACAGGTCCAGGGAAGATCGCTAGCCTATTGGCGTCCAGTGAGAAGGTTCGTTTGGTTTCGTTTACCGGGAGCACGAGTACAGGGAAAGAGCTTTACAAGGCCTCGACGATAAAGCCCATGCATCTTGAATTGGGTGGAAAAGCACTCGCGATAGTTCTTGACGATGCGGACCTAGACCTCGCGGCAAAGAAGTGCGTTGAGGGGTCCTTAAGGAACGCGGGCCAAAGATGCGATGCAATAAGCGTGGTTCTGGTCCAAAAGAGCGTCGCGGATGTCTTTGTTGAAAAAGTGTTGAAAGAAGTGGATGGCTGGAAGTTCGGAGACCCTAGGGATCCGGATGTCATGATGGGGCCCATGATCAACAGAAGGGCCGTAGAGTATGTTTACGGTTTGGTGAAGGATGCTCTGGATAAAGGAGCCAAGCTGCTTAGGGGCGGAAGGTATTGGGGGTGCTACTTTGAGCCGACGGTTCTTGACAATGTTCCGCTCGATGCTAAAATAGTATGGGAGGAAACGTTTGGTCCAGTAATACCAATCGTCAGGATAGATAGCGAAGACGATGCTATAGAGATTTCACGAAGGTCAAGGTACGGGCTCGACTCCTGCGTATTTACGAACAACTTTTACAGAATGTGGAAAGTTGCGAAGAGGTTGCAGGTTGGGGAGGTTACGATAAACGACATGCCTAGGCACGGTGTCGGTTTCTTCCCGTTCGGCGGAGTGAAGGATTCAGGCATAGGTAGAGAAGGCATAGGTTACAGCATAGATGAGATGACAGTCCTCAAGACTATCGTGTTCAACTTAGAACCTGCCGGTCTCGGAAAGGTTAAGAAAGCACTTTAGCTTATCAAAAGATGCGTAAAAGAGTACGGCAGGCACCGTCTAGGTCTGATGCTCTTACTGATTTTTAGCGCAAAGTTATAGCGGCGGTGTTTTGTAACTGTTGCCAGTTATCTCCTCATAAGCCAAAGCTGCTGCGAGTAGAAGACCGTCATGGAAAGGCTTAGACACCATCTGCAGACCTACCGGCAGTCCGTCCTTTGACATACCACAAGGTACGGATATCGCAGGAAGCGCAAGCGCATTGAATGGTTCCGTCAGCCTCAGCAGAGCCAGCCTTACGCTCAGCTCCGCACCATTTACTAAGATTTTTTCCTCATCTAATCTTGGAGCTGTCACGGATGTTGTGGGACATGCTACAAGGTCCAAATCGTTCATTGCTCTTAAGAATTCCCTGATGAGTACTTTCCTAGCTCTTTGAGCTTTCAGGTAAACTTCTGGCGGGACTAGCAAACCCAGCATCAACCTATGCCTTAGCTCTTCGCTGTAAAGCTCCGGATTCTTTTTGAGCCAATCCACGTGTAAAGCTGCTGCCTCTGTCAACAAAATGATGTACCTGCAAGCGGAGACGTGTTCAAAATATTTAAACTCGAACTCGCTTATCTGCCAGCCTTCATCCTCCAACTTTTTCAAAGAACTCCAGAAAAGTCTTTTAACATCGTCCTGTAGCGGTTCCAAGAATTTATCGCTTGGTACGCCGACCTTCAACCTTTTTACGTTATATGTGTCGATTTGTTTTGCTTCAAAGGGTTTTGAGACGAGTGTTGTGCTGTCTGCCGGGTCACGTCCTGCGATCGCCTCCAGCAAAATCCCTGCATCCCAAGCACTTCTCGCCAGTATACCAACATGATCTAAGGACCACGCAAGCGGAAAGACACCGTACCTACTCACTAAACCGTAAGTCGGCTTGAAGCCTATAATGCCGCAGAGCGCCGCCGGTATTCTGGTCGAGCCGCCCGTATCCGTGCCCAAGGAGGCGAAACACATACCAGCCGCCACGGCCGCCGCAGATCCACCGCTACTCCCGCCCGCAATTCTGTCTGGATTCCAAGGATTTTTTGTTGCACCAAAGTATGGATTGATGTTTGTCACACCGTAGGCGAATTCGTGCAAATTTGTCTTACCTATGAGGATAGCACCTGCCCCGCGTAACTTTCTCACAACAAAGGCATCATGCTTTGCTATGAAACCTTTAAGGATGGGCGAGCCTGCCGTCATTATCGTGTCCTTTACATAAAATATGTCTTTGAGAGATAGCGGCACGCCGTGTAGAGGGCCCAACCACCTCCCAGCACGTATCTCAGCCTCTGCCTTGACAGCCTCCTGTATGGCGGACTGCTCGAATATGGAGATGTAGGCATTTAACAAACTATTCAGGCGCTTAGCCCTCTCGATGACGGAGGCTGTCAATTCTACGGGTGAAACATCACAGGTCCTGATAGCTTCTGAGACCTCTTTTATGGAAAGATGGAGAAGGTCACGTTTCCCCATAATCCTCAACCCTTAACAAGAAAAAGATCGCAGGCTCCTCTTCGTAAGATAGGATTTCGTCAAACAGCTTGGAAATTTTAAGAACACTATTTAAATCATGAGACAGCTTTGAAAGCTCGCCGTCCGAAAGATTAAGACCTAACGATGTTAAACGTGCTTTTATAACCTTTGTTAAATCTTCATGCTCGCAACCCATGTTCTTTCACTCAATGTTGAAAAGGAAAATATATATTTGTAAAAAATTTATTTTGATAATTTGATGTTGCCTATGTTGCTTAGGTCTAATGAAGCTTATATCCAAGCATTTGTAACGATGACACGAGTTATACTGATCTGTACCGGAGGAAGATAGCGCATGGAAAAAGACACAAAAACACACGAGAAAAAAGGCATGAAGTTGATATCCGTCAAGATGCCAGAGGCCCTAATAGAAGGCATGGATGAACTCGTCAGAAAGGGCATGTATCCGAGTAGAAGCGCTGTGATGCGCATGGCGGTGAGAGACCTTTTAAAGAGCGAGCTAGGCAAATTTAAGTCAAGCACTAACGAGCGCTGAAAATTGTGAACGAAATTATCCTATATAGAACGGTTCTCTCGTTGGCCTCTCTTCGTGGGCAGGCTCAGTTTGGCCAAGTACGCTTTTTTCAAGACCTTCGAGTAATTGTTGATACCTCTTTATGTCTTCGTCCAATTTGCTCAAATCTAACTCCATCTTTAATGACCTGAGAAGCGTTTCCAACAACTTTTTGGCGGCGCTGGGGTCTGGTATATAGGACGGCGAGTCCGACAATAACAAGCATGCTCTCTTTCCATCCCTCGTAAAGAAGAGTAAAAGAAAAGACGTCAGCCTATCTACCGGGAGAATGTCTTGGTTGGGTGCCATTTTGGCACCTGCATCCAAAAGTTCCTTAGCATGTTCCAACTTTGTAGCTGAGATAAAAACCTCGCCGTTTCCTGTTATCCTTCCGCTTCCCAGACAATAAAGGGCTTCAACACCATTTGATTTTAAAAACTCATAGATCTTTTTAGCCACTAAATAACTGCCGTCACCGCTCTCCATGGGGAAATTCCTAACTATGAATAGGAGTTTTAGGCCCATTTCCTTGTTAATGTAAAAATGCAACTCTATGCGCGACGGAAACGCTAAACCGTCTTCATTTACGAGGCTCACTTGAGGGAAGTGTGGTGATAATACTTCACCAACCTTCTCGGCCTTTAAGGCATCAATCAAAAAGGCGCCTGCTATTAGACCCGCGGCGCCAGGCGAGGGGGCTATCTCTATCGCGTACGCACCCTTAAGGTCTACAGCCTTCTCGAGCACTATGCTTGTTTCCACTTCATCTCCCTCCTTAATTTCACGATAGTATTGATATACTTATCTTGAAGATTAATGTTTGGTGGATGCGGGGTTTTTACGGGCCCGCCACATGACGGGCACCTCTCACTTGAGAGCGTGTACCTGCCGCATACTGTACATTTCCATATTTTTGTCAACTTTTCTTGAACTCTCCTTTTCCTCCCTTGCTGACTACGTACTCTATACACTTCTCCGCCGCCTGGTTTAATAGTTTCTCGGACGTTTCACTATCCTCTGCCTCTACCTTGAGAAGGTACCTGGGAGGTCCTATGACCGTTATTGTCACGTTTTGGTCCTTGCCTGCAAGCGACATGGCTTCCTTGACAGCATTCCTGATAATCACAACACCGTTCCCGGATTGACAGTAAAGCACAAGTATGCCCTTCTTCACGACGCTCTTCCTCTTTATCTCCTGCTTTACGATCTCTTTCAAAGCGTTAAGAACATTCTCTGGTAAGTTCTTTAAAAAATCAGGGATTGTTTCATCCTTTGTCAGCCTTTCAAAAATATCGTAAAGCTCAACTTCATTCCCTTTTATAGGCTCGAGAAAAGTCTTCTCAAGCTCCGCCCTATTAAGCCCAGTCTTTTCCGCTAAAAGTTTTATTACCCTTTTGACTTTCTGCTTCTTCTTCCATAAAATCAGTTTTTCTACCTTCTCCCTCTTTGAGACCCTCCTCAAAGAGAGGTCAACCTGCATGGTTGTCGGATCAGAGCGTAACACTTTGAATACTGCTTTCTGCCCTTCTCTAAGGTAATCTCTGATGTTCCTCACCCATCTTAGCGAAATCTCAGAAACATGTATGAAGGCATCGGCCTTATCGTACTCATCCAATGAGACGTAAGCACCAAACTTGTCAATCCTCTTCACAGTCCCGATGACTACCTCACCGACCTCCGGCAATCTTTTTTCACTCATAAACGTCCAGCACCTTTCCGATTATCTGAGCCTTTCCGCCTCTTGGCTTTGCTAAAATCGAGTTGCAAACCTTACATCTCACAACAGTCTTCGCGTGCTCGAACACTATCTGCTTATTATTACACTCATCACAACTTACTAACAAGAACCTTGACGTGGGCTTGGGAATGAGCTTACTCCAGTCAGCCTCCCCTACCAAACACAATCACCTCACAATCTCTAGCTTCTTCAGCCTTATTCCGCCCCTAAAAACTTGGAAGCCGCAGACCTGACATTTGAGGATGAGAGTTTTGCGGTCGGTTGTCTTAGCCTTATCACGCTGTATGGGGTACTTTTGTCCACCGTACCCCTTTAGCTCCCTTTGATGCCTCCTAGCACCTATTGCTAGACTCCTCTCTTTGCCCTTTTTGTAAAGCGATACAGTATGCTGAGTATGCTTGTTGCACTTAGGGCAGTATGTGCGAATCGTTGCGGGTACTTTCAAAAGTCATCACTCTTGGATTCTTAACACCATTCAGCAAAGGCTAAATTTAAACGTTAGGGCAGACCGGTGCTAAAATATAAGATTCTTTTTCTAACCTTTAGTTAAGAAAATCTCGATGTAGCTCGCATATCTCTTTCGTCCATCAGGCGTCTCGTACTCATCGCTACCTATCTTTACGTCAACAATCTTTAAGTTCTTCAGGAAGCCGTTGCGTAGAAGCCTGACAGTTTCCAAGCAGTTATTTATGTTTTTACCCCTAGCCCTTAGCACGACCAATTCAGCCCCTCGATTGAAGAGCGTTATGCAAGCCGTTACGTACCTTATCACAGGCTTATTACCTATTAGTATCAGCCCAGGCTTCACGGTTTGTGACATAGCTCATCGCTTAGTGGATTTGTTAAAAACATCAAATAAAAACATAACGCGCACTTTATATAAACATCAGCAACATCAACGCCGAAGCTACAATACCCAATAACATTCCGGCAACAAAAATCCTGAAAGACCTCACAGTACTCTTTGCCATATAATTTATTACGCTTTCCGAGAAGACTCTAACGTCTTTCACTACCAGTCTTTGGAAATGTGCTTCAGCTGGCTTCATAGCGGCCTTCGCCTGCCTGTATAAAACCCTCGCATACTCTGCGACGGTTTCCGGTGTAAGCACCTCACCAATCGGATGGTAGCCCCTTCCACCTAGGCTTATAGCGCAGACGAGATGCGTGTCCGTTGTCAGCAACTCGCTAAACGATGCACCTTCTCTTAGCAATGCTTCTTGCACCAAAGACCTCACCCGCGGTAAAGCGTTATTACCATCCACGACGATGTAGGCAAACACCTCGTGATCAACTCCTATTACCCAGCACGATATTCCGCCTGGGCCTAAACCGTCGTTCAGCCCATATTCGTTCGGAACAATCCTTGCATAACCTATGGAGAAATCCTTGCGGCCTTCATCTATGGGGATGGATTCGACCTTCTTAATCAAATCTGCTACATCCTGGACGTCGGAGTTGAATTGAATCTCACCTTGGTCCGCGAAGGAGTTATGCGCATCTACGACCACTATTCTGTCCGATTCCTGCGGCATAATGCTGGGCAACAAATCCTCCATCGGGTTAGGATGTAGGCTCACTATGGCAACCTTTACGCCATCAAAGGCAAACACGTTTGCTGACGCCTTCCCGGACGTTATTGTCATGGGCTTCAGGACCATTCCACAAAAATCGCCTTCCTTCAATGCTTTGAGCGAAGAATCGACAACTTGCTTGGCTAGCCTTAGACCGTCTTCACGTGACGCTATGTCCATTTCATGACCGGCCAATCCTTTGAGGACTATTGCCTCCAAGCCTGAGGCGGCAAACGCCCTCTCTATGATGTATGGTGTTATACTGCCCCCTATCGACCTAACGGGTCCGGGGTGGAAGCGCGGAATAACTAAGGATAGAATGTGCGTCTTTTCCATCTTATCTCTAAAGAGCAACGTGTCTACGATTATGTCGGTCGCTTTACCGATTTCGTAAAGCACCTTCTCAAGGTAGGAGGCGTCACCTTCGAGCATGCTGAGTATAAAACCTTTGAGAAGCCTAATGGGTGATTGTCCCAAAATTTTGCCAAACTTCTCCATCATGAATAAAGTGAGTGCTGAGAAGGCAATACCAAGACCGTAAGACGCCAAGACAAGCACAACCGTTACATTAAGATCGAGTCCAAGAATGAGAGCTATACCTAAAGTCTGCAATAACGTTGGCAGAAAGATGTAAAACAGGGAAAATCGCCTAAATTTGAGCGACAAAAATACCAAAGAACCCAAAAATGTTGATACGTACAGACCGACGTAAATCACCATAACCATGTGCCAAATGTTGTTCGTAGCAAATGATATCAGAAAGCCTATGAACGAAGCTGAGAAGAGAATTACCGTCTGGACAAACGACAACGTGTTAAGCCTGTTGAGCGAAAACACGGACTCGTATTTCAGGAGAGTCTTCTTAAATAGCACGTTCATACCTAGGGATGAAAAGAGTAGCAGTAAGCAGAGATACAACGTCAAAATCGGTACTCCTATACGCAGAGAGATGAGCAGGGCTGTAAGCAACGAGAACGATACCACGGACGTTATGGTAACTTTTGGACTCGGCATCCTGAAGAGTAGCCTGTACCTCGAGGCGATAGCCGAAATTCCGTTACTCGCCAAGACAACACCGCCCTAACCCGGCACCTATTCCGAGAACAAGACGTTAAATTAATCTATCTTTTACCCAAACCCTGTAAGGCGAACATGATATTGGAAAAAATTTTTCCCCGGATGCTTGGATAAATACTCTTCATACTCTAATTAGAGGAGAAAGCGTACCATGGTCCGATACGCATGAAAACGGAGCTAAAGGTTTTATACAATCCCCTGGGATTTTTCAAAGGGCGTGTTGAGCCGTAGGTATGGGAGCGTCCTACGAAAGCGGCGCACTCGTCGCATGTAAAAACGTGATGGTGGCATTCGATGCGGCCGGAGAGTGCCTAGATGCCACTTTGAGGTGCATAACCCATGCGCACGTAGACCACGCCGCAAGGGTAAACGAGCCCAACACGTTAATGAGCCTTGAAACCTACGAACTCCTAAGGGCCGTAGGACGCCTTAAGCAAAACGCAGGCATATTAGAATTCAAGAAAGCGATGAACATAAAGTCCGTGAGGGTGACTGCGATTAATGCCGGCCACATATTGGGTTCATGTCAATATGCGATAGAATGTGACGGTAGTACGCTACTCTTCAGCGGGGATGTAAACGTCCAAGATACGCTTGTCACAAAAGCAGCCGAATCCATGAACGTTGATTTTATGGTTTTGGAGGCAACATACGGCGACCCTAGCTTCGTGTTCCCTGACAGGGAAACGACCTACTCTAAAATCGTGAAGTGGATTTGTGAATGTCTGAAGAACGGGCGCATTCCTGCGTTTAAGGCATACCTTATCGGAAAGTCTCAGGAGATCATAAAACTGGTTAACGAATACCTAGGAATACCCGTCGTAGTGAACGATGCCGTTGCCAAAGTGTGCGAAGTCTACAAAAAGTTTGGTTTAGACCTCTCGTATTTTTGCAAAAGCACAGCTGCCGGAAAAGAGGTCTTAAAGACTGGCGAGTGCGTGTACGTGAGCAACCATAGGGCTGATTTTCCAATCGGTAAAAGGGTGATGTGGGCGATTGCGACAGGCTGGGCGCTTAGGTACAGATTTGGATTTTACGATGCTGCATTTCCGCTGAGTAGCCACGCTGATTTTAGAGGACTGATAAGCCATGTCGAGGCATGCATGCCGAGGAAAGTTTACACGATGCATGGCTACAGCAAGCGCCTCGCTAAAGAGCTGGAGAGGAGGGGTTTCTTGGCTACGCCTCTCGAATCCGTAGGAAGGTTTGTGCCCTTCATTTATGAAGAAAAGCGGGCTTAGCAAAAATTAAAATACAGCTAGTATGAAAAAATTTACGTGAGCTCTAAGAGAAGACGCAGAGAGGCACCGATGCCGGCCACAATGGCAGGACTTTTAGCGTTTTTTGGTGAGGAGTCTAAGGGCTTTAAAATTAGGCCCGAGGTCGTTATGATCCTGGCTGTAGCGATGGTCATCATAGTTCTGGTTGCCGCTAGGGTTTGGCCGTTTTAGGTCTCATCTATGGCCTGCTGGCCCAGGCCCGTGAGTGTCCAGAGGGATTTTCCCCTACCTTTCAGACTTTTGACTATACCCTCTGCACTCATATTCTTGAGATGCCTCCTTACAGCCGAGGGTGATAGACCTATCTCCTCTGCGATTTGTATCGTTGACATGGCCTTGCGCTCCATCAACATCTTGATTATCGCACTCCTTACTTTAATGCCCCTCGACGTATTCTTTATTCTGCTTAAGAAAGCTCTTGGATTTACTTCTCGAGGGGTTTGCATACCTTAAGAATTGTTAAACACGCTACGATTAATTCTTTTCAGACCTAGCATCTTAAAACCGGTGGTATGAAACCGGCCCTTATCGCATGGTCTGCCAACACGATTGCAACGACCGCCTCCACGACCGGTACAGCTCTGGGAACGACCGTGGGGTCATGCCTGCCCTTTACTGAGATCTCGACCTCCTTCATGCTATCCAAGTCCACAGTTGTCTGCTTCTTGGCTATTGATGAGGGGGGCTTAAAAGCAACCCTGAAGATTAACGGCATGCCCGTGGATATTCCGCCGAGTATACCGCCTGCGTTGTTCGTGAGTGTTACGACTTTTCCATCAACAATCGCGTATGGATCGTTGTTCTGCGAGCCTAGTAATTTGGCAACAGCAAACCCTGCGCCGAACTCTACACCCTTAACCGCCGGTATTGCAAATAGTGCCCTGCTTAGGTCAGAATCCAACGCTGAAAAGATGGGTTCGCCTAGACCGATCGGCAGCCCAAAAACTTGACATTCCACTATGCCGCCTAGGCTGTCGCCCTCATCCCGAACCTCGTTTATTCTTTTAATCATTTCATAGGCGGCAGCTTCATCCGGACATCTGACCTCGTTGCTGTACCTCTTGTTCCTGACGTCCTCCAACGTGAAGTTCTTAGCCCTTACACCGCCTATTTCCAGAGTATAGGCCATAATCTCAACCCCTAGCGTCTTCGAGAGCAACTTCTTGGCGACCGCTCCCGCCATGACTAGGCTCGCAGTAATCCTGCCGGAGAACCTCCCGCTACCTCTCCAGTCTGCGAACCCGCCATATTTCATGCGTGCAACGTAATCAGCATGTCCAGGTCTGGGCCTATTCACGAACATTCTATACGGCTCCGAATCGACATCCTTGTTCCATACGAGCATGCAGATGGGCGAGCCCGTCGTCCTACCTTCGAACACGCCTGAGAGTATCTCAACCCTATCCTCCTCCATTCTGGGCGATGTAACGCTGGATAAGCCCGGCTTCCTTAGGTCGAGCTCCTTCTGTATGTCGGCCTCTGAAAGCTCTAAGCCCGCTGGGCAACCGTCGATTACCGCTCCGACGCATTTTCCGTGACTCTCGCCGAAGCTTACGACGACGAACCTTTCACCTATGATATTCCCAGTCAAACCTACATGCTATTTTGCGCTTTGAATTTAAAGCTATTTGTAAAGCCTCTTAATGCATAATCGTGAAACCAACTTAAGGCTACCAAGCTGGGACTTCGTACTTGTACATTATCTTATCCCCATCTCTTAGCTTATAACTCCCAGCACCGACCGTTGCATACTCCCAGTTTGCCTTCTCTTTGTTCCAGATGTAAAACATCCAGTACTTACCGTTTTCCGGGTTGTTCCTTAGCCCATCGATAGATTCTATAAACTCACCAAGCCCTGCAAAGTATTTTGTCTCCACGACAGCAACTCTTCTTAAGGCCTCCAGAGCTGTCGCCCCCTTTGTCAAATAGATGGTCTCCGCCTTCGTCATATTACCATTATCCACTATGACATCGACTTTGAGTATTAGCCCTTCAAGCTCATGTATGTGAGCCTCAAACCCAGCAAACGTTTCAATAAGTGCGTCTGTTTTCTTTGCCTGTTCGGCTAGCTGTATACGTGTATCGTAAACTTGGTATCCCACGTAAACCAGCGCAAGGCTTAACACTACGAACGCGATTATGATTGCTTGGAACTCTTTTTTAACCAATGGTCTCACCTCCAGCTTTCGCCCGCTGCAACCCTTACGCCGGAACGGTTTGCAACGGCTACTGGTACCTTAACCCTCACTAATAGCTTGGCGAGTGCGACTAGTGGTGGGACGAATATCAGCGACGCGAGGTGGTATAGGGTGAAGGGTATCTGGCCGATGAAGGACAGCCAAAAAGACCCGATCCATAGCCCGCAACCTATGACACCCGTCCAAAAATCGAAAATTAGTATGGCGATCGCACTCGTCAGGAGTGTGCTACCTAGCAACCTCTTGTATCTGTCAAACATAGAAAGCTTGCTTCGCATTCCAAGCAGCCAAGCAAAGGCAAATCCAGACCACTTGAAGATCCATACATGCCAAAGTGCGGGACCAAAAAAGATGATGTCGAAAGCTATCACGCTGGCGAGTGCTAGGACGCCAAAGTACCTATTAAGCGCCTTCCAGAACGCGCCCCCTCCCAAGGGAAGCGAAAAGGAGCCGACCGTCACAAGCGTCGGTATAACCCATTCTAGGTTAGGCAACAGCTCTATTCCGGCAACGGCCCTATATACCCAGAACAAACTTGTGAAGAGAATGCCAAGCAAGACGAACAGCTTAAACCTCCTCGATAAGATTTCATCGACCGTCTTTCTACCCCATATTCTGTCCAGTAAGGAGGTAAACCCGCTAAGCATAGATGGATGGTGTATCCATCCATTATTTAAGCGTTATGTGTAAAGAAAGCATGAGAGGTTAGGCCGGCATGAAAACAGGGCTGGAGTCCGTCACCGGCCTAGCAACCTCAAAAGCTCGAGCTAGAGAGGGCGGCACCATAAAGATTCTTTGGTGAACGTCGGGCGAGTAGAATACGAGGTTCTCGATCCCCCTTTCTTTTAACCTACGTCCGACATCCTCTGGAGTAAGGCTAAGGGGGTCTGCTGCCTTTGAGCCCAATACAAAGCCCCACTCTGATGCATAGGACGGTACGAAGGCATGATACGCTCTAGCGACTGGGAAAACGCTCGCTGCGGTCTTGTATATGGCCGCAAAGCAATTCCTGCTGTAGTAAGTGGATGTAGCCTGGGTTGCGAATACGCCGTCGTCGCTCAATTTCTTCGCCAATATTCGGTAAAATTCCATCGTGTAAAGAAGATAGGAGGGGCCGCCCTCCAACGGATCCGTCACGTCAATTATCGCCACGTCAAACGAGTTATCTGGAAGCCGCTCAACATACTTCCTCCCGTCCTCGATGACGATCTCTACCCTAGGGTCGTCAAAGGAATTCATGTGAAATTCCGGCAGATACTTCTTACATAGCTGGACAACTTCCTCGTCCAAATCGACCATGACAACCTTCTCGACCGTCCTGTGTTTTAGAACTTCCCTAAGCGTTGCTCCTTCACCACCACCTATTATCAATACCTGCGAAGGTTTTGGGTGCGTGAGCATCGCAGGATGAACCAAAGATTCGTGGTAAATCTTCTCATCCGCACTGGATGACTGTAGCTTACCGTCGAGTATCAAGCATAGACCGAAGTCGTATGTGTCCACTATGTCGACTTCTTGATACTTCGTCTTGCCACTGTAGATGACGCGCTTGATTAAGTGAAGCACGGCTGAGGTCGGTGTCTGCCACTCTAGAAAAAGCCTCCAGTTTACTCTTCCACTTTCTGCCAAACCTCTTCAACCTCTACGATTCCCCGCTTAAGCTCCTTGACGTAAATGCGCGTTGGTTTTATGTTCTTGTAGATGACCTCGTATGCTTTCCAAGGATCTACATAGTCTCCGCATGTGAATAGATCGACGGCGGCATAACCATACTCTGGCCATGTGTGTATTGAAAGATGAGACTCCGCAATCGCCAATATGCCGGTCACACCGCCACCTCGCGGAAACTTTTTAAAAAATTCCCCGAGAACTTTAGCCCCTGAGGCTTTTGCAGCCTCGAGTAAGGTCGTCCTCAAAGCTTCTAAATCTCCGAGTATTGAAACGTCACAACCATACAGTTCCGCTATTAGATGTCGCCCCAACTCCTTCACCCGAATCACCTCCTTTTAAGTGAAGGAGTGGTCCGTCCCACCCCCTTATCATAAATAAGAGTTCTATTTTGAACGTCAAAGCTGGCTACTTTTAAACCCTTCGGTATCTTTGATGCTTTTGCTTAAACATTAATTTCATACAGGTTTGAAAAATCAAAGGAGTCAACGAACGGCTTGAACGGACTCAAAAATTTAAAAACCAATGATTTAGAGGAGTCTTCTGTACTTCTACTCGCAACCCTTGTCGTATTTCTTATCGGCTTCTGGCTTCACATGCCTTACAGCGGTGGCCATATTTACAGCGACATAGTCTCAGTATACCAAGCTAGGTTAGGAGGTTTTCCACCAAAGGCACCATATGCTGAGACCTTCTTTGAATACCCGGTAATAGTTGCAGCATTGGCCTATGCGTCTGGTCTCATGGCAAGCCTTTTAACCAAAGAATACTATACGGCCCTATTCCTTTACTACATAATCACCTCGGCGGTCTTGTTTTTCGCAACATTCTTAACGATATTGGAGCTTGTAAAGTTGTGTGACATATGTGGTATTAAGAAAAAAAGGATATATGCGTACTTTATAATCACGCCAAGCTTGCTTTTCATGAACCTCCTCAACTGGTACATCTTAGGGGTCTACTTCATGGTAAGGGCAATCAGGTTATCCATCGAGGATAGACCCGTACATTCTGGCACCTTCTTCGGGTTATCGGCCGCGTCGAACTTTATAACGGCCATCCCCTCGATCGCTGTATTGATAACGTATGGTGATTTCAAAAGAAAGATGAAGTTCGCGATCATGAGTCTTACAGCCTATTTTCTCATAAACCTCCCAGCCATCCTATCGAATCCGGGCAATTGGTTAAGGTTTTGGGAATATCACGCCTCATGGTATGTGGAATGTAACTGGCAGATACTGTTGTTTGACATGTTTGATCCAAATGCTAGAATGCTCTCTGCAGCGTTGATGTCTATACTAATTATTCTACCGCTGATCGTGTTGCGTAAAACCTCGCTCCAAAATCACATTAAAATTCTGTTAGCATCTTGGTTAGTTATAGCTTGGTTCCTGTTTGCCAACTATGTCTACACACCTCAGATGAACATGATGCTACTCCCTTTCTTTACGCTTCTGAGCATAGCACCGTACCCGCTCTTCATGCTCTTTGATAATTTGAACTCTGCGATAATTGTTGTAGGGTTTTCGGGTTTCATGCAGAAGGTACTGGGCATAAAATACACGGTCGAGCCTTGGGGTATAAACTCGCCCATACAATGGATAGCTATTGCTAGATCCTTCCTCCTTCTAGCGTTCGCCCTCTATTCGCTGTACGCAACTTTCAGGAAATCATCTAGTAATCTCGTAGCGTGAGATTGTTTCAAAAAGCTCCTTGGCCCTCTTGTTGGTTTCAAAGTAAGTCCTTATCGGCTCAAGTATCTTGTCAAGCGCTACCACGACCGCCCTCTTTAAGTCCAAAGGATGTATACGGCCGAGCTCGTAATCCTTCCTAAGGTGCTCAAAATCTTCATACAGCACATCCCCGCCATACCTTTGCGGCCTCTCTATGTATAGCTTCCCGAGTTTCGGGAAGATTATGTACTTACAGTACTCTATTATTGGGTTAGATTTTGTGTCCCTCGGCGGACAGTAAGCCTTCATTATCTTTTCCTCCAAAACTTCCCTACTATCGTGCACGTATATGCTGGTTTCTGGCACGCTCTTGCTCATCTTCGAGCTTATTTGTACGTCTATCTCAGAATCATCGTCTAGACCCTTTGCTCCCACGGGTCCTGTTAAGCCCATTAGCATATGATGGTGGACCGCTACGGGCTTTGGAAATCCGAGCTTTGGAGCGATCTCTCTTGCAAGCATGTTGGCCCTTCTCTGATCAAGGCCAAGCTGGCATATATCAACCCCAAGATAGAATATGTCAGCAACCTGCATGGCTGGATAGAAGAGTTGAGCAGCCTCTTGGAGTTCACCCTCTTGTCTACCCATTATCGGAAGACATCTAAGGAATCTCTTGAGCGTAGCCTCTTTCGCCACACTTATAACAAGTTTCCAGTATTCTTTATCGGCCGCTACGTCGTTGGCCCAAACGATCTCTACTTTGTTGATGTCTATACCCGAGGCTTTCCAAACCTCGATGAGGTATTCACCGACCTTTCTTATCTTCTCTAGGTCACCGCCCATCTTCTTGTTTACCATCGCATGCCAGTCGGCAAGCAACAGCTTGAACCTGCAACCAGCATCCAACATATCCTTCAGCTTTATTGCCCTGAGTACTGCAAAAGGTATATGGGCAAAACCGCTCGGCTCGAACCCATCATAGGCGACTGGTCTCTCGTTCGTCTCAAGTAGTTGCCTAAGTTCCTGAAGCGTTATAACCTCCTCGGTCGGCACCCTAGTGATCAGCTCCATCCTCGTTTCGACGTCCAAATCAACCCCTTCCCTTCTAAACCTACGCACCTACCTACTGTGTGAATATTTAAAAATACTGCATCGGTTTTGCCCCACCACGAACACCGCACCTCATAGACCAGGGCGGCAACCCTTTCTCGGTGCGGCTCAAGGTATGGTGGGGCAACAATAAAATCGTCAGACGTGCTTAAAACCATTATCATAATTTATTGAGCAAACTGCGAACTTTCTGCAGCTGTATCTCGACCGCGCTCACAGGCATCGTTATGCCGAAAGCCTCTAAGACCTCTGGACTTATCTCGCCCATTATTCCTATTTTAACGCCATTTACCTCCAACTCTGCGACCCTTCCCTCAATGAAGCTAACATGCTCTACCTCTTTCAAATTCCACTCCTTTAGGCCGAGGTTTCTCAGGAACTCCTCCGTAACTGACTTAACCTCCGAGAATGATGTATCTGCATAGGAGCTTACGAATGCTAGCCTAGTCTCCCTCCTAACACCTTCATCGGAAGATTCATCGATCACCAAGACATCGCCTATCTCAAAAAGTCTCTGCGGGTAAGGATTGTGTTTATTCATGGTCAGGTTGTAAAGTAGGCTCGGAAGTAGCCAAGTCCTGAGTATGTCGTACTCAGCCGAGACCGGGTTAAGAATCCTTACAGGGTTCTGCGGCTCAACTTTCATCCAACGATAGTCTCTCGTACTGTTGGAGAGCGTGAAGTTTACGACCTCCGTAAAGCCTAGGCCAAACATTATTTCCCTGCATACGTCCTCGAAGTTCGTGCTAGGATGAAGTTTACCGAAGCCCAACGTCCTAGGGACGATCGGTTGTAGGTTCTCATACCCAAGACCTATGGCTATCTCTTCAACTAGGTCAACCGGATGCATGATGTCAAGTCGATATGCAGGCACCTCAGCGAATATCATGTCGCCTTTTGTCCTCTTAACACCAATCCTTGACCTTCTCAACGCTCTTACGGCCTCCTTCATGGATAAGTTCAAGCCAAGTAAATCGTTGGCATAGCTTAGTTTAAGCTTCCAAGTCTTCGCCCTCAGGTCTGGTGTCGTCATTTTCATGCCGTTATAGACTATTCTAACCTGTCTGATTCTTCCGCCGATGTCGGCCAGCGCTGTCGTCAGTATATTCAAGGCACCGCTTACGGCCTCCAAGTCCGTACCTGTCACGTCTATGAAGAGCGTCTCCGTACCTTCCGTCAGCTCCGTCAGGGCTGCGTTTATTATCGGCGGTAGCGAAAGCACCTCGCCGCGCGAATCCATGATAACAGGGAACAGTCCAGTTCCGGCTACTATGTGGCCATACTTACGGCCAACCTCATGCTCTTTGATTATCTCCTGCGGTGTCATTCTCCTAAAGCTCTTGAGGGGCACAAAGCTTATTTCATCGCCCTTTACTGCCTTGTAGATTATCGGCGGTTTTATGGCTCTTGCGTTATGTAAGCCTATGGCCACCTTCCTCCTGTTCCTTCCTACAACCCAGTGCAGGTCCTCCTGCATAGCTATCAGTTCCTCGATCTCCTCCGCCGAGAGGTTAAGACCTTCGACATAAGCGGCCACAACCCAAGGTCTAACCGTTTTAACACTCTTATCGACCTTTAAGAAAGTCTTGGGAGGGAGTACGCGAAACCTAGGAATGCCAGTTTCTATTCCGAGAATGCCCCTGAGCGCCCTAGCAAGGCCTGCAGGGCTGGAAAAATCCGGTCTGTTTGGGTTGTACTCTACCTTAACGTAGTCCGCACCCAACTCCTCGATAGCTACACCAATGCCCGTTAGGGCACCAATCAGTTCATCCTTTTCAAGCTTTTGGCCTAGTATCTTGAAAAACCTTTCCAGTTTTAAGTTAAGTATCGGCATCTACTGTATCACCAGCGTTTTTCTAAACTTATGGCACCACCAAGCCGCTACCGATTCTGTCTTTCTTTAAAATATTTAAGTTTGAAAAAGTACTTATACTAAAAGCTTTGAGAACATGTATTTGAGTGTTGAATGAGTAACGAGTACTCCGTAACGAAAAAACATGAGGTGCGTATGCTAATTCAAAAGATGAGAGATGGTATGATCAAAGAACTATCAGCAACTGTTGACCCAAAGCTCGGCATAACCTACCCAGAGGCGGAGATTTATCTGAAGGGCAACGCTCAATCCACAATTGAAGCGCTGTATCAAGAAGGGTTGCTCGTAAAAGAGCAGAAAGAGAATGTGATGGTTTGTAGAAAGTGTGGCGGTTCATCCTTCAGGGTAATGTACCGTTGTCCAAATTGCAATTCTTTAAACTTAAGAAAGGGAATGACTATTCAGCATCTCACGTGTGGATATACGGAGCTAGAGTCCGTATTTGCTGAGCGCAACTACATATGCCCTAAATGCAAGAAGAAGCTCAGAGCATTAGGTGTCGATTATGTGAAACCAGGCATACAGTACGTCTGTAACGATTGCGGAAGTATAACACAACATCCAACAATTCTACTCAAATGTTGGACATGTGGAGAATTGCAGACACTGGACGAGGCGAAATACATGGAAGTTAACACATATCTGTTAGACCATACCAAACGTGAACTCTTGGAAAGGGTGACTTTTAATCTGGCACCCATAGTCCAAAGAATATCTGCACTTGGTTGGGTCGCAAAAAAAGATTATAAGATAAAGGGCAGATCTGGTATCGAGCATACTTTTACGTTAGCTTTATGGCCGTATGAGCACGCTTTACATAGTCTCCCTGAGATTGTTGTGGATATTCATATGGATGTTGCCGAGGACGTACATGTACTCGCACTCTACGCAAAAATCATAGACACTGGAATAAAAAACGCAATATTTGCTGTAGTTCCGAGAGCAAACGAGAAGGCAAAAGCCCTAGCAAAATACTATGAAATAACAATGGTAGAGGCTGAGAATTCGGAGGTTTTGACAGAAAAGCTCACACTTACGATAGAGGACAAGATAAAAAAGTTACTAATAAGCTGATTCACCATCGTGTGCTTGGTTTAATTAGCTCAGCCACGTATGCATAGAATCTAACGAGACTATATATCGGTCTGTAGAACAGAGTGAGCAACGGCAATAGGTACGCATCCCTTAAGTCTGATGGGAATTCGAGCACAGAAAAAGCGCTCAGAACTGTATGTAGCTCCACTATAAAGTAAAACACCACTAACAATAATCCAACGCTTACGATGTTCTGTGCATACATAAAATACGCGAACCACGTCGGTCTAATGAATATGGCTAACATATCCATCAACACCATATCCGGCGCACCTAAAATGCTAGGTCTTCCAAAAATTCTTCTGAAGAAGATGTTCTTGTGCCTTATCAAGACCCTAATTTGGCTCCTATGCCACCTCTCTCTTTGCCTAAACCATGAACGCCAAGTTTCGGGGACTTCTGTGAAAGCATAGCACTCCGGTATGAAAATAACCCTGCCCCTTATCTTGTGCACTTTTAGCGTGAGGTCAAAATCTTCGCCAAGTACTGGGTCGAAACCTCCGATGGCCTCTAGAACACGTTTTCTTACGATGGATTTTGCACCCGGTATTATGAGTAACGTTCTGAACAGCGCCTGCAACCTCCTACCTATGTCAAACGCTATCACGTACTCGTACGATTGCAGCCTCGTTAGAAGGTTTTTGTTCCCGTTGAGTACCCTCAAGTTTCCACTAGCAGCCAATATCCTTGGATCGGAAAAGTACGCGACAATCTTGCTGAGGGCATCTCTCGAAATCAGCGTATCGGCATCAACAGTCACTATGATGTCGCCTTTTGCAACAGTCAAGCCATAGTTTAATGCGTACGTCTTAATCCCACCTTTGGGTTTAGATAGAAGCTTTATCTTATCTTTGAAATTCGATGCAATATCATAAGTCCTATCAGTAGAACCATCATCTACGACTATGATCTCCTTAAACTTATAGTCGTTTTCGAGTATGGAGGTTATACAGGCGGCTATGGTCCTCTCGTTGTTGTGGGTAGGAATTATGACGCTAATCATAGGGGTGTACACAAGTTGCGGAGGTTTTCTGATGATTTCGTAGATCGGCAATATCACAGATTTGCCGATAGCTCTAGCATAGTCTAAGACAAATGCTGGAAGAAATATCAGAACAAAGTCCCAAGCACCAATGTTAAAATAGCCCGCGACGGAGATCATGATGTAGAGCATCAAAGGTATTAACGCGAGGTTTATCCCGAATACTAGCAAATTAAACGAGCTAACTTTGACCATGTTGTCCTATAACCTTCCACTTTTTAAGTCAACGTAAACTCTGGCCATATCCCTTATCCAGCTGAGGTCGTTGGCGTATAGCGTTCTTATGTCATCAAGCTTGAATAATGCCATGGCTAACCTTTCCAAACCACCGCCCCACGCCAAAACCGGATACTTGACACCCAACGGGGCAGTAACCTCCGGCCTGAATATTCCCATCCCGAAAAGCTCCAACCACTCGCGCTTCTCAGGCATGTAAACGATAACCTCTGCCGACGGTTCCGTGTAAGGGAAGTAGGATGGCCTGAATATTATCTCCTTAAGGCCTATCCTGTTACAGAATTCCTTTATTAGACCCATCAATTCCTTGAACGTCACTTTCTTATCCATTATTATGCCCTCTACTTGGTGGAATTCTGCTAAGTGCTTCCAGTCCACCTTTTCGTTTCTGTATATTCTGTCGACCGAGAATGCTTTGACGGGGGGTTCGTTGTGGTATGCAAGGTGCCTGATGGTCGTCGCGGTCGTATGCGTCCTGAGCACAAGTTTTCTGGCCTCCTGTTCACTCCACTTATACCTCCAACCTCTAGAACCGGTGTTACCGCCAAATTCATGCGATTGCTTCACTGGTTCAACGAATTTTTCCGGTAGCCTACCGATGCTAGGGTATGCTAGGTAAAAAGTGTCGTGCATCTCTCTAGCTGGATGGTCCTGAGGTTGGAACAATGCATCGAAGTTCCAGAAAGCAAGCTCGACGAGCGGCCCCCTGATTTCCTCGAAGCCAAGCTCAACGAAGACGTCCTTTATCAATTTGATTAATGTTTCGAGAGGATGGCGCTTCGCTGTAAAAATCGGCTTCGTGGGTGCATGTATGTCAAAGGGGCTTAATTCAAAATCACGCCACTTTCCAGTTATCAGAAGTTCAGGTGTCAACTTCGTAACCACAGGTCGCTCCAATTCTAGCTCTTCCAACGGTATGCTACGCGCCAGCTCTGTAAGAGCCATGGTGTACTTTCTCTCCTCATACAACTCTACGACCCTTGGTCTACCAGAAAGCTCGAGACAAGCGTCCAAGAGTTTCGGCGACAGAGCATCAACCCTTATGTCACCCTTTCCAAGCTGTTCCAACAACTCCTCCTCAGGTGTGATCTCTGGTACATCGCCAACAATCCTAACAACCCTAGAGCCATCATGCTCTTCTATCGTTATCCAGCCCTTCCTTTTCGCCCACATTATCGCGATCGGCAACTCGCCTTGCAGGAGTTGCTCCTTCTCAAGCTCGCTTACACTCATACAACCTCCAGCGCTTTTCAAGATGCTCACAAGTCTCCTTTCTGGAAGACCGTTCTTAAGATACTCCATACCGACCGTGCCTAACTTGGCGATCTTTACGGATGCCTCTCTTACTTCGACCAAACCTTTCTCCTTAAGCCAGAGCGAGGCCTTAGCCACAGCACCCTCATCCTTTGATATCGCACTAGCAACCTCACCGTATTCCATAGGCCTGCCCTTCTCCATTAGTGTCCGAAGGATGAGCCTTTCAAGCCAGTGAAGTCTCAGCTTAGCCATACCACAATCCATTTTTGTCCGTTAGGCCGATATAAAAAATATGTTCTATCTGGTACCTTACTGCAACAAATATATGTAACCGAGGCCCTGAGATTTTAACCATGATAGATTATGCCGTGCTGATAACCAACATAATCCTGTTCGTGGTGGGCTTCCTCATAGGTTTCGGTGTCACCAAAGTTTTAAAGGGCGCACTCTTAATAATAGCAGCAATCATCATACTGAGCGTCGTTGGTATAACGATAGCGGGCTTTGTGTTACCGAGTTTTGGTGAGATATACAGAATAATGACGTCTTTGGAGGATGTTGCGAAAAGTTTTATCGAAATCTTAAAGACTTACCCCATGCTGACCGCCGGTCTTCTCGTAGGCTTAATAGTGGGCATAGTCAAGTAGAGGTAGGTGGTTCCAGAATTCCTAAGAAGGGACGGGTTGAGTATGTCTCCGGGAGAGGCTGCTTTCGTTAAACTTAAGCTGTACTTTGACGGTGAAAAGATTTACACAGAGACATCGGAGCAATCTCTAGCCTTTCTGTCGAAAGGTTACGGACAGCTTGACAAGGAGCGTGGAATAATTGTTTATAGTAATGTGGAGGCCCTCTACCTACTCGAAAACAAGATGGCTACCGTCATATCAGGAAATTCTGAGATGTCGTTCAACGAGCTCCTCTGTGCCCTTGAGGGTAAAAGCGAGACGTTATGGAGGGACTACGTAATTTACAGGGACTTGAGGAACAGACGCTATACCGTCAAGGAAGGGTTTAGCCCAGATTTAATCTTTAGGGTATTCGAAAGGGGTGAGTTTCAGAAGGAGGCCGCGAAGTACTTGATAGCCCCGTTAAGCGAAGGCAAGAGCATCAAGCTCAGCAAGATCAAGCACCTCTTATCCATCTGCAGAGCGCTTAAGAAGGAGATGGTTATTTCCGTCGTTGATAGGAGAAATGAGATTGTGTACTATTTGGCAAGCCAGGTCGATTTGAAGAATGTCTAAAAAGAATAGTTTCGGCAAGCTCATCGCATACGCTAAGCTAATGAGGCCGCAAAACGGAATCATGATGTTCATAGCCGTTCTTGTCGGCGTACTCTTCTCAGAGAGCAGGTCCATGACGGTGTACCAAGCATCTTTAGCTTTTTTGACCGCGTTCTTTCTTAGCGGAAGCTCCATGGCGATAAACGATTATTTCGATAGACACGTTGATGCCGTAAACTCGCCGAGTAGGCCCATACCTTCAGGCAGGGTGTCGCCAAAAGATGCCATCGTTTTCTCCATCATATTAGGGGCATTGGGTCTGGTGGCTGCCGCTTTTACCTCGCATATCTGTTTAGCCTTCGCTACATTGGCGTATGCCTCCGCTATCTTGTATAACTCGTCGGTAAAGATGAGTGGATTGCCCGGGAACATGCTGGTGAGTTTTAACGTCGTAGCACCGTTCATCTACGGATCTCTTATGAGTGACGGTACGGTCGGAGCAAAGGTACTCATCTTTGCTCTGCTTGCGTTCTTGGCAAACACCGGAAGAGAAGTGATCAAGGGAATATCGGATGTCAAGGGTGACGCGCTTAGGGGTGTGAGGTCTGTGGCCAGAAGCATGGGCGAGAAGCGTGCAGCAATACTCGGAGCAGGCCTCTACATTTCTGCGGTCTGTCTCAGCCCCCTGCCCTACGTACTTGGTTACGCCTCTTTTTTGTACATACCCGCGGTACTCGTATGCGATGCTGGCTTCATCTACTCCTCGGTCTCGATAGTGAAATCGCCAAGCAAAGAGAACGCCATAAAGGTAAAAAACTACTCCTTGCTATGGATGTTTATAGCCCTGCTGTCCTTCATAATCGGAGGCTTTCCATAAAAACCCTTAATTTGGACCCATGAAATTCCGAAAGGATAGCGGGGGTTGCCAAGCCTGGTCAACGGCGCAGGGCTTAGGACCCTGTCCCGTAGGGGTTCGTGGGTTCAAATCCCACCCCCCGCACATATATTTTGGGCTAAACCTTCCTTTTAGCAAGAGGCTGCCTCAGCGTGCTTTTACACCTTAGGATTAAAGCCCCGGGCGGGATTTGAACCCGCGACCACCGGCTTACAAGGCCGGCGCTATGCCGGGCTTAGCTACCGGGGCTCCTCCATACGGGTTCATGGGCGCCAAATAATAATTTTACTCTATCTCCTTATACATGATTATCGCATCCTCATCGCGGTAGTAACGATGTATCCTCCCCTTTTCGACAAAACCCATGCTCGAATAAAATTTCCTGGCGGCGATGTTGGAATCCCTGACCTCCAGCCAGACCTCATCCGCTCCAGACCTTCTTACGTAGGAAATCGCCTCCTCCATCAGCGCCCTTCCTATCCCCATACGTCTAAAGCCCTGCTCTACCGCGAGGTTCAGGATATGGCCGACCTTTTTGCCGCGCCGCATCTCGATGTCCACTACGACGTAGCCCACGAGCCTTCCGTCAATAACCGCCACCTTGATGCTCTCAGGGTTTTTCATGTGGAGGTACGTGAACATGTAGCAGGGCCATGGGTCTCTGAACGACTCCTCCTCAATCCTGCAGACGTCCTTTATATCATCCGGTCTGAAAGCCCTTATCGTTAAAACCATGCCAATCCAAAAATCTTGAACTGGCGAATTAAGCATTTTCCGAGCCCAAGAACCACCCGACCATCGGCGTATGGTACGTTCTCCCCAATCATTAGAGTATGAAGAGTATTTATCCAAGCATCCGGGAAAATTTTTTCCACGGGTGCTGAGCTTTTGGCCTGCCCGAGCATCGGCGGATGTGTGCCTTTAGGCGGCATCGCCCCTTGAAGCATAAATGTTTAATAGGCTTTTGCATCTTTTGATCGTGGGTTCGCATGTCGTTTCTGAAGAAGTTTGTTGAGAAGATTACGCCACCAAAGGTCACCCTGAGTTTGAACTTCAGCGGCAACGTCTTTTTCCTCGGTGAAGAGGTCAAGGGAGATTTGATAGTGTCCTCCGAAGATGATTTTGATGCTGACGAGGTTAGATGCGAGATGCAGTGTATCGAGTCGGCTAAGGTTCAGAAGCTTGTCTATAACCCAAGCCTGAAAATGAGCATCCCAGTAGAAGTTTGGGAATCTGCTACGCTTTACTCCACGAAGCCGAGCCTCAGCGGGCCCATCCATATCTCAAAGGGTTTCTCAGGTAAGTTTCCGTTCAACATCCCCATCCCGATAACTCTGAAGCCGACTTACAAGGGTGTGGATAGAAAGGTGACGTGGACAATCAAGGGCGTTGTGGCTGTTAAAGGTAGGCCGGATGCCGTCAGCCCAACGGTTGAGATTCAGGTCGCTCAGCCAACTGCCGCACCGGTTGTGAAGGAGGTGGTCCGGGAGGTCGTGACGATGGCCCCATGCAAGTATTGCGGGACGCTCTTTCCGCTCACAGAAACAACATGCCCAAATTGTGGTGCTAAGAGAACGCTGTAATCCATGAACTCGTTATGCTAACTTTTCTCCGCAATTCATGCAGAATTTCGCTCCGACAGGGTTTGCTGCACCGCATTTTGGACAGGTCGGTCCGGTAGCTTGTAGTTGCGCCCCACAGTTGCTACAGAATTTTGCGGTTTGTGGGTTCTGGAAACCGCATTTGGGACAGAGTATCATCGGTTGTGCTTGCGCTGACGGTGTTGACGGGGCTTGGAATAGCGGCGGTATAATGGCTATTCCCGCTCCGACAGCCGCCCCCGGGCTCTTCGATAGACTTTCAGCAGCCTTCTGAACAGTCTCCATCCTAAGAACTTCGGGCGCCATGACACCGGTCCTCAGGTAGAATATTCTGTCCCTCCACTCCGGGGTCGTGTCAAGCCCCTCGAACTTCAGGTCTATTAGCTCCAAACCAACCCTCTTGAATGCATCGTATAGAACGTTCTTCGCTAGAAAGCTTGTCTCATCCAGCTTGCCGTACACCTCGACGAGCGAATACTGACTCATCGTATCGATTAGTCTCTCGTTGATGTATCCTCTTAGGAACTCTTGCAACCTTTCGGTCGTGTAGGTTCCCTGACCGCCCACAACCTCGTTCACGAAAAGATTCGGCTCCTCGATCCTGAACCAGAAGCTTCCGTAAAACTTGAGGGGTGCCAGCTCTTTTGTTTGGCTTTGTGCGCCAAACCTTCCTTGAAACTGTTTAAGTGAGACGAAGATTATTGTCGCCCTAAACGGGACTTTATCAAAACCTGAGAGCACAGATAAGACCTTCGCGAGTAACGGTAGGTTTGCTGTAGTGAGTACGTGCCTTCCAGCCCTGAAAACATCATAAGACTTTCCGTCCCTAAAGAATACTGCGGCCTCATATTCATGGACTACAAGAACATCTCCCCATGCTATCTCTTCATTCGGATACCGCCATACTATGTCGCCTTCTTTCACGTTAACCCATTCGATGACCTTGGGCATTTATTCGGTCAACCCCCTGAGAATCTCGCCCCTCTTATCGATCAACGTATCTAGCTCATCAACCTTTGATATTAAGTCGTCTACGGACGTCCTCCACTCCTCTTTCCCTGGCTCCATCTTGGCCAGCGCCTCGGCACCTGCCTTAACAGCCTCTGCCTTCTCTATCAGGCTCAGGTCATGCTGAATGACCGTGTCAAGCTTATCTTCTTTGACCTTGATTGCGTCGAATATCCCCGCATAACCAGCAACAGCTCTGTCTATCCGTTGCATCACTCTGTCAAGTCGGAGTGTTAATGTATCGAGCCTCCAAGCATCCTCGCTCGAGACCTTCTGTAATGCGATAGGGTTCGCTAGGCTCTTCTTTATTGTATCCTTCGCGGCCTTGAGTTTGTTGACGATTTCCATCCTGACGAGTCTATCGCTCTCTCTACGTAGCTCCTTTTCTTTGTACCCACGGTATCCTGGTATGTAGCTTATAATCCTCTCAAAAAGACCCAATTCACCACGGACTTTATCCACTTTCTCCTTCCCACTCACGCTTTCCTCCTCCAGTATGTGAGTAGGGCCATGACTGGAAGGATTATTAATAGTAGGCCGAGTATGACAATTGGGCTCATCACTGTCTGCACGATTGGAATCAACGCGATAACAAAGATGACCAATCCCCAAACCACGTAGTACAGGGTATCCCTACGGTTGATGAGGCCATAAACGATTGTGTAGATGCCAAGCGGTGCGAGTATCCAAGTTAACAAACTCAAGACGAGGAGACCGCTTCCATAAACCACGGCCGCGACACCGAGTGAGATGACAAAGATTGCGAGTGCACCTACGCCGTAGCCAATTCTCCTAGGCTTTGCTTGAAAATCCATGAAGATTCTAAAACATTCGATCTTGGAACTATGAATATAAGCTTTTTCAACGAGTCAGAGGATGTTCACATCTTTTGAATGCTGGGGGGCGTGTGGCCCGTAGTCCTCCTTCTGTTTTAGGCGGGATTTGTCTAATCGGTGCCTGAGGCCTCGCCGGGGCAGGCTCAACGGCCTCTTGCCTTTCCCGCGCGGGTCGCCCGTTCCACCCAATCCCGATGCCTCGTCAGCGGCTTCTCACCGCATCAAACTCATCTGGCATCGGGAGGTCTCGTTTCTGGTGCGTTGCCAGGGGTCTCCCCCTACGCCTCACGGCGTCGCGCGCCCCTACTTGGGGGAGGAACTTCCTCAGGAGTTCCCCGAGACCCGCCCGGCCACTCGCCCCACAATAAGAAAAAGCTTCCCCCTTTATCAATCCTTTTCTCGAAATCGGATGAATTTTGTACACGGGAAGGTTACTGGTTAAAATATCTTGCCGTTAACCATCCGAAAAGCCTTATTAATAACTCTCAAGAATCAAATAGTTGCCGAAGCGTTGTATGAGAGCTCCGGTCCCTTGGACCGGTTTGCTCGATGCGGGAGTAAGTTACGCTTACTATGACCGCGCTCAAAGGTTTGGAGACGTCGCCAGCTGGGCGGCGTGGAACGCCTAGGCCAGGCTACGCCAGCCGGTGGATAACTCGGCTTGGGCGCCGAGGAAGGGCGTGGCAAGCTGCGATAAGCCCCGGGTAGCCGCATGCAGGCGTCGATCCGGGGATGCCCGAATGGGATCTCCTGCAGTCGGCCGCGCAAGCGGTCGGCTGCGTACCGCGCTTTGCGCGGTACGGGAACCCCCCGAACGGAAACATCCAAGTAGGGGGAGGAAAAGAAACCAAAACGGGATTCCCCGAGTAACGGCGAGTGAAAGGGGAGGAGCCCAAACCGAATCCCTACAGGTAACTGTAGGGAGATGTAGGGTTATGGACCGGTCGCCCGCTTGGCCCGCTGAGCCGAAGCGACCTGGAATGGTCCGCCATAGAGGGTGAAAGCCCCGTAGGCGAAGGCGGGCCAAGGGAAGGGCCGGTATCCAGAGTACCGTACCTCGGATATGGTGCGGGAAGTTGGGAGCCATCGGCTTCCAAGGCTAAATACGTCCCAAGACCGATAGCGCACCAGTACCGTGAGGGAAAGTTGAAAAGGACCCCGGAAGGGGTGTGAAAAGCGCTTGAAACCGGCTGGTAACAGACGAGTGCGGCCCGAAAGGGAACTCCACCTTAAGGCTCTCTTTCTGGGAGCCGAGGGTGGATACCAGGGTCGCACACTCCGTCTTGAAACACGGGCCGGGGAGTTCATGGCCATGGCGAGCTTAAGCGCTTACCAAGGCGCGTAGGCGCAGGGAAACCGACATGCCCGCAACCAGGGTTATTCCCTGGTGAGGGGCGGGGTCCGAAAGGGCCTGTAGTCATGGCCATGAGACTAGAAACCGGGCGATCTAGCCCTGGGTAGGGTGAAGCCGGGCGAAAGCCCGGTCGAGGCCCGAAGGGGTCTTGACGTGCAATTCGGTCCTCTGACCTGGGGCTAGGGGCGAAAAACCAATCTAGCCCGGTGATAGCTAGTTCCCTCCGAAGTGAGTCGCAGCTCAGCCTCCGGCGAGGCAGCCCAAGGGGTAGAGCACCGATAGGGGGGTAAGGGCTCGATGAGGGCCCGCCTCCCTTTCGAACTCCGAATACTTGGGCGCCGTAGACCCGGGGAGTGGGGTGTAGGGGGTAAGCTCCTACGCCGAGAGGGGAACAACCCAGACCTGGGGTTAAGGCCCCTAAGTGCCCGCTAAGTGACAAACCAAAGGGCGTCTCCAGCCTAAGACAGCGGGGCCGTAGGCTTAGAAGCAGCCATCGGCTAAGAAGTGCGTAACAGCTTACCCGCCGAGGCTGGGGGCCCCGAAAATTGACGGGTCTAAGCGGGCCGCCGAAACCCCGGTCCACCAAGCGAGCGCTTGGTGGAGGTAGGAGGGCGTGGCGGTTGGGCAGAAGCCGGGCCGTGAGGTCCGGTGGACCGACCGCCAATGTAGATCCCGGTGGTAGTAACAGCGAAGAGAGGTGAGAATCCTCTCCGCCGAAGGGGCAAGGGTCTCCTGGCAATGCGTCGTCAGCCAGGAGTAAGCCGGTCCTAAGGCCGACCTTAACCGGGTAGGCCGAAAGGGAAACCGGTTAAGATTCCGGTGCCTCCGGGATACGTGCGGCGACGCAAGCCCAGCCCCTGACGCTTCGGGGTAGGCTGAGCCGGGCTGTAGCTCGGTCTAACCGTATAAGCCTGGGGAGTGCCGTAAAGGCGAGAACCAGGTGAAAGCGGGAATGGCCGCCCGTATGGGCGGTTCAGCCGATCCCTGGAGCCCGTGAAAAGGGGGCTGGGAAGGATTCCCGGAGACCGTGCCAAGAACCGACACAGGTGCCCCTAGGTGAGAAGCCTAAGGCGTATCGGGTCACTCCGGGGTGAGGGAACTCGGCAAATTAGCCCCGTACCTTCGGTAGAAGGGGTGCCTGCGGCCTTGGCGGAGACGCTGGGGCTGCAGGTCGCAGTGACTAGGGGGTCCCGACTGTTTAATAAAAACATAGGAAGCCGCAAGACCGAAAGGTTTTGAACGGCTTCTGAATCCTGGCCAGTGGGGGTACCTGAAACCCGGGTCCAACCGGGCTAAGGGCCCCTAAACGCCGGGAGTAACTCTGACTCTCTTAACGGGAACCTCCCCCACCAAAATATTTCCTGTAGTTAATGGTCAGGCTTTTCAGCAATTATCAAAATTCAGCATAAGTTACGATGCAAGGTACGCAATTGACCCTGTTTTCAGTTTCGTATGCTCATGAGGTGGGGTAAGGTCCCGGGAGAAAGGTAGCCAAATGCCTTGTCGGGTAAGTTCCGACGTGCATGAATGGATCAACGAGGGCCCCACTGTCCCCACCCGGAGCCCGGTGAACCCACGTAACGTGGGCGAACAGTCCACGATCCCCCAGCGGGGAAAGAAGACCCTGTGGAGGTTTACTGCAGCCTGTTGCTGGGATGCGGTCGAAGGCACAGAGCGTAGGCGGGAGCCGTCGATCCCAGCCTCTCCGGGGGCTGGGGGAGGCGCCGATGTAACACCGCCTGCCTTTGACTGCATCCCTTACCGGGGCCTGGTGCCCTGGGACAACGGCAGGTGGGCAGTTCGGCTGGGGCGGCACCCCCTTGAAAAGATATCGAGGGGGCCCAAAGGTCGGCTCAGGCGGGACAGAAACCCGCCGTTGAGTGTAAGGGCAAAAGCCGGCCTGACTGGACCCTTGAACGCAAGGGGTCCAGAGGCGAAAGCCGGGCCTAGCGATCCTTCAACTCCCACCGATGGGGGTTGGAGGTGACAGAAAACTTACCCCAGGGATAACAGGCTCGTCGCGGGCGAGAGTTCCCATCGACCCCGCGGCTTGGTACCTCGATGTCGGCTCTTCCCATCCTGGCCGTGCAGCAGCGGCCAAGGGTGCGGCTGTTCGCCGATTAAAGGGGAACGTGAGCTGGGTTTAGACCGTCGTGAGACAGATCGGATTTTACCTGCTGGGGGTGCTGGCTGCCTGAGGGGAAGGTGCTCCCAGTACGAGAGGAACGGAGCGCCGGGGCCAACGGTTTACCGGTTGTCCTACAGGGCAGAGCCGGGCCGCTGCGCCCCCGCGGATAAGGGCTGAAAGCATCTAAGCCCGAAGCCGCTCCCGAAAATAGGCAGCCAATCCGGAGCTTAGGGCCTGGTAACAGGCCTGTGCTCCGGACGAGAGCCCCCGTAGAAGACGGGCTTGATGGGGTGGGGGTGTACGGGCGGAGGCTTTGGCCGGACGCCCTCAGCCCGCCACTCCCAAAAGCTCGAGTGGCCTAGGAAAGCCACGCCGTCCAGGCGAAAACGTCTCCTACCTTTGGGCGCGGGTTACGTAACCCGTTTTTAATGGGGAAAGGTTTTGAGCCTCGAATCGAGCAAGGCTTTAAGCGGTGTCGGTGCCATACTTGTTGCAATAGGCTCCTTCGTTCCAGTTCTTGCAATCGTCGGCATAATACTCGTACTCATAGGCATGAAGGGCTTAAGCGATGCTTACGGTGAGAAGGCAATATTCCAAAACGCCTTGTACGGGTTTATATTCGAAGTGGTAGCCTCAGCGGCCTTCTTCTTCATATTTGTCGGCACATTGCTTCGCGGCCTAACCATGCCTAGACCGATAGAGTTCCTAGCCGGTTTCGGCCTGGCGTTGGTGCTGGCCTTCATATTCTTCGTGCTGGCTGCGTACTTCTACAAGAAGTCCTTCGACACCCTATCATCAAAGTCCAACGAGCGCCTTTTCGGGACCGCGGGGTTGCTTTTGCTCATCGGTGCCGTCCTCACGATAATCCTAGTCGGCGCATTCATAATGCTGGTGGCATGGATCCTCGCCGCTGTTGCGTTCTTCTCGTTGAAGCCACCGGCCGCTAATTAGACGTTCTCCTTGATTTTATCGGCTAAGGATTTGCCCATTTCAGCAATTTGCCGCATGATCTCTTCCGTTGGTGGACCGTTAACCTCCAAAACATCCACGTCCTTGAACTTGAAATCCTTAAGCACTTCTTGGATTTGCCTTACTGCACCTCCACCCCAGCCGTAAGAACTTAAAATAACAGCGAATTTTGTCGGCGGACGCAACGCTTTGAAAAGGTACGCGGCATAAACAGCTAATGGATGGGCCCCGCCTAAAACCGTTGGGGCGCCCAAAACAACGGCTCTCGAATCTACGAGGTCCTTGGCTAAGTCACCAACGTCTGTTACGGGTAGGTTGTGGAAAGCCAATTCGATACCTTCAGATGCTAGTGTTTCAGCCATTTGCTTAACCATAGCATCCGTGCTGCCCCACATGCTAACATAGGCTATGGTTGCCTTAGGTCTTGTTTCACCAGTAGCCCACCGTCTATACGCGCCCAGAATAGGCTCAGGCTTTCTATGTATAGGGCCGTGGCTTGGTGCTATCGTTTTAATGTTTAAGCTGGCGATCTTTTCTAAGGCCTTTTGTGCCAAAGTTCTAAAGGGCATCATTATCTCGCCCCAATACCTTTGAGCATGGACAAGCAAATCCTCGACCTCATCGCTGTAGGCACCACCGGCCACATGGGCACCGAAGAAATCGCATGAGAACAGGATCCCATCCTCTTCTAGGTACGTGAACATCGTTTCCGGCCAATGGAGCATAGGGGCCTCTATAAAGCGCAAGCTCTTGTCGCCTAAGCTTATAACATCGTTGTCGGCTACGATCCTGATTCTTTCTTGCGGAGTATGATAGTAGACCTGAGCCATTTTTGCACCCATAGCAGTGGTTATCAGTTTAGCTTTTGATGCGATCCTCATCATATGAGGTATTGCGCCAGCGTGGTCTGGTTCCGCATGATTCATAACGATGTAATCGATTTCTTCAGGATTTACGAGGTTACGAATTTTATCTTCCAAATCTTTTTCAAAACCTGGATTCACAGTATCTATTAGGGCCTTTCCGTTTCTGCCGATTATGAGGTAAGCATTATAGGTCGTTCCCTTTGGAAGCGGTATCAGAGCATCGAAAATTCTGCGATTCCAGTCCCTTATGCCGACCCAGTAAACGTTTTCCGCGATTTTCATAACGTTTCTTCCATACACAATTTTTCACTTTTATTATTACGTTGCAATAAGCCATATTTACGCTTTTTTACTCACTGATCCACACGCGCCCTGATTTTTCTGAATGCCTCCTGCACCTCTGAAGCAGAGTTGCTGAACGGCTGAATGACCAATGTGACGCATCGCCTTCTAAGATACTCTAGAATATCTGTCCCGTCGCCCGTCAATGAGAGGACGTACTCGTTGATTGACTGCCCCATAAAACCGCCATCGGGATTATTGGCACCCAGCCTCCTGGCGACGTAAGACTTTGCCGCGGCATTCGGGCTATCCAAGATAACGGGCGTATAGATTGCCGTGAAACCTTCGTCTGCGAGCGAGAGGAAATATTCAAGTTTACTCCTCCTGTACACGTGGAAGAGCCTCATGTTTAAAAGCCTCGCTATACGGGCCGAGGCCTTCTCGATCTTCTCACAACCTAAGTACATCGTGCCGTCGTATGTCCGCCTGATTCTCCTAGCATATTCTTCGATTAACTTTATGGAATTTTTGCATAGTTCTTGCTGGGACAGATACGCCGGGTTTCCGGGCACGAGGCATGGTTGTAGGTTGCTGTAGCTCTGTGCCATTTCGATAAACTCTTTAACTCTCATATCAGCATCGGAGCGTCTCACGGATATCGTAACCACCAAAGTAACGTCTTTCTGTTCCTCGAGTAGGATGGAAAGGTCGGAAAATCTAGGGTCTGTGCTGGCCCACTCGGCATCGATAAAATGCTCCCTAATGCCTATAGAGCTGAGCAAACTGTTCATTTCATACAGCAAAGCTAGAGTCCCTTCAGCGCTGGAGGATAGTTGTGAGGGCTTAGTTGCCTTTGCTAGGCGGAAGTCCCTCACCTATTCGGAACCAATTCACCTCTCACCGCTGGAATTTACTCTGTAGAGTTTTTTGTCAATATATAAAATTTTCAAAAAAATTGGTGTTAAAAATGCGCAGGTAGTTTGAAACTACTTTAAACCCAGGAGCTTTTTCAGTTCTGCTATGTGTTCTTGTTCGTCCATTATTACGTACCTAACCTCGTGCTCTAACTTAAGGTACTCATACGGCAGGTTTTCCTTTTCTTGTGCGATCTTCTTTAGGATCTGGACATAGAAATCTACTGCAGCCTTCTCGTCCTTTAAGTTCACCTCTAAGATTTCTTGTATCGTCTTTGCCGACTTAGTCTCGGCTATTCCCATTGAAGGTACGCCGCCTAGATAATCGCCTATGAGCGTCCTAAAGATTTCTTGATGCTTCGCTTCATCACTAGCTATCTCTTTCAATCTCTCTATTATGGGCTCGCAATTCAACCCATCCACGATCTCTGCATGACTTAGGTACTGAACATAGGCCGCATGTTCCAGCTCGAGAGCCTTGTTAAGCATGTTAACCAATTCTTCTTTTACTTTAGACGACATATTTATTATTAGCAGACAAGTAATATTTAATACTTTCGAAAAAGACACGAAACGTGCACCTTCTAGCATTTAAAGTGGCAAGGTTGATTGAAGGCTGGGTCGTTACATGTTCGAAGTTATAGCCAAAGACCTCCTCGGAAGGATAGGCAGGATAGAGACAAAGTCCGGAAGGTTTGAAACACCAGCATTCCTTCCGGTGATAAACCCAGTAAGCCAGGCCATACCTGCAAGCTATATTTCCGAGAAGTTCGGATGCAGGGCGGTAATAACGAACGCCTACATAATTTACAGGAGATTAAGGAGCGAGGGCATGGAGAAAGGTGTTCATAGCATTATATCTTTTGACGGCGTAGTCATGACGGATTCTGGCGGATACCAGATGCTCGAGTACGGCGACGTAACGGTCACGCCTAAGGAGATCGCGAAATTTCAAGAGGCAATAAGTAGCGACATGGCCATACCGCTCGACGTGCCAACAGGTCTAGTAAGTTATGAGAAGGCCAAGGAGAGCGTGGAGAAGACTTTGGCAAACGTCGCGGAAACCCTTGAGGTACTGGCTAACGGCAGGAGGGCTTTATGGGCGGCACCGATACAGGGTGGAGCGTACCTCCAATTGTTAGAGTATTGCGCGTCAAGGTTGGTAGATATGCCCTTTGACTTTTTCGCCCTTGGAAGCCCAACGCCCCTCATGGAGGGCTACATGTTTACCAAGCTTTTTAAGATGATAGCGACCGTTAAGCGCATCATTCCATCCGAGAAACCCCTCCACCTATTCGGTGCGGGCCATCCCATGCTAATGCCGTTTGCCGTGGCGATGGGTTGTGACACTTTTGACTCTGCAAGCTACTATCTATATGCAAAGGATGGGAGGTACATGAGTAGCTCGGGGACGTTGAGACTATCGATGCTGGATTACTTTCCATGCGAATGTGAGGTCTGCTCGAAATACTCTCCCGACGAGCTAAGGTCTTTGCCAGACGATGAAAGGGTTAGGCTTTTATCGCTCCACAACCTGAGCGTTTGTTTTCGCGAAGTTATGGAGATAAGGCAGGCAATTAAGGACGGAAGGCTGATGGAGTTGCTTGAGATAAGGGCTAGGTCCCACCCTAGGCTCTACGCCGCCTTTAGGTCTATGCTTTCCGATAGAAAACTCATAGAGTTGATGGAAATGCACACGCCCGTATCGAAACGTAGGGGGATGAACCTCTTTGACAAACTCAGCCTTCTAAGACCAGAAGTCAGCAGGACGAGAAGCAGGCTTATGGAATACGTTCCGGTGAAAAAGTCCGACACGATAGTTTTGATACCGCAAGTTGGAGGGAAGTATAAGACTGTGGAGGCCGCTGAAAGAATCGTCAAGGAGAAGCTCCCCGAGGTTGCTGAAAGAGCCTCTTACGCTTTCTTTTTAAACCCTTACGGTGTCGTCCCTGCAGAACTGAAGTTTGTTTATCCATTTTCGCAGACGAACTTTAGCATTTCCCTGCTGAGTGATGCTAAGGAAAACATAACCGACGCAACCGTAAATTACATAGTGGGGCACGGCTATGAGTACGTGGTTTTGCTGAATGTCAGGAGTCCATCGCTGAGAGAGCTCGTCATGCTCATCAAATCTAAGCTGGAAGAAAAAGGAATAATGGTGAGTGTAATCTAGGGCATGCTACCGCTGCTCCATCATACGGCTAATAGGGTTCCCATACGCGTTGTAGTATGCTATCTCCTCGAGCGCTTTTCGCCTCTTCTTTCCCTTCCTCGCAGGCTTTACTGGATAGCCAAAGGGTGCTACGGTTATCAGCTTCCATTCTTTCGGAGCATTGAGTATTTGTTTAACCTTTTCATCGTCAAAGTTAGTTATCCAACAGGAGCCAACGCCGAGAGACCATGCCGCCAGCATCATGTCTTCCATAGCCCTAGCGCCGTCGACCTCTGGAAGCTTCGCATTCTCCATAAAAAGCGCAATGGCGAATGCTGCATTAGCTATGTGGGCTCCCGTCGGGGTCGTTTTGCTCAGCAAAGATAACTTATCCCTATCGTCTACGACTATAAAGCGCCACGGCTGTGTGTTCTTGGAGCTATGAGCGAGACGTCCCGCCTCCAGAATCTTGATTATCACATCCTTGGGAACCTTCTCCGGCTTAAACTCCCTTACGGCCAGGTTTGTCCTTATAGCTTCCATAACGTCCATACTTTAGCCCAAGGGCATCTCGCTCCCTCTTGGATTTAAGACTAACTTCTTGGAAACATTTATGAATCACGTCAGAGTGAAGATGTTAAGAAAATAAGGTTGCTCATATGGTGTGTGAGCTTTCTGAGGAACGGTGTCCGTTATGGAGATAACTTTTCTAGGCTCCGTAGGCGAGGTAGGGAAGTCAGCGATACTCATAAAGACCGATAGAGCGAGGATCTTATTGGACTATGGTATCAAGCCGAACGACGAGCCGGAGTTCCCCGCCCACATAGCGCCAAAAGACTTGGATGCTGTCGTGATCACGCACGCCCATCTAGATCATTCCGGAGCCGTGCCGTTGCTGTATATGGATGAAGGGCCGAAGCTCTACTCAACTAGCATGTCCCTTGAAACATGCGAGATACTTCTCGAGGACTTCCTCAGGCTTTCCGGCTACTACGTTCCGTACGAGTATTTAGAGGTAGAGTACATGCTTGGAAGGGCAAGGAGGGTTTACTACAGGGAGCCGGTAAGGGTTAAGGACGTCGAGATAGAGCTACTGGATGCCGGCCACATACCCGGAAGCGCTCAGGTCGTGATAAATGCGGACAAGCGTCTTCTCTTCACGGGAGACATCAACCCCATAAAAACTAGGCTGCTGGACGGTGCTGACATAAGCCAGACGGATGTGGATGCCGTCATAACAGAGTCGACCTATGCCAAGGAAGCGCATGAGGATAGGCAGGAACTTGAAAGGCGTTTCGTCGAAGAGTGCAATAGGGTTGTTGAGAACGGCGGTATAGTTTTAGTACCCGCATTCTCAGTAGGTCGTTCCCAGGAAATCTTATGCATCTTGACAGCTCACAACTTCAAACACATGCTCTCGACGGACGGGATGGCGGTCAAGCTGCTGGAGCTTTATCTAAGAAATAGAGAATTCATCGCAAATTACAACCTGCTCGAAAAGGCTAAAAAAAGAGTTAACATAGTCAGCGGTAAAAGGGAAAGGAAGAGGGTACTCGAGCATCCCGGCGTTATAGTTTGTCCAGCCGGCATGCTAAAGGGTGGGCCTGCTGCTTATTACGCTCAACATATAGCCAACGACGAATCCTCAGCGATATTCTTGGTCAGCTACCAAATACCGGGAACGCCGGGGGCTTTGCTGGTTTCGGAGAAGAAGTTGATGGTCAACGGCAAGGAAGTGCCCGTCAAGGCTAGGGTTGAGCACTTCCTGTTCTCGAGCCACGCCGGTCAGAAGGAGCTCCAAGCCCTCTTAAGGTCTTTCAATCCTGGAACAAAGGTCTTCACAGTTCATGGCGATGGTGATAGTTGTGAGGTTCTTGCCAATTGGGCCAGGGAGGAGTGCTCCTTAGAAGCCGTCGCGCCCTCATTGGGAATGACGTATGAAGTCTAGCCCGTCTGCTTGGGCTTAGTTCTGATATCATCAATGAGATGAGAAAGATACTGGCGAAGACAGGCGAAGTTTGGAAACCAATTTACAATAGCTGCATACAGAATTCATCGAAGGCATGCCGCACCTTTCGCATTCCCTTATGGCCGGTGCTTCAAAGTGTTTTTCTAGAATTGGTAGAAAACGTTTTACGTGGCTCTTGAATAAGAGGTATTTAAAGTTCGGAATTTCCTCCTCGATCCTTAGCAGTAGTTTCTTTCTTTTCAACATTCTGGAGCCCTTTACCAACGGACATTCGCGGTCTACGTACCCCGTATGCGTGGATAGTACGTAGTAGAGGTTTTCCTGCTCGGTCACCTCTACCAGTGGCTTTATCTTCTTGACGATCTTTGGATGCGTGCTAGGAAGAACTGGTTTATTTCTTACCAAGTCCTCTAACGCCCCGCTCATGTACTGGTTAAACAGGAGCTCAACAGTATCGTCGAGGTTGTGACCAGTAGCTACAGCGTCCAATCCGTTCTCGAGTGCGACTTTATTTATCAGGTACCTCTTGACAACCCCACATATCCCGCATATCCTCCGTCCGAGTTTAGAGGTAGCAAAATCGCCGATGGAGTATCCTTCAACCTTTTTCAAATCATACGTTATGCATTCTATAGAATTCTCCTGACAAAATTTTTGGACTAATGCTTGGCATGCGTCGGAATATTCGGGTATCCCAAGGTTCAAGTGTATTACTGTGAAGTTAAGGCTTGGAAAAATGTTCAAAAGGGACCTAACCAAGGCCATGCTGTCCTTTCCTCCGGAAACGGCAACGCCCAAATTTTTGACGTCACTAAGCATTCTGTACTTTATCATCGTCCTCTTAACCTTCTTCTCATAGTGCTCAATAAGGCAGGATTGACATAAACTGCTCCTCATGCTATCCAACCAGTAAAGCGACTCCGCTTCCGTCTTGCATTTGCTACATCTGGCCATTCTACAGTATGGTTGGAATGAGAGTATTTGAGTTTATTTTCATGTTGGTGTTTTCGGGAAAAAGGGACGCCGGGTAGCGATCGAGAAGCAACTATGCTTGTCCATGCTGAGCCTTTGACTTTACCTCTTCTACGTATCTTATCGCTTCGAGTGCGGCCATACATCCGAAACCAGCGGCGGTTATCGCCTGTCTATACTTTTTGTCGTGGACATCACCTGCCGCAAACACTCCGGGAACGTTGGTCTTCATGACATCCCTAGTGATGATATACCCCTCATCATCCAATTCTATTTTGTTTTTGAAGATGTCTGTTGATGGTTTGTGACCTATGGCTACAAAAACAGCATCGCATTGAATGATAGATTCTTCACCCGTGAGAAGGTTCTTTACTTTGACACCTCGAACCTTTTCCTCGCCCAGTATATCGGTAACGGTGCTGTTCCAGACGAACGTGATCTTTGGGTTGGAGAACGCTCTCTCCTGCATTATTTTAGATGCTCTAAGCTTATCTCTTCTATGAATAACCGTGACCTTCCTTGCTATGTTGGCGGTAAACAATGCATACTCCATGGCAGAGTCGCCGCCACCTACTATGACCACGTTTTCAGCATCCTTAAAGAGCGGCGCATCGCAGGTAGCGCAGCTTGATACTCCCCTACCGATTAATCTCTTCTCTGATTCGAGGCCAAGCCAGCGTGGGGCTGCCCCAGTCGCGATTATTATCGAACGTCCTAAATATTCCTCGCTACTGGTAACGACTCTGTAGGGACTGCTCGAAAAATCTACGTCGATTGCATCGTCATAGATAATCTCTGCACCAAACTTTAATGCCTGTTCTTTCATTCTCTCCATCAATTCAGGCCCAGGTATTCCTTCGGGGAAGCCTGGGAAATTCTCGACTTGACCAGTTAACATTAGTTGGCCTCCGGGAGTTACGCCTGCGATGATTATCACTTTCAGATTTGCCCTCGCCGCATATAACGCTGAGGTATATCCAGCCGGTCCGGACCCAATAATTACGACGTCATAAACATCCTTCTGAGCCAAGAGGATGCCCTCCAAAACTACGTATGATACATGATCAAACTTGAAGATATTGGTGCGGCCGCCGGGATTTGAACCCGGGACCTTGGGGCCTACCCCCTATGACGGGGCCCCCACGTCCTACCAGACTAGACTACGGCCGCGGATGCTCGGACAACACACGTTGATAATATTACAGAGTAGAAAGGGATAAATGTTACGCAAACGGATCTGATAATGTTAATTAACTCGGAATAAGGTAAAGCGTTGGGAAAGGGATGCTCGAGACAGAAGTCGTTTTTGAAAAGGAGTTAGAGGACTTCTATTCGGAGGACACGGTGTTAATAGAGGGTCTGCCTGGCGTTGGTTTGGTGGCGAAGGTCGCCGTTTCCTATCTTTTGACCAAGCTGAACCCGAAGAGGGTGTGCCGGCTCTACTCGCCTTATTTTCCGAGCATTAGCTTCATAAGGGACGGTAGGCTTATGTTCAGCTTTGGTGACATCTACCTCGCAAAGTCACCTAGGCCCATGCTGTTGCTTTATGGAAATGCGCAACCCATGACAAGCTACGGGCAGTATGAGTTTTGCGAGAAAGTTTTGGATGTTGCACAAAAGTTTGGGTGCAAATTCGTCATAACGCTGGGAGGTTATGGTAGGGATTTGGTATCGGATAAAAGGATGGTTTTCTGTTCGTCGACCGACAAGGATGTACTCGAAAAATGGGTTGGAAAGCTTGGGGCTCTGAGGTATTCGGGGCAGATAATAGGAGCGGCAGGGCTGCTAATTACGTTAGCAAGTATGAGAAACATGAGCGGTTTATCGATACTCGTAGAGACTAATGGGTTGGCGCCAGACTTCTTCGGGGCTATGCGTGCCCTAGAATCCCTAAACAAGCTTCTCGACATCAATATCAGGCCGAGAAACCTTGAAGAGCTTTCAAATGCTTACGCATTCGCAGAGATAGAATATGAACGTACCTAACGAACTGAGGCAAACGTCGTTAGGCACAAACCTTTAGCTCTTGTCATTTTGCCTCTTCTTTGATGAATTCTTCGAAGACCTTCTGGACGCGTTCAGCTGCAGGTCCAGAGCCTTCAACCACGCCGCTTCTTGTCACCCTAATTCTGTCCATGACGAGTATGACATCCGCCTCCTTGATGTATCTGACCATATTCGGAAAAACGCGATTGAGTCTCTCTGCAAGCTTTTGCATGTCTATTCCAGCCTCCATCGTCTCGATCATCAATATGTTATTGCCAGATAGGAACACCTTCGGAACAGTGTTTCCATCTTCATATTTTACGTCAGCAAGCCATACGCTATAGTCTGAAGGGTTGTATGCCAAGAGCCTGCCCTCCAGCTTTATACCCTGAACGGTCGATACCCTAACGACCTTATCCATGAGTGCCGCAAATTCATCAGAAAACCTCTTGGACGGTAATGCCATGAGCCCAACCTCGCCATTTTTATTTACTAGAACTTGAATAAAAGCATAAAATGCGAGGATAACCTTGCGAAGGGCTTGCTGTCAAAAACCGTTTAAGAAGATTGCTCTTCCTCGTCTTCGCTCAGCTCATCATCCGCCTTAACTTCTTTCATCGCCGATTTGCTTACCAAGGAGTCAAGCGGTTGTTTGATGACTATACCAAAACCAGATTGTATATCGAATGTGTATATCGTGGGGTCCATCTGCGACCACCGCATCTTTCTCACGTATATTGTCCTGATAAGCTTGCCATCAAGCCTCGTTATGCCCATCACTATTACACCCGACGCAAGGAATTCCTCGTAACCGAACCTGCTCAGCTTAGTAGAGCCCGTAGGTATGTCCGTAATGAGCAGGGTCGTAGCGTTACAAACCTCTTCTAAGTATGTTATGACCTCTCTCAGATACTCCCTGACGTAAAATTCTTCTTTAGCTCCCATTGCAAGGGCTGAGACTGGATCTAGGACTATTCTTGATATGGGCCCTCCCCTAGTCACCCTTCTGATTGCTTCGATGAATGCCTTGCTCTCCTTTCCATACTTCCTGACCTCGGCGGCCTCTAGCCTTATCTCAAAGGGATAGAAAAGTCCGTTCTTGACATAGGGCCAAAAGTTCCAGCCCAACGTTTCAGCGCCCGTGAGGACGTTTCCAACCCTTTCGTCCAATGATACGTAAACACACGGCTCATTACGCAATAATCCATCCCTCAAAAACTGCAGCGCAAGTATTGTCTTACCAGCACCGGTCTCGCCAGCGATGAGGTATGTCCGTCCTTGGATGAAACCGCCTCCCAACATTTTGTCGAGCTTTAGTATCCCTGTCGAAACTCTTTGCAACAAAGCGCTCACCATATTCTTCCACACCCGTCTTATAAATACTCTACTGGTTGAGCAAGGAGGTGAAAATATTCCTGATTAAATCCAAGTTGGGTGCAACGTCTATGGGCTCTAAGCCCTTAATCAACTCTGGATTTGGATCTTTTAGCATGTTCCCTGTACAAATGCAAACGATCGTTTCGTCAGCATCGATCTCTCCATTTTCTATGAGCTTCTTGACACCCGCTACCGATGCAGCCGCAGCAGGCTCCACGCCTATCCCCTCAAGGCTAGCCAGCATCCTTTGAGCCTCGATTATCTCGGCATCCGAGACCTTTGCAACAAGACCGTTAGATTCTTTTACGGCCAACAGCGCTTTTTTCCAGTTTACCGGCTTTCCTATCCTTATGGCTGATGCTATCGTGTTGGGCGCTTCAACTGGTCTCAATGTCTCAAGACCATTTTTCACTAAATCGACAAACGGCGAGGCACCCTCGGACTGAATGCCAACCATTGACGGCACACAATCCGTTAGACCAACCACCTCCATTTCTTTGAACCCTTTCCAAGCTGCTGCTATGTTCCCACAATTCCCGACGGGAAGCGCTACGTATCTTGGCACTTTACCGAGCTGGTCTGTTATTTCAAAAGCCACGGTCTTCTGCCCTTCAATCCTCCACGGGTTGATCGAATTTAGTAGGTAAATACCAACCTCATCTACAACCTTCCACACTAAGCTCAGGGCTTCGTCGAAAGTTCCATCCAATCTAATCACTTTTGCGCCATACATTATTGCTTGAAACAATTTGCCAAGAGCAACGGTTTGCTTCGGCACGATCACGATGCAAGGGATTCTGGCCCTAGCGGAATATGCAGCAAGCGATGCGGCGGTATTGCCCGTTGAAGCACATGCAACGCCCTTTACCCCGAGCTTTAATGCTTTAGTTATACCAACACACATGCCTCTATCCTTGAAGCTACCCGTGGGATTCATCCCCTCATACTTGATGTAAAAATCTTTGGCTCCCAGCCACTTGCCAAGCCTCTCGCATTTGTAGAGAGGCGTACCGCCCTCATACAGCGATACCGTAGAATCGCCAACCTCAAAAGGTAGCAATTCAAAATACCTCCAAACGTTGAAGCTCCTAGACCTAAACCTTTCCCACGAAATGCCGTCCAAGCTTTCAAGATCTATGCGAACTTCTAACAGTCCACCACAATCACATTTGTACTTGATAACGTCTGCATCATACGTCGAATGGCATTCTATACACTCCTGCCAAACCTTTTTCATAACTTTTCACTTCAAACTTATGCGCTAATTTAAACATTGCTTGTACCCAGAAGGTTGCTAAATAACAAAATCGGCTGGAGACTCACAGTCAGTTTAACCTTGTCACCGTCCTTAAGGCCGTACCTCTCTCTGAGGTTGTACGGTGCAACAACCTCTATCACCGATGCATCATGGTGCGTTCTTTCTATGAAGAGTATTGCGCACTCGTCTTTATCGTTGAAGAGCGCCTTTATGCACTTAGCGCTGCCGTAGCTTCTTTTCTCGTCCTTGAAGCCCTCTATCACTATATCAGCGGCTTTTTCTAACAAGATCCTTCCTTCCACTGCTGCGCTTGATGACAACCTTATGTTAAGCGTACCCAAGAAAGGTTCGAAACCGAGCTTCTCTTTAATTTGGGTGTAGTAGCCCGGAAGGCCTATGTAGTAAGCACCCTCGCCGAGTCCGGAGAATACCCTTCCCTCCAAAGTTATCTGGACAGGCTGCTCAAATATCCTCTTCAGCCTAACGTGCAGATCGATCAATTCGTTCATCCCATTTTCTGTTAATTTCACGTAGGTCTCCCTTCCGACAATTCTCCGTGTTATGTAACCTTCCTTTTCCAGTTGGATGAGCAATCTGGACGCCGTTTGCTGCGAAATGTTAAGTTGTTTTGCGAGCATTGATGTAGTTATTCTGATATCGTGGGCAAAAGCGTCGTTCTCTGCCAAGAAGATCAGTATGCTCTCCTTACCTTTTAGCAGCCTCATACGAGGTACCGACCTAATAACTTGACACTCTTCTTCTTGCTATATGAAATGTCTCTCATAAATTTATGGTCTCGTTTACCATCAGGCCTTTTTCAGTAAAGATGAGTATGTCTATGCCGTTTCCGCTCGCCGCATCTCTAGCCATCGATGCTTTGATCGCTTTTATGGATAAATCGTAAAGCTCCTTTGGTGTCATATTTTCTCTGTACTCGCTCTCAACGACCCCTATCGCTATCTCAGCGCCAGAACCTACGACTGCATAATCGTCCTCTATCATGGAACCAAGCGGGTCCAATACTATTATGTGTGACCCATCCTCGTCAAACCCTCCGACTATGCTTTCCATCAAGTAGGGGAAGAACCTGCTGCTGAATAGGTAGTTGGAAAGAATCTTTGCAACTGTCCGAACTTTTGGTTCGATGCGGTTCTCAATCTTATAGAGGTTTATCGCAGCCGTAGCATCCCTTATGAGCATCTGCATATCGGCGACAAAACCCGCACACGCAGCGCCTATTTTCGGGGTTATCTGGAATACTTTTTTCGCAGATTTGCTCATAACGAAGTAACCGTATGAGAGCCTCTTCTCGGAAGCCAGGGCGACAGCATCCTTGCTTCTGATACCTAATGTCGTTGCACCTGGATACGGAAACTGAGTGCTCAAATTCCATTCACCGGTTTTCCTTGTTTAATCGTACTTAAGCGACATACTTAAATGTTAAGTTTTCCTTTCTTCAAGCCGTCCTGCTCGTTGATGTTGACTCTTCTGAAGGGGTTGCTGAAGTTAAATAGTGGTTTAGTAGCTCGCAAAATAAGGGATGGAGGACATCATTCGCTTTTACGAGCTGCCAACCCTAAAAGAACCGTACCTAATCGCCGGCTTCCATGGCTGGTCCGATGGTGGAAAAGTATCGAGCATGACGCTCCTGTATCTGTTGACGAAGCTTCCATCAAAGCTTTTCGCTGAAATGAACTCAGAACCCTTCTACGATTTCACGGTAAGGAGACCATACGTCTCTTACAAATCGGGCATCATGACGAGCTATACGATGCCAAAGAACGAATTCTGGCACGTTAATGGTGCAGGTGGGCGCTCGCTTGTACTGTTCCTTGGTGAAGAACCAAACCTAAACTGGATGAAGTACGTTGATGCGATAATGTATGTTATCAAAAAATTCGGGATAAAGAGGGTTTATACGATAGGCGGTTTGCTGGACAGAATACCGCACACCGTAGAGCCTGTGATGAGCTTCTTTATCAACAACGAAAGCCTCAAAAAAGATGTCTGGGCACTCGGTGGAGAATTCACGAACTATGAGGGGCCCGGTAGCATTCACAGCCTCATACTGTATGCGTGCATGAAGGAGGGCATAGAGGCCATGATTATATGGGGGCATTCACCCATTTATCTACCATTCCCGGACGTTCAAACAGCCTATTACCTGACAAAGAAGCTCGCGGAGCATCTTAACATAAATTTGGACCTGGGCAACCTCGAGGAAGGGTACAGGGATTTTAAAGTTAGAATTAACATAGAGATGCAAAACCAGCCAGAGTTGAGAAGGTTGGTCTTAGAGCTGGAGGACGAGTACTACAGGTCACGAAGAAGGATCAAACACATATCCTAAATTACGATGTATAAACGTGAGAAGCATTGGACGCTGAGGATATCTTCAGCCTTGACGGTTCCATAGGCGAGGGCGGAGGTCAGGTACTGAGGACGGCCATAGCCCTTTCCGCCATGATGTTGAAGCCCATCAGGATATACAACATTAGGGCCAAGAGGTCACCGCAAGGTCTTAGACCACAACACATGACCGCAGTAAAGGCTGTGGCTTGGTTGGCGGACGCCGACGTTAAGGGGTTGAGCGTAGGTTCCAGCGAGGTAGTTTTCATACCGAAAAGATTGAGGGGCGGAAAGACGACGTTCGACGCGGGAACAGCTGGTAGCACTACGCTAATCCTCCAGTCTTTGATGCCAGCCATGGCTTTCGCAGAAGAACGCGTGGAGGCTGAGATAAGGGGAGGGACTAACAACCCTATGGCGCCCACGTTTGAGTACCTTTCTTACGTTCTTCTACCGGTGCTTAGACAGATGGGCTGCAACTTCTCACTCGAATTAATGAGGCGTGGGTTCTATCCAAGAGGCCAAGGAATTGTCAGGGTTAGGTCGGAGCCCGTGGACTATCTTAAACCGATTAGGTTGACAGAATTTTCAGGTATAGAGAAGATATCAGGAATCAGCTACAGCTGTAGATTGCCGGGCCACATAGCCGAGCGCATGGCCAGAAGCGCATCCAAGTTTTTGAGCGCAAACGGTTACGAGAACACGGACATATCGCTGGAAGTGTTGCAGGCTGATGCGCCTAAGTGTTCTGTGGACCCTGGTTGCGGCATCATATTGTTCGCTAGGACAAAAGACGGCAATATCATAGCATCGGACAGCCTCGGAAGGTTGGGCGTTCCTGCTGAGAAGATTGGTGAGGAGGCAGCGGCAGACTTAGTAAAGCAACTAAATGCTAAGGCGCCAGTTGATAAGCACCTCGGCGACCAGTTGGTCATTTGGACGGCAATCGCAAAGGGTCACTCCGAGTACAGGGTTACAGAATTAACGCTACACACGCTCACGAGCATAGAAGTTTGTAAGAGGTTAACGGGCGCGGAGTTTGTGGTTGAAGGTACGATTGGTGAACCCGGCAGGATATATTGCAAGGGCATAGGCTTGACGCGGAAGGTTGCGAGAGGGGATTAAAACTACTGGACTTAAGCTCGAAACTTTGCGACCCTGTTAGCTATCAACGCAGAAAGTACACCAGCCGGAACACCACCGTCTATGTTCACTACGCCTATGCCGAGCGAGCATGACTGGAGCATCGCCATCAGCGCGGTCTTGCCCTTACCGCCATAACCATAACCGGACGATGTAGGTACGGCGATTATTGGTACATCGACGAGGCTACCGACAACTGTTGGAAGGGCTCCTTCCCTTCCCGCGACCACCACTATCACGTCAACGTCCCACTCCAGTAACGCTTTAAGTGGTTCGAATAACCTGTGGATTCCGGCCGCTCCGACATCGTAAAAGGTTTTTACTGTGCAACCCATCTCCTCGGCAATTATTCTTGCCTCCTCGGCTACCGGAACGTCATGAGTCCCGGCAGTGAGTATGCCAACCCTTCCACCTGTGCTGGGCTTAGGGTAGCCCCTGCCCCTCACGACTAGTATCTTGGCTAGTTCATTGTATTCAAATTCGCAATCTTCTGGTAAGCGCGATACTATGTATTCATACCTTTCTTTTTGAAGCCTACTCACTATAGCCCTGCCAGCATCCATCAATAATGCACGTACTATCTCCAAAAGCTGATCGTCAGTTTTTCCTTCGGCAAGTATGATTTCTGGAACGTCTCTCCTCAACTCTCTACCAACGTCTAGCCTTGCAAAATTTGATACAGCTTTGATTGCGAGGGTTTTGACGAGCCTTTCAGCCTCCTCGACGCTCAGCTGACCCTTAGAGAGCCTAGTGAGTATCTCGCGTAGGTTCATGTAATATTTTCTATAAGAGCACACTTATTCGTTTTTCGGATGGATTCAAGGAAACTTCCCTGTCTGTACCCCTCTAAGTCCAACGTCACGAACGTGAAGCCGAGACCCTTAATATAGGCCACGATCTTATCGATGAGGTTTACATCGAACATTAGATGCCTCTCGTCTTTACCGACCTCTATCCTGACGAGGTCCCCGTGGACCCTGACACGAAGGACTTTCGGGTTAACGTGCCTCTTTATGAATTCCTCAGCCATAGCGACCTTTTTTAGGAGCTCGGCGGTTATCGGGTGGCCGTATGCTATCCTCGATGCAAGGCATGGAGAGGAGGGTTTTTGTGCCGTAGGAAGGCCGAGTAACCTCGATATCTCCCTTACAACCTCCTTTCCTATTCCTAGCTCAGCTAAAGGACTCCTGACGCCGAGCTTTCTAGCGGCCTCGATGCCGGGCCTAAAATCCTTTAAATCATCAAAATTCACCCCATCCACTACCTGCTCGGCGCCTAATCTGTTAGCGACCTCCAAGAACCTAGTGTACACCACCTCCTTACAAAAGTAGCACCTATCAGGCATGTTCTTCGCGTATTCCGGCCTAGTGGTCTCGTCAATGTCTACAAAAATTTGCTTAATTCCTATGAGCTTCGCTATATCAGCCGCCTCTTTCAGCTCCCATTCCGGGATTGATGGCGAGCGGGCCGTGACCGCATAAGCCCTATCACCCAACACCATGTGGGCGACCTTCGCGACTAGTGTGCTATCAACACCTCCGGAGAAGGCGACCAACACGCTGTTGAACCTCTTAAACCATGCTATGAGCTCTGAGAGCTTTGAGCTCACTTCTTCCATATATATCACCTTAGCAGATTCCGAGAGTTAAAGTTTTTACGAAAACCTTTTTGTTAGCACGTAACCTTTAACGTCCCGTGCCAGGGCTGGGGAAGGACTGGTGGAGGGTCATCAGGGCGCTTGACAAGCTTACGTGCTTTTACGACGAGCTAAATTCGGTAATATCGCTCGGCAGGGATAAAGAGCTTAGAAAAGTTGCCGCAAGAAACTTAGGGAACGTAGACGGTGTGGTGCTCGATGCCGGTGCAGGGAACGGAGCTATGACAAAGGCCGTGCTTGCAGAGAATCCAAATGTGGACCTCGTCGTTATGCTGGATTTCTTACCGGAAATGTTGAAGAAGGCTGACGTGGAGCGCTCAATCTGTGAGAAGGTCATCGGGGTGTTCGAAGCAATACCCTTAAGGAGCAACTCGGTGGACGGTGTGACCATGGCATTTTCCTTGCGCGATGCTTACGACATGAAAGTTGCCCTCCAAAACATCAAGAGAGTCATGAAGGACTGTGGAAGGCTTGCAATTTTGGAGCTCGGTAAACCAGACCACGCACTCAAACGATTCCTTGTCGCCCTATATTGGAGATTCATCTCGCCAATGCTGGCGTTCATTAAGTTGGGGAGAAAGGGTCTTTTGGCGTACGAGATATACCCGACTTATGTGAAGATGCCGAAGAACAGCGTACTCATCAGTCTAATGAAAACTCTTTTTGGAAACGTGCGTGTCGAGAAAAAGATGCTGGACGGCGTATTGCTGATAAGCGCCTCGCATGGTTAAATACACCTATCAGTCATTTGTTATTGGTCAATCTTGAGGAGGGCGTTGTTCATAGGGAGGTTCCAGCCAATACATATGGGCCATGTCGAGGCAATAAAACACATACTATCTGAGAACGATGAACTCATAATCGTGGTGGGAAGCGCACAGTATAGTCACACGTTCGATAATCCATTCACGGCCGGCGAGAGAATCGAGATGGTTAGGATGGCTTTAGAGGAGGCAGGCATAGACCTTAGAAAGGTTCTAATCATACCCGTGCCCGACGTAGGTTCTCACTCCATGTGGGTCGCACATGTTAAATCACTAACGCCCAGCTTTCAAACAGTATACACTAACAACCCGCTGGTAACACAACTATTCATGGAGGCAGGCTATGAGGTAAAACCAATAGAAATGTTTAGGAGAAACGAACTCATAGCAACTAGGATAAGAAAGATGATGGTGGAGGATGAAGATTGGAGGGCACTAGTACCGAAATCCGTGGCACAATTCATCGATAAGATAGACGGTGTGAAAAGGATTAAGACGATAGTCAGCACCGACTCTCCTCTTCACGCCTGAAGCGTACAAGCTTTCCAAATTTGATTTAATAGACAGCGATATCTAATAATTATGGGAAGCCAGAAGATGAGTGCTTTCCGGTATAAGCAAGTAATCGTTGTAAGAACGGACCTTAACATGAGCGTCGGGAAGCTCGCGGCTCAGGTGGGGCATGCTGCTGTCTCGGCCGCGGAGGAGTGTAGGAGGTCTAAGCCCAATTGGTTAGAGGAATGGATGGAGGAGGGGCAGAAGAAGGTCGTGCTCAAGGTGAAGTCTGTGGACGAGCTTGAAGAGTTGAAGAGGAAAGCCGATATGCTTGGCATACCGAATGCCCTGATATCCGATGCCGGTTTGACAGAGCTGGAACCCGGGACAGTAACGACCCTTGGAATAGGTCCAGCCCCCTCTGAACTAGTCGATAAAGTTACGGGCAATTTACCCCTGTTATGAAACATCGAGTGAAGGTTGTGATGTTAAGCAAGCTCCAGCCAAAAGACATCGAGCACTTCATTGGCATAGAAGGCTATGCAACAAGGTCAGAGGGTGTTGGGGGCATGATTAAGGAAAGACCGGACGATTTCATGGTGTGGGAGGTTCTGAAAGATGGTAGCGATGCGAGGGCGATGTTCGAAACGAGTCTTTCAAACAAGATGTATGGAAAATTCCTACTGTACGTCCTGCATAAGGTTGATGTCGATACGATATCGGCGATATCTCTCATATCTAAGATGCTTGGTGTCAAACAAAAAGATGTGGGCGTTTGTGGAATAAAGGACAGAAGAGCCTGCTCGTGGCAGTTCATCACCGTACCAAACGACAACCTTCTAACTCTGAATGATGTAGTTCAAATCGCAGATCGGATATTATTGCGTCGTGTATCGATGAGGAATTCCAAGATATCATCTGCTGATTTGTACAGAAACATGTTCGAAATCAAGATTTCGAGGTTGCGATTTGATGGCCACTCAGCGGCCGATCTGATTGAAAGAACCGTTAATGAGTTGAAGCTGAAAGGTGCACCGAACTTTTTTGGACATCAAAGGTTTGGAGCATGTAGGCCTATAACGCACGTAATCGGGAAGCTGATAATAAAGGGCATGCTTAAGGAAGCGGTTGAAGAGTTCATCACAGGTTGGACTTGGTTTGAGCCTAGAGTTGTAAGGGAGGCGAGGATGAGGCTTGCGGAATCTTGGAACCCTGAAGATGCATTGAAGAATCTGCCAAAGCACCTTCTTTATGAACGAGCCATGGCAGAATACTTGGCAAAGAACGCACACGATTATACGGGTGCGCTTAGAAGGCTGCCTCTGAGACTTAGGAGATTATTTGTGGAGGCCTACTCGGCGTACATCTTTAACAGATGCTTATCGAGGTTGCTGGAAAAAAATTCCGATTTATTGGTGCCGAACACTGGAGATTTAGTCGTTGAACTCGATGTTCATGGCTCGCCGACACGTAAGCCCTTCCTTTTGCGTCATGGTGCCTTGTCGCGCGCACTATCGCTTGCACGGGCTGGTAGGTTGTCCGTACTCCTCCCAGTACCGGGGTATAGGATCAAGCTGCCGAATAACGAGAAGGGAGAATTTTTGGAAGAGATTTTGGAAGAAGAAGGTGTAGGATTGGAGGATTTCACCTCTAAAGCCCTGCCGGAAGCTGCGACTGCAGGAAGCTACAGACCGATTGCCATACCTTCTTGGGAATTCAAAACCTCCGATATAGGAGACGATCATGTATGGGTTCGCCTTTCCCTTCCAAGCGGATGCTATGCCACGTCCTTGCTAAGGGAGCTTATGAAACCCGAAAGCGCTCTCTGCTTCGAGGGCTACTCAGATAAATATTCCGGCCTAAGTTTGAATTGAGGAGAGCGCTGGGGGGGTCTATATGGGAGAGGTGATACAGGAAGGCTCTAGGGTTTTATTTTTGACAGAAAAGAAGAAGCGTTACCTCGTTAAGGTCAAACCCGGAATAAGGTTTCATACTAGTGAGGGATACGTGGACCTGTCCGAACTTATTGGCAAGAGGTACGGCACAAAACTCGTGAGCAACACGGGATCTGTTTGGTTTGCTTTGAAGCCAACGATTATAGATATAGTTATGAAGATGCCGAGACCAACCCAGGTGGTCTATCCTAAAGACTTGGGTGCCATAATAATCCTCGGGAATATCAGGTCGGGCTCTAGGGTGCTTGAGGCTGGGACTGGTAGCGGCGTCCTGACGGCTGTTATAGCATCCTACGTCATGCCCAATGGCATGGTCTACAGTTACGACCTCTCGGAAGAGTATTTGGAGAATGCAAGGAAGCAACTCGATGAGCTAGGTCTGCTACCTTACGTAAAACTAAAGCAGGGTGATGTTACCGTGGCGATAGAAGAAAGGGATTTGGATACGATAGTCTTGGACATACCAACGCCTTGGCTGGCGGTGCCGAATGCGTACGAGGCGTTGTCTGATGGAGGGACCTTCGTATCATTAAGCCCCACGATCGAACAGGTCGTCGAGACTGTTGAAGCGCTCAACTCGAACGGCTTTGCTGACGTAACCACCATTGAGTTATTGATGAGGACGTTGAGGGTCAAAAAGGGTATGACGAGGCCTGACCATATAATGAGAGCACACACAGTCTACATAACGACGGCCAAGAAGGCTTCTCGCGACTCTTCGGATTATTGAGGCATCTTCTCCTGTCCTTCACTTGGTGCGGCTTCTGTTGCCGGTTTTTCCTCGGTAGCCGGAGGAGCCTCTTCAGCCGGCGCGGGTGTTACCTTCTTCGCTCTCCTTTTAGCCGGGGCTCTCTTCTTAGCCTTTTTCTTCGCAGCCTTTCCTCTCTTTTTTCCTGCCTTCCTCTTCTTAGCCATACGCTTTCCCTATACGCATTCTCATAACTCCTTAATATTTATTTTGGAGAAGTGAATGCAGTTGTACGCGTGGTGATGCTCTTGAGAAGCATCTTGAAGAGTATCATAATCGTTGTGCTCACAATGCTGATAGGTTTCTCAGCTGTCTTTGGCTACGTCGCTGAAAAATTAATGAACGCACAACCGCCTACAGGTACGCTCACGGGCGCTATAATAGTGGTCATCGGTACGATTATTGTTCTTACGCTATTTTGGAAGGAGAAAGCTATATAACAACTCCTTTTTGTTGCAGAACAAATTTTATCAGGTTTGCGAGTTCCTTGGCACACTCGATCGCATGCTGAAATGGATATTGTTGCGGATAATAATATCTAAGGATTTTCAGATAACACTTTGCTTCGTTCGCTGCCGCTACAGCAAACATTTTGCTGATGTTTTGGTGCTCTTCTATCATCTCTATGCTTTCCAGTCCCCTCTTTCTTACGGTCTCTTGGTCCATTTCCCTTCTCGCGAGTATGTCTTCAGGTCTGAATTCCAAGAACACTATCAAGTCCAAGTTTAATGCCTTAACAACCTCGGGCGGTAAACCCGGATAGTACCCATAAGGCGTACTTATGGCGGCATGTGTGTCTACGACAACAATGTCTTCACTCCGGCTCGCTATGTTCTCCGCGGCACGGAGTTGAAGGTTTCTGTAATCGATTAGGGCGAGCTTTTTCCTCATCTCGTCCCTGTCTGTTACGCCGAAGTACTTAGAAGCCTCATCCAGCATAAGGTCGCCGAAATTTATGACAAAAACTGATGGCATAATCTCTTTGAGCTTTTTAAGGATGGTGGTCTTCCCAGCACCCGGTACAGCGACAACGGCCACTACTGCTTTGACCATGGGCGGGACACTGTGAGATCTGTACTCTTGGCTCAGAACTGCATCTCTAACTGTTTTTCGAGCCTCTGTCTTTGGGCTAAGTACTCGTCCTCCTTAAGCTCGCCGATCTTGTACCTCAGCTCTAGCTTGCTGAGTTCGTGCTTTATCTTTTTATGCTGCTCCATCAGGACGTTCAGGCTTTCAAGCACGCTGTTCAGGTCTTTTATTATGAGGTCGATGAGCTCATCGCTCAAGCGGAGGCTTTTTCCGGAGCTTTTGATCTTCTCTATTCTTGAGCGAACCGATTCTTCGAATGCTGGAAGGTCTGCAAGCCTCACGTCGAAGGGATTCTGCAGAAGCCCGAGCTTAGGCCTCAACTTTGAGAGTTCCTTGTCTATCTCCAATTTCGACATGATGTACTGTCTATCCGGTATCTCGCCGACTTCATGCCTGACCTTGAGCTGGTTAAGCTTCGTCGTCAGCTCGCCTATCCTCTCTTCTATCTTCGCCTTTTCTTCCTGTAGCTTGCTTTCGAGTGTTTCGATCCTGCTGCGGTATTCTCTATACACCTCCTCAAAGATGTCCACGTCGGTACCGCCTTCCAAGAACACGTCTAAAAGCTTGAACCTCCACTTATGGAGGTTGGCGATTTGCTCGATAAGTTTCCTTTCTTCAGCCATCTCTTCGGGTTTTGGAGCCTCTACGCTCGGCACCTGCGGGGCAGCTTGAGCTTCAGGCGCAGGTTCCAGCTCCTTTCCGCAATACATGCAAAACCTCCCCTTAATCGTTGACTTACCGCAATGTGGGCATGTAACTCTCTCTATTCCGCTCATAAGACTCACAATTTTCCTGTCCAAAGGGGTATTTTTATAATTTAAAACTTTTTTTACGCATGGATTAGAGCGACTTACCGATGTATGAATTGCGTATTTTTACAGTAATTTCTCGGACCTCCCAAAAGTTATTTTTGAAAAAAGCCAATTAAAAGCGAAATAGAGGTTTTAGCCCGCTCAGAAAGGTTATTATAGGGGAATAAGCTGTGTCTTTTGTAAAGAGGGTTGTTTATGGTCCAAGGTGAGCTTTCCACGGCTCCAATTCACAGGATAATAAAGAAGGCAGGTGCAGCTAGGGTAAGCGAGGAGGCAGCCGAAGAGCTTAGGCGTGTTTTGGAAGAGGTCGGCCTCGCCGTCGCGAAGGAAGCGTTGGGTCTGGCAAGCTATGCGGGCAGAAGGACCGTTAAGCGTGAGGACATAGAAAGGGCCGCAAGAACTTTGCTTAAAGGGATTTTCGCACCTTAAAGTTTTAGAAAAGATTCTGCCCACCGAGCCTTTGACTTTCTGACGAATCTTAAATTTAAGTTAGGAGTTCTGTAGATGATAAGAAGGGACGTCGCATGAAGACCGTTTCCAGATTTGCGCTTTTTATTTTACTGTTTCTGCTTTTCCAACCGGTCGTCTTTGCCCAGAACACTTACGTCGTTAAGGATATGACATTGACGGTCTTCGCGGACGGCGTCGTCAGGGTTAGCACAACGATCTCGGTTAACGAAGATGAAGCATCAATTACCCTTCCGCTTTTATCCTCTCAAGCGCATGTGTTTAACATAGTTGTCTTTGATGAAAACTCGGCACCGCTTGACTACGAGCTTGGGAATGAGAATATAACAATCTACACCCTCGGTGCTAGCAACGTCATTTTGGAATACGACACGGATGCTTTAACATGCAAGGAAGCTGGGTTATGGACGCTGACGATCAGCACACCCTTCGAGCTGAAAGTTGTTTTTCCTGAAAACTCCATACTGATTTATATGAGCGCACCGCCATCCCTCATAAGCTCCGAAGGGAACAAACTAAAGCTTACCCTTTACCCTGGGGATTGGGAGATAAGTTATGAGATACTTTACCAGAGAACGGTAACACAAACAACAACCCAGACAAGCACTTCTGCCGAGTTTATACCCATCTCATTCTACTATGCCTTGGTTGTGTGTGCCATAGTGGCGGTCGCGGTCGGGCTGACGGCCGGTCTGGTGTTACACAAGCGTAAGAAAAGGCTTGAGGGTCTTAAAACGGAGGAAGTGGAGATTGTGCGTTTTTTGAAGGAAAAAAACGGAAGGGCGTTGGAGGCGGAGTTGAGGGATGCATTCCCAAACATTCCTAGGACTACGATGTGGAGGCTTGTTAAGAGGTTAGAAAAGAAAGGGGTTCTTAGGGTCAAGAAGTTTGGGCTTCAGAACGTGGTGGAGCTAGTTTGATAAAAAATCATGGTAAAGTGAACTCAGCCACGGCTTCGACCGTTTGACCGTTTTCTCCATAAAATCCTTGGACGTGGACCCTGTACTCTCCTGGCTGAGGTTGTTTGAGAATCATTGTAACATGTGCGGTTTGCGCGGGTTCAAGAAAGACTATCACCTGGGCAGATATGGGCGAATAGTAGAACTCCCACGTCCCACCTTCACCTTTCCGTTCTATTGTTAAACCGTAGGCAGAGTTTTGAAACCTTAGTCTCACATCCCCGATATTCTTTATCACGACATCAAGAAGGACCATCTTAAAGTTGCCGACGGCCTTTTTCCCCTTTATCTCAACACTCAACGCAGGCGTACCTTCGCCTCCAGACGGAGCGGTAGAGTTGGACTCGCCCTTTCTTTCAAGCTTTTTGAGCCCGTTTGCTAAAGACATCAGCTGGCCCATAAGACCCTTAGCATTTCCTGGCCCGGCGGCCTTGATAGCATCCTTTAGATGTTGTACCCTCTCTTGAAATTCGTGCTTGTTTTTAAAACCAGTATTGTTCAGGAACTCCGTGACATTCACGCCCGCCTTCTGCAATTTGTCAATCAGCGACTCGTACCTTTCTTGGAGCCTTTCCATAAAGCGCTCCATTCTCTTGGATGCCGCTTCCTCAGCTATTGACTTTAGCGTTTGAGAAATGAGCCTGTTGGCCTCAGCGATCCTATGAGCAACCTCTGAGACATTACCTTTTTGAAGGAGAGCTGTTAGTTCGTCAGCGTTCAGAAGACTTTTGGCACGGTTTAAGTTTTCTTGGGCCTCAGATAACGACTTCTCTAGGCGTTCAATCCTCTCAAGGGTTCGATTGGCTGCTACCAGCAATCCCTGGGCCATGACGAATTTTTCTACCTCCTCGTTTTGCTTGAAAACTGGCGCTAATACCATGCGTGCCTCTCTAAACCTCTCCATCGCGCTTATGGTCAGGTTCACTACCTCGCCGTAGTTTCGTTCTTGAATCGCTACTTCGGCTTGACTGAGCAGGGCATTTCCTTCTCCGTAGAGGTCTTCGGCCTTCGTTATTATGCTGTTATCGATTCCCATCGTTTTTGTCTCATTCAGAAGCGTTTCAATACGGAGAGATGCTTTCTTTGCTATTCCGATGAGAGCCTCGGCCCTTTCAGCCTCACCGGGCGGTGATGCTGCGGCGACTGTAAATATCGGGATTTGGGCGAACACTACGACGAACGCCAGTACCACGCTCACCAGAAGTATGGGGGCTTTTTTCGCCATGCCCATCTTCACCGCATAAACCTACGGATCGGCATGGAGATAAGGAATATTGTGAAACGCCGCGTTTCACCCGAATGAAATGCCGTGTAGGCGCAATTACTACCCTCAAGCCTTTTATACAATCTCTTAATTATGTTCATGTATGGAGGTCGAAAAGAAAAAAGAGGGAAACCTCGTCCTAGAAATCGACCATGACACGCTAGAGATAAAGGTGCTGCGTCTGCCAAAACCCATTACGAAGCTTCAAACGTACCTTGAGGACAAGGAGTTAGCAGAGCGGGCAACTCACGTAGAGTCCTTCAAGGTGGCTTCCCATGCTGAAGATTGGGATGATGTAGAGTTATCGTTACATGAAAAGGGTTTTGAGGTACTGGAGTGGATTATAGGCGATAAAAAAGACCTGCTTCTGGCTAAAACTTCCACCTGAGAACAAAAAATTACAACAGTGCTCCGGCCGGGATTTGAACCCGGGTCACCGGCTCGAAAGGCCGGTATACTTGACCGGGCTATACTACCGGAGCACCAACAGAACCCCTTTTCCTGGATTCTTTGGGGATAGCGGAAATAGGACGGGCGAAGATTTAAACTTAAGTTACCAAAAATTTCTGTCTTGGTTAATAAGAACCCTAAGCCGCGTATGGATTTTCACCCGTTACATTGTGTGATTTGTCACAAAATCTTTATTAAATCATTTCCTTGGAGAGGAAAATATGGACATTTTGGTTATCCTTTCGTTGATAATTTTTGGGTTGTTGGCCGGCATTCTGGGTGGGTTTCTAGGAACGGGCGGGTGTGTAATAATGCTCCCAGCGCTATACTTCCTGTACAATTACAGCTTACCAATAGCTATAGGGACGACGATAACCGCTGTTATCATAACAGCCACATCAGGATCGATCGCGCACATCAGGATAAAGAATGTCGATTACAGAACGACAGCGATCGTAGCGTCTTCTGGTGGGTTGGGCTCGGTCGTAGGCTCGTTAATATTCCAATATTTGACAAACGAACTCCCAATACTCAAGATGGTGCTTGGTCTAGCATTCCTCTACGTATCGATAAGGATGATCTATGAAGGGCTCCTACGTGGAAAGAGAATCGAGAAAACAGGTAACTTCGTGCCCGGAAAAGCGTTAACCAAGGCTTTAATCGGATTCGGCATCGGAATCCTCACCGGAATAATTGGACTGGGAGGAGGGTACGCGCTGGTACCGTCTTTCATCTATTTGTTGGAATCGCCCGTAAAGATAGCTGTCGGGACATCTCTAACATCGTTCATAAGCATGGCGGTGATATCGGGCGGTTTTAAGATAATTCAAGGAATTGTGGACGTCGTGGCCGCTCTTTCGCTTGGAGCGGGGACGGCCGTAGGAGCGTAGATAGGCGCTAGGTTGGTGCCGAAGGTTCCAGCATGGCTAATAAAACTGATCTTCGGAATAGTCTTCCTATACGTTTCACTAAAATTCATACTCGACGTTTTCGGAATAAGGATCTAAAATTTTGCTCCTAATATCCAATAAAAATACGGCAAACATTAACAAAAAAATGTACGTGTTTTCCTACTCCCTAGCCTCTATCGCATAGTTACTCATTATACACCTAAATCCTAGCGTGTTGTAGAACCTAACAGCTATCTCGTTCAAAGTTGGGAACTCTGCGGTTATTATATCCACCCTGTTTTTTAGCTTATCAATTACGGCGTTTACGAGCCGCTTACCAAGCTCTTTCCGTCTGAACTCCGGAAGGACATAAAGTTCCTTTATTCTACCCTCTATTCTCGGCTCATAGAATATTCTGTCCACGATGTCCGCTTTCACGACACCTACGACCTTCCCCTTCCGCTCAGCTACTATGATGACCGATTCTTCAGAACCTAAGGCAGACTCGATGTACTTCTTAGTATGTATGGCTATGTCATCCCTAGTCTTGAATAGCGGGTCGAATTCTTCGTTTAGCCTCTTTAACCTTATGACGAGCTCCACGATGGAGTTGATGTCCTCGGGCTTCGCATCCCTGATCTCTATATCCTGCGCACTTCCCATTACGATTGACCTCTAACCTTCATTCTGGTGGCGGTGGTATGAAACCTTTTTCCATCAAGAGCTTTGTCTGATCCCTAGCGGCCTTTATCTTCTTGTAGGCTTCCTCGTAGACCTCATTCCTGCTCTTCTTTATACGCGCAACTCCCTGATCTATCGCCTTCATGGCTACGACGGTTGCCTCCCTTGGGTAGACTTCCCAATCCTCCATAGTTGGTAGGATGTACTCCTCACTCAGGCCTTTTTCCTCCGCAACCCTTGCCAGCTCAACCGCCGCCGCTAAGCACATCTCGTCCGTGATCGTGTAAGCCCTAACGTCCAAAGCCCCCCTGAATATTCCTGGAAATCCTAGCGAGTTGTTCACTTGGTTCGGGAAATCGGACCTTCCCGTTGCCACTATTTTTGCTCCTGCCTCCTTTGCCTCCCAAGGCCATATTTCAGGTATTGGGTTAGCGCACGCAAACACTATGCTGTTGTCAGCCATCGCCGTGATCCACTCTTTCTTTATAACGCCCGGGCCCGGTTTCGACATTGCTATACACACATCAGCACCTTTTAACGCCTCGGGTATTCCTCCGACAATCCTGTCCTTGTTCGTTTTTAGCGCCATCTCATACTTCCACTTATCTTGGAATTGTAGCTTGTCGATGTCATCCCTCTCGGCGTGGAGCACCCCTTTAGAATCAACCAGCCTCAGGTTTCCGGGCGGTACGCCATACGCTATGAGGAGCCTAGCTATCGCGATATTGGCAGCGCCTGCTCCTATCAGCGTCACGATAACATCGTTAAAGCGTTTTCCTACGTATTTTACGGCATTTATGAATGCGGCAACAGTAACGGTCGCCGTACCCTGCTGGTCGTCGTGCCATACTGGAATGCGCATCTCTTGTCGAAGTCTTTCAAGTATGTAAAAACATTTTGGCTTCTCGATGTCCTCAAGGTTTATACCTCCAAAGGAAGGCTCCAACGCTTTGACCACCTCTATTATCTTCTCCGCGTCTTTCGTTGCTAGCGCTATGGGGAATGCGTCGACGCCACCAAGGTACTTGAATAAGAGAGCCTTTCCTTCCATGACGGGTAGCCCGGCCTCGGGTCCGATATCTCCAAGACCCAAGATCCTAGTTCCGTCCGTTACTATAGCCACGGTGTTAGCCCTATTCGTGTACTCGAACACTAGGTCTACGTTCTTCTGTATCGCCTTACATGGCTCAGCCACACCGGGTGTGTACCATATCGCAAAATCATCATACGAACTAACTGGGCACTTTAGGGCGGTTTGTATCTTCCCCTTGTAGAAAGGATGATACTTCATCGCTAAGATGGCAGGGCGGCTCGCCCTTTCTTCAAGATATGTCATATTTTAGTAACACATGAATAGATATATAATGTTTTTCTTTCTTTGCACTTAAGCGTTTATCCTATAGAGTTATAGAAAGTATATTTTGATGCCGGACAGTTTTTAATTTTTAACGTTTTTTAGCCTGAATCTTATTAGTGCTTAGCTATCGGATGTGGTTTCCATGAATATAGTGGTCGCTGGCTTCGGAACCGTTGGACAGAGCTTTGCCCAACTATTGTTAAGTCATAAGGAGCTTCTAAAGAAAGCCTACGGTCTGGTCGTGAAGGTTGTGGCTGTCGTTGACAGCAAGGGTGCCGCAGTCTCCCAGAGGGGTTTAGACCTAGAGCTTGTTTTGAAGTACAAAAGAGAACATGGCACAGTCGCAAAAGTACCGTCGGCAGGTTGTGAAATGGGTCTCACCGAGGTTATTCAGGGCGTTGAGGCAGATGTCCTGGTAGAGGCAACCCATACAAATCTTACGAATGGTGAACCAGGCATGACACATATCATCAAAGCACTGCAGCTCGGTCTTAACGTCGTGACTGTAAACAAGGGGCCGCTCGCGCTTGCCATGCCGATGTTAAAAGAGATGGCTGAGCATAGAAGGCTCGCGTTAAAGTTTAGCGGGACTGTTGGAGGGGGTTTGCCTGTTTTAGCGTTCGCAAAGGAATGTGTTAAGGGCGATAGGGCGGTCAAGGTAGAGGGCATACTGAACGGAACGACAAACTACATACTCACAAGGATGGAGGAGGGTTTGAAGTTTGAGGATGCTTTAGCAGAAGCACAAGAGAAGGGATATGCGGAGCGTGACCCGACACTTGACATAAGCGGCATGGATACCGCATGTAAACTTGTCATACTCGCTAACGAAGTTTTGGGAAAAAGGGTGACACTTAGGGACGTAAGGGTAGAGGGCATAACAAGGATCAGACCCGAAGATATCGGGATGGCAAAAAGTCTAGGAAAAGCGGTCAGGCTGTTAGGTGTGGCCGAGGAATCGGAAGTATTCGTGAAACCCTTAGCCATAGACCAATCGGACCCGCTTGCTGTCAAGTATAACTACAATGCCGTCGCACTGACCCTAGAGAATTCCGGCAGACACACCATAACAGGTAAAGGTGCGGGTGGAAGGGAAACGGCAACCGCTATAATAAGGGATCTCATCTCTATAAAGGAGCGCCTTGTTATGACGTAAAAACGATTATATTCAACCGTTTTTCTCGCATTCCTGCCTTGAAGTTAGTTATGAAATTCGGCGGTACGTCGCTTGGCGATGGTAAACGAATTAGGCACGTGGCCAGCCTGATAAAGAGGTACTCCGAAGAAAATAAATTGGTCGTTGTTGCCTCGGCGATGTCAAACGTTACGGATGAACTCATAAGGCTCACGAGCATCGCGGAGAGCGGTAGGGAAGATGAAGTTGATGAAATACTAGATAGGCTCAGCTCCCAGCATGAGGATGCGATAGGGGACGCTATCGAGGACGAGAAAATATCCGCGGAGGTATGGAGGTACGTACAAAGAGACTTAGACGGTTTAAGAAAAGCGGTCAAGGGCGTGTGCTACATAATGGAGGCAACACCTAGGACGAGGGACCTCATACTCTCGTTCGGCGAGAGGCTCTCCACAAGGATTCTATGGGGGGCTATGTTAGATTTTGACTTGCCTGCCGTATACCTAACAGGAAAGGATGCGGGCATAGTCACGGACTCGAACTTCGGTGAAGCTATGCCACTAATCGAGACGACCTATCTAAACCTATCCTCTAGGTTGGGTAGCCTTATTTCTGAGGGTAAAATACCGACGGTAACGGGATTCATAGCCGCCGACACCTATGGTGTTATTACGACACTCGGCAGAGGAGGCTCAGACTATACTGCCACGCTAATAGGGAGTGCCATAAACGCTGATGAGATATGGCTTTGGAGTGATGTAGACGGCCTGATGACCGCCAACCCTAAGATCGTCCCGAACGCTAGGGTTCTTCCGGAGATTTCTTATGCCGAAGCGATAGAGATGGCCATGTTCGGTGCAAAGGGGTTGCACCCTAGGGCTTTTGAGCCGACGATTGAGAAGGGCATTCCCGTCAGAATAAGGAACACGTTCAACCCAGACGAACCTGGTACGCTCATAACGAAATCCAAAATTGTGGCGGACAACATCGTCAAGGCAGTGCTCTTGGTAGAGAACGTCGGCATGCTATCCATCAGGGGAACGAGCATCGTAGGAAGGCCCGGAACCGCGGCTAAGATTCTTGATGCAATAGCAAGGCGCTCGATCAACATCATGATGATCTCACAGAGCGTCTCAGAGTCCAGCATATCTCTCATCATAAAAAGGGATTTGTTGGAAAAAGCCATAGCGGCAATCGAAACATCCCTCTTAAGCTCAGGAATCGCAAAGGATATCGAGGTTGACGAGGACGTAGCTGTTGTCGCAGTCATCGGAGAGGGTATGAAGGGCACGCCGGGTATAGCGGCCAGGGTTTTTAAAGCTGTAGCCAGCAAGGGTATAAACGTAAAAATGATTTCTCAGGGCGCGTCCGAGCTTAACATATCCTTCGTCGTGAAAGGGACGGAGGCTGTAGATGCCGTCAGAGCTGTGCATGATGAATTCAACTTAGGAACATGAAGATTAAAAATAATAAAAAAGTGAGGGAGTTTTCGGGGCTGCTTTAAACTATTACTCCTCCTGGGAATATCATCAGAAGGAACGTCATAATTCCTGACCATATGCAGACGACGCCGCCGAATTTAGGAGCCTTTCCGTGAGTAGCAAGGAAGAAACCAAGGGCTGCCAATGCGTACGTCAAGAGGGCTATTTGAATTATTGCAGCATTTAGGTCGTAGACACCACCTATTAGGTAGTGGAAAATTCCCATGAAGATGAACTGGTAGATGCATACGGCGAGAGCCATGTCACCTAGGTATCTTCCATCCCATCCGGCCCATGTAACGATTACCGTAGTAAGCCAGAGTAGGGCGTACATGAGTGGCGTTATGCTGAAGAGTTGTGTCAAGGCTACGCCTACGGGACCCGCAGCCTCCGGATTGACGGCAGCCGGGGAAGTCGTAATCTGAAGTACGGCCATTATGATCAGTGATATGAATGCAGATAGAGCGCCTATGGATGCGGCGGTCTTTCCTGGATCAGGCGCCCCCTCCTTTAGTGGCTTTGCCTCGATTCCAAGGAGGTATAGGCCATAGGTGAAGAGGCCGAAAGTCAGCCCCATCATACCGAACGCAACAGGAGATAGTCCCATGCGTTTTCACCTTGTTCGGCGTTTTTAGGTTGTTCATTTTAGGTAATTAAGCTTTTCGGATGATGTTCTGAATTTTTAAAAACTTTTTAAAAATTAGAATCTGCAATGCCTCAACATTTTAGAACACTAAAAAATAAAAAAAACGGACTAAAAAGTTCAGTGTTTCATGTACTTGCCTAAGTCGTAAGGTGTCCAGACAGCTTCGTAAGGAACTCTCGGGACCTGCGATGCAATCCTCTTACCTATTTCGTCCGCTGCCTTCATCGAGTAGAATATGTGCTCTACAGGATCAACTATGTTCTTGTATGGCCCTATTTCT